>OJPZ01001106.1_pt1 | contig 10603 bp, 7 predicted proteins | sample 1598611 | NCBI WGS metagenome assembly OJPZ01 (sample SAMN03922494, study PRJEB24848) | human gut metagenome | isolation source: stool sample | host: Homo sapiens | place: Germany | collected 2011-11
TGAAGAAGACCACCTTGCCCTCCAGGCCGGAGTTCTCCCCGGTGATGGCTCCAGTGGGGGAGGTCACGCCCTCGTCACCGAAGTCCCGCTCGTCCTCATTGAGGTAAAAGGTGCCCAGATCCTCGTCCCCCCACTCCCGGGCGTCCCCCTCGTTGGCGGTGACCAGATAGGTTTTGCCCTCCGCCTGGAAGGCGGCGATGGCATCGGGCATCCGGATGCCCATGAGGCCGCCGTAGGTCTTGGGAGCGTAGGCGTCGTCCTTCTTGTCGATGTCGACGGGGGTGACGCCGTAGTCCTCAAAGCCCGCGGAGTAGATCCCGTCAAAGGTCCGGGAAGCCAGATCCAGCACGGCGATGGCGTTGTTCTCCTGCAGGGTGATATAGGCCTTGCCGCCAGAGACGGCGATGTACTCTGGCTCCAGGTCGGTGGAGGGGTTCACGCCCTTCTTCAACACCACGCCGGAGGCCGCTAGCTCGTCCCGCCGGCCGTCAAAGGCGTCAAAGCCCACCACCTCACTGGTGAGAGCAGACACGTCCACCACGGTGACCGAGCCTCTGGGGTCGGCGATCCCATCGCCGTACCCCTCCCGGGGCTCCCCCTCGTCGGCGGTGAGGACGGTGTCGTTGTCGGCAAAGGTCACCATGTCTGGCTGCACGCCGGTCTCCACCAGCCCTTTCAGGGTGAGGGTGCCGTCGGCATTACAGGTGAACAGGGCCACCCGGCCGGCGTCGTTGTACCCCTCCGCCTGAAGGGCGGCGGCCAGGGTGGCGCTGTCCGGAGAGATGGCCACGGAGGTCATGTCCCCATAGCGGAAGGAGCTGTCCGCCGCCTCCACCAGGGCCTTCACGTCAATGTCTGTGCCGCTGAGCCGGGCCACGGAGTCTCCAGCGGCGAGGTTATTCAAGGGGATAGCCGCCAGCAGGCCGCTCTGGCCGTTGATGGCGTAGGCGAAGCCGTTGCTTCGATTGTAGGCCACGATCTCCATGACGCCGCCGTCCACGTTGTACTGGCCGGAGCTGTACCGGGCGATCTGGGTCAGGTTCAGGGGAGAATTACCGTTTTCATATCCGGCGGTGGCGGTAATGTCCGCCGCTACCGCCGGCACTGCGGCGCCCAGCTGGAGCGCCAGAGCGAGGGCCAGGGCGGTGGCCGCCGGCCTTCTTGCTTTTCTCATGCTGTTTCCTCCTGCGATTTTGTTTTGGACAGGGAGCTGGGTATCCTCCCAATTTAGAATAGTATAATCCCGCCGTTGTAAAATCCGAAAGAAGGAATGTGTAAATTTCTTGTAGGCAGAGGAGGTCTGGAACGAAACCGGGTTCATAGCAAACGCGCTTCACATGGATTTGACGGTTTCTTTACTGAAATACCGTCGCACGCTGGGAAAGGCGTCTGCTATACTGAACACAGATGCGGTAGGCATCGGTTGGGAGCGGCAGTATGGAGTACGGTTTCAGACAGCCCGATCAAAATCGACAGAGTATGATCAGCGCCGGTTTGCGCCCTTACAGGGCGGACCGGCGCTGTTTTTGTGGATGCCGCGCCCAATGGTCATAAGACAGCAAAGAAGAAAGGCAGGCGCAACGTATGCAGAAGACCTATGTGCTGGACGCCAATGTCCTCCTCCAGGCCCCCTACGCTCTGGAGTCCTTCGAGGACAACCACATCGTGCTGCCACTGGCGGTGCTGGAGGAGTTGGATGATCGGAAGGGGGCTGACGGCGAGGCGGGAAACAACGCCCGGCAGGCCCTCCGCTTCCTGGAGGACCTGCGGCTCCGGGGCGACTTGGTAAAAAGCGTGATCCTGCCCAGTGGAGGCACCGTGCGCCTGGAGGTCAACCATGTGGACGCGGCCCTTCCCCAAGGGATAGAACCCGGCAGCCGGGCGGGAAGGGTGCTGAAGGTGTGTCGGGGCCTCATGGACGAGGGAGCGCCGGTGACGCTGGTGAGCCGGGACATGGTCGCCCGCATCCGGGCCCAGATGATGGAGGTGCCGGCGGAGGACTTCACCACCGACCGGCTGCCGGATGGAGCCCAGCCCTACACCGGCCGGGCGGAGGTCTACATCTCGGACAGCCTGCTCACAGCGTTCAAGAAAAAGGGAGCTCCGGCGGAAGAACTCTATACCGTGGACGGCGCGGGGGAGCGGAAGCCGGTTTCCTTGACCGAGAACCAGTTTGTCCTTCTGCACTCGGATACCGAGCCGAAAAAGACCATGCTGGGCCGTTTCCGGGAGGGGAAGGTCACCGCCCTGCGCTTTGGCGGCGTCCGCCCATTCGGCGTCAAGCCCCGGAGCGTGGGGCAGCAATTCCTGCAGGAGGCCCTGCTGCTGCCGGTGGCGGAGGCGCCCCTGGCCATCATCCAAGGGCCGGCGGGCACCGCCAAGACCTTTTACGCCCTGGCTGCAGGGCTGGAGCAGGTGCTGGAGGCGGAGGAACGGCCCTATCGGAAGATTCTGGTGTGCCGCCCCAATGCCCAGTTTGACGCGGACATCGGTTTTCTCCCAGGCAGTGAGCAGGAAAAGATCTCCCCCCTCATGCGGCCCATTGTGGACAACCTGGAGATCTTGCTGGACCTGGAGGGGAAGAAAAAGGAGCGGCGCAGCGAGGAGGAGCTGCGGGGGCGCATTGACTACCTCTTTGACACCGGCGTCATCACCGCCGAGGCCATGAACTTCATGCGGGGCCGCTCCATCACCGATACCTGGCTCATCATCGACGAGGCCCAGAACCTCACCCCCCGGCAGGTCAAGGGCATCATCACCCGGGTGGGAAAGGGCACCAAGGTAGTGCTGCTGGGGGACCCGGCCCAGATCGACCACCCCCTGCTGGACACCCGGAGCAACGGATTGACCTATGCCAGCGCCCGCATGAAGGGCAGTCCCCTGTGCGTCCAGCTGACCATGCTCCCTGACGAGTGCGAGCGTTCCTCTTTGGCTCTGGACGCGGCGATACGGATGTAAATGAGGGCAGAACTTACATAACACGGCAGATAAGAAAATTTATTTACATTTTACAGGACTTTGGGGGAAGAATTTACATCCCGGTGGTACACTGTGCCTGTGTGAGCGAGAAACACACCATCATAGGGAGGAAAATATGCTATGAGTATCGCACAGAAGCAGACTGCCACACAGTCCCAGAAGCTGATGATCTTTGTCCTGTCCATGTCCCTGTACGGGCTGGCCACCCTGTTCACGGAGCTGATCCCCAAGTTCCAGGTGGGGGTCGTGGAGTTCTCCGTGGAGTACTTCCTGTTCATCCCCCTGACCCTGGCCATGCTGTTCGACCCCCTGTCCGCCGCCCTGGGCGCCGCCACCGGCGAGCTGGTGTTCAGCGAGATCATGCTGGGCCAGTTCGGCGGCCTGGGCGAGCTGGAGAAGTTCCTCACCGTCACCATCGGCGTGTACATCGCCGGCCGGCTGGTGAAAAACCCGAAGAACCGCGCCATGGTGGGCGTGGCCGCCATCACCGGAACCGCCGCCCAGCTGCTGATGGGCACCGTGGTGGACATTCTGAAGGTCCAGCTGGCGGTGGAGGACTTCGAGGCCGTGGCCGGCCTTCCTGAGAGCGTGTTCGCCACCGAGGGCTTTGCCTTCCTCAACGACCTGCTGTTCTCCGGGATCCTGTTCTGCCTGCTGCCCACCCTGTACCTGGTGCCCAAGCTGTACGGCAAGATCGAGCCCCTGCTGGGCATGGCTCCCCGCACCCCGGACAGCGCCGTCAGCGGCATCAGCCCCAAGGCCCTGGCCGTGTGCGCCGTCGGCTTTGTGTGCGCCATCGTGGCCGAGCTGGCCGCCACCGCCGGCATGTCCCTCATCGACTGGGAGGCCGAGTGGGCGGAGAGCGGCACCGCCCTGGCTGTGGGTATGGTAGCCGCCGCCGCGGTGGCCATCATCGCCTTGCTGGTCATCAAGAAGAACGCGGGGAAAAAGTCCGCGGTGAACTGAGATGAACGCGGTTGAGATCGACGGCCTGACCTACACCTACCCAGGCGCCCCTCAGCCCACACTCCGGGACATCAGCCTCCAAATTCCCAAAGGGGACTTCCTGGCGGTCGTTGGCAACAACGGCTGCGGGAAGTCCACTTTGTGCAAGGCCCTCAACGGCCTGATCCCCCACTTCATTACGGGGACCATGGAGGGGAGTGTCCGGGTGTGCGGCCTGAACACGCTGGAGAGCGACGTGGGCGTCCTGGCCCAAAAAGTGGGCTATGTGTATCAGGACTTTGAAAACCAGATCGTCCGGCCCACCGTGCTGGACGACGCCTCTTACTCCTGCCTGAACTACGCCTTTCCCGATTACCTGGAGCGGGGCAGAGCCGCGTTGAAGCAGTGCGGTCTGGAGGGCCGGGAGGAGGAGTACGTCTGGCAGCTCTCCGGCGGCCAGACCCACCTGCTGGCCCTGGCCGGGGCGGTGTCCCTTCAGCCGGACATCCTGATCCTGGACGAGCCCATCGCCCAGCTGGACCCCATGCACGCCGACCGGATCTATGCGGTCCTCCGGGATTTGAACGAGAACCACGGCAAGACCATCCTCGTCATTGAGCACCACACCGAGTACATCGCCGACTTCTGCAAGCACGTGATGCTGATGAAGGACGGACAGGTGCGGTGGATGCTGCCCACGGAGGAGGCCCTCCAGCGGGTGGAGGAGCTGGAGGCCTGCAATATCTTCCCGCCCCAGGTGACCCAGGCGGCCTACGGCCTGCGGAAGGGCGGTATTCTCCCGGCGAATGTCCCTCTGCCCACCACGGTGGCGGACGGAGAGAAGGCTTTTGCCGGCCTGCGATACATCCCCCGGGAAAAGCCGGCGCCCGTCGCTCCCGGCGGTGAAAGCGCCGTGTCCGTTCAGAACGTGTCCCTCTCCTACCGCTCGGTGAAGGGGGAGCCCCACACCGTCTTTGACGGGCTGGATCTGGACATCCGCAAGGGGGAGAAGGTGGCCCTCATCGGCTCCAACGGGGCGGGCAAGTCCACCCTGATGAAGCTGATGGTGGGCCTGCTGAAGCCCAATGCCGGCACGGTGTCCCTGTTTGGGGAGGCCATCGGAGACAAAAAGGCTGAGGATCTGTCCCGGCAGATCTCCCTGGTCTACCAGAATCCGGAGGAGATGTTCATCAAGGACTCCATCCGGGCCGACATCGCCTATGCCATGGAGGTGCGGAAGGTCCCGGAGTGGGAGAAGCGCACCGCGGAGCTGCTGGAGCGGTTCCGGCTGACAGAGCTGGCGGACCGGGACGGCCGCCTCATGTCCGGCGGCCAGATGCGACGGGCCAGTTTGGCCATCGGCATCGCCCTGAACCCGGGCATCCTGCTGCTGGATGAGCCCACCGCCAATCTGGACATCGCCACCCGGCGGGAGATCATGGCGGTGCTCTCGGATATGAAGGACATCATCCAGACCGCCATCATCGCCACCCACGACATGCAACTGGTGTGTCAGTGGGCGGAGCGGATCATTGTGCTGCGGGGCGGGCGTGTGGTGGCGGACGGGCCCCGGGACGAGATCTTTGCCCGGGCCGACCTGGTGGAGCAGGTAGGCATCCGCCCGCCGGAGATCTTCACCATGGGGCAGGCTTTAGACAGGCGAGCCCTGTGCTATACCATCGACGAGTTCCTATCGTCTTTTCAGGAGGCGTGACCGCTGTGGAAAAATTGACCGCAAAACTCTCGGAGAGCATCCTGGATAAGCTCTCCATGGACTTCCTGCGCAATCAGGTGCTGAAGAACGCCTATGGCAACGATGACACCGTGATCGCCGGCCTGGACCCCCGAATCCTGCTGGCCTGGTATCTGTTCTTCGGCCTGGTGCCCTGGTTCGTGAGCGACATTCCCTTCCTGCTGGGGTGCTTCCTGCTGGTGATGGCCACCACCCTCCTGGCGAGAGTGGCGGGGCTGGTGCTGCTCCTCTTTGCCCTGGGGGTGTTCTCTCAGACAGGGTATCTCTTTATCGTGACGCTGCTGTTCGGAGGCGACGCCTCCGCAGTGGCGCCCCTGCTGATCCTCACCCTGAAGGTGGCCACCATCTCCCTGGCCTCGGTGACGGTATTCTCCGGGCTGGACCCGGACAAGCTGTCCAACGGCCTGATGTGGTACGGCTGCCCAGAGCGGCTGAGCTTCTCCATCTCCTATGCCTACCGGATGCTGCCCATGCTGATGGAGGAGTTCCAGAATGTGCTGCTCTCCTACCGCCTTCGGGGCAATCCCCCAGCTCACGAGACCTTCGGCGGCAAGGTGAGGTATCTGATTTATCAGGTGAAGATCATCATGCAGTCCTTCTACCCCCTGATGCTCAACACCGCCAAGCGCTCCCGCACCACGGTGGAGGCCCTGGAGCTGCGGGGCTACCGGTACGCGGCGGTGAACAAGTCCGTGAAAAAGATCAAGCTGGCCGCCCTGAAGGTGTCCTGTAATGACGGGATCTTCCTGGCAGTTTCCCTGCTGGTGGTGGCGGTGGCCGTCCTTATCTCCACACTACTGTAAGTAAGAAAGAAGGTTTTTTCTCTTGCGCCTGGATTTTCACACCCATGGGAAGCTGGCCAAAAAGCTACCGTTTTCCACCGCCTACACAGACTGGCTCTTCGGCGAGGCCCGACGGGCTGGCCTGGACGCCCTGTGCCTGACGGAGCACTTCAACACCCTCCAGTTTGCCGATGTGTACGGCTACATCGCCTCGGTGAGCCGGAGAACTGGGGACGCTCTGGAGTTGGAGAACGGCCTGAAAATTTTCCCCGGCATGGAGACCGATGTGGCCGAGGGGGGCCACATCCTGTCCGTCGGGCCCCTGGAGGCCATTTTGGAGCTGAACCGGCGGCTGGAGCCCCACAAGGAGAAGAGGGACTTTCTGCCCTTCTCCCGGCTCATGGATTTGTTTGAGAAGTACCCAGTGGTGGTGGGCTGCGGCCACCCCTTCCGCGCCGGCGGCCATGTGCCCGAACTGCCGGAGGAGCAGCTCCGCCGCCTGAAATTTCTGGATCTGAACGGGAAAGACCTGGCTCTTGACCGGGAGCGGACGGAGCGGCTTACCTGCGCCCTGGGGAAAAAGCTGGGCATCCCTGTGGTGTCCGGCAGCGACACCCACCAGGCGGTGCAGTACGGCTGCGTCACCACGGTCTTTGAACGGGATGTGGACACCGTCCCCGCCCTCTATGGGGAGATGACAGCCGGCCGCTACGCCATTGATCTCTCCGACACCGCCGCCTTCCAGGTGCGCACCGCCTGTCTGCTGAAGCGGTCCTTGAAGGAAATCCATGCCCTGGGAGGCGACTATGTGGCCATTCTGACCCGGGAGGCCACCGCATGACCGCCCTGACGGATTCCCTGGCGGAGGGGGCCGTCCAGACGGTATTGGAGGCGGGGGAACTGCTGACCGATCCCGCCGCCGTTCAGAGCATCCGCTCCAAGGGCGAAACGGACTATGTGACCAATGTGGACGTGGCGGTACAGGCGTTTCTGCGGAAGCGTCTGGCCGCCCTGGCCCCGGATGTCCAGTTTATGGGAGAGGAGCAGGACAATACGGGGCTGGACTGGAGCCGCCCCTGCTGGATCCTGGATCCGGTGGACGGCACCACCAACCTGATCCACAGCTTCCGGCACAGCGCCATCTCCTTGGCTCTGGCGGAGGGTGGACAAGCTGTCTTTGGTGTGGTATACAATCCTTATACGGAGGAGTGCTTCACCGCCCGCCGGGGCGGCGGAGCGCTCCGAAACGGAGTCCCGATCCACGTCAGCGATGTCTCCCGGCTGGAGGACAGCCTCCTGTCCACGGGCACCGTCCCAGGCCGCCGGGAGCTGGCGGATGCGGCTTTCCGGCAGATGCGGGCGCTGTATGACCGGTGTCAGGACGTGCGCCGCACCGGCTGCGCCAGCCTGGACCTGTGCTGGGTGGCCTGCGGACGGCTGGACGGCTATGTGGAACTGTCTCTCCAGCCCTGGGACTACGCCGCCGGAATGCGCATCGCGGCGGAGGCTGGAGGAAAAGTCACCGCCCCCGACGGCAGCCCCCTATCCCTCCGGGAGGGCGGGCCTCTGCTGGCCTCTAACGGGCGGCTCCACAGCGCGCTGCAAGCAATTTTGAAAGAATGAGGGGGTTGTCATGGACCTGCACCTTCCCACCCCGGCCGGGGAACTGACCCGGGCGGAGCAGAAGATCCTGGACTATATCAACACCAACACGGATGCTTTCCTGTTTTCTTCCATCGGCCAACTGGCCCAGCGGCTGGAGCTCTCCGACGCCACGGTCTCCCGCTTCGCCCGCCATGTGGGTTGCCGGGACTTCAAGGCGCTGAAATCTCTGGTGCTGGAGCAGTCTCCCGGCCCGGCGGTAAAGCTGACGGCCACGCTCAGTCAGGGGGATCATTTCTCCCCCCAAGCCTGGCTGGAGCGGCAGCAGGCATACTTGGAGAAGACCATACAACAGCTCTCCACCGGGGAATTTGACCGGGCGGTGGAGGCTCTCTGTTCTGCCCGGCGGGTGTTTCTTCACGGAAAAAACGCCTCCGCTTCCATGGCACAGCTGCTCCATTTCCGCCTGCGGCGGCTGGGCTTACAGGTGTCTCTCCTTCCCTCCGGCGGTTCTGAACTGCTGGAAGGACTCGCGCAAGCGGCGGAGAACGATCTGGTGGTGCTGTTCAGCTTCTCCAAGCTCTCCCGGGAGGGCCGCATCCTCCTGGAGCACAGCCGGTCCGCCGGCTATCGGACCTTGGCCTTTGTGGGCCGCACCTGCCTGCCCGCGGAGGAGCGGGCGGACATCAGCCTCTTTGCCTACCGGGGGACAGAGAAGGAGTATCACTCTATGGCAGCTCCCGCCGCCCTGCTGGATGCTCTGGCAGTCGCTGTGGCGGAACGGTTGGGAGACGAAGGTACGCAGCGTCTCCAGTCGCTGCACCGGATGAAAAAGGACTATTTTCCAGACGGATGAACGCATCCCCCATGCCCGCACATGGGGGATGCGTTCATTTTCCAGGATGATGCACAAATTTTACACGCATTTTACTGCGCCGCGGTAGTGGGCGCAAGCCGGCTGTGATATGGTAGATTAGGATTATTTTATATATTCCGCGCATGGGCTTGCGCTGCCTGCGCACCACATCTGAAAAGGAAGGATCTGCTGCTATGAAACGCGCGGTTTTATCTGTATGTATCCTGGCATTGGCATTGATTCTGACAGCCTGCGGTCCGACGCCGTCTGACAGTGCAGTCTCCACCGGCGATTCCGCCAGCGGAGATCACGCCTTCGACTATGGCGGTGACGTGACGCTGCGCATTCTCTCCGGCTCGGAGAACCAGGAGCTGGAGGGTATCCTGGATGACTTCGTCCGGGAGCGGGGCGTGAACATCGAGATGGACTACCAGGGCTCCCTGGACATCATGCGCGCCCTCCAGGGGGAGACCATCGACTACGACGCGGTGTGGCCGGCCAGTAGCCTGTGGCTCACCGCCGGGGACACCCAGTACCGGGTGAAGCACGCCCAGTCCATTTCCATCACCCCGGTGGTATTCGGAATCCGCCAGGGGTTAGCCGAGGAGCTGGGTTTCGTGGGCCGGGAGGTGTCGGTGGGCGACCTGCTCTCCGCCATCCAGGCGGGGGAGCTGGAGTTCTGCATGACCTCCGCCACCCAGTCCAACTCCGGGTGCAGTGCCTACATCGGCTTCCTCTACGCCCTGCTGGGCAATCCGGATGTGATCACGTCGGAGAACCTCCAGACCCCGGGCCTGGCGGAGCAGATCACCCAGCTGCTCTCCGGCGTGGATCGATCCTCCGGAAGCTCTGACTGGCTGAAGGACCTGTTCCTCACCGGTGGCTACGACGCCATGGTGAACTATGAGTGCCTCATCATCAGCGCCAATCAAGAGCTGGAGGCGCGGGGGGAGGAGACGCTGTATGCCCTCTACCCCTATGACGGCCTGTCCATCGCCGACTCCCCCCTGGGCTATGTGGACAACGGGGACACCGAGAAGGAACAGGCCTTTCTGGATTTACAGGAGTATCTCCTGTCCGACGAGGTGCAGAATGAGATCCAGCGCACCGGCCGCCGCACCGGTTACGAGGGGGTGTCGGCGGAGAACGCCGACGTGTTCCGCGCCGACTGGGGCATCCAGCCGGACCGAGTGCTCTCCCCCATCCGGATGCCCTCCACCGATGTGCTCATGGAGTGTCTGGATCTGTACCAGACGGAGTTCCGCAAGCCCTCCCTCACGGTCTACTGTCTGGACTACTCCGGCAGCATGGAGGGGACTGGCCGGGAACAGATGGTGGAGGCCATGAGCCAGATCCTGATTCAGGAAAACGCGGAGCAAAATCTGCTCCAGGCTTCGGAACACGAGGTCAATATCCTCATCCCCTTTGAGGGCTACCCCCGGGACGTCTACACCGCCGTTGGGAACGGAGAGGAGCTGGAAGCCCTCTATACTCAGGTGGAGGCGGAGGAGGCCGTGGGCGGCACCGACATCTATTATGCCGCCATGGAGGGCCTGCGGCAGCTGAAAAACTACGACCTGAGCCAGTACACCCCTGCCATCATCCTGCTGACGGACGGGGTGTCTGACGGGAGTTTTTCCGACTTCCGAGATGGCTACGAGGCCTTCGGGGCGGATGTGCCGGTGT
>OJPZ01001116.1_pt1 | contig 10557 bp, 8 predicted proteins | sample 1598611 | NCBI WGS metagenome assembly OJPZ01 (sample SAMN03922494, study PRJEB24848) | human gut metagenome | isolation source: stool sample | host: Homo sapiens | place: Germany | collected 2011-11
CGTTTTAATTTTTCCGAGGAATGGACATAAGTGTTGAGTGTAATTTTGACGTCGCTGTGACCGAGCAGCTCGCTCAGAGTTTTAATATCAAACTGCTTTTCCACGCACATTGTAGCGTAGGTATGGCGCAGAGCATGGAATGATACATCACTAATCTTGCAGTTGTTCAATATTCTTTTAAACTTATGCTGTAATGTTCTTGGCTCGGTCGGTTTTTCCCTGCCGGAAAGAATAAAAATATCAGGCTTCTGCCTGAACTTTTTCAGCATTTCAATAATAAATAACGGGATGTAAACTACCCTGACAGAGCTGTCCGTTTTAGGCGTATCAATGGAGATAACGGTTTTTCCGTTGCCTAAAGAAATACGCTGAACGGTTTTGCTGACTGTAAGACAACCCCGTCTGAAATCTATGTCCTTCCATTGCAGACCGCATAATTCACCGATTCTTAAACCTGTATACAAACACAGCAATATGCTGACGTTGCATAAGCATATATTATCAATAAGGTACTTTTCAAGCCTTTTACGTTCCCTGTCCGAAAGCGTTTTTGCTTCGGGCTTCTTTATTTTCGGAACGGTTATTCCGTCGCAGATATTTTTAAGACCGTATTCAAGCTGATCGTATTTTGCGATCGCTCTTAACGCCTTGATAATATCTCTTGTCATGCTGACGGAAAGTCCGCCTTTTCCGTCCTTTCTGCCGCTGTTCATTAAGGACGAAATATATTCATTGATATGCTGCTTGTCAAGAGCAGTATATTTTTTGTCCCCGATATCAGCAAAAATATGGTCGTTCAAAAGCCTTTTATAGTTATTATATGTAGACGGTTTAACGGTCATCTTTTTATTTTCAAGCCATTGTTCCCCAAGGAATCTTATTGTCATATTTTTCTTTCCTGAAAGCCTGAACATAGTTATTAATTCTCCTTTTCCCCTTTGTCGAATTGTAGGTTTTTACACCATATACAAAAATCGACATTTAATTAGTGCATTTTGCACAAGAATTTCGTGCCTATTTTTGGTATATTGGAAATCAAAAATATTAAATTAATATGTTATACTGTAAACAGTTAAATAAAATCAATAAAAACCATAAAACGATTTAGTGTATGGTATTTCTTATTATATCAAATAATTATTTGATAGAGGAAAATAGAATGTTAATTTTATTTAGCTGTTTGAAGCTTGACAATAGAATATTGTAAAAAGGGCGCTAAAGAAAAATTTTAAAGATAAAAGATAATAAATTTCCGGAAATTATTATATATTCGTATACGCAGTTATAGCGAAAGGAGTAATTATGCTCAGGAAAAAAATATTATCAATAGTGTCTGCTGCGGCAATGGCTGCTACTGTGGCTGTTGGGGGTAGCGTATCCGCAAAAGACATGGGGATCAACGGTACATATACGCAAGGAAAGACTTTGGAGACTTTTTTCCGGAGCAACTGCTTGGGTTATGAATCCATTGAACTTAATTACGAATATGTATCAGCTGTCGAAACGCCTGCGGAAACCTTCGGAATACTGGCATTCGACAGCGAATGGGGCGGCTGGAACAAAACGTCTATCGGACAAGTTAATCCGGCTTTGAATGTGGAGTACACTGATACGGTTGAACTGAGCGACATTGAAAACTCACTGACTACCGGAAAGGACTTTTACGGCTTCAATCTCATTACCGATAACTTCGGAACAGGCTCGGTAAAGGTCAACTCGGTAATACTCAACGACAAGCAAGGTCAGGAAACAACTATCACAGGCTCGTGGCACAAAGGAACGGCTTCCGCTATGACAGTCACAGGAGATTCGGAAATGGAAGTTGACGCTAACGCGTATAACATCTATCTGAACGGATTCTCCGCTTACGGCTTTACCAATCCGACGATCGACGTAACGGTCACATATGACAGCGATCTGGGAACAAACCCGTTTAAGGAAGCGACTTTATACTATGCGGAAAACTATCAGCAGGAAAATGAAACCTTTACTCCTGTTGAGCAGTATGGGTATAAGGAAGCTGAGGCTGGCTCAACTGTGACCTATTCCTACAGTATCAGCGGAGAAGCGCATCAGATTGCGGCTTGCTTTGACGCTTGTACGGTAACAGAGATAAAAATTTATGACAAAGTACCTGATGATATTGTTATCACAGGCAATTGGACGAAGGGTACGGCTTCCGAGCTTACTCTGGAATCCGGCAATCCTGATTTCTGGTTTTCCGGCGGCGAGGACAGTATCTATGTTTTTAACTTCTCTCTGGAAGGCTACAGAAGTCCTACGGTAGAGGTAACGGCAAACTACTCCTCAATTCCGGCAGACGGAAGCTATATGCAGGCTGAATTGTACAGCAACAACGCTAAAATCGGAGGATCTTTCATTCCGGTAACGGAAACAGGACCAAGAACATTTACGTTTGATGTAAGCAAAGATTTGACAGAATTCAACGTATGCTTCGACGGCTGTACAGTAACAAAGGTTAAAATCTACGATAACCGCTCGCCTATTCCGGCACAAGTCAGCGGAAAGACAGCTGATGAGCTTGCAGGCATGATGGGCAAGGCTTGGAATCTCGGTAACGCACTGGATTCAACAAGCGACGGAACAGTCGGAGAAACTCTCTGGAATAACAAATTCCCTGTAAGCAAGGAGATGTTCGACGCTGTTAAGGCGGCAGGATTCGATACCGTAAGAATTCCTGTGTCCTACATGGACAAGATCGTTGAGAACGCCGACGGAACGTACACTATCGACTCCGCATATATGGCAAGAGTAAAACAGGTAGTGGACGCGGCAATTTCTGCGAATCTTTTTGTAATCGTTAACATACATAACGACGGCGGAAACGGCGTTGAGGATATGTGGCTTGATATTACAAAGACAGGTAGTGACTTTACTGCTGTTCAAAACAAATTTGCGGGAGTTTGGTCGTCAATAGCAAATACGTTTGCAGACTACGATCAAAAGCTTATATTTGAGGGATTTAACGAGTTGAATAATGGCAATTACAATTCTACTCCGAATCAAACTGAAACCGACAACGTGAATTCTTTGAATGAAACGTTTGTAGATACTGTAAGAAATTCCGGCGTTAAAAATACTGATAGACTTCTTATCGTATCAGGATATAACGCTGATATTAATGACACCAAAAATAGCTTCGTAAAACCAAATGACACATCTGCTAATAGACTTATGTTATCTGTTCATTACTATGTTGGATGAAAATGAAACTGGTTCATGGGGTACAGATGAACAAATAGATTATTTAGATTCAAAAATAAGTACAATTTCACAATTCGCAAACACTAATGGAATGCCTGTGCTGATAGGCGAATATGGAGCTATCGATAAGAATAATCTTTCAGCAAGAGCAAGCTACTGCTATGAGTTAAATTACTGTGCAGGATATTATGGAAATATTGTAACTGCCTATTGGGATAATGGAGTAATCGGAACTAATGGCTTTGCTTTATTTAACAGAGAAACCAATACTGTAAATTCAGATGGAGTTACTATAATTTCAAATATAATTAACGACTATGCAGACAGACCGTAAAATAACAAATTAATACTTAAAATAATGTCTCTTTTTTAAAAGGGACATTATTTTTTATAGGAGGTAAGATAATGAAAAAATTAAAAGTTGTTAAGCGTGTTTTAAGCGTTTTATTAACCGGATTAATCGGATTAAACTCGATTGGTTTATTAGCGACGGCAACTGATGATTTCTCATATTTCAGTTATGGTTATAATTTGAATAACTACTATATAGCAACTCTTAAAGAAGATTATGTAACCATAATGCAAAATATCGGGACTACGGAAATTGTATATCCCGAAGAATATGACGATGGCGTAAACGGAAAAGCTCCTGTTAATTTTTTTCAATTAATATCTGCTGACGATAACTATGTAACAACTATAAAATTCAACAGCAATTGTAACGGAGCTTCAACAGAAATGTTCGGTAGATTCAAGGCTCTTAAAAAAGTTGAATTTACTTATACAGGACTTGATTTTACCTTACCCGGTAATATGGCTTGGAATAGACATTATGAAAGCGATAGTATAGAAGAATTATATATTTACGCTTCTTCTGTAAATATAACGTCTAATGCTGTTTTCAGAGCAATGAACACCAATTTAAAGGTATATGTTACAAGTAAAGAAGTAAAGAACACAATAGTTACTAAAACAGCCTCCGGAAGCTATCCAATAAGCGCAGATCAAGTTATAGTAATGGCAAATGAAAAACAGGAATCAGAATTTACTATAAGCTGTGACAATATAAATTACGGAACAGAGGGAGGATTAAAGCCCCAAACTAACATTATTGCAGGCGACGGAGAAATAACGTATAAGCTGTATAGTGACGAAGCCTGTGAAAATGAATATAAAGGTTATTCATATAGCTCCGCTTTGTTACCGATAGGCACATACTATATAAAAGGCTATATGGCAGCAACTGATAATTATAAAATGTCAGAATCAAATGTCGTTAAGGTAGAAGTTCTCAGAAACTTTGTAAACAGCAAAGCCTTGGCTTCGGCAATAGAAGAAGCTGAAAAGCTTTATAATGAAAGCAACAAGGACGATTACCAAGCGGAAGCTTGGAATAATGTATTTTCCACAACAGGAACACTGCAAAAAGCTAAATCTATATATAATGATACGGAAGGCTTGTACAATCAAAGTCAGGTTGATACGGCTGCAGAGAATTTAAATACTTCACTTGTAGCATTAAAGAATTCATTAGCGGATACAACGGCTTCAAGAGCGGCATTAGAAGAAGCTATAAAAAAAGCGGAAGCAATTTTGCCCGGAAATTATACAGATGAGAGTTATACTAAATTAACTGAAGCTATAGCAAATGCAAAGCTATTGGATCAAAACGCCTTAAATTCTGTATTGATAGCCGCCAAAAATAATATTGATACAGCAATATCAGGATTGACAGAAAAGGAAAAAGAGCCTGCCGGAGAGCCTTTCGCAGTCATCAATAAAAATGCCGTAGAAACCACCCTCGGAGAATTTACGGCGGACGAAGCTGTTGCAGGAGCGACAAAAATCAAGATAACGTTCAACTGCGCTGACGATGTTTCATTTAACCAGTATGCAAGCATAGAAGCAAAGGCTTCAATCGCAGGAGTGGAAAGCTACATGAAGTTTGCCGGAACAGACAGTTCCCAGACAGCCGGAGCAAAGGGATTTACGATTGAATTGCCGTTGACTTCTGAAATAAAATCCGGCGATGACGTGAAGCTTGTAGCCTATACATGGGCGTGGGCAAACGCAAACGACTATGTTTACGCAGTAACAAAGGTGGAATATATCAATGCTGTCGGACAGGTAGTCAAGGCTGTGACCGACAGAACTATCGCGCTTGACGAACTGAAAGCGGCAATAGCGGAAGCTGAAAAAATTGAATCCGACAATTACACCGAGGACAGCTATGCGGAACTGACAACAGCTTTGACAGCGGCAAAGGAGCTGCCGGAGGATTCTGAAAAGGCAGATATTGAAGCCGCTAAAACAGCGCTTGAAACGGCTGTTGCGGGTCTGGTTGAAAAGACGGACGATTCCTCGTCAGAGCCTTCATCAGAATCAACTCCTGATTCAGAATCAACGCCTGATTCCGAAAGCTCGTCCGATACAGACGCCGATTCGTCATCAAAAACAGAAGATGAATCAAGCTCAAAGACCGACGATTCGTCAAACGACATCACGTCAAAGACGGATTCCGCTGGCTCCGACAGTAAGGCGGGGATAACAGAAAATGCCAATAACTCAGGAGCCGGCGGAACGTCTAACCCCAACACCGGAGCAGCTTCGGCTGCGGCAGCGGGAATAATCTTATTGTCAGCAATCGGCGTTATCGCCTCAAGAAAGAAGTAACCTCCTTTACATCTTCATGGTTTATTTCACTGCTTCCGACTTGACTTTAGCGCTGAAAGCAAAAACAAGGGTACAGTTATCTGTGCCCTTGTTTTATTAACTTCGGCTCCACTGGGACCGAAGTAAAATTTACTTTTATAAAGCTTGCAATGATTGGCATAGTATGATATAATGAAGTTAGAAAAAGGACGGAAAACAGACGTAACGGAGGCTGATACCAATGGGCAGAAACATAGTGAAAGCAAAGCTGGATATAATATTCAAAACGATGTTTTCAAAATCGGAAAACGAGGATATACTGCATAGCTTTTTATCGACTATGCTTGAACTTCCGTATGATTCGATAAAAGAGATAGTGATTCAGAACTCCGAAATACTGCCGGAAACGATAACTGGAAAATTCAGCAGGCTTGATCTGAAAATGCAGGTGGACGATAAATTGGTCAATGTTGAAATGCAGATAAAAAACGAGTCTGACTTCAACGACCGCGTATTGTATTACTGGTCTAAGCTGTATAGCGGAGATCTGAAAAGCGGCGACGAATACGGCGATCTTAAGCAGAGCATATCGATCAATATAATCAACTTCAATATGTTTGAATGTCCCGAATTTCATTCATGCTTCAAGGTACTGGAAGTAAACAGGCACGAGCTGCTGACGGATAAGTGCGCGATACACTTTTTTGAGCTTAAAAAGATAAACAAGAAGATAAATAAGAATAACCGCATGGAGCTGTGGCTTCAACTGATAAACGCGGAGAGCGAGGAGGAATTGGAAATGCTGAGACAGACAAATGTGCCGGAGATACAGAAAGCGGTAATGGTAATACACCAGATGAGCGAGGATGAGAAGATACAGGAGCTTGCGAGATTAAGAGAAAAGGCGCTGCACGATGAAGCCAGCGCGTTAGGTCATGCAAGACGTGAGGGCGAGCAGATCGGCATGGAAAAAGGCGAAAAAATCGGTATAGAAAAAGGCGAAAAAATTGGTATAGAAAAAGGCGAAAGAATTGGTATAGAAAAAGGCGAAAGAATTGGTATAGAAAAAGGCAAAGAAGAAGAAAGAGCCAATATCGCAGCAAGGTTAAAAGAGCTTGGCTTGTCGGACGATATGATAAAAGCTGCTCTTAATAAATAACAGAAATTATAAGGATACAGCGCTGATTGGCGCTGTATCCTTAATTTTATCCAAATTATCTTTTCCCCTCAACAAACCATCTGGGCTCCTCATAATACAAATATGACCGCTGACCTAAAATGCGACAGGTATACCTCATTCCGATACCTCCCGCTTTAAGACTTGCCGCTCTGCGTTTGTCAAGAATCCTGTCTATCTCATAAACCGTACCGTCCTCCCATGTTACGGAAAGCGGAGTTATGTTCCCCTCTGTATCAAACTTTGCCGTTACCTCAACATAAACCTTTCTTACCATATCGTCACCCTAATTAGTATTACTTTTTACGGAATGGATATACTACTAAAAAAGGAGATGTTCAATATGGCAGTATCGCACAGAGGAGCAATTTCATTCGGCTTGGTTCATATTCCCGTAGGACTGTATACAGCCACACAGGATAACGATATACATTTTAATCAGCTTTGCAGAGAGGACGACAGCAGAGTAAAGTACAAAAAGGTCTGCGCTTCCTGCGGCAAGGAGGTATCGTCAAAGGATATTGTAAAGGGCTTTGAATACGACAAGGACAAATTTGTCATTATGTCTGACGAGGATTTTGAAAAAGCCAAGTCCGAAAAGGATAAAATCATTCACATTCTGCATTTTACAGACTTAAATTCCATACGTCCGATATATTATGACAAAACCTATCACGCAGTCCCGGAAGCCGGCGGAGACAAAGCCTTTGAGCTGCTTCGTAAGGCTATGAAGGACGAAAACAAGGTTGCTATCGCCAAAACCGTTATGGGTACCAAGGAAAAGCTTTTAACGTTGATTCCTACCGATAACGGCATACTCATTGAAACAATGTTTTTCGCTGACGAGGTAAAGCAAGCGCCTAAAGAGCCCGCACACCCCGAAATAAGCGAAGCGGAGCTTACAATGGCGAAAACCCTGATCAATTCAATGGTCAAAGACTTTGAACCGAATCTGTATAAGGACGAGTATCAGGTAAGGATGCGTGAAATAATCGAACAGAAAATTGCCGGAAAAGATATCGTCGCTTCATCGCCTGAAATCAAGGTAACGGCTATTGATATTATGGAAGCCTTAAAGCAAAGTCTCGAGCAGATAGGCGCTAAAAAATGACCGATATATGGGAAACTAAAAATATCAATCCAATGTTAATCGGAGCGGAGGGAGAGCCCTTTGACAGCGAGGAATATATCTATGAACTAAAGCTTGACGGAGAACGGTGCATAGATTATCTGGATAAAGATAAAACGATTCTGAAAAACAAACGTAATATTTTAATGCTACCAAAAGTACCGGAGCTTTCGGATATTCACAAGAGCATTAACGTCCGCTGTATACTTGACGGAGAGCTTGCGGTTATCAAGGACGGAAAGCCTGATTTTTTTGAGATTCAGAAACGCAGTCTTATGAGCAATCCCGTAAAAATAGAAACGGCGGCAAAGAAATACCCCGCCTGCTTTACCGCCTTTGATATTCTGTATTATGAGGACAGGCAGGTGACAAATCTTCCGCTTACCGAACGAAAGAATTTATTGCAGAAAGCTGTAAAATCCGAAAACGAAAGCTTTGCCGTATCAAGATACATTGAGAAAAACGGCGTGGCTTTTTATGAGCTTGCAAAGCAAAACGAGCTTGAAGGAATTGTAGCCAAAAGAAAGGACAGCCGATATTATTTTGACCGCCGTACAAAGGACTGGATAAAAATAAAGTATATGCAGGACGATGATTTTATCGTTTTGGGTTACGTTCCGAAAGAAACCAGTATGAACAGCATAATACTGGGACAGTACAGCGGAAAACGGCTTATGTATAAAGGTCATGTGACGCTGGGAGTAGGCGGAGAGCCTTTCCGCAGAATCAAAGCATTGGATAAAACTAATTGTCCGTTTGCGGAAATCCCAAAAGGAAATGAAAACTCGGTCTGGGTAAAGCGGGAGCTTGTATGCACAGTAAAGTATATGATGAAAACGGAAAACGGCGGAATGCGTCAGCCTGTTTTCAAAGGGTTAAGAGAGGATAAAGCGCCGGAGGATTGTGTAACGAATAAAAGGATTGAAAAATAGAATAATAAAGAAATACAATAAAATCAGGAGGAACAATTATGTTTGGACTCACACCTTATGAAAGAAATGATTTGTGGAATCCGTTCAGGGAATTTGAAAAGGACTTTTTCAAGGACTTTTCTTCAGTAAATCGCTGCCGTACAGATATCAGGGACGAGGGCGGAAAATATATTCTGGAATGTGAAATGCCCGGTTTCAATAAGGAGAACATAAAAATTGACGTAAACGGAAGCGTTCTTACCCTGTGTGCAGAGCATAAGTCAGAAAACGATGAGAAGAATAAAAATGGAGAATATATCCGCAGAGAAAGAAGCTACGGCTCATATTGCAGAAGCTTTGATATTTCAAATATAGATGAAAGCGCGATTGAAGCGGAGTATACAAACGGCGTTTTAAAGGTTACGCTGCCTAAAAAAGCTGAGCAGCAGTCGGAAACAAAGAGAATTGAAATAAAATAATAAACGGAGCGATGCATTCTCTGTTTTTTGCGTATAAACTTGAGCCGATGTAAAATAAAATATTATCGTTACAGGCGTATGGAACGAATGAACTCCATACGCCTTTTCTCTTACCTGAAATCAAATAGGAGGTAACTCAAATATTATCTATTAGTTGGGGTATGAAGATTCGTAAGCTTTGCAAGAAGTTTGTACAGAGAAAATATTTTCTTTTACTTAATGGCAGATTGCATAAAAATAGCATAGTAAAATATATAAATTTGTAGAAAATGTATTGTAAATGCTCTTTATTTGGCAATATGTATTGTAATTAACAGAAGCGTGGTGTATAATGGTTGGTAAGAAAGATAATTGGATATTATTTTGTGTTAACCTTTATCTTGTTTTTTTGTTATTTTGCGGGAAAATTTCTTTCCGCATGCTTATAAACCTTAAAGTTTTTATCTTCAAGTAAAAAAAGTAGTTGAGATTGAAAGGATTAGACATGATAAGACCAAATAAGAAAATCGGAATAGTTTATTGTTTTAATTCGATAAAATATGCTAACGAATTAAAACAAATAATCATAAATTATAGAACTAAAGGATATTGTATTGAACCAATAATGATTGATAATTTTTTATTGGATCAAGAAAGAAATATTGAATTACGAGTATTTGATAATCTAAGTAAATGTGATTATGCATTTGTGTTTCTTACTAAGGATCTATATATTACTAGTAAAGATATGTTTATATCAAAACCTAATGTTATATTGGAATTAGGTTATTTAAAAGGACAATTAAGCAAAAATTCAATATGGAGTATTACAGATTTTCCGTATAAAGATATCAATGATAATAAATACATGATTCCTTCCGATATTCCTGCAGAGTACTTAGAAGAAATAGATTCAAATAATAGTAATAATGATTTAAAAAAATTATTTAATAAGTTTTTAAAAATCATGAAGAACAATATTATTAAGATGAATAATTTTAATGT
>OJPZ01001117.1_pt1 | contig 10552 bp, 7 predicted proteins | sample 1598611 | NCBI WGS metagenome assembly OJPZ01 (sample SAMN03922494, study PRJEB24848) | human gut metagenome | isolation source: stool sample | host: Homo sapiens | place: Germany | collected 2011-11
TCTTTACAATAATGAAAAACTAAAAAATAGTGGTTATGGTATATGATTTAACGATGCTCAAAACGTTTTATGCCGCTTATTCGGAGAAGATAGAACGCGTACGGAACGTACTGCGGCGTCCGATGACTTTAGCAGAGAAAATTTTGTATGCTCATTTGTATGATGGGGATAAAGTGAAGAACTACAGACGGGGAGAAGACTATGTGAATTTCCGTCCCGACCGTGTGGCCATGCAGGATGCAACGGCTCAAATGGCCTTATTGCAATTTATGAATGCAGGCCGTGAGCAGGTTGCCGTGCCTTCCACTGTGCACTGTGACCATTTGATTCAAGCATATAAAGGTGCAAAAGAAGATATCGTGACTGCTACGAAGACCAACGAGGAGGTCTATAATTTTCTCCGTGATGTTTCCTCCCGCTATGGCATAGGTTTTTGGCAGCCGGGAGCAGGCATTATTCACCAGGTGGTATTGGAGAACTACGCATTTCCGGGTGGGATGATGGTAGGCACGGACTCTCATACGCCCAATGCCGGAGGTTTGGGCATGGTGGCCATTGGTGTGGGTGGTGCCGATGCGGTGGATGTGATGACCGGCATGGAATGGGAACTGAAAATGCCGCGTCTGATAGGCGTACACTTGAAGGGTAAATTGAGTGGCTGGGTAGCTCCCAAAGACGTTATTCTGAAGTTGGCGGGTATTCTTACTGTAAAAGGGGGAACCAATGCCATCATTGAATATTTTGGACCGGGAACCGCTTCGTTGTCTGCCACTGGAAAGGCTACCATCTGCAATATGGGGGCAGAGGTGGGGGCGACTACCTCCCTTTTCCCTTACGATGAGCGCATGGGTACCTACTTGAAAGCTACCGGACGTGAAGAAGTGGCAAAAATGGCTGTTTCCGTAGCTGCCGACCTTCGCGCCGACGACGAAGTGCTGGCAAATCCGGAAAAATATTACGACCGCATCATTGAAATAGACCTCTCGCTGTTGGAACCGTATATCAATGGGCCCTTTACGCCGGATGCAGCAACACCGATATCGAAATTTGCCGAGGTAGTGATAACCAATAACTATCCCCGCCGGATGGAAGTCGGTCTGATAGGGTCGTGCACCAATTCGTCCTATCAGGATTTGAGCCGTGCGGCCTCCCTTGCCCGGCAGGTAAAGGAAAAGAATTTGAAGGTTGCTTCCCCGCTGATTGTCAATCCCGGCTCGGAGCAGATACGTGCTACTGCTGAACGCGACGGCATGATTGCCGCTTTCGAAGATATTGGCGCAACGATAATGGCGAATGCCTGCGGACCTTGTATTGGCCAGTGGAAGCGCCATACTGATGACCCCGAACGCAAAAATTCCATCGTCACCTCTTTTAACCGTAATTTTGCCAAACGTGCCGACGGCAATCCCAATACTTTTGCTTATGTGGCTTCTCCCGAAATTACCATGGCGCTGACCATTGCAGGCGACCTCTGTTTCGACCCCTTGCGGGATACGCTGGTCAATGCCAAAGGAGAGGTTGTGAAACTGTCCGAACCAGTCGGTGAGGAATTGCCGGCACACGGATTCATCGGAGGACAAAAAGGATATATTGCTCCAAACAAGGGACAGACGGAAATTACGGTCAATCCTCATTCACAGCGCTTGCAACTGCTGACTCCCTTCCCTGCCTGGGATGGCATGGACTTGCTGAATATGCCTTTATTGATTAAAGTGCAAGGGAAATGTACCACCGACCACATCTCTATGGCGGGGCCATGGCTCCGTTTCCGGGGACATTTGGAGAATATTTCGGACAATATGCTGATGGGGGCTGTCAATGCTTTCAATGGAGAGACGAACAAGGTTTGGAACCGCTCCACCAATACCTATGGAACAGTGTCAGGCACTGCGAAGCTGTATAAATCAGAAGGCATCCCTTCCATTGTCGTTGCCGAAGAGAATTATGGTGAAGGTTCCAGCCGTGAGCATGCTGCCATGGAACCACGCTTCCTGAATGTACGCGCCATTTTGGCGAAAAGCTTTGCCCGTATCCATGAGACGAATTTAAAGAAACAAGGCATGTTGGCGCTGACCTTTACGGATAAGGCCGATTATGACAAGATTCGGGAACGCGACCTGATTTCTGTCATGGGGTTGAAAGATTTTGCTTCGGGACGTACGTTGAAGGTGGTTCTTCATCACGAGGACGGGAGTAAAGAAAGTTTTGAAGTACAACATACGTATAACGAACAGCAGATAGCCTGGTTCCGGGCCGGTTCTGCACTTAATGCAAGATAGAATATGGAAAAAATTACTGTACCTTTTATTACCGGCGATGGAGTGGGAGCAGAAGTGACCCCATCCATGCAGGCTGTCGTGAATGCCGCTGTCAAGAAATCCTATGGTGACCGGCGTGGCATTGAATGGAAAGAAGTGCTGGCAGGAGAACGTGCTTTCCACGAAACCGGCTCCTGGTTGCCGGACGAAACCATGGAAGCCTTCCGCACCTATAAGGTGGGCATCAAAGGTCCTTTGACAACTCCCGTCGGTGGAGGTATCCGTTCCTTGAACGTAGCCTTGCGTCAGACGCTCGATTTGTATGTCTGCCAACGTCCGGTACGTTGGTATAAGGGCATTGTTTCTCCACTCAAAGAGCCACAGAAGGTGGATATGTGCGTATTCCGTGAGAATACCGAGGATATTTATGCAGGCATCGAATGGGAAGCCGGAACTCCGGAGGCTGAAAAGTTCTATCGTTTTCTCCGTGATGACATGGGGGTGACAAAAGTCCGTTTTCCCGAAACCTCCTCGTTTGGCGTGAAGCCCGTTTCAAGAGAAGGAACAGAGCGCTTGGTGCGTGCCGCCTGCCAATACGCCCTTGAGCATCATCTGCCTTCCGTGACGTTGGTACACAAAGGAAACATCATGAAATTTACGGAAGGCGGCTTCAAGAAGTGGGGGTACGAACTGGCAGAACGTGAGTTTGGTAAAGAACTTGCAGAAGGGCGTCTGGTCATCAAGGACTGCATTGCCGATGCATTCTTGCAGAACACGTTGCTTATCCCCGAAGAATATTCCGTGATTGCCACGTTGAATCTGAACGGCGATTATGTGTCCGACCAACTGGCTGCCATGGTAGGCGGCATCGGCATTGCACCGGGTGCGAATATCAACTATAAAACAGGGCATGCCATTTTTGAGGCTACTCACGGGACGGCTCCGAACATTGCCGGGAAAGACATTGTGAATCCCTGTTCCATCATCCTTTCCGCTGTGATGATGCTTGAATATCTGGGTTGGAAGGAAGCAGCCTCTCTTATAGAGAACGCCTTGGAGGAAAGTTTCACAGAAGCCCGTGCTACTGCCGACTTGGCACGTTTTATGCCGGGTGGCGTCTCGCTGTCCACTTCGACTTTCACCCGGGAGATTGTAAGGAGAATAGAAAATGGGAATAACGAATAAAACGAAACGATTATGAAGAAGGAGTATCTGATTTACAAGCTTTCCGAAGATTTGAAGGAAGCTACCCGGATTGAGAATGAACTGTTCAGGAAGTTTGATGTGAAGCGCGGTTTGCGTAATGAGGACGGCACGGGAGTCTTGGTGGGGTTGACCAAAATAGGCAATGTGGTCGGCTATGAACGCATCCCCGGTGGAGGGCTGAAGCCTATTCCCGGCAAATTGTTCTACCGCGGTTATGATGTGGATGACTTGGCACACGCCATCATCAAAGAGAAGCGTTTCGGTTTTGAGGAAATTGCCTACTTGTTGCTTTCCGGTCGCCTGCCCGACAAGGAAGAACTCTCTTCTTTCCGTGAACTCATCAACGACAACATGCCGCTGGAGCAGAAGACCAAGATGAATATCATTGAACTCGAAGGAAACAACATTATGAACATCCTGGCGCGCAGCGTGCTCGAGATGTATCGTTTTGACCCTGATGCAGATGACACTTCCCGCGATAATCTGATGCGGCAGAGCATTGAGCTTATTTCGAAATTCCCGACCATCATTGCGTATGCCTATAACATGCTTCGCCATGCCACCCATGGCCGTTCACTGCATATCCGCCATCCGCAGGAAAACCTTTCCATTGCCGAGAATTTCCTCTATATGCTGAAGAAGGACTACACGGAGCTGGATGCCCGCACGCTCGACCTGCTGCTGGTTCTTCAGGCCGAGCACGGTGGTGGTAACAACTCCACTTTTACCGTACGTGTCACTTCTTCTACCGGGACGGATACTTACTCTTCGATAGCGGCAGGTATCGGTTCCTTGAAAGGGCCGCTTCATGGAGGTGCCAATATCCAGGTTGCCGATATGTTCCACCATCTGCAGGAAAACATTCAGGACTGGACGAATGTGGATGAGATTGATACTTACTTCACCCGCATGCTCAACAAGGAAGCCTATAACAAGACCGGCTTGATATATGGTATCGGACATGCCGTCTATACCATTTCCGACCCGCGCGCCATTCTGCTGAAAGAGCTTGCCCGCGACCTTGCCCGCGAAAAAGGGAAAGAACGCGAGTTCGCTTTCCTTGAACTGCTCGAGGAGCGCGCCATTGATGTGTTTGGCCGTGTGAAGAATAATGGCAAGACGGTTTCGAGTAATGTGGATTTCTATTCGGGCTTTGTTTACGAGATGATTGGGCTGCCGCAGGAAATCTTCACGCCTTTGTTTGCCATGGCACGTATTGTCGGTTGGTGTGCACATCGCAATGAAGAATTGAATTTCGAAGGCAAGCGTATTATCCGTCCTGCCTATAAGAATGTTTTGGATGAGGTGGCTTATGTGCCCATTAAGAAACGGTAAGGATTAGACTTGTATCTTTTAAATCGTTCCATCACGGGGAAAAAATCGTTCCACCATGGTAGAACGATTTTTTCTCCATGGTGGAATGAAATTTACTCCATGATGGAACGATTAGATTTTCGTATCTCTACTGCTTAATCTTCTCAGTAAAAAACACTGGTTTTTGCATGAAAAAACAATTATCCGGGGAAAACGATTTGTTTGTTGTGAGTTTTCTTTATCTTTGCTTCGCATAAATAAAGAACTATGAATCAGGAAACTTTTCAGATATTTCTGTGGGTAATGAGTGCTGTGGCATTGGTTGTCTTTATTGCACTCTATTTTGTCAAAGCGGGTTATGGCATGTTCCGTACTGCCTCGTGGGGAATCTCCATCAATAATAAACTGGCGTGGGTGCTTATGGAAGCGCCGGTATTCATCCTCATGTTTGGGTTGTGGGGGAAGAGTGGAGCGGGATTTGCCGTGCCGGTATATTTCTTCTTCCTGCTGTTTCAGTTGCACTATCTTCAGCGGGCCTTTATTTTTCCGTTCCTGCTGAAAGGTAAAAGCCGGATGCCGGTAGCTATTATGGCGATGGGTATCGTCTTCAACCTTTTGAACGGGATGATGCAGGCGGGCGGTTTGTTCTATTTCGCTCCCGAAGGCTTGTATGCCGATGGCTGGGCCTATTTGCTGAAACCTCACGCCTTGCTGGGAGTGCTGCTGTTCTTTGCAGGCATGTTCATAAATCTTCATTCCGATCACGTGATACGCCATCTGCGCAAGCCGGGCGACACGAGGCATTATCTTCCGGCAAAAGGTCTCTACCGCTATGTCACTTCGGCCAACTATTTCGGTGAATTGGTGGAGTGGACAGGCTTTGCCATACTCACCGCTTCACCCGCTGCATGGGTGTTTGTCTGGTGGACTTTTGCCAATCTCGTTCCCCGTTCCGACGCCATTTACCGCCACTACCGGGCAGAATTCGGGGATGAGGCTGTGGGAAAACGCAAACGCATCATACCTTATATCTATTGAATAACCGAAACTTCATAATTCACAATTCACGATTCATAATTCACAATTCATAAAGTCGTCACATGGAATCAAAATTATTCACACCGGTCACTTTCGGACCGTTGACTTTGCGCAACCGTACCATCCGTTCGGCTGCTTTCGAGAGTATGTGTCCGGGCAACGCTCCTTCGGATATGTTGCTCAATTATCACCGTTCGGTTGCGGCAGGAGGTATCGGGATGACCACTGTGGCCTATGCCGCCGTAACCCGGAGCGGCCTTTCTTTCGACCGTCAGTTGTGGATGCGTCCCGAAATAATTCCGGGGCTTCGTAGGCTGACCGATGCGGTGCATGCTGAAGGCGCTGCTGCCGGAATTCAGTTGGGACACTGCGGAAACATGTCCCACAAGAGCATTTGCGGGTGTACGCCCGTCGGTGCAAGTGGCGGCTTTAACCTCTATTCGCCCACCTTTGTGCGCGGGCTGCGTGCCGATGAACTGCCGGAACTGGCGCGTGCCTACGGGCGTTCGGTGAATTTAGCGCGTGAGGCGGGGTTCGACGCTGTGGAAATCCATGCGGGACATGGTTATCTCATAAGCCAGTTTCTGTCGCCTGCCACCAATCATCGTAAGGATGAATTCGGCGGGTCTTTGCAGAACCGTATGCGTTTTATGGATATGGTGTTGGAGGAAGTGATGAAGGCTGCCGGCAACGATATGGCTGTACTTGTGAAGATGAACATGCGCGACGGTTTCCGGGGAGGCATGGAGATGGATGAAACGATGCAGGTGGCGAGGCGTCTCGAACAGTCGGGCGTGCATGGACTGGTGCTGAGTGGCGGTTTTGTGAGTAAAGCGCCCATGTATGTGATGCGCGGGGAAATGCCGATTCGCAGCATGACGCACTACATGACGTGCTGGTGGCTGAAGTATGGAGTGCGTATGGTGGGCAAATGGATGATACCGGCGGTTCCCTTCAAAGAGGCTTATTTTCTGGAGGATGCCTTGAAGTTTCGTGCAGAGCTGAAAATGCCGTTGATATATGTAGGCGGACTGGTTTCGCGTTCCAAAATAGACGAGGTGTTGAACGAGGGCTTCGATGCCGTACAGATGGCACGTGCATTGCTCAACGAACCGGGTTTCGTAAACCGGATGCGCGAAGAGGAGGATGCCCGCTGCAATTGTAAGCACAGCAATTATTGCATAGCCCGGATGTACTCCATTGAAATGGCTTGTCACCGGCATCTGGGCGAGGAGCTTCCCGCTTGTCTGAAAAAGGAAATAGAGAAAATTGAAGCCAAAGGGTGATTGGAATTTTTATAACCGGTAATTAATAATTGATAATCGTGAAACTTGCTGTCATAACCGGCGCCGACGGTGGCATGGGAACGGAGATAACGCGTGCTGCGGCTAAGGCCGGATATAGGATTGTTATGGCTTGTTACCGCCCTGAAAAGGCGGAAAAGGTAAAGGAAATGCTGGTGCGTGATACCGGCAATCCGCATATTGAGGTGTTGGGCGTCGACTTGTCCTCACTTGCATCTGTGGCGGCGTTTGCCGAAATTCTTTTGAAACGCGGCGATGCCGTCGGTCTGCTGATGAACAATGCGGGGACAATGGAGACGGAGCGCCGCATCACAGAGGATGGCTTGGAGCGTACGGTAAGCGTCAACTATGTGGCCCCTTATTTGCTGACGCGCAAACTTCTTCCTCTGATGGGAGAAGGAAGCCGTATCGTGAATATGGTGTCTTGTACTTATGCTATCGGACATCTCGATTTTCCGGACTTCTTCCTCCGCGGCAGGAGAGGGGGCTTCTGGCGTATTCCTATTTATAGCAATACGAAATTGGCTCTGACCTTGTTTACGATTAATCTGGCTGCCCGCATCAGGGAAAGGGGCATCGTGGTGAATGCTGCTGATCCGGGAGTGGTTTCCACCAATATCATAACAATGCACATGTGGTTCGACCCGCTGACGGACATTTTCTTCCGTCCTTTCATCCGTACGCCGAAGCAGGGAGCGGCTACGGCCATTCATCTGCTGCTGGATGAGGATGCCGGAAAGCGTACGGGTACGTTGAATGTGAACTGCCATCCCAAGCGGCTTTCAGGGAAATATACCGGTCATGTGCAGATGCAGGAGCTGTGGAACAGGACGGAAAAGATTGTGGAGAAATGGTTGTGACAAAAAAAGAGCGGGTCTTAGCACCCGCTCTTTTTTGTCTTTATGCTTTGCTGACTTTTGTCAGATGGAAAGCTCTCTTAATACGTTTACCAGATCTTTCTTGATAGGCTTGTCATTCTTGATGGCTTTCGTGAAAGGTACATAAACCACTTCATCATGCTCTATGCCGATCATGACATTGCGCTGGCCTTCCATAATGGCATCGATTGCTGCGGCGCCTAAACGGCTGGCAAGGATACGGTCGTGCGCCGTCGGGCTGCCGCCACGTTGCAAATGGCCGAGGATCGTTACACGCACGTCATACTGGGGATACTCGTTTTTCACGCGTTCGGCATAGTGCATCGCACCGCCGGTTAATTCGCTTTCGGCTACAAGCACGATACTGCTGTTCTTTGATTTGCGGAAACCGTTCTTGATGAATTCTTCCAGTTGGTCCACTTCCGTACTGAATTCCGGAATAATGGCCGCCTCGGCTCCGGAGGCGATAGCGCCGTTCAGAGCAAGGAAACCTGCATCGCGTCCCATTACCTCAACGAAGAAAAGGCGCTCGTGGGAAGTCGCTGTGTCGCGAATCTTGTCTACGGCATCCAAAATCGTATTCAAGGCGGTGTCATAGCCGATTGTCGTGTCTGTTCCGTAAAGGTCGTTGTCAATAGTTCCCGGCAGACCGATACAGGGAACGTCGAATTCTTGCGCGAAAATGCGCGCACCTGTCAGAGAACCGTCGCCGCCGATAACCACCAAAGCGTCAATGCCTTCTTTTTTCATGTTGTCATACGCAACCTGACGGCCTTCGGGAGTGGTGAACTCTTTGCAACGGGCTGTTTTCAGAATAGTACCGCCCAGTTGGATGATGTTGCTCACATTCTGGCTTTTGAATTCTTTAATCTCGCCGGTTACCAAACCTTTGTAACCTCTATATATGCCTTTCACTTGAAGTCCGTTGTAAATAGCCGCGCGTGTCACTGCGCGAATAGCTGCGTTCATTCCCGGAGCGTCACCGCCCGATGTTAAGATACCGATACACTTAATTGTTCCCATAACAATCTCCTTATTTAGTGTTAATAATTACCTTAAAAATTTGCTGGCAAAGATAACAAAAGCTTTTTAAATTCGTGATTTTATTGCCTCGGATATTTCTTCCATTAACCATTTGGGCGTGGAGGTGGCTCCGCATATGCCAATGGACTCTGCACCGAGGAGCAGTTCGTTATCTATTTCTTCCGCACTGTCAATCAGGTGCGAGTTCGGATTTACTTTTTTACATTCGCTGAACAGGATTTTTCCGTTGGAGCTTTTCTTGCCGCTGACAAAAAATACCAGGTCGTGCGAGGCGGCGAATTTCTTGATGTTGGGGATGCGGTTGGCTACTTGCCGGCATATGGTGTCGTAATATTCGAAAGTGACATCGGAGGATATATGTTCCTTTATGTATTCCACAATTTTTTGAAATTCATCCAGCGACTTGGTAGTTTGCGAATAAAGGCGTATGCTCTTGCTGAAATCAAGTGACTTGGCTTCTTCCAGCTTTTCTATAACAATTGCTTTTCCTGTGGTTTGCCCCACCAGCCCCAGGACTTCTGCATGTCCGTTCTTTCCGTATATGACGATTTGTTTGTCCTCATTGTCTTCCTGGATATACTCCTGCTTGATTTTCTTTTGTAAGCGGAGAACCACCGGACAAGTGGCGTCGATTATTTCAATATTGTTGCGCCTGGCGGTTATATAGGTTTCGGGTGGTTCGCCGTGTGCCCGCAATAAAACTTTGGCATTATGCAGGCGGTTGAACTCCTCGTGGTTGATGGTGATAAGCCCCATTGCTTTCAAACGCTCCACTTCACGGCTGTTGTGCACAATGTCTCCTAAACAGTATAATGTTCCGCTTTTGGATAACTCTTCTTCTGCTTTATTGATTGCGGTAACTACCCCGAAGCAGAAGCCGGAACCTTCATCTATTTCCACTTTTGCCATATTGCAGCTTTTTGCGTTATGATTTACACACTTTTTCGAACTGTTCTGCCAGCCATTCCTTTTGTTGGGAAATGGTCATGTGGCTGTTGTCGAGCAGCAGTGCGTCGTCGGCTTTGCGGAGCGGACTCACTTCCCTGTTCTGGTCTATATAATCCCTCTGCTTCACATTCTCCAGGATTTCGTCGAAACCGGCTTCCTCTCCTTTGGCTTTCAGTTCATCGTATCTGCGCTGTGCACGGATTTCGGGAGAGGCAGTTACGAATATCTTAAGTTCGGCATCAGGAAATACGGTAGTGCCGATGTCGCGACCGTCCATGACAATGCCTTTGGCTTTGCCCATTTCCTGTTGCTGGGCCACCATTGCTTCGCGCACAAAGTCGAGGGCGGCAATGGGACTGACGCGGGAGGATACTTCCATTGTGCGGATTTTCTTTTCCACATTGATGTCGTTCAGGTAGGTGTCGGGACGTCCCGTTTCCGGGTTTAGCTGAAAGGATATGCGGATGTTGTTGATCTGCTTTTTTAGTTTTTCCGTATCGATGCCCTCGGCTGTGAAGATACCGTTCTCCATACTATATAAAGTGACGGCACGGTACATGGC
>OJPZ01001119.1_pt1 | contig 10544 bp, 10 predicted proteins | sample 1598611 | NCBI WGS metagenome assembly OJPZ01 (sample SAMN03922494, study PRJEB24848) | human gut metagenome | isolation source: stool sample | host: Homo sapiens | place: Germany | collected 2011-11
GGTAGGGCAGTTCTTCTCGAATAGTCTGGAGATACCGCTGGGGATCACAAAATTCCTGCTGCTCGCCGCTGGCATAGGTCACTCGGCCCACCAGTTTCTCCTGTCTGGCCATCTCCTGCTGGCGTAGGTCGTAGCAATACAGATACCCTTGATAATCCCCTGGTCTTGGGGTACACCGCAGGCAAAATCGGTAACGTTCTGTCTCCGCAACAAACCCGTAGACGCGGTCGTTTTCTGAGATCTCACCTCCGTTGTGCCAGCAATAGGTGTTCATGGCTGCCAAGTTCTTCAGCGGACCGCTTTGCCGCATAGCATCCACAAATTCCTGCAGAGCTTCCTTGAACTCTGGGGTGTTGAATCGGTCTTCGTTGTGGGGCCACCAAGTGTGGTGGAATCCCTTCCCGCCGGAGCCGAAGTCCATGCGGAGGTGGCCCACAGTGCCCAGTACCTCGTCCCGCTCATCGTTGGAATAGAAAAGGCCCGCCTCCTCACGGGATGCAGGCCTTAAAGGGAACTTTTGATCTTTCATTTGCTTTCCTCACTTTTCTGATTGCTGCCTGCGGTGCGCTCACATGGACAGGGAGATGGAATCTGCCTTTGTCTGCTCAGAAGCTTCCGGCTGTGTCTCCCTTTGCGCCGGTGTTTCCTGCAGATCCTCCAGCTCTGCGGCCCAGCAACTCAGGCCGGTCACAGTGCCATCCAGATTCTGCATGATCTGCTGCCGGATAGCTGTGAATGTTTCCTGCCCGCTTGTCAAATTCAGCTCACCCTGTACTCTGCTGCTGTAAGATTCGAATCGTTCCAGCAGCTCGACGGCTTGATCCATGATTTGATAGATTTCACTCTGGCCGTCCTTGGCATCCTGCGATGGCTCGGCGGTTATGCGCTGGGGCGGGTCCTTCTGGTAGGCACCCCACCCGGCCTTTTGATAGTGAGAGCCCGGTTCCTCCATCATGCTGCGGAGGGAATACCAGACATTGCCGTAGTCGATACGCCCCTCCAGCACCGTCCCTTCCGCCTGGCTGCGGATATGCTGCACGATCTCAGCATAGGAATGGGGCTGGCCATCTGCCAGCAGCGCCTTGGCTGCCTCTATTTGAAATTCCTTCTTGCTTGTAATCTCATACTTCATCTTGTCTGCCTCCTTCTCGTTTTGTAACCACAACCAATACCACAACTCGCGGGGAAAGTCTACTGCAAACTACAGGGAAAAATCAGGTCATCTGCATCTCCATCTCTGGTTTCGGAGACTCCATGATCTGCTCCAGGTATTTGGGATCCACTACGACTTCTGATTCTTTCCTGCCGTTGAAAAAGGCAAGAATGTGTTCCTTTGAAATCTGAGCCTCATAGACGGTGCCCTCCTCACCAAAGCGGTGGGCAAACCACTCTGCCGTATCCCGGTCCAACGTCCAGGACAGTGCTTTGATGTTTTTGGCATTATAGGAAGTCACACCGCGGTAGACGGTCACAGGATCCTCCAGCGACTGATAAACTGCGTACTCCTCCTCGTCCATCAGAAGTTCCGGCGGGACAGAATGGAATAGAGCCAGCAGTTCTCTTTTGCTCACATTGCGGTCTTGGTTTGGGCACTCCTCCAAAATCCACGCATGAGCCAGCAATTGGCCCAGATCCTCCTGTGAGAGGACTGGGGCAGAAAATTTGAGAAAAGTCAGATAATAGGGCTTGTTAAGGAGGAAAAATACCTGACAGGCGTTTTCAGCACTGTCGATCTGTTTGCCCACCATCTCCTTCCATTTGGCATAGTCTTCTTTGTTGTTGAGCAAGTCGACCACAGTGATATTGCCATCCTCATTTTGAGCAGCGGTAACCCCGGTACTTGTAAACGGGTGGCTGACGATAGCTGGTGAAAATGAAGTTTCTGCGATTGGCATATCCAAGAGTACATGAGCGATCATCTTCACCCTGGCAAGATCGGTTTCCTTCCGCATCAGGAGAGTCCCCCCATCCCCATGGACTCATCCTGCTCTCGCTGGTATTGTTCCGCGGGCTCCTTCCGCATCAGCTCATCCAGTGACAAAGTTCCCTGATAGGCAATGTAGCCCCGCTCTGTGAAGATTCCCTGTTCTTGCTGGATGCGTTGCTGGCCGTACTTCTCATAGTCATAAAAGGCGTCCAGATTGCTGTCGTAGTCGAAATGGCCGGAGTCCTGGATCATATATCTGCCGTACTCACCTGGCGTATGGACATTGGGGACGAAATCGAACAGGTCCAGATTCTCCGCCAGGCGGCGAATCTCAGCGGCGCTCTCCGGATTTGCATAGGCCGCCACAGCCTCTAATTTGGCTCGATCTGCCTGCGCCAGCTTTGAGAGGGCGGCGCACATGGCATTGAGATCAAAGATGCTTTCCTGCTCCAAGGGACAGGCCGTTTCAACAGCGGCAGGCAAGTTGTTGATTTGGATCTCCAATGTTGCGAAATCCTCACTCTCCATTCCATCCCGCCAGAGCATCCGCTCGATCTGGCGCTCTGATGTGGGCAGGTACAGCCAAACCGCCTCGCGGCTGTCGTCGCTGTCGTGGATGGACCTCAGTGAAACAGTCATCAGGCTCTCCTCATATAGATACTCCGGGAAGTTTCTTCCCTGATAGATCCGGCTGAGCTGCATCCCGTTGTCGTAGACGACGCCGTAGGGAGTGACGGTGCCCTCATTTTCCGAGATCAGGAGCAGAGCGGTCTCCATACCATCCAGTTCCTCCAGCTCCTCCATGGAGACGCATCCGCCGTGGAGGTACATGTAGTGATCCCGGCCAATCTGCTCCAAGTCGGAAAAGTCCGTAATGACCGTGGCCTGCTGACAACAAAAGGTCAAATTGATGAGGTCGGTCATATCGGAGAGTCCCATTTTCGCTGCCATTCCTTGGAACTGAACCAGCTCCCCGTCAGAAAAACTGTCCAACCGCTTGACGAGGTAATCCAACTCGTCCACATTGATTCTGTGCCCCTCCAGGCATTTCAGACTGGGAACGCAGCCTTCGATCTCCTCCACCATACAATCCTTTGCCCGCGGGTCTCCGATATCCAGCGCCTCCAGCATCTTGATCGTGTCGTTGTATTGATCCTGCGGGATGGGGAAGGGGATAGTGACCAGGCCATATTCCAAGTGATCAGCGTTATACAAAGCCGCTTTGATCCTCATACTCCAACTCCTTTTCGTTCAGTTTTTTTACTCTGGTGCGCATACAGTCATCCTCGCCGCCCCAACAGAGGAAACCGTGGGCGGGATAGGGGCAGCCCTCGCAGCGGGAGAACTGTCGGCACACTGGTTTTTGTTCCGGCTCCGGGGTATAGCCGGGCGCATAGTTGATGTGGAGCAGCCATTTCTTCACACTACTCCACTTAGGAGGCGGTTGATTGACCACCCCGACATAACTGTTCAGATTTTTGGGGTCCACACGGAGCACCTCCTCCACTTGCTTTTTCTGCTCTGAAAACAAAAAAGCGGGGGCCGTATCTGCCTGATGGCACATGATACGGCCCCCGCCTTGTTCAGCGTAGGATCTATAAATTCATTTGTGGTTCCTGACTCTGGACCTGCTCCAACCGGCTCTGGAGATCCGGGACGGTGTACTCGATCTTTGTTCTGGCCTCCTGGATGGCTTTTTGCTGCTTGTAGTCCAGCTCCGGGCCTTCCTCTAAGAAGTGATCTGTAGCGCGGTACAGCTCCGTGAGCTCCTCCGGACTAAATAGCTGCGCTCTGGGGATCAGGCCGGAGCGGACAGCAAAGTCCTGCTTGGCGCTCTGGAAGTTATCTTCATAGTAGTGACCGTGGCTGACTCCAGTTCGGTCATAGTCCCAGATCCAGGTTACAAATTGATACCCCTGGCCATTTTCTCGCTCCTGGCCTGCCAGCACCGCGCCGCCGAAGTCTGCCAGCAGGCGGAAGTCCGCATGCAGGCCAGAGGCATGGAGCAGGGGGGCGTTTTGCATCGTTTCCACATAACTGTATACCTCGTCCGCATCCATGGCCACCTGATGGTACAATTCACTGGCCTCCTCGTTTTGACTACCGGCTGGCAGTAGGAAGACGTCGCTTGCCGGGGACACATAGAGAACCGGCTGGCTGTGGAGGAATACCTCCAGCCGCTTGTCCTCTATGCCACATGACTCAATTCCGTCTGCGTTTAGACGCCGGGACAGTTCTGCAAAAAATTTGTTTCCCATAGTACACCTCCGAAATGATAAAATAAAAAATGGAAAAAGGAAAAGGCCCGTGCATGACTGCACGGGCCTCATGATAGGGGATTGAATCAGGTGTTCGTCCTCAATTTATTTTTCATGGTATAGAACAATGACTCACACATTTGGTTGTGTGAGTCATTGTTCTTGGTGGAGATAAGCGGGATCGAACCGCTGACCTCTTGAATGCCATTCAAGCGCTCTCCCAGCTGAGCTATACCCCCATATTTTGTAGCGTTCGCAGCTCACCGCCGGAACATACAAGACTATACCATGGGAGATGGCAGTTGTCAACACTTTTTTCTATCTTTTTCAAAAAATAAAAAAGATAGAAGAAAAATGATGGAAACAGGTAGAGACTATCATTATTTTAAAATAAAATCGGAAGCTTTTGGGAGGAATTTGCCGGCTTCACTAAAAAAGAGAACGTTTGCTGCAGGGAGCAGATCGTCCCATAGCACTCCCTGGGGGAGTCTGGCGAAGGTCAAAGCCTCGCCAGTGGCGGGATGTCGGAAGGAGAGACGGAAACTCCACAGGGCCAGTTCTCCTGGCCCGCCGCCGTACTTCCGGTCGCCCACAAGAGGCGTCCTCCGGCTGGCGAACTGCACACGGATCTGGTGGGTGCGGCCGGTGTGCAGGGCAACCAGCACCAGGGCTCGCTGACCTTCGCTGTCTATGACTCGGTAGGAGAGGGAGGCTTCCTTTACGCCGCTGCGCTTGCGCTGGACAACAAAGGTCTTGTTGCGGGTTTTGTCGTGAAAGAGAAGGTCTGTATAGGTCCCTTCCGGCTGGGCGGGAATGCCTTGTGTAAGGCAGAGATATCGTTTTTCCCACTCATGGTGCTGGATGGCGGCGGAGAGAGCGGCAGCGGCCTTCTGATTCTTGGCGTAGACCATCACGCCGCCGGCCTCCCGGTCCAGACGATGGACGGGATAGATTTCGCAGCGGCACTGGGTGCGGAGCAGGGAGGGAAGATCGCCCTCCGGCCCATCCTGAGAGAGAAGACCCGATGGTTTGAGACAGACCAAAAGGTCCCTGTCCTCGTATAAAAGTGGAATCATAGGGGCACACCTACCATAATAAAAGTGACAGTCAGAGATTTCGATACGAATTTACCACAAAATACTTGCAATTACAACCGGAATACGATAAAATGGCCGATGGGTAAATTCATTCCAACAGGAGGATATAGTATATGGCAACGATTACTGCCGGCGATTTCCGCAACGGCAAGACCTTTGAGATGGACGGCAAGGTGATGCAGGTCATCGAGTTCCAGCACGTCAAGCCCGGCAAGGGCGCGGCTTTCGTCCGCACCAAGATGAAGAACGTGGTCACCGGCGCTGTGACGGAGACTTCCTTCAACCCCACTGCCAAGTTCGAGGAAGCTTTCATCGAGCGCAAGGATATGGAATACAGCTATAACGACGGCGATCTCTACTACTTCATGGATCAGGAGACCTACGACATGGTCCCCCTGAACAAGGACCTGCTGGGCGATGCCTTCCGCTTTGTCAAGGAGAATACGGTCTGCAAGATCCTCTCCTACAAGGGCAACGTGTTCGGCATTGAGTGCCCTAACTTCATGGATCTGGTAGTCACTGAGACGGAGCCCGGCTTTGCCGGCAACACCGCTACCAACGTCACCAAGCCCGCCATTCTGGAGACTGGTGCGGAGATCAAGGTGCCTTTGTTCATCGACATCGGCGACAAGATCACCATCGACACCCGTACCGGCGAGTATCTGTCCCGCTGCAAGAACTGATCGTGACTTCCGGCTGTTGGCCAGCCGGCTCATGACCCCGTGTTGTGCACTATGGGGAGAGTCCCGAGAGACATGACGCTTTGAAAGGAGAATAGCTATGGAAATTCTGGAAAAGGTCGCGTATATGAAGGGCTTGGCAGAGGGCCTGGGTCTGGATACCAAGTCGAAAGAGGGCCGGCTCCTCACCGTAATGATCGATATTCTGGACGATATCGCTCTGGAGCTCCAGGACATCCGGGAGGATCAGAGTGAGATGGAGGAGTGCCTGGACGCCGTCAGTGACGACCTCAGCGACGTGGAGAGCTACATCTACGAGATGGATGGCGAGTACGAAGATGAGGATGACGAGGACGAAGACGAGGATGGCGACGAGGACGAGGAGGTCTATGAGACCACCTGCCCCAACTGCGAGGAGGAGATCTTCTTCGACGAGACCATCCTGGCCGACGGCTGCGTAGAGTGCCCCAACTGCGGCGAGAAGCTGGAGTTTGACCTGGACGACGAGGTCGAGGAAGAGAACGACGAGGAGGAGTAATCTTCCCACTTCCCAAAACAGCATAATGATGCCCCGGCGCGGATCATCCGCGCCGGGGCATTTGTTTTATAACAGGGTGGTTATCATTATTGTTTTGTACATTAAAGCAACAGCGAAACAGTGTACGAATGTGTGAAAACTCTAAACCACTAAGCCGGGAAAGAAGTTTCTGATTTTCACAAAATAAGTTGAATAGGAGGGGGATATATTATAGGATAGTAATAAATTAGCAATAGATGGAGGAGAATGGCATGAACGGACCCAAGGCGATTCGGAAGGTGATTCTGACAGGACAGAGCCTGTCTCTGGAGGAGTTTGTGGCGGTAGCACGGTTTGGTGCCTCCGTGGAACTGGCCCCCCAGGCGAGAGAGGCCATGGAGCGCTCACGGGCACTGGCAGAGAAGATCGCCGATGAGAAGCGGGCGGCCTACGGCATCACCACCGGATTTGGTGACTTTGCTTCAGTAGCAGTGCCGGAGGAGTTGAGCAACAAACTCTCCACGAATCTGATTCTCAGCCACTGCACCGGTACTGGAGAGCCCTACCGTGAGGAGCAGGTCCGGGGTATGATGCTCCTGCGGGCCAACGCCCTGTGTGTGGGTATCAGCGGTGTGCGGCCGGTGCTGGTGGAAATGCTCATCGTGATGCTCAACAAGGGGGTGACCCCCGTCATCCCCCAGAAGGGCTCTCTGGGGGCCTCCGGGGACCTGGCACCCCTCTCCCATATGGGGCTGGTGCTGCTGGGCAGGGGAGAGGCGGTCTACCAGGGCAGAAAACTGCCCGGCGGGGAGGCCATGGCCCTGGCGGGGATCCCGGCGCTGGATACCCTGGTGTGTAAGGAGGGCCTGGGCATCACCAACGGCACCTGCGCCATGACCAGCGTGGGATCTCTGAACCTCTACGACACATTCCAGGCAGCCCAGCTGGCGGACCTCATCAGCTCCCTGACACTGACGGCCCTGACGGGACAGCTGAGCGCCTTCCAGGAGCGGATGCACACCGCCCGGGGCCACATCGGCCAGATCCAGGTGGCGAGGAATCTCCGGCTCCTCACCGATGGATGCGAGATTCTGGAGCGGTGCCAGGGGGCACGGATCCAGGACGCCTACGCTCTGCGCTGTATTCCCCAGGTCCACGGCGCTGTCCGGGACGCATTGACATTCATTAAGAGCAAGGTGGACATTGAGCTCAACGCGGTGACGGACAACCCCCTGCTGTTCTGCGAGGATGAGGCGGTGATCTCCGGTGGCAACTTCCATGGAGAACCTATGGCCCTGCCTTTCGACTTTCTGGGCATCGCCTGCTCAGAGCTGGCCAGCATCTCTGAGCGGCGCATCGAGCGTATGGTCAACGGCGCCCTCTCCAACGGACTCACCCGCTTTCTTACCACTGACGGCGGGATCAACAGTGGCTTTATGATCGTGCAGTATTCCGCCGCCTCCATGGCCTCGGAGAACAAGGTGCTGGCCCATCCCGCCTGTGTGGATTCCATCCCCTCCTCCGCCAACCAGGAGGACTTTGTCTCCATGGGAACCACTGCCGCCCGGAAAGCGGGCACCATCCTGGAGAATACCCTGTCGGTGCTGGCTTTCGAGCTGCTCACCGCCTGCCAGGCCATCGATATCCGGCGGCGGTTCGGCATCTACGGCGTGGGGCTCTCTCCGGTGGGCGAAGCGGTGTTTGCCCATGTCCGGGAAAAGGTCGCCTTTATGGAGGAGGACCGGGAGATGTGGCCGGATATCCAGGCGGTGGAGGCCATGGTCCGCAGCGGTGAGCTGCTGGAACTGGCCCGTGAGATCGTGCCGGATTTCCAGTAAGCACAGAAAGCCCCGGAGCGGGGCGCTCCGGGGCGGATGTCATTCTTCTATTTTCTGAGGGCTCTGGCTGTCTGACAGCAGGCGGCTGAGTACCGAACGGTATCCGCCGGAGCCATACTGCAGCTCCGTGCTGATGCGGGTGATGGTGGCGCTGCTGACGGAGGCCTGGCTGCGGATCTTTTCGTAGGTCTCCCCGGCCAGGAGGAGCTTGGCCACCTGGAGCCGCTGGGAGAGCAGCACCAACTCCTGCATGGTGCACAGGTCGCTGAAAAAGGCGCGGCATTCCTCCGTGTCCTGCAGGGACAAAATGGCCTGAAACAGTTGCTCGATATTCTCATTCGGATTACGGAATATGTGATTCATAGCGCTACTCCTCTGCTGAAGATAGCAACAGTGTAGCATCGAAAAGCGAACGCGTCAACTTGCTTCATAATAAAAGTAATGGGAACCGGAAAGGAGATCAACCATGGACGAATATACTACCGGCGCAATGACCATCAGACTGGATGACGAGCTGCCCGCATACCCCGCCTTTGTCCCGGGCTGCCGCCGGGCCCCCAGGCGGGAATCCGCGCTGTCCCAGGCGGATAAGGAGCTGGCCATCATGAATGCCCTGCGATATATCCCGCCCCAGCACCATGAGCAGATGGCAAAGGAGTTTGCCCAGGAGCTGGAGGAGCACGGCCGGATCTACGGCTACCGCTTCCGCCCCGCCGGGGCCATTCACGGCAAGCCCATTGACGAATATAAGAGCAACTGCACCGAGGGCAAGGCCTTCCAGGTGATGATTGACAACAACCTGGACTTTGACGTGGCCCTGTACCCCTATGAGCTGGTGACCTATGGCGAGACCGGCCAGGTCTGCCAGAACTGGATGCAGTACCGTCTGATCAAGAAGTACCTGGAGATCATGACGGACGAGCAGACTTTGGTTGTGATGTCCGGCCATCCTCTGGGCCTGTTCCACAGCCATAAGCTGGCTCCCCGCTGTATTATCAGCAACGGCCTGATGATCGGCATGTATGATGACCAGAAAAACTTCAACCGTGCGGCAGCCATCGGGGTTGCCAACTACGGCCAGATGACCGCCGGAGGCTGGATGTACATCGGCCCCCAGGGCATCGTGCATGGCACCTTTAACACCCTGCTGGGTGCGGGGCGCACCAAATTGGGTATCCCCGAGGACGGGAACCTGGCCGGCCGCCTGTTCGTGTCCGCCGGTCTGGGCGGTATGAGCGGTGCCCAGGGCAAGGCTGCGGAGATCGCAGGTGCCGTTTCCATCATTGCTGAGGTGGACCTGTCCCGGATCATGACCCGTTACAACCAGGGCTGGGTGAGTGCGAAGTCCGACAACTTGGATGAGGTCCTGAAAATGACTCAGCAGAAGCTGGCTGCCAAGGAACCCTACGCCATCGCCTATCACGGCAACGTGGTGGACCTGTTGGAGTACCTGTATGAGAAGAATATCCATGTGGATCTAATGAGCGACCAGACCTCCTGCCACATGGCGTACGACGGCGGATACTGCCCGCAGGGATTGACCTTCGAACAGCGTACTGAGATGCTGGACAAGGACCCCGAAGGCTTCGCCAAGCTGGTTGACAAGTCCCTGAAGCATCACTATGAGATGATCTGCAAATTTCACGAGAAGGGAACCTATTTCTTCGACTATGGCAATGCATTCCTGAAGTCGGTGTACGACGCCGGCGTGCCTGCCGAGAAGATTTGCAAGAACGGCGAGAATGACTTGGACGGCTTCGTATTCCCCTCCTATGTGGAAGATATCCTCGGCCCCTTCCTGTTTGACTATGGCTATGGTCCTTTCCGCTGGTGCTGTCTGTCCCGGAAGGAAGAAGATCTGGATAAGACCGATATGGCTGCCGCCGAGTACATCAGGGCACACAACCGCCGCTATCAGGATCACGACAACTACATATGGCTGCGTGATGCGAAAAAGAACAAGATGGTAGTAGGCACGCAATGCCGGATACTGTACTCCGACGCCATGGGCCGTATGAACATTGCCCTGAAGTTCAATGAGATGGTCCGCAAGGGCGAGATCGGGCCCGTTATGCTGGGCCGCGACCATCATGATACTGGTGGTACCGACTCTCCCTTCCGTGAGACTTCCAATATTAAGGATGGCTCCAATATCATGGCCGATATGGCCACCCAGTGCTACGCTGGAAATGCTGCCCGCGGCATGAGTCTGATTGCCCTGCACAAC
>OJPZ01001126.1_pt1 | contig 10472 bp, 5 predicted proteins | sample 1598611 | NCBI WGS metagenome assembly OJPZ01 (sample SAMN03922494, study PRJEB24848) | human gut metagenome | isolation source: stool sample | host: Homo sapiens | place: Germany | collected 2011-11
TAGCCAAGCCTACCCACGATCATATCATCCGCTTCACGCCTCCTTTGGTGATTACGGAGGAGCAAATGATGGAAGCGATTGGCATTATACGAGATACGTTCGCTAAATTCTAGGGTATGAAAATAAATGTAATAGGCGTTCCCTTGAACTTGGGATGTGACCGGGCAGGCGTAGAGCGTGCCCCGAACCACCTTCGGGAACGGGGATTGATGGGAGTGATCCGGAAGAACGGGCATAAAGCCTTTGATTTGGGTAATTTGTATGTCCCCCCTGTCAGCGAGGCAGATAAGTTCGTACGGGGTAACAGCATGAAATATCTGGATGCGATCGTGGAGGTGAATACGAATCTGGCAGAGTTGGTTTATGATACATTGCGTGGAGGAGCGTTCCCCTTGGTGATTGGCGGGGATCATTCGCTGGGTTTAGGTAGCGCCTCGGGCGTGGGTAAATGTTATGATGATTTCGGTATTATCTGGCTGGACGCTCATGGGGATATCAATACCAGCGAGACTTCTCCCAGTGGTAATATCCACGGGATGCCTCTGAGTGCGTTGATGGGGATGGGAAGCGAGGAGCTGGTGAATATCTACGCTCCCGGGAACAAGGTGAACCCGCAGAACGTATTCTTGGTCGGGACCCGCAGTCTGGATGAGGGCGAGTGGGATTTGATCGAGCGGGAGAAGCTGAGTGTCTATACGATGGAGACGATCCATCTGAAAGGCATCGGCTTCGTAGCTGAGGATATCAAGCGGAAATTGAAGGAACGGAAGATCCGCAACGTGCATTTCAGCATAGACGTGGATAGCATAGACCCCCGTTTCGCTCCGGGCACGGGAACCCGTGTGTGTGAGGGACTGATGCCGGATGAGTTTAATAACTTCGTGGATCATATGCTATCGACAAACTTGATTAAATCGATGGATCTGGTAGAGCTGAATCCGGAATTGGATGTGAACGAGCAGACTACGAGCCTTTGTCTGCAGATCATTGATTATATTACCGCCCGTCTATAAGGAATCTAAATTCCATGGTTTATGATAAGAGTGTGAAAATGAAGTCCCCTTGTCCCGGTTCAGACCGGATACGAGGGGACTTGAAAATACGATATGTCTATTGGTTTATTTCATTCTTCGGATATTGGCGTAATTGAAGCTATCGCTCAAGAAATCGTCCTCGCTGAATTTATAGCCTTGAGGGCCCCAGTTGCCCATGGCCAGCATAGCCAACATCGTCATTGGATTGAATTCGCTCATGTCGCCGCTAGCCGCCGCAAGGGAAACTGATTCCATTAACTTACGCATTGAGTGTTGATAGTTTTCGTTGATCACCATGTTGCGGTACAAGGCAAGGATTCCGTCTCCTTGCTCCTTACGGTTCCAAGTCAGTATATATGTACCGTCGTTGGCTTCCGCCTTGGCTTGGAGATCGGGCAGTTTGGCGGAGTTGGCGTCCGCTATGATAAAGGTTACGAAACCTTCCTTGTCCACTTTAGGCATTTCCTCGTCATAAATAGAGGCATACGAGTAGGTCTCGGCTGACCCAAGGCATATGGACCAGTATCGTACATCGGCGGTGGCGTATTCGCTTACGCTTTTAGGAGCCGTAGGAGGGATGAAACGGAAAGTAGCTACCTCCCCTTCGTTCAGTTTGATGCGGGCGAATAGGTATTCTGCCGGGCTGTTCGGGTACATTAGGCTCAGCGGGGCACGCATGAACGGGAGTTGCGGCAGGTCGGCGGAGAAATCCATCGGCGGCAAGTTCAACGATTCGTGGATGTTGCAGACCTCACGCTTCGGGAAATCCACTTCCTCACCTGTAGTCACATCGAAAGCTTGGATAGCAGGCATGTCCACGCCGCCATACTCATCGCCGCTATATTGTTTCGCCAAGTAAAGACGCATGAAAATGGAGACCATATTGACATCTTCCGGAAACTCGCATATGTTCTTCATCGAGGCACGTGCGCTGGCGGGGGTGTTAGCGGGAATGATGTAAATCGTATAGCCATTTGCTCCGTAGTCGTCTGTTTCCTTTACATAGGGGTTGATGGAGCTGTCATCGGGTTGGATATTTACGTCTTCAATGCTGGATACGTCTATTTGGGTCTCGTCGTTATAAACCGTGAAATTGAAGAAGCGTGACTTCGGGAACTTTCCAGTCAGACGAAGGCCGATGTTTGGATTATCTTTGTAAGAATAGGTGTATTCCCAATAATCGGCATAGATATCAGGAAAGGCCAGTAGGGTTTGATTGTCGCCCCGGAGCGTCTTGCCCCATTGTTCCTTGGGTTCCGGGTTGTTGATTTGAGGGGTATTCTCATCATCGTCGTCGCAAGCGGTGAACATACCCATAGTAAGGGCTACCAACATTAAGTAAAAAATCTTCTTCATGATTCTGTTCGTTAATTAATCTGTTTGTTATTAAAATGAGAGCGCAAAAGTATCTCATTTCCAATTAGGGTTGACCTATTGAAAATGAAATACCTTGGATAAGACCACAGAATCCTAGGAATGGAACAGCTAGAAGGGGTATCCGATAGCGAAATGGTAACCCATGCCGTCCTTGAATTTCGGGATATTGTAATAGCCTTTCTTTCCGGTATCGTAAGGGAGATGCAGACCGATACCCACGTCGAAACGGATGACGATAAAGGTGAGGTCGTAACGCAGGCCGAAGCCGGTTCCCAAGGCTAGATCCTTGAGGAAGCTACCCCATTTCAGTTGTCCGCCGGGACGATCCGGATCGTTTCGGATCAACCAGATGTTGCCGCTGTCGAGGAAGGTAGCCCCGTGGAGGTCGCCAAGGATCGGGAAGCGGTATTCGAGGTTGGCCTCGAATTTAAGATCACCCGTACGGTCGATGTAAGCGTATTTATTGTTGTCGCTGTTCTGGTAGTAGCGTCCGGGACCGATGCTGCGGATCGTAAAGGCACGGATGCTATTCGCTCCGCCGATGTAGAATTGCTCGTTATAAGGGGAGGTACGGGCGTTGCCGTAGCTATAAATAGCGCCGGCCATTAATCGGCCTACGAGATATTGCTTATGCCCGAGGGCGTAATTATAACGTATCTCGGCGGTTCCCTTGATGAATTGGGCGAAGGGGTTGCCGAGTAATTCCTTATCCTCTTTATTGAATTTCTTCCCGGCTAACGCATAAATCCCATCCAAGACAAGACCCGCTTGGGTAACGGATGCCTGCCACCAAAGATGGTTCCGGCGACTGGTAATCGGGGAATCATCATAGGTATAGGTATAGTTCATGGCCGGGATGAATTGATTTTGCAAACTCTTCTTTAGGGCCTTGTTCACGTTGGTAATGCTGTCGAACTCATGCGTGGTATGCTGGAGCAAGTTGAACGTCAGCTTGAAAGGGGTGATGGAATGATGAGACGTGGCGGTAGGCTGGAACTCATACGAGGCGTCACCACCGAATGCCAGCAACTTGAAGAAACGGGCCCGGTTCATCTGGTCCGCATAGAGGCGGAAGGTGGTGCTGGCCGGGAAATTCATGTCCCGTTTGCTGAATGTAGGGAACAATACCCGTGGGAAAGTCAGCGTGGTAGTCAAGCCTAACTCATAACTGTTGATCTTGGAGTTGCTACCATCCAGCTTGTTTCCGGTCTGCCATTCGTAAGAGCCGCGGAGTTTCACGCCGAAGGTCTCGCCCCCTCCGAAGACATTCCGTTTGGTCACGCTGAAAATGGCGCCCGGACCCACTTGGTCGTTGCTCTTGGCGGTAACGTTCAACTCGAGCTCGCCGTCCAATGGAAGATCGTAGACCGTATTGATCCGCAGATCCAGCGTATCTTGGCGGCGCATGGTATCACGGGGGGAATATTGCAACTCGGCATAACGGAAGATACCCAAGCGGGACAGGGCCGTTTGCGTCCGTTCCTGCGCCCGCTGGTTATAAAGTTCCCCCGGCTTGAAATATAAACGGTTGTAAATGACCGAGGGGCGAACCCTTAGCTTGCCCTCATAATGGATCGTAAGGTCCTTATAGCGGATCGAGTCCGTGGGAGTCTCATTCTGGTAGCCGTTTAGCCAGACGGATATATCCCCGAGTTTCCAAGGGCGGAGGGCCGAGGGAGGCAGGCTTTCCTTCGGGGCCACCCGTAAGGCCACTTTCCCGGGGTTCAACAAGGTATCCGCTTGATAGGTGATGAAATCGGGACGGAAATAGTAATATCCGTTGTTACGGAGCAAGGACGAGATGCGTTCCCGCTCGGCTTGCAATTGGACGACATTGAAATTCTCTCCTTTGTGGAGGATACGATCGCCGATCGTGGCATCGATCAATGAGTCGGCACGGTGACGGATATGGACGTATTGGATGCTGTCCAGCGTATACGGATCGTTCATGGTGACACTGTATTCCAGCTTCGCCTTCCGGGGATTCTTGGGATCGGGTATGACCTCGAAAGAAGTCTCTCCGTTGAAATAACCGTACTCGTTCAATAGGTTCCGGGCTACCTTGACGCGGACATCCGGGTTCACGGTGGTGATCAGCACCGGTTTCGACGCCAGCTTGTTGAAGATCCACTTGCCGACCTTCCCTTTCTTGTTCACGAAAGCGTTGTAGACCCACAGGCCGAAGGGGAAGGGCACCCGGATCGAGGAGCTTCCCAGCAAGGCGTTGTTGGGGGGATAGGCTAGGGCGGCCTCGACCTCTTCCAAGGCGGCTTCGCCGGGTTTGGTCTTATCCTCGTTCTTCACCTCTATTTTCTTGATACCGGTATATAGGACCGCTCCCTCGGGAAGGTTCTTCGTGGTGGAGCAAGAGGAGAGAAGAAGTACGGATAGGAGGATGCTCCCGGTGGCGACGTGCCATCCCCCGCTCGGGTTAGACGCTCTCCCTCGCCCGAGGGAGACATCCTCCCCTGCCCGAGGGAGACACTCTCCCCTGCCCGAGGGAGACATCCTCCCCCGCCCGAGGGAGTCGTCCCGCCTAAAATATATTAAAATGCTTTTCATTCCTTTTCATCATTTATGGGTTTCACTTTCGTTTTCTTGAAGTTGAATAACTCCCTGAGGTGCATCATTTTCTTGCGGAGCACGATACCGGCCCCGGTCTCCGTGATCTCGCCTTCCAGCAGGCTCTCGTAGTTCTTGTCGTGGAAGAGCTTGACGTAGCGGGAGCCGCTGCTGTCCAGCCGGTATTCGACGGATACGTTGTCGATGAACGGCTGCGCCTGCCCGTTGTTAATGTTCTCGCCGGTAGAGATACGGCCGCCTAGAACCACACGGATACGGTCATTATAGAATCGCTTGGCGAAGCGGAAGGAGTAGTCGGTACGAGTACCGCCTCCGGCGTCGCCATTATCGTCGTATGTCTCCATGCCGAAACTGATATCCACGGACTTCAAGGCGCTTCCGGCGATGTTGTTGATCTCGCTTTGCAAGAAGCTGGTCAAGGCGTCTCCCATATTCATGTTCACTTTGCCGCTACCACCGCCACCGCCGAGGTACATACCGGTCACGAGCATGCTGACAGCCAGCTTCGCCCGTTCCTCCGGACCTTTCGAGGTTAGTTCCTCTTGCATCGCCATGTCTTCCGGGGCGGTGAGGGTAAATTGCAACCCTAGGTTCTCCAGTTGTTGGGTCAGTTCGATGCCTACGTCGAAATTCACCAAGCGGGGCGATGATTGCCCGGTTAGGGTGACGGACGTACGGACTCGCTCGGTAGCCGTAAGGTTCAAGGTCGGGTCCATGGGGTTGCCCGTCCATTGCACGTAGCTACCCTCCTGTACGTTGAACTCCTTCAGCGGGATGACCGGGATGGAGTACTTGATGGTTCCGCCCGTCAGCGTGTAGCGTCCGTTCAAGAACATATCGCCTTGCGGGGTATACTGGAAGGAAAGGTCGCCGCCACCCTCCAAATTGATATGGTTGGACTGGTCGGGACTTAAATCCACGTTCGCTTGTACGGCGGGATCGATGTGGATCGTCATCAACATGTCCATGCCTCCCATCGGCAACGGGGGTTTACGAGGCATGCGCCGGCGTAAGGTATCCGTGAAAGAGGTGAAGGTTACCATGTCCGACATACGGTCTTGCACGGTCAACGGGGAGTCTTTCAGCACGTAGGTGATATTCGTCCCGCCCAATAACTGCAAGTCCCCTCGCATGGTCAAGGCATCCAACGGCCCGCGTACGGTAGAATTCAGGTTGACGAACAGCTTTCCGTAGACAAGGCTTTCCTCGTTTTTCTTAACGTTCAGCAGTTGCAAGTTATTCGCCGTTAGTTTAAGATTGGCGGTCATGCGGGATAAATCGTTGAAATCCACTTCTCCGTTGATGATAAACGGATTCTTGTTGTATGCGTAAATACCATATTGGTTGAACAAGATTCGGTTGTTCTTTATCTCTATCTTCTTATCGTCGAAACGGAAGGTAGAACCTGCGGCGCCTACATAAACGGAAGCGGTATCGAGAATCAGATATCCCTCGGCCATGGGTTTATCGCTTTGTCCGCTGATAGCGAGTGTACCATCGAGGTCTCCGCCCATTTTCGCCATATCATCCGGGATGAACGGGTTGGCGATATCCAAGGGGAAGTGCATGAACTCGATATTACCGCTGATATGGTCGGTCTCGCCCATCTGGTATAAGGCGGTAATGGCACTCACCTCTTTCCGGTCCCGGAAAAGGTGCATATCCACTTGATGGTTCCCCTGCTCTAAAGGTAGATAGACTGCGTTGAACATGAGTTCGCCGACCCGCTCGTTCTCATAATACAGATCATCAATGTTCATATCCGCCACGACCATGAAGGCCGAGTCGGAAGGAGCGTACTGGAAATCGGCGTTCAATATACCTTTCATCGGCGGGATATAACTGAATGCGTTGGAGATAACCCCAAGGTCGATCTGGTTCAACTCGGCGTGGACTTCCTCCATCTCGTCACTTTCCGCTTGGGAGTGTATCCAGAGGGCGGCGTTATTATCTCCGCTGAGTCGTAGGTTCGCCTCGATATCCTTCATGCTGCGTACCACGACGTAATTATCCGGATTCAGCTTGAAAGGGCGGAACGCTATGATCGGGTCATCGGGGAAGAGATGGAACTTGACCCCGTTCTGTATCTTATCGGCCCGGATTCCGAGCAACAAGCCGGTCTCGCCTTTCCCGTCCTTGAAATAAAGGCGGGCGTCGCCGAAGCCATAACGTATTTGCCCGTCCAGCCCGGCGCTGAAAGGTTGTTGCTGCCTGTATTTATTCTTGATCACTTGGGCGCTATAGAGTAATCCGAGCGAATCTTGGTGCATCTCCGCCCGGATGGTATCGATCTGCATCGTATCCCGTGCCAGATCGTAAATGGAGGCATCCATGCGTATACCCGTTTCCGGTGAGGTATAGGCGTTCATGGCGATGCTCTTGAAATCTACGTAATAGGTTTGGAGATAGTTGTAGATCGGATTGTCCTGTCCTGCCCGTACCTCGAGGTACATATCGGGGAGGAGCGGGCGAAGGATCTCCAGATTGACTGTCGAGTCCCGTTCCAATTGGAGGGTGATATCGTTCGATACCTTAGTCAACTTATCCGTGATGTGGTGTATGCAATCAGTACCCGTGAGGATGATCCCTAAATCCCCGGCGTGGAAAGACACACGGGTGGTATCGATATCCGTCCGGGCATGCAAGGTCAGCGTTTTCGGCTTGAAACTTTGTTTCGGGGTGACGACCTCCCAGTTTCCTAACGTAACGTCGATCGTGTTATCTTCATCCAGATTACTTTCTGCCTCGGCGAAGAGCTGGAAAGAGGTGGCGAAGGGATTTGCCATTAAGTGCATACCCTGTAAATCCATGTTCTCTACATCCGCTATCAACATCGCTTTCACCTCGTGCTTGTGGAGGGTCGCGTTTAAGGAGACATCCATTTTCGCCAACGGGTATTTGCTAAGCAAGTCCACTTTCAGTAAGTTCTTTTCCAGAGAGCCATCGATGGATACGTCTGATACCGATGAGGCGCCATAGCGTATATCCGATATCTTACCGTCCAGTTTGGCCCATGTACGTTCAGAGAAAGGGTCTGTGCCCCGGCCTTCTGCTTTAACAGAGGCGGTCAGCCAAAATAGAGAGTCTTTGGGCATGAAATGAGTAGGTTCCAGACTGTCTATCCGTAAATTAGCCTCATAAGCCAGTTTTACCGGATTATAGCGGGCGGTCAGACCTACTTTACCTTTATCTTGGGTAAGAACAAGCTCGGTGCGGTATTCTTGATTTGCGACTGTAGCTTCCCCCTTCAACTGAATTCCTGCCGGAATGGCAAATTGATCCCGTTGGGAGGCGGGAAGCATCGCCAGCAAAAAGTCCAGATTACCGGATCGAGCGTTTAACTGAATCTCACCGGTTCGCCGGATGCTATCCGTCACGGACTCCATGCTACCCGTGACGTTCATCTGAAACGCTCCCGGCAGCATGATATCGCCTTGTGTGATACGTATACTGGAGAGGTTGCCTTCTACGCCAGCCGTAATAGCGAGAGGCTTGTCCGGATAGGCTTTCTTGAAATCCTCCGGTAGGGAACCTGCCGCTATCAATAAATCTTCTTTCCCCAACGAGGCGTTTAACAGGGCTTTCATGCTACCTTGCGGATGATCCTCGAGGGAGCTCCAAGGGATAGTCGCTGTCAATCTCACTTCGGAATTTGGTGTCTGGAGAAGTAGGTCCGGTACGTCTATCTGTTCATGGTCACTCCGGACATTTCCTGCTAATGCCGAAACCTTGAGGCCGGAACGTTCTTCCACGAAGAATTCCTTGATGTGGGCGTTTATTTCTTTTCCTTGATATAAGATGGAATCGATAGAAGTGTTCAGGTTCGTTAAACTGATATGGGAGAAATCGAGTCCTTGCTCGGGTGCCGCGTAATTCCCGTCATAAGCGAATGTAGAATTCGTTATGTCAAAGTTTCTCGCCTTATATTGTTCCGCTCCAAGATCTACGAGGCCGTTATTTAGCCCGGCTTTATTTACGAAAGCCGTAAGGCGTAAGGAATCCGAGGGCATTTGTAGGGCGAAGGCTACCCGGTCCAAACTAATTTTATCCAGCTTGAGTACCCAGTTCAGAGGTGTGGAAGTCGTGTCTTCTTTCGAGGTTGAATCATTTAATAGAAGGGTAATGGCGGTATCGGATAAATCTACGGTATTAAATGTAGCTTTCTCCTCGGACAGGTCTATACGATCGGCGTGCAGGTAAAGCTTTCCCAAGAATCCTTTGATTTCCATACCTTCAATCATAGTCCCGGTGTTAACCTTTACGTTCCGGAGGTCGATCGTCTCTACCAATACTTGCTTCCGCAAAAAAGGAAGGGCACGAACCCGTACCGTCAAGCTCTGTAAACTCAACAAGGTATCGGCGGGAGGATTTACGACCTCGACACCCTTAACCGTGAGGTCTGACGGGAAAGATAGCCTAATCTGCTCGATCCCGATTTGCATACCAGTCGCTTTTCCCGCATATTCGGTCGCTTTCCGTACCGCGAAGTTTTGGAAAGGAGGTATATATAGTAATATAGAGAGTAACAATACCAATGCGATCGGTATTAGGCATATCACTCCTATCCGTTTAATCCATACTCTCATATTGATACGTTTCTCTTTTTCTTATTTGTTTATTTGCCTGTTTTTATGACGATCGCTCCGTTTGCGCCTCTTACCCCGTATTCACCGGCGTCTTTCAATACTCTTAATTCCGAGACATCTTCGACGGGAATCGTGTTTAGAACAGATAGGTCCATCGGTATACCGTCTACCACTACTAGCGGGTCACTAGGACTGTTTAGGGAAACGCTCGCACGGATGCGTACGGAACCATCGGAGAATGTTATGCCACTCATCCTTCGTAGCAAGCAATAGAGATCCCGGCATCCGGTTTTCTGTATCTCTTCTTTATTCATAACGCTTGAGCTTACTATTTTGTTTCGTTCCCTTTCCATAATTTCTTTCAGGGCCTCATCCGGTTCAAAACTACGCTTTGCGTTGAATGTGCTATTCTCTAAAGTAATGGTTATATAATTGTATCCGTTGACCGGGACTTTGACTACATTTCTTGTTTTCTTAATAGTGACGAACAAGGTATCATTCAGGTTAGCCCCCGGGATGGTGAATACGCCATGTTTGTTCGTTTTCACGGTGATCGGATTCTGACTGCCTAGCGTGACCGGATAGCGTTTGATTATTTTATCGCTGATGTCACGCAATACACCGACTAAAGTGTCATTCTGTGCCAAAAGTATTTGGCTGCTGAATAATAAGATGATGATTGAAAGATAATGTATTGTTTTCATAGCTCAATCTTTTTAGCTGAACATAACACAAAGATAATATAATATTTCTTAAAGGCAGAGTTTTAGGGTAAATTCGTAATAGGTATTATTTTTACGTTTCTATGTGGTCTCATTTGTCGCTAAAATGAGATTACTATAAATGGAAATCATTACATTTGCCAAAATAAAATGAACGGTATGGAATTAGA
>OJPZ01001148.1_pt1 | contig 10276 bp, 7 predicted proteins | sample 1598611 | NCBI WGS metagenome assembly OJPZ01 (sample SAMN03922494, study PRJEB24848) | human gut metagenome | isolation source: stool sample | host: Homo sapiens | place: Germany | collected 2011-11
CGAGATTCGCCTTAGTCTCGTGGGCTCGGAGATGTGTATAAGAGACAGGCTTTGATGCTGTTTCGATGCTGTCTGAAAGCCTTGATGCTATTTCAGGCTTGATTACAAGACGGTCAACAATGATTTCTATATTATGCTTTTTATTTTTCTCAATCGGAATATTTTCCGACAAATCATAGATGATCCCGTCAACTCTTGCACGGACATAGCCCGATTTTCCGGCACTGTCAAGAACCTTTGCGTGTTCGCCCTTTCTGCCCCTTACAACGGGAGCCATAACCTGAATTTTCGTACCCGTTTCATAGGTCATAATCTTATCGACAATCTGGTCAACTGTCTGCTGACGGATTTCCCTTCCGCAAACCGTACAATGCGGAACACCTATTCTTGCGTACAAAAGGCGGAGATAATCGTAAATTTCCGTAACCGTACCGACCGTTGAACGGGGATTCTTTGAAGTAGTTTTCTGATCGATTGATATTGCAGGCGAAAGTCCCTCTATGCTTTCAACATTAGGCTTGTCCATCTGACCGAGAAACATTCTTGCATAGGAAGAAAGGCTTTCAACATATCTTCTCTGTCCCTCGGCATAGATTGTGTCAAACGCAAGCGAGCTTTTGCCCGAACCCGAAAGTCCTGTAATTACGACAAGTTTGTTACGGGGAATTTCAACATTTACATTTTTGAGGTTATGCTCTTTTGCACCTCTCACAATAATTTTATCCTGTGCCATTTCATCTACCCTTTACTGTGTCAAACACCTGACACAACTTCATACATTCGTTTAAATTTTGATTCATATACACGCATAGCCTCTCATTGCGAGAGGCTATGTTTATTTGATATTAACCTTCTGTGGACTCGTCAACCTTTGTTTCGGCTGAGGGTTCTTTGTCGGCAGTTTCCTGCTCAACTTCTTCGGGTTCTTTATATGTGCCGTTCATTACGGCAGTAAAGTCCTCGCTGCCCATCTTCTCATGCTTGATAAGATATTTTGCAATGTCGTGGAGTTTATCCATATTATCGCTGAGAATCTTAGTAGCGTCGCCATATGCCTTGTTGACCATATCAAGAACAAGCTGATCGATTTTAGCAGCGGTAGCCTCGGAATAATCCTGAGTTCTGCTGCCCATATCTCTACCGAGGAATACGGAATTGTTGTCTGTGCCGTAGCATACACAACCGAGTTCCTTAGTCATACCGTACTTTGTAACCATTGCACGGGCTGTTTTTGTAGCCTTTTCAATATCGTTTGACGCACCTGTTGAGATGTCATCCATAATAAGTTCTTCGGCAACTCGACCGCCAAGACTTACAACGATATCCTCATACATACCTCTGCGTGAGTTATATGACTTGTCCTCACTCGGGAGCGGCATTGTGTAACCGCCTGCCATACCTGTCGGGATAATTGAAATCTCGTGAACAGGATCCTGAGTTTCGAGCTTATCAAAGAGAATTGCGTGACCTGCCTCATGATAGGCTGTGAGCTTTTTCTCTTTCTCACTCATTACTTTGCTCTTTTTCTCTGCACCGACAACAACCTTGACTGTTGCCTCCTTGATTTCGTCCATGGTAATGGCTTTTTTATCTTTTCTTGCGGCAAGAAGTGCGGCCTCATTAAGAAGATTTTCAAGGTCTGCACCTGTAAATCCGGCTGTTGTTTTAGCAATAGTCTTGAGATTTACATCGGGTGCAAGAGGTTTCTTTCTTGCATGAACCCTGAGGATAGCCTCACGGCCGTTTACATCGGGATAGCTTACAACAACCTGACGGTCAAATCTGCCCGGACGCATAAGAGCCGGATCGAGAACATCGGGTCTGTTGGTTGCGGCAATAAGGATTACACCTTCATTTGCACCGAAACCGTCCATTTCAACAAGCAACTGGTTAAGAGTCTGCTCACGCTCATCGTTGCCGCCGCCAAGACCTGCGCCTCTCTGGCGACCTACGGCGTCAATCTCATCAATAAAGATGATACAAGGCGAGTTTTTCTTTGCCTGATCAAAGAGGTCACGAACACGGGACGCACCGACACCGACAAACATCTCAACAAAGTCTGAACCTGAAATTGAGAAGAACGGCACACCTGCCTCACCTGCAACAGCTCTTGCAAGCAATGTTTTACCTGTACCGGGAGGGCCTACAAGGAGAACGCCCTTTGGTATTCTTGCACCGAGTTTGTTATACTTTTCGGGAGCCTTGAGGAACTCAACAACCTCTGCAAGCTCTTCCTTTTCTTCATCGGCACCTGCAACATCATCAAATGTTGTCTTGCGCTTTTCATCGTTTGTATTCTTAATCTTGGCTTTACCAAAGCTCATTTCCTTGCCGCCAAGACCTCCGCCGCCCATTTTCTTCATAATGAGCACCCAGGCAACGATGAGAATAATCATAATGATTAGTGTCGGAATCATTTCCATAAGTATGGAATTATCCGTTGCACGGGTAAGGTTATGTGGAATTTCATCAGTTGACGCCGGATTGTAGTACGGCTTGATGTCATCAAGGAAACGCTGAATGTCGGCAAGCTGTCCTTTTACAACAATCTTTGATTTTTTGCTGTTTGACTGGGTTTTCTGCTGTTCGGTTGCGGGCTGAGTAGCAGTTGTTGCAGATTGAGAGTCGGAATCGGTTGATTTGATGGGACTCATACCCTCTTTAAGGGTAATTTCAATCTGACCTGAACCGTAGTCAATGTTAAAACTGTCAACCATATCCTGAACAAAATACTGCTCAAGCTCCGAGGTTTTCGGTGAAGTTGACTTATTTGTGCTCAGCACAGCCGCTGTTATAATGATTATCAGAATGGGAATTCCGAGATAAAGCAGCAGATTGCGCACTTTCTTTTTATTGTCCAATGCTGTCACTCCTCTGTATAGTATTATTTTTCCGAGGTGGAAATATGTAATGCCACGAAAATTTGCGGCTTATTTTCGCATTAAAATCACGAATAAACTGACGGCTTTAATACGCCTACATAAGGAAGATTTCTGTACTTTTCGTCATAGTCAAGACCGTAGCCGACGATAAATTCATCCGGAATTACCGCACCTGCGTAGTCAATATGGATATCGGCAACCCGTCTGTCCGGCTTGTTGAAAAGTGTACAGAGCTTTACTGATTTTGCCTTCTTGGCTTTGAGATATTTTGTGATAAAGTCAAGAGTATTGCCTGAGTCGATAATATCCTCAACAATGAGAATATCCTTGCCCTCAACAGACTGGGAAATATCCTTCTGAATATTAACTCTGCCAGAGCTTACAGTACCGCTGCCGTAGCTTGAAGCAACGATAAAGTCGATTGAAAAATCAAGATTAACCTTTCTCATAAGGTCAACCATAAAGGCAACGCTGCCCTTGAGCAGACCGACCATTATAAAATCCTTGTCATTATAATCTTTTTCAATCTGTTTTGCAATAGTGTTCACAATATTTTCAATATCTTTTTCCGAATACAGAATTTTTTCAATATCCTTATGCATAATTAACCCTCTTTGTCTATATTTATGAGTAATTTTTCGGTTTTTTCGGTGTCATCTGCCTTTCCCTGCAATGAAACACCAAGCTTTTCACACCACAAAACGGTGTTGGATACCGCAAGCAGTAACAGCCCGTCCCTCATTTCGGACGGGATTTTCTGTTCGTTAAAAACCTTGCGGAGCGGTTTTGTGACCATGCGGTCCGGATATGTAAACCTGTCGCCTGCTCTGCGTGTGCGAAAAACAGGATTTTCGCCAAGCCGCTTTTTGGAAACGAGGTTATTTTGATTTGTTACTTTTTCGGTAATTTCATTTACCGTGTATATTTTTCCGTCATAAGAAAAGGTCATATTATTCTTTAACGGAATTTCATTAAAATCAGGGGAGTTTTTAGGACATACAAAGCGGAGTATTCCCTGTTTTGAAACGGCTGTGCGTTGTTTTGACAGTTCAACGCTTCCTCCGTTTCTGATTATTTCACACAATAGTAAAATTGTTTTTCTTTCGGGAGAAATGTTGCAATTATTCTTTAACAGAATAAACAACATTTCCTTCAGAACGGCAGAATCAAGGCTCAACAGCTTTTTGCAGTCGTAGCCAAAATTACTTTTGCAGTCATGCACGGCTTTTTCGGCACATTTCTTAATGAAAGCAGCCGACTCTCCTGCATTTTCACTCAAGCCTAAAGCCGTCCGTTCAAAAGAAGGATTCAGCTTTTTAAGACACGGAATAATGTTATGTCTAATGTAATTTCGTGTGTAATCATCGGCAAGATTCGTACTGTCGGTAACATATTCAAGGTTGTTTTCCTCGCAATAGCTTTCAATGTCACCTCTCGAAAGTTCAATCAGCGGTCTGATTATGTTCCCCCGTTTTGGAGGAATTGCCGACAAGCCTGCCAAAGATGCCCCCCTTGCAATATTGAATATCAGCGTTTCGGCATTGTCGGATGCCGTGTGAGCGGTTGCAATCTTTGCACAAAGTTTTTGTGAAAGCTCTTCAAAGAAAGCGTAGCGGACATTTCTTCCGCAAAGCTCTTCGCTGATTTTCTGCTGTTTGGCAAGTGTGGGAACATCAACTCTTTTTATGAAAAGCTCCGTGTTAAATTTCTTACAAAGAATTTTGCAGAAATTTTCATCACGCTTTGCCTCATCACCACGGATATTGTGGTTGATATGAGCGGCATAAATCGAAAGATTGTATTTTTCTTTCAGAGAAACAAAAACGCTTAACAAAGCCGTGGAATCAGCTCCGCCCGAAAGTGCAACGATTACGCTGTCGCCTTTTTCAAGCAAGCCATATTTTTCAACGGTTGCTATAACACGGTTAAGCATCTCGGCTGTCCGTTCCCGTAAAGCGCATAAACTCGCCCTGCCAATGCAGTTTTACAATATTAGTTTCACCGTGACGGTTCTTTGCTACGATACACTCACCCGAATTCATATCGGCTGTCGGTGCGGCAGAATCCTCTCCGCCCTCTTTGTCATAGTAGCCCTCACGATAAAGGAACAGTACGATATCGGCATCCTGCTCGATAGAACCCGAATCTCTCAGGTCAGCAATCTGCGGTCTGTGGTCATCACGCTTTTCTGCAGCACGGGAAAGCTGTGACAGAGTGATTACGGGAACATTCATTTCCTTTGCAAGAATTTTCAGATTTCGTGTAATTTCCGAAATTTCATTTACACGGTTGTCAATCTTTCTGCCGCTCGACATAAGCTGAAGATAGTCGATTACAACGAGGTCAAGGTTGTGAAGTCGGCGAAGTCTTGACTTCATCTCAGGAATTGTAATACCCGGAGTATCGTCAAGATAGAGGTCGGTTTTGCTGAGAATATCGCTTGCGGGGATAAGTCGTGACCACTCCTCCTCGGTAAGCTGACCTGTTCTCAGTTTTGTACCGCCTATAAGCGCCTCACTTGAAAGCAGACGGCTTGCAAGCTGTTCCTTTGACATTTCAAGCGAGAAAAACGCAACAGTCTTTTTAGACTTACACGCAACATTTCGTGCAATATTGAGTGCGAAACTCGTTTTACCCATACCCGGTCGGGCGGCAAGAATGATAAGGTCGGAACGGTTAAGTCCCGTAATCATTCGGTCAAGGTCGCCTATGCCCGTTGGGATAGGTTTCATACTGTTGTCGGTTTCGCTGTTGAGTGCGTCAAGTCGGTCGAAAGTCTGTAAAATTACCGAGTTGATACGCTCAAGGCCGTGCTTTTCATTGCCCTGTCTGATGTCAAAAATCTTCTGTTCTGCCGAATCAATCAGAACCGAAGGATCCTCGTTGCCTGCAGTTGCGTCATCAATAATTTCTCGGGACGCCGTAATAAGTCTGCGAACATTGTACTTTTCTGCAATAATCTTCGCATATTCTTCGGCATTAGAAATTGAAGGGCAATTGTTGACAAGATCCATCAGATAGGTTTTTCCTGTTGACTCGTCAAAAGCTTTATTCTGTTTTAATCTTTCAAGCAGAGTGACAAAGTCGATGTTAAGACCGAGTCCGATCATCTCCTGCATCTGTGCAAAAATCAGCTTATGCAGAGAAACATAGAAATAATCGGGGCTTTTCAGGGTATCAACAACCTTGTCAAAGGTGTCGCTTTCAAGAATGATTGCACCTAAAACCGCTTGTTCCGCTTCGGGGCTGTACGGCAGATGAAGTCCGTCATAACTGCCCGCAAAATTTAAATCAGCCATTTTTACTCCTGTTTATTATGCCTCGGATACCTGAACATCAATCTTTGCAGAAACGCCTGTAAAGAGCTTTACCTCTGCGTGATATGTACCGAATTCCTTAATGTCGCAGTCAAGAACAACCTTGCGCTTGTCAACATCAATGTTGTACTGCTTTTTGATTTCTTCGGCAACCTGCTTTGAAGTTACGCTGCCGAAAAGTCTGCCGCCCTGTCCTGCTTTTGCAGTCATCTTAAAGGTTTTGCCCTCAAGAGTCTTTTTGTCATGTTCTGCCTGAGCCTTTTGGGTTGCAATTTTATAATTTTTGGAATTCTCGGCATTCTTATATTCATTCATAGCCTGAGCGTTTGCCTCTTTTGCAAGCTTTCTCGGAAGGAGAAAGTTTCTTGCATAGCCGTCAGACGCTTCAACAAGCTCGCCTTTTTTGCCGAGTGATTTTACATCCTGCATTAAAATTACTTTCATAACCAATCAACCTTTCTTACGAGTTTTCCTCATCATCAAGTGTGTTGTCAATTTCAGACAGCAACTGTTGATAAGCAAGCTCTTTTGTAGTGTTTTTAAGCTGTGTCGCCGCCATGGTCTGATGACCGCCGCCGCCAAGCTTTTCCATTATAATCTGAACATTAACATTACCGTAGCTTCTTGCTGAAATGTTAATTTGACTGTTGTCTTCAAAAAGAACGAAGGATGCGTCAACGCCTTTGAGATTGAGCATTTCATCAGCCGCCTGAGCCGACGCAAGCCTTATATCGCCGTCACCGCTCGGCGCAATCGAAATTGCACAGCCACGGTAAACATGAGCCTTGCACACAATGTCAACCTTTTCACGGTAGGTTTCGATATTATCGGAAAACATACCCTTTACGGTGAGTGTGTTTGCGCCCCTTTTTCTCAGATAAGCCGCCGCCTCAAATGTGCGCACGCCTGTTTTAACGGCAAAATTCTTTGTGTCAAGTGTAATGCCTGCAAGCATTGCGTCTGCCTGAACATATGTGAGCGGAGAATCATCAAGGCAGCTGATTATTTCACTGCACATTTCACAGGTTGAAGACGCCGAGGGTTCGTGACAGAACACAAGAGCGTTGTTTATGTAATCAACCGCCTTTCTGTGGTGGTCGATAATGATAACCTTTTTACATTTTTCGTAGAGCTCCGTACTTTCAAGAGAACGCTTCAGGTGCGTATCAACTATAATGAGAAGCGACTTCTGGGTAAGTCCCGAAAGAGCGGCTTCCGGAGAAATGAATATATCGGTGTCGAGTTTTTCATCAGTATATTCAATGAGCTGTTTTGCCATTGAGGTTTCTCGGTTAATGACAACCTTTGAATAACGCTTGAAAGTTTTCTCCATTATGCATTGAAGTCCGATTGCCGCACCTACACAGTCAAGGTCGGAAAACTTGTGTCCCATAATAAAGATCTTGTCGCAGTCGGCAACAACACGGCTGATTGCGTTTGCAATAACTCTCATACGCACCTTGCTTGCCTTTTCCGCTGCGGCAACCTTTCCACCGAAAAACTCGTATGTATTGTCTTTTTTAATGACAGCAACCTGATCGCCGCCTCTGCCCAGTGCCATTTCAAGGGCTTTCCTTGCGTTGAGCTCGCTCTCTTTGATGTTATTATAACCTCGGCAAAGACCTACGGAGATTGACGCACTGTGGTTGTTTATCGTGATTCCTCGGATAGTTTTAAGAATCGGAAACTTATCGGCTGCCATTTTTTCAACATCGGCATCTCTGAAAATTATCATATAACGGTTGTTGCCGATTTTTTTGTAAAGAGCCGAATACTGCTCAGCCCACTTTTGCAGGCAAACTTCAATATCGAGCATTGCCTCGGAAAACGACTCGTCCGAGTTATCGGAAAAGTCCTCTGCATTGTCAAAAACGGCAATCGCAACGCACGGCTTGGAAGCAAGATATTCCCTTGTAATCTGCTTGTAATAGGTGTTTTCGATAAATTCACAGACAGCGCCCTCGCCTGTAGAACGGCAATAAACCGTGTATTCTCTGCCGTCAATGGCAACATCACAGCCCTCACCCTTTTTCAGACAGTCAATTTCTTTTCCCGAAAGGTAGGCTTTTATATTATCGCCCTCTGCGCCCTTTCCGCCGCACATAGCCTTGCGGAATCGTGAATTGCACCATACAATGTCACCCTGTCTGCCTATAACGGCAACAGGGCAACTGAATTTTTCAAGGTACTCTTCGTTAATACCCTTTATACTTCCGACTATATTTTTTACCGTACTTTTTACATAGCTTGTAAATCGCAATGAAGTTATAAGCACAACGGCTAAGGAAAGAACAGACACACCGAGTTCGATATAGAACACAACAGGCGAATAGTCATAGCTGACAACAGCCATGGCAAACATTATCACCGAAAAAATTATGAACCACGGTGTAAGCGTCCAATTTCTTTTTCTCATGTCAAACCTCTGTTAATAACAAAATAGCAAAAAATAAATCAGCGAATAAAACTTAAACCTCCTGAAGAATAGGAAGAATCATCGGAGCTCTCCTTGTACGCTGACCGATAAGTTTTGAAACATCATCCTTGATTCTGTTCTTAATAATGCCCCATTCGTGAACATTATTCTCTGCACAATCCTCAAGAATTGCAAGAGCGGTCTGCTTGACCTCTTCAAGAAGTCTTTCGCTCTCACGAACATATACAAATCCTCTTGAAACAATATCGGGACCGCTGATAACATGACCGTCATAAACATCAAGAGAAGCAACAATAATGATAAGTCCGTCCTGTCCGAGGTGCTTTCTGTCACGAAGAACGATACTTCCGACATCACCAACGCCAAGACCGTCAACGAACACCTTGCCTGCCTGAACAGGCGGGAGCTCTTTCATATAATCCTCGTTGATTTCAAGAACACTTCCGACATCACCGATATAAATGTTCTTGCGTTCCATACCGAGAAACATTGCAAGGTCGGCATGTTTTCTGAGGTGTTTCTGTTCGCCGTGAACAGGGATAAAATACTTTGGCTTTACAAGCTTCTGCATGATTTTGAGCTCCTCCTGGCAGGCATGGCCCGACACGTGAATGTCGGCGATGTCAGAATATACGACCTCGGCTCCCTTCTCAAAGAGCTTGTTGACTACGTTGGAAACGCTCTTTTCATTGCCCGGTACCGGTGTAGAAGAAAGAATTACCATGTCGCCCGGTTTGAGCTTGACAGCCTTGTGTTCGCCGGAGGCGATGCGCGAAAGCGCTGACATCGGCTCGCCCTGGCTGCCGGTGGTGATGATTACCAGCTTATCGTCAGGGATGTTCTTCGTCATCTTCAGATCGACCAGCGTTCCGGCCGGGATGTTGAGATAACCAAGCTCGATGGCCAGTGCAACCACATTTTCCATGCTGCGGCCCGAGATCGCGACCTTTCTGCCCACCTTGACCGCGCTGTCGATGATCTTCTGCACGCGGTGTACGTTGGAAGAAAAGGTGGCGATGATGATCCTCGTCTTGGCCGAGCGGAAGATATTCTCGATCGTGCGTCCCACCACTCTTTCGGAAGCCGTAAAGCCCTGCCTTACGGCATTGGTGCTGTCGCACATCAGCAGAGTAACGCCCTTTTTGCCGATTTCTGCCAGACGGGCGAAATCGATCGGTTCTCCGTCCACTGGCGTATAGTCGATTTTAAAATCTCCGGTGTGGAAGATCACGCCTGCCGGCGTGGTAATCGCCAAGCAGATCGCGTCAGCGACGGAATGTGTCGTCCTGATGGTCTCGATCTTAAAGTCGCCCAGCTGTATCTTATCGCCGGCCTTGATGGTCCTCAGATCGCCTTTGATACGGTGCTCTCTGAGCTTGTTCTCCACCAGCCCCAGCGTGAGCCTGGTGCCGTAGACCGGCAGCTTTACGTGTTTGAGCAGGTACGGAATCGCGCCGATATGGTCCTCATGACCGTGGGTGAGCACCATGCCGACCAGCTTATCCTTGTTTTCGATCACATAGCTGAAATCGGGGATCACGATGTCTATACCGTACATTTCATCGTCAGGGAAGCTCATGCCGCAGTCTATGATCTGTCTCTTATACACATCTCCGAGCCCACGAGACTAAGGCGAATCT
>OJPZ01001149.1_pt1 | contig 10271 bp, 9 predicted proteins | sample 1598611 | NCBI WGS metagenome assembly OJPZ01 (sample SAMN03922494, study PRJEB24848) | human gut metagenome | isolation source: stool sample | host: Homo sapiens | place: Germany | collected 2011-11
TACGAGATTCGCCTTAGTCTCGTGGGCTCGGAGATGTGTATAAGAGACAGACCTCTACCTGTCCGCCTCCGGAGGTTGCGGAAAATTCTCTCGCTTCTATATCGTTCTGAAGCTCTGTTATTTCATCCTGCATTTTCTGAGCCTGCTTTATCATAGAATTCATATTCTGAGCTCCGCCGATATTCTTAGGTACTCTTGATTTCATTTTTCTAACTCCTTTATATTTAAGTATAAGTATTTTTAGTTTAAGGCTGGAAATATATTTTATTCAAAAGGCTGCCTTAACTTTATTCAACAGCGGTTTCAATGCCGCTGTTTATAGCTTTTTCTACCAGCTCGTCAGCCTTTTTCTGTTCATTCTGCGCTGCCGAGCATCTTGCCTTGATAATATACGGCTTACCCATAACTGTCTGGATTGCCCTGTCAAGCTGAAGCGCATTATCCTTTACTTTAAACAGCTTAAGGAAAAATTTATTTTTTGCGTCAATCAGCATGATATTTTTATACACATAAGCCATAGAACCGGTAAGCGTTCCCGAAACCGAAGGGCATATGCGCATAAATTCCTCTAAAACGTCGGACCATTCCGCAAGCTGCTTAAAATCCGACAGCTTAGGACTTGCTTCGGAATTTACCGGAGCGGCATTGCTTTGCAATTCTCTGTCCGCATTGGCAGCCGATATTTCATTAGGTTTATTTGAACTGTTATCCGACTGTTTTATTTTATCATAAATTTGAGTATTGTCAAGTGTTTTTTGTGAAATCTGTCTTGCACACAGCTTTATAAGACACATTTCTATTTCAACGCGCTTATTTAACGATCTTCCTATTTTTTCATTACAATCCTGTAAAATATTAAGCTTGCTTAATATCTCCTGCAAATCCATTTTTGCCGCGATTTCAGTCAGCCTTTGGATTTCGTCAGGCATACAGGCAAGCAGTTCCGAGCGTTCGGGACATACCTTAATAAGCATTAAATTACGGAATTGCTCCGTCAATTCAACGCAAAGCTTTTGCATATCCTTTGATAAACTGTAAAGATTGTCCGCAACCGCAAGAGCGTTTCCTGGATTTTTTTCAGCGGAAGCGTTTATTATTTCAAATAAATGCTCCCGACCGGCAATTCCGGCAGCGGCAGAAACCGTATCGGAATCTATATTGCTTGAAAACGCCGCGCACTGATCCAAAAGCGATAAGGCGTCTCTCATACCGCCGTCCGAAAGCTTTGCAATAAAACGCGCCGCTTTTTCATCAAGAGATATATTTTCCTGATCGGCAATATATAAAAGACGTTTGGTTATATCGTCCGGAAGTATACGTCTGAAATCAAAACGCTGGCACCGAGATGAAATCGTGGCCGGAACCTTATGCACCTCGGTTGTCGCCAGAATAAATTTTACATACTCCGGAGGCTCCTCCATTATTTTGAGAAGCGCATTAAAAGCGTTGGGAGTAAGCATATGGACTTCGTCGATTATATATACTTTATATCTGCATCTTTCAGGCGTGTAGGCGGCGCCGTCTCGAAGGTCGCGTATATCGTCAACGCCGTTATTTGACGCCGCGTCAATTTCTATAATATCAGAAAGAGCAAAATTATCCGCGTCATGGCAGACGCTGCATTCGAGGCAGGGATTTCCGTCTGATTCGTCGAGACAGTTTACAGCCTTAGCAAAGATTCGTGCGCATGTTGTTTTTCCTGTGCCTCGGGATCCTGTAAACAAATACGCATGAGCCGTTCTGCCGCTTTTGATTTGATTTTTTAAAGTGGTTGTTATATGCGGCTGTGAAATAACGTCGTCAAAGGACAGCGGCCGCCATTTTCTGTATAAAGCCTTGTAAATAACGGTCACCTCCATATGAATCTCTTATTTTATAAAAAAATTTTTTATATAAAAATTTCCGGAACATAGGTGTGCAGGCTGACTGCGGCACACAAAACGATCCGCTTAATGCTGCTCGGTTCCCCGCCTGACATGGTTCACGGTGTTTCATTGCACAGGGCCCGCACACCTATATTCCGGAATAATTTAATTCCTATTAAGTATCTTCATTATTATATCATATTTAAAAATAAATTTCAAGTGTTTTACAGGATTTTTATAGATTTTCTTGAAGAATACTTTCAGCTTTATTGTAAAGTTACCGTGAACGCATATTAATTATTATCCGAACCGACGTTTGAAATATTCATTAGCTCTGTAAGAGAAAGGGCTGTTTTATTGTTTTTTTGATTATAAAACATGCTGTAGCCTTCGTTTTTACTCTACCTGCTATTTACCTTTAACTTAATCGTATCAGTATAATCCTTTTATTGAAATCACAGTATGAAAAACCGTAATTATGTGATAAATATAATTGAGTTGTCAAAATGGAAATCGCTAAGCACATTGCTATTGAATATTCTCATTTACCCCCAAAAAGTAAATGCTGTTGCCGTGAAAAAAATGCTTGACAATTTATCGTAAGTATGATATAATAATTTATATTGATTATAAGGTGATTTTATATTTTTGAATTTGAGCCGAGTAAAAATTTCAGATTCATAATATGCGGATATGGCGGAATAGGCAGACGCGCTGGCTTCAGGTAGAGTTACGTCTGTGTAAAAAATGGTTTCGCTGTTCATTACAGCATATTTTGTGGAACAACTTGTAAAAGTCCATCTCGGTTTTGAATTTGAGCTGAGTAAAAATTTCAGATTCATAATATGTGCGGATATGGCGGAATAGGCAGACGCGCTGGCTTCAGGTGCCAGTCGGGGAAACTCGGTGCAGGTTCAACTCCTGTTATCCGCACCAACGACAAAAAAGGCTGTAAGCAAATAAGAGCTTACAGCCTTTAAATTATGCAGTTTTGGATTCATCAGTTTCAATAAAAACACTTGTGCTGCCGCTAAAATCTCCGTTCATCTCAAAGTTAACGTCAAGACTTTTGTCCTCGTTCTGGTGAATAGTTATCTTTTTTACCAGCATTCTAAGATTGACGTCAGATATCGTACCCTCGGACAGTATTTCATCAAGTATCTGCGTTGTATTTTTAAGCTGTTCTTTTTGATGTTTACAGACCTTGTCATATTCTTTGAGTTCCGCTATCTTTTTTTCAAGGAATTCTATTTCTTCCTCACGCTTAGCAATCATACTGTTGTAGACTGCAGCGTGTTCCCTATCGCCGATACGCTCTATGATTAAATCTTCGATTTGTTGTTTAAGAGTTAGTATTTTATCGGTATTAGTTTGAATCTGCTGTTCATATAATGGTTTCTTCCTGAGCCAATCCCTGACGATTTTATCGTACTTATCGCTCTCAGATAAGATGTTATCTCTTAGTGATTTCACTTCGTTTTCCACAAGTTCGTCAAGCTGACTTTCTCTGACTGTATGCGGAGTGCAATATTGTTTGCCGTAGCGATGATTGCTGCTGCAGGTGTATTCAACGTATTCGTTCCCACGCCATTTTCGTCTGCGGGCTGTGAATCCGGCTCCGCAGTCGGCGCATTTTATCAGTCCCGCATACCGGTGAAGCCTCCTGCCGTTTTTTGAGCGCGGATTGATTTTTGAACGCTGTTCCAGTAAAAACTGAGCCTGATTCCAAGTAGCTATATCAATTATAGGCTCGCAGAAATTCTCATGCCGATACTGTTCTTCTGGCGGAATAAAGGTTTTTGTTTTGTAGATTTTAGAGGTTACAGTTTTGTGATTGACCAGAGTTCCAATGTATAGTTCATTAGAAAGCATTCTTTTAACGGAAGTCTGTGCCCATAAATATCTTTTGGAAATATCCGGCTTCCAGTCGGCAAGCTTTCTGTTAAAATAGTAATCCGGCGATCGAATACCGTCCGCGTTCAGCTTTTTAGCAATCGTTGTCAAGCCGTAGCCGCCGACGTAAAGCTTGAATACATCACGCACAATCCAAGCTGTTTCCTCGTCGATTACCACCTCGTTTGTGTTTTTATCCAAACGATAACCGAGCGGTAAAGTAAGTACAAGACCTTTGTTTTTCTGCTTCTGCCGCATACCGGCCTTAACCTTTTTGCTTATGTCTTTAGCGTAAAAATCATTAAATATTTGCTTGAAGCCGATCATTAAATCGTCGTTCTCATTGGTTGAATCGATACCCTCGGTTACGGAATATACCCTGACATTATTCTGCCGCAGATGGTCAATGAACAGCTCCGTTTGAGTACGATGCCGTCCGAGTCTTGATAAATCCTTGACAAGAACCACATCTATTTTACCCTCGTCGACAGCGATTTCGAGTTCTCCCAGACCTTTTCGGTTAAAAGTCATTCCGGAAACGTTGTCGTCGAAGCTCTCGCCTATGATATCATATCCGTTTTGCTCTGCATAATCAACTAAAATTTGCCGCTGATTATTAAGCGAATTCATCTCCTCGTCCTCGTCGCGAGATAATCGATAGTACAGCCATGCTCTCATAAATTTTTCCTCCAATCCGATTTTTCCGGCAGGCTCGCAGGGTGTGCCCGCCTTTACGACAGACACTACCACACAAGACCTTTAAAGTCCAGCAATTACGCTGTTTTCGAATAATTTTCTACCTTATCAATAAAATTGGAGCCGGAGCGTTTGGGCATACTTCCTGAATTTAAATAGTCCAGAATCATTGACTCCATAAACGAATTAAATAATTTTCTGTCGCCGTTGTATGTAACGACGACCATATTGATTTTAGGGGGATCTTTTCTTTTCGCCATCCTATCGCTCTCCTGAAAATTAACGTCAATCCTTTTCTGCCTGTGAATTTTAAATTATCCATTTTAACTTTTCCTTTCCCTTTAGCTGTTCTGATACTCCGCAGCGTCCTCGTAATCAATAATGCCGTTTATTCTTCGAACCTCGTTTACGCACATAGCGTGAAGCTTGTCCAGCGTTTCATCGTCAACCTCGTTTACAGCGGCGGTCATATGCGAAAGCTTTCCAAGCTCCACAGCGACCTTGAAAAGCAAACGTGCAAGTCTCTGCTCCGTACCCTTTATCTGCGCCTTGACCGTTTCGGTTATCATAGGGGAGAGATAGTTTATGTTATCTTCCTCGTTGAGATATCCGATGTAAAATTTGACGGCTTTCTCGATAAACTCCGTTTTTGAAGCGCAGTTGTCCCTGCGGTACTCCTGTTCGATCTTCTTAATTGTTTCCGGCTGAAAATACACAGCCATTCTTTTCTTTGCCATAAATCTGCTCCTTTCCCTGTCACGTCCCCTGAATAAATGCCGATTTTACGCGCTTTTCGGTATCTGTGACGCCTGAATTCAACTAAAATCCTATTTCCGGCCCCATAAGACATCCGTTGGAATACTGCACGATTATCATGCGCAAACGGCGTATTTAGGGCGTTTCCGCGGCGGGCTTTGCTCGTCCGCTGTGAACGGTCTGGGGGCTTTGACCCCTGACCTTTAACTAGCAAGTAAATATTTGAGTTTTTGAAGTAATTCAAATTCCTCCATTTGTGTAAATTACCAGCTGCACATATTGCACCGCCTCTGTATTAATTTTACTCGTCCGCCCGCAAACGCTCCACGTTGGCTTGTGCGGCGTTTTTATGCTTCATGCCGATACGTTCCCGATTGAATTTGGGAGGGCAAATTCGGGCGGATTTGGCTCTGATTTCAGCGTGACGGCAACTTTCAATCGTGACAGTAAAAATCACTTTTAAAATTCTGCTGTCACGGACGTGAAACAACGCTATACAGACGTTTGTGACATCTCGATGCGCCTTTCCGTGACAGTAACTCCGCTGCCGTTTTTACTGTCACTGCCGTCACGCGCGGAACAGTAATCAAGAATAATTTTTCTTCCCGAATGATTTCGGCCGCAACAGAAATCAATACCGCATTGCTTCAGTTTGTAACCGTTCTGAACCAAATCTCTTGTAACACGATTTGCATGAAATTTTTCAGTTGAAACAGTTTTTAAAGCTTCAATCAACTCAGTTGCAGTTCTCTCGAAATGACCAGCGTCCTTGATGAATACGTAAACAGCGGCGAGGAAAATGTTGTCTTTGCTTGGCGGATGAGATTCCTCATCGGTGACTGTCCAACGGTTACTTTCAAATGCAAGGTTTAGCTCATGATTTTCAATGTCGCGTCCGACGCAGTAGAGCCTGGCGGTTCTGCTGCCGCGCTTTGTTTCTATGAGTACAAGGCTTCCGTCAACGCAGCCGCTTATACCAGCGCTGCCGGAAATCATATTGAAAGGATCGTTGTCTTTACATTTTCGTGTGTGGTGAACAAGTAAAACGGTAATCCTCAGTTTATCGGCAAGACCTTTCAAAACAGACAGTTCCTTATAGTCCGAGCCGTAGCTGTTTTCCGTTGACCCGCGAACCTTTTGCAGCGTGTCGATTACAACAAGTTTCAAATCAGCGTGCTCCGACTTGAACCTTTCGATCTGGATTTCAAGACCGTTTCCGATTGTTTCCGCCATGACCGCAAAGAAAAGCTTTTCTGTCGGTTCGTCTGTAATTTCATAAAGCCGCTTTTGTATTCGTTCATAGCTGTCCTCAAGGCAAAGGTACAGCGTTTTGCCCTGAGAAACCGTCCGACCTAACACTTTTTCTCCTTTTGCTATGCTCAGACAAAGGTCTAAAGCTAACCACGATTTCCCGACCTTCGGCGCTCCTGCCAGAATGTAAAGACCTTGCGCAATTAAACCGTCAACTGCAAATTCGATAGGCTTGTATACGGTGGTCATGATTTCCTCGCAGGTTTTGGTTTTTAGTTCTTTCATTCAGTCAGTCTCCTTTGTTAATAAATATTTGATTTTCAAGCTTCCGTTATTTTATCCTACCTGCCGCGTGCGGCGCTCACAAGAACGTTATGCGGCGCTTTAACGAAATTTTATGTACCGTCAAACAGAAAAAGCCCGCACATACTTAACCACGACTAAAGGCGGAAGCTTTTCCGTCTGAATCGTGCCTAAATATGTACGAGCCTTATGCTCTTTGAAATATGTTTATGTAATTGGCGTTTGATATTTAATTGTCATTTTAAATAGAACTCTGTCGTTCTATTTTTATTTTAACATGGTAATGTGCGATTGTCAAGATAGCGTCAGAAATTTATATAGCAAAAACAGCTATACTAAAACAGAATTAAAATACTCCTAACACAATATAAATTGGATTGAAAAACTCTTATTATATAATTAAAAACAGGCCAGAATTTCAATTGAAATCTTGACCTGTTGATTTTTGTTATACTGTTATCGCAAAGTTTGCAACTTTGCGTATGGCATTTTACCAGTTTTTGCGCTGCAATACTTGTATTATATCATAAAAAAAGGAAGCTGTAAAGACTTTTTTGACATTTTAAGGTATAACATTTCGACAAAGTATTAATAAAACGACGGTTTAAGCCTAATTTTTATGCTATAAACCGTCAGAATTTTAGTCCGGAGGAACACAGATGTCAAGGAGAGGCAGCAATATCTACAAAAGAACAGACGGAAGATACGAGGGACGTATTAAGCTTGGTTACAATGAAAACGGTAAATTGAAATATAAGTATGTTTACGGAAAAACTCTTGCGGAAGTAAAGAACAAAATGGAGCTTTCATATACTTTGAAAAAGACTGAAGCTAAGGCGTATATCAGACTGACGGTCAGGGAAATCTGTCTTGAATGGCTTGAGATTAAAAAGCTGACCGTTAAAAGCTCTACCTATGCAAACTATTACAGACTGCTTAAAAATCACATTTATCCGCTATTGGGAGATCAAATTTATTGCCTGCTTTCAAAGAAGCGGATAAACTCATTCGTTGCAGAGCTGCTTTCCAATGGCAGAACAGACGGACAAGGCGGTCTTTCGGCTAAAGCTGCAAAGGACGTAATAATTGTGCTGAAAGCAATATCTTCATTCTCTCACAGGGAATACGGACTTGAAAATATCTGCGAGGATATTCAGTCGCCCAAAGTTAGAAACACAGAGCTTAAAGCGCTGTCGGACAATGAAATACGCAGATTAAGCTTGTATATTAAACGCAATCTCGATCTGACTAATTTAAGCATACTGATATGTTTGTATACGGGTATCAGAATCGGAGAAATGTGCGGACTGAAATGGGAAAACGTAAACTTGCAGGAGGGCTTTTTTGTTGTAAACAAAACCGTTCAGCGGATCACTATTGACGGCGAATCAAAGGTTATAGTTGACGTACCGAAAACCGAAAGCTCCGTCAGGACGGTTTTTATGCCTGATTTTCTTACCGAAATGATGTCGGATTTCAAGAGCAGCCCGTCAATCTATGTGCTGTCCGGCTTGAACGTTCCCAAAGAGCCGAGAATGTTGCAGTACCGTTTTAAAAAGGTTCTGAAAGAATGCGGAATCAGGGACTTTCCCTTTCACGCGCTCAGGCACACATACGCTTCCGTCTGTATTAAAAAAGGCTTTGATCCGAAAGCGTTAAGCGAGCTTTTAGGACATTCGAACGTTAAGCTTACGCTCGACCGTTATGTTCATTCCTCAGACGAGATCAAGAAAAACTATGTAAGCAGCCTGCTTTTAAGCTGAAAATGCGCAGTCGGATTTTAGTCGGATAATTAAAGAAAACGGCTTAAACAAGCCGTTTATTAGGCGTTTGAAGCAAAGTTGCAAACTTTGCGATAACCTCTTAAGCGCTGCAATACTATTTTGTGCGGAGTTCCAGAATTTATGCAAATTTTAATCTCTTTTCTTTTGTGTTTTGCACACGACGGTTTTTTTGCTTTTTTCAATCAGCTAGGGGAAATCTTATGGAACTCCGCATAAGCTTTTGTACCATACCTCCTCTTAATAATATGTGTGACAAAAGTGAATCCGGTCTGGAAACAGACCGGATTTTTTTATATTTTTCAGGAAACGGTGTTGTTTTCTCATCAAATAAACCACATTAATCTCAAAACAGCATATACTCAATGCATAAACAGTTGCACCGTTTTAAACATATTTTTACATAGTTTTGCGTTTGTTTATATTGTACAAAGATAATATACTTGATTTGATTATAAATAACAAAGTTTGCCAAAAGATATTGTATTTTATTAAAACTTATGATATTATATTTATATTAAATACAGGAGGTAAAACCAATGTGTTGCGTTAATATGATATAAATATCTATTAAATACTTTATAGATCAACTTTAGGTTGCAAATAATTTACGTTTTAATTAGAAAGGATAGTTAATATGACTAAGTTGAAAAAAATATCGGCCATTTTCGCTACGGCAGTTATGACGATGATCATTGCGGCAGGTGTTTGTCAAGCTACTAATTTTAGTGATGTTGTAGTTTCGGGTACAGGTTCAAAAACATTAATGAATAAGAAAGTAAGTATTCAAACGATGACGCTTAAGGTAACATCTTGTAAATTTACGGATTACTTTATTACAAAAGGTAAAATCAATTATGAGCTTTGGTCTGCGGGTTATTCTGAGACGAAAAAAGGAACGACTGGAACTTTTTATTTTGCACCTCTGAATTCAGCTTCAAAAACCTATTTTCTTGACGCTCAATGCACGGACACAACTTCTAAAGCAAAAATTTCCGGAAATTATGACCATGCCTAATAAAACGATTGCTCCGAGTACCCATTATGTGCTCGGAGCAATTGATATTTCGTAAATGGAGGAATAAAATGACACAAGCGTTTAATTGGCAATTTAAATTGATGATAAACAGATTTAACTTTAAGGTGGCATTTACTGCAATGATGTTTATAAGCGTTGCGTCTACTGTCTATAATGTTTTGAAATATCATAATATTGACCGAACATCTGGAATTGATAGTTCCTTTGCATACATATTTAACCAATCAAACGAACTGCTGCCTTTAATAATTATTTTTATGCCGGTTATTGCAGTTCTTCCGTTTTCAACGATACATACTTCCAATCGGAGTTTACATTCTTCGCCTTTGTATTTTTCACGATTTGGTATAAGTAAATATTATATCTCTCAAGCGTTGTGTTCATTTGCAGGTAGCTTTACGGTAACTTTGTTACCGCTGCTAACTAATATAACTTTAAACAATATTTTTTTTCAAAGTACAAAATATGACGGCTGGAATACTTATTTTTCTGCGTTGACACAAATTTCTCCTAAGCTGCTATCTGAACAAACAAATTATCCATATACGATTACTTTTGCAAAATTATTTTTTGAACACCCTATTATGTATACAGTCATGTTCGCAGTTGCATTAAGTTTATTTATTGGTTTATGCGGCGTTCTATCTTATTCAATTTCTCTTGGGATAGAAAGGTTTGCTATACCTG
>OJPZ01001157.1_pt1 | contig 10237 bp, 7 predicted proteins | sample 1598611 | NCBI WGS metagenome assembly OJPZ01 (sample SAMN03922494, study PRJEB24848) | human gut metagenome | isolation source: stool sample | host: Homo sapiens | place: Germany | collected 2011-11
GGATTATAGTTGTAGGTACTGTGAAATGCATTATAAGGATATTTCGCCTAAAATTATCGCAGAAGAATTTATAGATTCTAGAGGCTCTGATTTGGTTGACTATAAGTTTTTATGTTTTGATGGAGTGCCTTACTATTGTTGGGTTGATATGGATAGATTTACAAATCATACTAGAAATGTTTATGATTTGAAATGGAATATTCAAGCGTGGAATCAACGATCATATGGTAATTTTAAAGGTGTAGTAGATAAGCCGAAAAATTTCGATATAATGATTGAAATAGTAAAAAAATTATCTCGAGGCTTTTCTCATGTTCGAGTAGATCTATATAATGTTGATGGGAAAATTTATTTTGGTGAAATGACATTTACTAATGGTAGTGGATTTGAGGAGATTTCCCCTATTGAAGCTGATTTGATGTTGGGGGATTTATGGAAAATAAAGGAATTGGACTTTTAGGGAAAGTGTTGGAATGATTTTTCTTTGTAAATGTATTTGTCCTGTTTTACCGGATCTTTATTTGTGAGGTATTCTGAGTTAAATACTAATAATTGAAAATTCATAATTTGATTAAATGGATAAAAACACCATCACAGGCCTTGTCTTGATAGCAATCCTGTTAGTCGGATTCAGCTTTCTGAGCCGTCCGAGCAAGGAGCAACTGGCTGCACAGCAACGCTATTATGACTCCATAGCCCAAGTACAACAACGCGAAGCTGACCTGAAAGCAAAGGCGGAAGCTGCCTTGGCCAATGACAAAGAGGAACAGACGGCAGACTCTACCGTTCTCTTCTTCAACGCTCTTCAGGGAACCGACTCACAGGTTACAATACAAAACAATCTGGCAGAGCTGACAGTTGCCACCAAGGGCGGACGTATTTCGTCAGCTACGTTGAAAGAGTATATGGGACAGGACAAAAAGACACCTGTTACCCTATTCAGCGGCAACGACGCTTCCATGAACTTCCTTTTCTACAACAAGAAGGAAACCATACAGACGGAGAACTACTATTTTTCGGTAGTGAACCGTACGGACAGCACCGTAACCATGCGTTTGGCGGCAGATAGCGCCAGCTATATCGACTTTAAGTATGCCATGCACAATGACACCTATCTGGTAGACTTTACAATCGACGCCGTAGGTATGGCAAACAAGCTGGCAAACACCGACTATGTAGACATCGAATGGTCGCAGCGTGCCCGTCAGATAGAAAAGGGATATACGTATGAGAACCGCCTGGCGGAACTGACCTATAAAATTACCGGAGACGGAACCGATTATTTATCTGCCGGCAAGAACGATGAAAGAGAAGTTGCGGAGCGCCTGGACTGGATTGCTTTCAAGAACCAGTTCTTCTCTTCCGTATTCCTTGCCGATGCCGACTTTGAGAAGACGAAGCTGAACTCAAAGCTGGAGACACAGGGAAGCGGCTACATCAAGGATTACTCTGCCGAAATGAGCACTGCTTTCGACCCGACCGGCAAGACTCCGACGCAACTGTTCTTCTACTTCGGTCCCAACCACTACAAAACGCTGACCGCACTCGATAAAGGACGCGAGGACAAGTGGGAGCTCAACCGCCTGGTATATCTGGGCTGGCCGTTAATCCGCTGGATAAACAAATGGTTTACCATCAATATCTTCGACTGGCTGTCCAGCTGGGGATTGAGCATGGGTATCGTTCTGCTGCTGATGACATTGATTGTAAAGGCAGTGGTATTTCCCGCAACTTGGAAAACGTACATCTCCTCTGCCAAAATGCGTGTACTGAAACCGAAAATAGACGAAATAGGCAAGAAGTATCCCAAGCAGGAAGATGCCATGAAGAAGCAGCAGGAAGTGATGGCGCTTTACAGCCAATACGGTGTGAGTCCGATGGGCGGCTGTCTGCCGATGCTGATTCAGTTCCCCATTCTAATGGCATTGTTTATGTTCGTGCCGAGTGCCATCGAGCTGCGCCAGCAAAGTTTCTTGTGGGCCGATGACTTGTCCACGTACGATGCGTTCATCAATTTCCCGTTCCATATTCCGTTCCTGGGCAGTCACCTCAGCCTTTTCTGCCTGCTGATGACAGTAACGAATATCCTGAACACCAAATTTATGATGCAACAGCAGGACACAGGCGCCAACCCGCAAATGGCAGCCATGAAATGGATGTCGTACCTGATGCCCGTTATGTTCCTGTTTATATTGAACGACTATCCTTCGGGACTGAACTACTACTACTTCATTTCGACGCTTGTCAGTGTGGTAACTACCATCATCATGCGCAAAATGACGAATGAAGAAGCGCTTCTGGCACAACTGGAAGCGAACAAGAAAGACCCGAAGAAAATGAAAAAGACCGGTTTCGCTGCCCGCCTTGAAGCTATGCAGAAGCAACAAGAGCAGATGATGAAAGAAAAGCAGAACAGGAAATAAACTTCCGTTCAAGATATTTTCTCAGAAGGAAGCCGGACAATGCACTTTGCCCGGCTTCCTTTTCCTTTTTTCAAATATATCTGTCTCCCAAAAAGAATTATCGAATGTATCCCAAAAACCTATTTATCGAATATGCAGACTAAATACACCTACAAAGAAATCTGGCTTATAGCCTACCCTATTCTCATCAGCCTGCTCATGGAGCAGATGATCGGCATGACAGACACTGCCTTCCTGGGACGCGTGGGCGAGATAGAATTAGGAGCATCCGCCATTGCAGGTATCTTCTACATAGTAATGTTCATGGTGGCATTCGGTTTCAGTATCGGAGCGCAAATTCTGATAGCACGGCGCAACGGCGAACAGCAATATAAAGAGATAGGCAACCTCTTCTACCAGGGAGTCTATTTCCAGTTGGGAATGGCAGCGGTTATGTTTGCCCTCTGTTACAGCTTCGCTCCGGTGATATTGAAACGGCTTGTCTCTTCCCAGCACATCTACGATGCGGCAATGAGCTACCTCAACTGGCGTGTATTCGGCTTCTTTTTCTCCTTTACGGCAGTGATGTTCCGTGCGTTCTTTCTGGGAACGACACAGACCAAAACGCTGACGCTGAACTCAATCGTCATGGTATTGAGCAATGTCGTATTCAACTACATCCTGATATTCGGAAAATTCGGAGTGCCGCAACTCGGCATTGCCGGAGCCGCCATAGGCTCGTCGTTGGCGGAATTGGTGTCATTGATATTCTTCATCCTCTACACCCGCTACCGCATCGACATCCGCAAGTACGGACTGGACAAAATACCGGGTATCCGCTGGAACATACTCAAACGCATGCTCAACGTCTCTTTCTGGACGATGGTACAGAATTTCCTGTCACTCTCCACGTGGTTCCTGCTCTTCCTCTACGTAGAGCATCTGGGAGAACGTTCGCTGGCCGTTACCAACATCATCCGCAACGTATCGGGCATAATGTTTATGGTTATGATGGCATTCGCTTCGACCTGCGGGTCGCTTGTCAGCAACCTTATCGGAGCAGGACACACCGACTGCGTGCCCGGTACGATACAGCAGCATATCCGCATAGCCTATGCGTTCGTGTTGCCGCTTGCCGTGTTCTTTGCGCTGTGCCCCAAGCTGATACTGAGCGTGTACACGGATATGCCGGAACTGCAAGAGGCAGCCGTTCCCTCGCTTTGGGTACTTTGCTCCGCCTATCTGTTCCTCGTACCCGCCAACGTCTATTTCCAGTCCGTATCGGGAACCGGAAACACACGTACGGCCCTGGCCCTGGAGATGATAACACTGGTGGTTTATACCTGCTACATCACATACATCGTAGCTTATCTGAAACTGGACGTGGCATTTGCATGGACATCGGAAATTGTTTATTCCGTAGGAATTCTGGTGCTTTGCTACTTCTACATGAAGAAAGGGAAATGGAGTCTGAAGAAAATTTAAATTAATTTCCTATCTTCGTTACCGAAATAAATCTTCAAACATATATGAAACAATCAAACCTATTATTTATGTCGGCAGCAATGATGTTGGCATCCTGCGGCGGAACTAAAGACGCAGGACAGAACGGAACGCTTATCGAAAGATCGGATATAAAGATTGAAGGTAAGCGCATGACGCCCGAAGCGCTTTGGGCAATGGGCCGTATCGGCAGCGTAGCCGTATCGCCCGACGAGAAACAGATTGCTTACTCGGTAGCCTATTACAGCGTACCGGAAAACAAGAGCAACAACGAGTTGTTTGTCATGAATGCCGATGGCAGCAGCAACAGACAAATCACCCGCAACAGCTGGCAGGAAAGCCAACCCGTCTGGATTAAAGACGGCAAGAAAATCGCTTTCCTCTGCAACGAAAGCGGCAGCAGCCAGGTGTGGGAGATGAATCCGGACGGTACGGAACGCAAACAGCTCACCCGGTACGAGGGAGACATCGAGGGATTCGCTTTCTCGCCCGACGGGAAGAAGCTGCTTTTCATCGCCCAGGTAAAAACCGTGCAGAGCACCGCCGACAAGCATCCCGACCTGCCCAAGGCAACCGGTATCATCGTTACCGACTTGATGTACAAGCATTGGGACGAATGGGTGACAACCGCTCCGCATCCCTTCGTTGCAGACTTCGACGGCAACGGCATCAGCAACGTACAGGATATTCTGGACGGCGAACCCTACGAAAGCCCGATGAAACCTTGGGGCGGTATCGAGCAACTGGCCTGGAGCCCTGCTTCGGACAAAGTGGCCTATACCTGCCGCAAAAAGACGGGACTGGCCTATGCCGTCTCCACCAATTCCGATATTTACATCTATGACCTTGCCACCGGGAAAACGGAAAACATCACCGAAGAGAACAAAGGGTACGATACCAATCCCCAATATTCGCCCGACGGCAAGTACATAGCCTGGCAGAGCATGGAACGCGACGGCTACGAGGCAGACCTCAACCGCCTGTTCGTCATGGACCTTGCAACCGGAGAGAAGCGTTTCGTAAGCCGCGCCTTCGAATCCAACGTAGATGCTTTCTTGTGGAACAAAGACTCGCAAAGCATATACTTCATCGGCGTATGGCACGGTGAAACGCAGATTTACAACATCGGTCTTGCCGACAATGACAGCCTGAACCGACTTACCGACGGCATGCACGACTACGCCTCTCTCGCCCTTTGCGGTGACAAGCTCATTGCCAAGCGCCACTCCATGAGTATGGGAGATGAGATATATGCCGTAAACAATACACGCAACGGCAATGCTTTTGCCAAGGCCGAGCAACTGACATTCGAGAACAAGCAAATCTACGACCAACTGGAGATGGGTAAAGTAGAGGCACGCTGGATGACGACCACCGACGGCAAGCAAATGCTGACCTGGGTTATCTACCCGCCCCAATTCGACCCGAACAAGAAGTACCCCACCCTGCTCTTCTGCGAGGGCGGACCTCAAAGCCCCGTCAGCCAGTTCTGGAGCTATCGCTGGAATTTCCAGATTATGGCTGCCAACGACTATATCATCGTAGCTCCCAACCGCCGCGGTCTTCCGGGCTTCGGTGTGGAGTGGAATGAAGCCATCAGCGGCGATTACGGCGGCCAGTGCATGAAAGACTACTTCACAGCCATCGACGAAATGGCAAAAGAACCGTTTGTCGACAAAGACCGCCTGGGTTGTGTAGGCGCCAGCTTCGGCGGCTTCTCCGTTTACTGGCTTGCCGGACATCACGACAAACGCTTCAAGGCATTCATTGCCCACGACGGTATATTCAACATGGAAATGCAGTACCTGGAGACAGAGGAAAAATGGTTTGCCAACTGGGATATGGGCGGCGCATACTGGGAAAAGGACAACGCTACAGCCCAACGTACATTTGCCAACTCCCCCCACCTCTTCGTAGACAAATGGGACACCCCTATCCTCTGCATTCATGGCGAAAAGGATTTCCGCATCCTTGCCAACCAGGCAATGGCTGCCTTTGACGCTGCCGTAATGCGCGGTGTTCCTGCCGAACTGCTTATCTATCCCGATGAGAACCACTGGGTGCTGAAACCGCAAAACGGCGTTCTGTGGCAGCGCACATTCTTTGAATGGCTGGATAAGTGGCTGAAGCCGGCAAAACAATAAAGAAAGCAGATAAAAAAGAATATGAAAAAAGGAAGCCGGCACATCGTTGCAGTGATGTTGCCGGCTTCCTTTTTTTTCTATGTCATGCTCCCGCTTGTCAGACCAGCACGCCCAATATCGGGAATGTCGCTCCCTGCATTGCGAAGCAGATACCAAAGACACACGCACTTACAATCCAAAGAATGACCAACGTCCATTTCAGGCCGGAAACCATAGGCTGCCACTTGAATATCTGGCTGAATATCATCCAAACGAGGCTTACCAACGGAATGCCCACTACCAGGATACCTGCAATATACATCACAATGGCCGATAACGGAGAAGCAGGCAATACTACATCAAAAGTAGGGAACATCGAGATAAGTGCTGCCCCACCGCCGATGGCCACCATTACGGCAGCAAAAAGCAGGGCTACGAACACCACTCCGAACACAAACAGCAGCGGACTGCAGATGATAGCGAATATCACCAGGCAGATTTTAAGGAACAGCCCCACCACCATAACCAGGGCATCGCCCAGTTTCTGCAGGAAAGTACGAGGCTTGTCGGACCTCATATAATCGTTCACGCCGTTTGCCATCTTCTCAAAACCGCCGGTCACTGTCTTGCCTATATTATCCACCGTAACCGCCTCGCCCCGCATACTCAGTTTCTCGGCTGCCGTGCGGGCTTCCGGAACGATTATCCAGCAAATGATATAGGCGGGTATCAGGAGCTTGAATCCGAAAATCATGATTATTACAAGCACCAGACGCAACATCGTCACGTCCCAACCCCAATAGGCAGCCAATCCGCTCACCACACCGCCCAACATCTTATCGTCGGGATTGCGATAGAAATGGTGAGACACTTTCTCCGTAGTTGCGGAAGCGCCTGCACCTGTATTGCCGGCATGGTTGCTGCCGTCCCAACTGCCGCTTCCGGAAGCGGCATCTCCTGCGTCAGGCTCCAGTTCCTCCGGCTTTCCCATGCGGGCAATCACTTCTTCCACATAGGCAATGGTAATCACCTGCGAACCCGCAGCAAGCTTCTCTGTAAAAAGCTCGGAGATACGGCGTTCAATGTCATCGATTATCTCGTCTGCACCGGCTTCCTTACGGAAATGTATCTTCAGGTTGCTTAAATAATTATCCAAAAGGCGGTAGGCATCTTCATCGATATGGAAAACCGTTCCTCCTAAATTTACCGTTAATGTCTTTTTCATCGTTATATGTTTTTTTATTTATTCTTTCATTACTCTTCAATAGCCCAACATGCTTCACGCTAATTGTTGGCAATATGATTGACCGTATCGCTCAGTTCGCGCCAGGACACCTCCAGCTCACCCAGAAAAGCCTCTCCTTTTGCGGTCAGCCTATAGTATTTGCGCGGCGGTCCCTGCGTGGACTCTATCCATTCGTAACTCAGCAAATCATCGTTCTTCAAACGGGTGAGCAGCGGATAGAGCGTACCTTCCACCACAATGAGCCGAGCCTCCTTCAGTTTCTGTATAATATCCGAAGCATAAGCCGGCTCTTTATGGAGCAATAGCATGATGCAATACTCAAGCATGCCCTTACGCATTTGCGATTTTACATTATTAACGTCCATAATTCGTATATGTTATTAAATGGTTTGACTGTTTACAACAAAAATGCCATACCTGCATCCTTTGTATGGCACAAATATATGTATTATCTTAGTACCTTGTATTACAAAGTACCTTACATTAATATTATTTAAGAGTATATATGACCGGAGGGCAACCCGGGATGTGCCTGTCGCACCCGCAATATTCCCGTTGATATGCCACAAATAATTACAGTTTAGTTTCTGTTTGAAACAAAGTATGCTATATTTGCATCATATTAATATAAACGCAGCAAAACATGTTTACCATCAGAAAAGCAACAAGCGCCGATTGCGGGTTAATCCATAAACTCGCCTGGCAGATATTTCCCGAAACTTACAAAGAAATTCTTTCGAAAGAACAAATCGAATATATGATGGAATGGATGTACTCCTTAGAGAGCATCCGCCAACAGATGGAAGAAGAAGGGCATGTGTACCTCATTGCCTGTGAGGAGTGCGAAGCGGCGGGTTATGTATCCGTACAGCAACAGGGAAAAGACCTGTTTCACCTGCAAAAGATTTATGTGCTTCCTTATTATCAGGGCGCACACTGCGGGAGTTTCCTGTTTCGCGAAGCTGTAAAATACATCAGGGATGTGCATCCCGCCCCGTGCATCATGGAGCTGAACGTAAACCGCAACAACAAAGCGGTAGGTTTTTACGAGCACATGGGGATGAAGAAATCCAGAGAGGGAGATTTTCCGATAGGAAACGGATACTATATGAACGACTACATCATGCAGTTGAAAATCGAAGAATAAGCAGCGGGCCGCATTGTGGAATCCAAAGGGCTACACTACGTTTCCAAAGAGCTACATTACGTTTCTAAAGGGCTACATTATAACTGTAAAGGTCAACTCTGCAATTCCAAAGTTGACCTTTACGTTTTCTCTATTATTTCGCTACTCTCTCCAGCCATTTAACCATTGAGAGCATCACAATCATGGAAGCGCCTGTTGCACCCACGAAAACCAACCAGCATGCCCAGATTGGAACAGTGGTATAAAGGATACCGCCAACGAAAAGCAGCGAATTACCTACTGCCGTTGCAGCCAGCCAGCAACCCTGCATCAGACCCTGCAAATGAGGGGGAGCCACCTTGGACACGAAAGACAGTCCCAGCGGTGAGATGAACAACTCGGCAACCGTAAGGATGAAGTACAAACCTATCATAATCCACGGAGTCACACGGATGGCATTGATTTCGGCGGCACTCATCGTGCTCAACGCATCTTTGGCAGGCAAAGTGAACGAGAATATCATCAGGAACACGTATGCCAGTGCCGCAATACCCATACCGATGGCAATCTTCATCGGAGTGGACGGTTCTTTATCCTTTTTCTTCAATGCGCCGAACAGCCACATGATAAACGGAGTGAGGAATACCACAAAGAACGGGTTTACGCACTGGAAGATTTCAGCACCCTTGATGCGGGTAAAGCCAAGGTCAATATCGATTACGCTCAAGTCTACATAGTCGCGTGCAAAGTAAGTCAGCGAATAACCGTTCTGGTGGAACGACAGCCAGAAGAAGATTACCACACCGAACACTGCGAACAGGGCATAAATACGCTGTTTGATTTCGGCTGCGCTCATCTTGATTTCTTCTTTGCTTACGGTAGCATTCTGTTCCTTGGCAGCTACAACCTTCTTTGCCGGGTCGGGGAAGCGGTTCTTGTTGACCAGGTAGATTACCAATGAAATCAACATGGCAACAATGGCAGCCATGAAAGCATATTGGAAACCGCGGTTAAACACATCCAGATAGTTGTTGACAAACGCACCCATATCAGCCACATGGCTGCCGTCGAGCGTAACCTTGTCTGCCAGAGCCGTAAGATTCTCCATAGCCTGAGGAGCCATCTTGTCGCCCTCTTTAAGGAATTGGTGACAAAGTTCGGGCAAAGTGGCATCATAGTCGAAGTTGTTGACCTTCAGCCACCAGTTGCGCACACCGATAGCAATCCACGGAGCGAAGAAACCGCCGATGTTAATGAACATGTAGAATATCTGGAAACCGGAGTCGCGCAGGCTTGAGTACTTGGGATCATCGTACATCTGTCCCACCAATGCCTGAAGATTACCCTTGAACAGACCGTTACCGAAAGCAATGACCAGAAGTCCGAAACAAGTCAGTCCCAGGTAAAGTCCCATGCTGGGAACAGGCGTAGGAGTAGGAATGGCAATAATCAGATAACCCACCGCCATCATCACCAGACCGGCAAGGATAGTGCCTTTGAAGTTTTTAGTCTTATCGGCAATGATACCGCCTGCCAATGCCAGAATATAGATAGATGCATAGAACGCGGAATAGATATATCCGGTAGTCGTTTCAGACAGCCCGAACTTCGCCGAGATAAACAGTGTAAGGATTGCCATCATAATATAGAAGCCGAAACGCTCTCCCATATTAGCCAAAGCGGCAGCAATCAAACCATTAGGGTGCTTGCTAAACATAAAAATAAGTTTTTGTAAATTAGTAATTAGTATTGATTAATTTATATTTTTTGCAAATATATGCTTTTCGTCGAGATTTCCGGTAAGAAAACAGAATATCTCTTGGCAAAACCCTGTCTC
>OJPZ01001161.1_pt1 | contig 10225 bp, 9 predicted proteins | sample 1598611 | NCBI WGS metagenome assembly OJPZ01 (sample SAMN03922494, study PRJEB24848) | human gut metagenome | isolation source: stool sample | host: Homo sapiens | place: Germany | collected 2011-11
ACGAGATTCGCCTTAGTCTCGTGGGCTCGGAGATGTGTATAAGAGACAGTTCCGGTACGGACTCAAACAGGCATTCCCAGACCTCTGCGATCTTGCCGTCTTCCAGACGGAACAGATCCACAACGGATGTTACGCGCCCACGATAGTTGATCTGCGACTGAATGCCGACAAAGTTGCCTTCGGCAACTGCACGGTGCGGCTCGATATAGTCGATGCCCTGCGTCTGCTTCATGGTGCGGATGCCCTCGAGATAGCCGTTCTTGCCGTCGTGCATATAGCAGACATGGTGCGTCATGTTGTCTGCCAGATATTTCTCCGCTTCGTCAAACCGCTTGTCCATCAGGATGTCCTGCACAAACTGGCGCGCGATCTCCTTATTCTGCTGCGTCTTATCGAGATCACGGATCTCGGTCTCGCCTTCCATCATCGGCGATGTGCAGAGCGGCTCTTCCAGGCGGGAATAGGTTCCCTCGGGCCACCACGGCTCGACCTCAACCAGGCCGATCTCGTTGAAGCTTGCAGGGAACGGAGACCACTGCATGGAGTCCCAGTGCTCCATGATGCGTCCTTCTTCGGAGAAGCGGAAAATGTCAAACGACATCAGGCCGTAGCGCTTGTAGTTTTCCAGCGTCTTTTCATACGGGAAATGCGCCGGAAGCTCATGGTGCCAGACGTGCATCAGAACCAGATCGTCCTCTGCGATCACGCGCGGATAGAAGTCTTCATGCGGGCTCGAGATGGCCAGCGCTTTGAAGTGCTTGATGAAGCCTTCCTTCTTGTCCTCTACGTGCGGATTATGCTGACGGTAATAGCTTGCACCGTATTTATCCATTGCGGTCTGCGGATCCTTGTGATTGACCATGGTGGTATAGAAATCCATTGCTGCCGCCTTGTTTCGTTCCTGTTTGTAACCCATTTTTATAACTCCTTTCAAATTACGGTTTCATGTTTAATCAACTTCAATGATCTGATCCTGCAGATGATCAAATTCCACAGGTTTTCCGAATGCGCCGAGGATCACAGATACGACTGCCGGAACCAGCAATGCTGCCAGCATACAGTAGAGTGTGCTGCCCTTCGACCACGTCGGATCCGGGAGCCAGAACGATGCCGCGATCACGCCGCAGATAAATGCTGCGATGACGCCCCAGTCCTTCAACCTCCGGTTTTTCATGCCATAGAACAGCGGGAAAACGCAGGCCGTAACCAGCATATTGCTGATCGTAAACAGATACAGGACGCTGATGCCCTTGAGCGCAACGATGCAGGTCACCAGAACGATGCACATTGCAATGCCGCGCGCGATCCAAAGCACCTTTTTGCCGTTGACCGTCCCGTTGTGTGATTTAGCTGCCATCAGGTTCTTCGTTTCAACGGCCAGAATGCTGGTAATTCCGTTGATCGAGCCGCTGGCTGTGCTCATGATAAGTGCCAGCGCCATGAAGAGCACGATAACCTGAAGCCACTTCGGCGCCATGGCGTTCAGAAGCTCGAACATCACGATGGACTGGTTCTGCACATCGATCGTGCCCGCAGCGATCAGGCCGAACGAAGCGGCGAGCAGCAGCATCGGCAGCAGAATGATGCCAACACAGGTGAACGTCTTGATCATATTCTTTTCGTCCTTGACTGCATATGCGCGCTGCCAGTACGACTGATCGACAAAGATCGCCGTAAACAGGCCGAGTGCAAAGCCGCCGCCATGCTGCCAGCCATAGCCATATCCCCAGTCAAGCAGCTGCGGTGCGCGCTCCTGTACGCCGGATACGACAGCGGATACACCGCCCACATGCGAGATCATGTAGAAAAACAGCACGATAAACGTCGGAATGATGACTGCCGTCTGGATCGAGTCTACGAACAGCGAGGCCTTAATGCCGCCGCAGGTCGTGTAAATCAGAACGCCGATCAGCACGACCACGATCACGATCCATCGCGGAATGCCCCACAGTGCATTGAACGCGGAAGAAATGCCTGTCAACTCTGAGGTAAGCATGATCCCCATGCCGATGAGGCTGATGATCGTCATCAGGTAATAGCTCAATTTGCCATAGCGCAGACGCATGAATTCGGTGCCGGACGAGCCGTTTGGAAGATACTTCCGAATTCTGCGGCCTACAAAGCCAAATACAAAAATGCCGAGCACACTGCCAAGCGCAAATGCAAAACAGCCGGGGACGCCTGCGATCATAGCGGTTTCCTGCGGGCTGAACAGCGCCCATGCACCCATCAGCACCGCAATCGAAGACAGCGTTACCTGCCACCAAGGGGAACTGCCGCGCGCGGTGAGAATCTGGTCGGTGGTGATTGCCTGCTTTTTACTGGAGAAGTAGACGAACAGCACTCCAGCCACAACAAAAATCGCCACCATGAGGATAAGGTATAGAACCATACGCGGAACCTCCTGTTTTTTCTTTTTTGATACCGGTATCTTTACAAGCCCTATCTTACAGCTTATACTAACTATAAGGTCAAGCGTTTTTTCATTTTTCACAAAAAATTTTTCGGGGGAGAGGTTTTCTTGGCAAAAGCACATGAATTGGACTACAACCTGCCGCAGCTGACGGTCGGGGAAATTGCACACGTATTTGGTGTCAGCGAGCAGACTGTCCGCTTTTATCATAAAAAGGGGCTTCTGGTTCCGGATACGCGCGGCGATAACGCCTATCGTAAATACAGCTGGAATAAGCTCTCCGTCCTTGCCCAGATCTGCTTTTTGCGCCGTGCAGGATTTTCGATCGAGGACATCAAATCCTATATGCAGCTGGACAACTTACAGGACACGCACAATTATATGGAGAAATTTATTGAGAAACTGCGGCAGGACGCAGCGGATATCCAGCGGGCCATCGGAATTCTGGAACGCAAGTGCAGCTATCTCGATACGCTGCAATCCCAGTCCGTTTCAGAAGCCGCGCGCCTTGCAACGCTCCCGCTCCGACGGTATATTTATCTGGGCGAGAATGATCTGACGGCGGCAAACAATGAGTACTTCTTCGACTACCCGCTGATCACGACCTATGCGCGTTCTGAAGACGGCTTGATTCATAAAAGCGGCCTTGGCGCATATCTTGACACCAATGCTCCACCGGACGACGCAGAGGACGTTTGCGTCCTGCCGCAGCAGCTCTGCCTGGTGTGCAATTTCCGCGGATCCTATGACGCTGTATATACGCGCATTGCCGAGCTCTACCGGAAGCATGCCAATCTTCCGCTGTCGCGAACCGCCTATGCGGTGAATGTCGTGGATCATCTGGTGGAAAATAATCAGAATAATTACATTGTGAATATTCAGATCCCAGTTCTTGATACGCAGCAATGCTCCACAAAAGCCGATCAGTGAGACTGGATTTATTGGCGGATTTCTGGTAATATGGACACAAGCGGCGGGCGCAGGTTGTACCGGCCGCGCACAGGATAAAAACGCAACGCGAGGCCTTCGGCCTTGCCAGAGCTGGTAGGTAGCCCAGCCGTCTGCACTTCGGCGCAGGTAAGTAACCCTCCCCTCCGGGTCGTCCGTTCCTGTGAAAATAAAAAGGAAACGCTGATTCAATGACTGAACGCATTCGGCGAGAGATTTTGCCCCAAGACAAGACATGAAAACGCAGGAGTACTTTGTGTATTTCAAGTTTTCATACCGCAGGATTGGGCCAAAAGACCCGGCGAAGGCCGAAAGGCATTGGATTAGAGGTTCCTCATGGAGGGTTTCGTAATGGACAGTGATTTGACAAGGCTAACGGTATTTTTTGAGGCGCCGTTCTGGGTCGGGGTGTTCGAGCGGTTTGAGGGCGGAACGCTCTCGGTCTGCAAGGTCACCTTTGGCGCAGAACCGAAGGACTATGATGTATTTTCGTATGTGCTGAAAAACTACGCGCGGCTCCGATTCAGTCCGGCTGTTGCGGCAGCTGTCAGGCAGGATGCGGCAAATCCGAAGCGTATGCAGAGGGAAATCCGAAGGACTTCCTCCGGCGGCGGCGTCGGAACAAAGGCACAGCAGGCATTGCAGCTGCAGCGGGAGGAACAGCCTGTGCTTCTCCTGCTTTCTGGCAAACGCCCCGGACGCGGCGGTGGACCTGGTGGTGGTCCACGAGCTGTGCCACATCCGGGTGAAGAACCACGGCCCGGACTTCTACGCCCTGCTGGAGCGGACCCTGCCCGACTGGCGGGAGCGGAAGAAGCTGCTGCGATAACGTGTAAAAGCACAAACCGGAGGCATGGCTTGGCCGTGCCTCCGGTTTATGTCTGATATTACGCCCCCACCGACGTGAGCCAGACCGCCGCCAGCAGCACCGCCAGCAGCGCTGCATTCCAGGCGGTAAACACCGCCAGATACCGGGCGGGGCGGGCCCCCGGGGAGCGAAGATACAGCTTGAGCGTGATCAAACTTGCTAGGGATGCTACCGGGGTTCCCAGACCGCCGATATCCACGCCCAGCAGCAGCTCCCTCCAGTTGTCCGTGAAGCCCGACAGCAGCACCGCCGCCGGTACATTGCTGATGATCTGGCTGGTGAGCACGCCGGTCAGCAAGGTGCTGCGCTCCAGCAGACTCTGGAGAAACCCATGAACGGCAGGCAGCCGTCCCAGGTTTCCGGATACCACGAAGAAGCAGATGAAGGTGCACAACAGGCTCACATCCAGCTTCCGCAGCAGAGCAGGTTCCACTGCGGCCAGCGTCCCAAGCACCAGAACCGTCAGCAGACCATAGGGCAGAATGCGGAACACCGTCAGCAGGCACAGCAGGAACAGTGCGCCGTACAGGGCCAACTTCCCGGGCTGCCGCAGGGGCTGCGGGTGCACCGGAGGGATCTGGAGATCCCTGGGCAGGACCGGCAAGGCCGCCGCGGTCAGGCAGGCCAGACTGATCCCCGCCAGGGGCAGCACCACCGGGAAAAAATCCCCGGCAGAGAGTCCATAGGCCCCGTAAAGGTAGAGGTTCTGGGGATTGCCCACCGGCGTGGCCATGCTGCCCAGGTTTGCGGCAATGGTCTGCAGCACCAGCAGCGGCACCGCCGCGGCCCGGCAGTCCATCTGGTCCAGAAGCAGCAGCGCAAAGGGTGCAAAGGTGATAAGAGCGACGTCATTGGTCACGGCCATGGAGCAGAAAAAGGGCAGCAGCACCAGGATCACTGCCAGGGCCCTGGGTCCGGTCCCCCGGGACAGCAGATGGCCGGCCAGCCACTGGAACGCCTCGCAGGACTGGAAGCCCGCCACCACCGCCATCAGGCACAGCAGCAGACATAGCACCCGCAGGTCGATGTAGCCCAGATAGGCGGCGTCCGGCGGCACCAGGACCATGGTGGCCAGTGCGCAGAGTGCCGCCACGGTCAGCACCGCCTCCCGCTTGAAAAATGCCAACAGTCTCATTTCCGTCCCTCCAAAGGCTGACAAAATCCGCGTTTCACCATATCACACTTTTTCCGGGAACGCAAACCTTTTTGGGGAGGCTGTGCTGTTCTACCGCAGGCAGCCCGCTAGCCGCCGGGACAGCATCCACGCCAAGGCCAGCTTCACCAGGTCCGGCACCACAAAGGGGAACACGCACATTCCCAGTGCTGCCCACAGGCCGATGGGCCCCGCCGCCCGGGCATAGGCCACCAGGAACCAGGCGGTGCCGAAGGCATAGCACACCAGCAGGCCCAGCACCATGGCCGCGGCCGTCACCGCCGGACGGTCGCCCAGCCGGGCGGTCATGCCCCAATACAGCAGGGCCGAGGCCAGAAAGCCCAGGATATACCCGCCGGTGGTGCCCATCAGAACGCCCGGGCCTCCCTGAAAGCCTGAGAACACCGGCAGGCCCACCAGGCCCAGCAGCAGATATGCCAGGATAGCCAATGTCCCCCGCCGGCCCCCCAGGGTCCCCAGGGCTGCAAACACGCCAAAGGTCTGGAGCGTGAACGGCACTGTCAGGGGAATGTTGATCCAGGCGCACACCATCAGCAGCACTGCGAACAGGGCGGCGTACGCCAGGTCCACCGTCCGCAGCCGGGTCCTAGTCATGGAAGTCTGTTTCAAATCAGATCGCTCCTCTCCTGTGTCTGGAGGAAGTATAGCAAGGCTTTCCATAATTGTCAACCTTAAAAAAAATAAAGTTTACAATATAGATAAAAAACCAGGAGGCAGTGCCTCCCGGTTCAGCAGTCCGTGTGGGTGCAGATCTCCCGCACCTTGGCCTGAATAGCTTTCAGGTCCACAAAGGTCTCCGGCCGCTTCTCCACATCCCGCAGCAGCGCGGAGGGATGGTAGATAGCCGTCATCTGGACGCCGCCCCGCTGGAACCACTTCCCATGCTCGGCGGTGATCTTGAAGTCCTCCTTGATGATGGCCTTGGCGGCGATCCGCCCCAGGCAGATGATGATCCTGGGCCGCAGCAGCGCCGTCTGCCGCCGGAGCCAGCCGATGCAGGCGTCCTGCTCCACATTCAGCGGGTCCCGATTCCTGGGTGGGCGGCACTTGACGATGTTGGCCACATACACCTTCGTCCGGTCCAGGCCGATGATCTCCAGCATATCATCCAGCAGCAGCCCCGCCGGCCCTACGAAGGGGATGCCCTGCTCGTCCTCCCGCTGACCGGGGCCCTCCCCTACCAGCAGGATCTCCGCGTCCCGGGCACCGTCACCGAACACCACGTGGAGCCGGGTCTCCGCCAGGGCGCAGTTCCGGCATTGTCCGCAGGCCTGCTCCAGCGCCTCCCAGGTATCCGCCATCCGCCTCCCCCTCCTTCGTGCCTCTCTCCGGGGCACCACACCGGCGGCGGATGCCCCTCGGCCGCCCAGCCAAATGGCAGCGGCCTCTTTGCGGCCATTGTAACACAAAATCTTCCGCCGCGCAATGAGGTATGAATCTCTTCCGTCCGGACAGACTGGACAGGGAGAGGAGGGGGACGCTTGTCTCTGTGGCTATGGACATTTTGGACATACAGCTTTCTCGGCTATCTGCTGGAACGGGGGTACGCCATCGCCACCCACGCGGACCGGCAGGCCCGGAAGTGCTTTCTGCTGCTGCCCATGTGCCCGGTGTACGGGCTGGGGGCCCTGGCGGTGCTGGCCCTGCCGGAATCATTGAGCGGCAGCTTCTGGTCTCTGGCCCTGTGGGGCGGTCTGGCGGCCACAGCAGTGGAGTATGCCGTACACGTTCTCTATGACCGTCTGCTGGGTGTGCGGTTCTGGGACTACTCCCAGGTCCGGTGGAATCTGCGGGGCCGGGTCTGCCTGCCCTTCTCCCTGGCCTGGAGCCTGCTGGTGGCAGCAGGGCTGCCGGTGATCCAGGCGGCGATAGCCCCGGCGCTGGCCGCCGTGCCGCCAACCGCCACCTATGCCGCGCTGCTGGTGTTCACCGCCGACACAGTGGTCTCCCTCCAGCTGCTGCGCCGGGCAGGAGATCCCGCAGTGCTGTCTCTGGGAAATCTGCGGGCTGCGTAAGAAGCCGGGCATGGGGAAACGTCCATGCCCGGCTTCCTTTTGCGTCCGGCCGGTCACTGTTCCGGCAGGTGGGCCTCCAGCCAGTGCGCCACGTCCGCATAGACCTTCTCCCGGCCCGTCTCCTGGAGGATCTCATGCCGCAGGCCCTGATAAAGCCTGATCTCCACGTCCCGGACACCGGAGCGGCGGAAGCTGCGGTACGCCCGCCGGACACCCTTGCCCATGTCCCCCACCGGGTCGTCCTGCCCGGAGAGGAAGAGGACCGGGGTATTCCGGTTCATCCGCTTCAGGTTCTCTTGCTTCTCAATGCAGGCGATCCCCCGCAGCATCTCCCGAAAGAGTCCGATGGTGGGGTCCCCTCCGCAGAGGGGATCCGCAAGATACTGGTCCACGTTCTCCGTGCTGGCGGAGAGCCAGTCGTATCCCGTGCGGTTGGGGGCAAATTTCTGATTGTATGCCTCGAAGGCCAGCTTGTTCACCAAGGGGCTGGAATGGCGGTCCCCTACCTTTCTGGCCTCCCGGGCGGCCAGGACGCGGCCCGCCGCCACCAGCGCCGGGGGCATCTGCCCCGTGCCCATCAGGATGGCTCCGGCCACGGTGCCGGGGTAGCGGATCAGATACGTCCGGGCCAGGAAGGACCCCATGGAATGCCCCAGCAGGAACACCGGAAGGCCGGGGAACCGCTGCCCTGCCAGCTCCCGCCGGGCATAGAGGTCCTGCACCGCCCAGTCCCAGCTGCCCCTGGGTCCGAAGTACAGCCGGGGCGCCCCCGCCGCCACGGAGAGACCGTGCCCCAGGTGATCGTGGCCCGCCACGGCAAAGCCCCGCTCCGTCAGGTAGGCCGCCAGGGGCTCATACCGCAGGATGTGCTCCGACACGCCATGGGAGAGCACCAGAACCGCCCGGGGTGCCATGTCCGGCGTCCACTCCACCGCATGGATGCCGGTCCGCCCGTCTGCGGAGGGGAAGGTAAATTCGTTTCTCACCATGGAAAAATCATCCTCTCTGTGCTATACTGTGTGCCATCAGGCGTAGGATGCCTGCTTTCTGGGTCGATGATACCACACTTCCGTCACAAACGCCAGAGGAGGCCGCATTCATGGAAACATACATCGCTGCCCTGGACCAGGGAACCACCAGCTCCCGGGCCATCCTGTTCAACCGGGCCGGGGAGATCGTCTCCCGCGCCCAGCACCCCTTCCGCCAGATCTACCCCCAGCCCGGCTGGGTGGAGCACGATCCGCTGGAAATCTGGGCCACGGAGAAGCGGGCCCTGGCGGAGGTCGTGGGCGCCGCCCACATCGACCCCAAGCGGATCGCCGCCCTGGGCATCACCAACCAGCGGGAGACCACCATCCTCTGGGACCGCTCCACCGGGCAGCCGGTCTGCAACGCCATCGTATGGCAGTGCCGCCGGACCGCTCCCCTCTGCGACACGCTGAAGGCCGACGGCCTGGGCCCCCTGGTGGCGGAGCGGACGGGCCTGCTGATCGACGCCTACTTCTCCGGCACCAAGATCCGGTGGCTGCTGGACCACGTCCCCGGCGCCCGGGAACGGGCGGAGCGGGGGGAGCTGTGCGCCGGCACGGTGGACAGCTGGCTCATCTGGAACCTCACCGGCGGGGCAGCCCACGTGACAGACTACTCCAATGCCTCCCGGACCATGCTGTTCAACATCCATGATCTCCGGTGGGACGCCGACCTGTGCGCCGCCCTGGACATCCCGGTGTCCCTGCTGCCGGAGCCCCTGCCCAGCTGCCATCTCTACGGCCGTGTGGCCCCCGGCATCCCGGGGCTGGAGGATCTGGCGGGCATCCCCATCTGCGGCAGCGCCGGGGACCAGCCGGCGGCCCTGTTCGGCCAGGCCTGCTTCACGCCGGGCCAGGCGAAGAACACCTACGGCACCGGCTGCTTCACGCTGATGAATGTGGGCGGTGAGCCGGTGGCCTCCCAGTCGGGATTGGTAACCTCCGTGGCTTGGTCCCTGGGGGGCGAGACTACCTATGCCCTGGAGGGCAGCGTGTTCAACGCCGGCAGCACCATCCAGTGGCTGCGGGATGAACTGGGGCTCATCTCCTCCGCCCCGGAGTGCGACCGGCTGGCGGAGAGCGTGCCGGACGCCGGAGGCGTCTACGTGGTGCCCGCCTTCACCGGCCTGGGCGCCCCCTACTGGGACATGTACGCCCGTGGCACCATCGTGGGCCTGACCCGGGGCACCCGGCGGGAGCACATCATCCGGGCGGCTCAGGAGTCCATCGCTTACCAGGTGGCCGACCTGGTGCAGGCCATGGAGGCGGACACCGGCATGCCGCTGAACTGGCTGAAGGCGGACGGTGGGGCCAGCCGGGACCGGTTTTTGATGCAGTTCCAGGCGGACATCCTGGCCAAGGAGGTGCGCCGGCCCGCCATCCGGGAGACCACCGCCCTGGGGGCGGCCTATCTGGCGGGGCTGGCCACCGGGGTGTGGAAAGACCAAGAGGAGATCAAGCGCCTTTGGATGTGCGAGACAACCTTTGCGCCGGACATGGAGCAGGCCAGGCGGGAGAAGCTGGTCTCCGACTGGCACAAGGCGGTGGGCCGCAGCCTGAACTGGGCCGAGCCCGAGGAATAAAAAAGACCGCCCGGAGGGCGGCGGAGGAGCGAACAAACTTGAGCGAGATTATGATTCCAACCCTGTTGTTCTGGGAAAACGGAAACTCCTGGTATGGAAGCAAGGGACAGGCCCGGTTCTTCATCCGGCCCGTCCAGGAGCAGCCGGAGGAGGGACAGGAGCCCAAGCCGCCGGTTTTGACGGCGGAGCTGTGGCG
>OJPZ01001164.1_pt1 | contig 10214 bp, 9 predicted proteins | sample 1598611 | NCBI WGS metagenome assembly OJPZ01 (sample SAMN03922494, study PRJEB24848) | human gut metagenome | isolation source: stool sample | host: Homo sapiens | place: Germany | collected 2011-11
CGAGATTCGCCTTAGTCTCGTGGGCTCGGAGATGTGTATAAGAGACAGCGATAGATTCCATTTAATGCGGTTTTAGCGTCTTCCAGTGACTGAATAGCGTTATCGCTGGTCACGGAAGTGGAGGGATCCAGATCCAGCCAATCTCCGGAGCAAGCCGTGAATAAGAAAGGAAGAGCGCTTACGATATATTTAATTGACCATTTCATTGTATTTCTTTTTTATCGAATGAATTGTTGTGTTTAGAAATTAACTTCCACGCCGAAGCTAAAGGTTCGCATGGGCGGTGTCTCACAGAATACCTCGCCGGATACGGGCACTTCCGGATCATATTGCTTCCATTTCGCCCAAGTCAGCAAGTTGCTGCCGGAGAAATAGACACGGACTTTATCCAGCAAGACTTTATCGGTCCAGTTATGAGGCAGGGTAAACCCGAACGTCAGGTTCTTTAACCGCAAGTGATCCGTACTATGTACGAAGCGAGAAGAACCACCGCTCACTTTGTCGGAGCGTCCCAATACGAAACGGGGAATGTCGGTGATATCACCGGGCTTTTGCCAACGGTCTAACTCATAGATGGGCAGGTTGCGGTTTCCTTCGCTGGCTCCGTCTGTCTCGATATACGTACCGGTCTTGTCGAAAGAATAGCCGCCCAATGAATAAGAGAGCGTAAAGGCCAAGTCGAACCATTTATAAGAAAGGATATTGGTAAGGCCTCCGGATATCTTCGGATCTACTTGTTTATAAGGAACCGCTTGCGCCTCATTGACATCTTGGGTCAAGGTGCGGTCTAGATTGCCATTCTCGTCTTCCGTATTTTTATAATACAGCGCATTTCCGCTCGAGGGATCTACCCCGGCGAATTCCTTTACATAGAATGTATTGAATGGCAATCCTATTTTCCGGATAAACCAACTACTTTCTACCACTTGATCGAGATTACCATCAAGGGCCACGATCTTATTCTTGTTATGTGTCAAGTTCAATACCGTAGTCCAATTAAAATCTGCGTTCGAGATATTCAAGGAACGAACCTCCAGCTCGACACCTTTATTGTTTAACTGCCCCAGATTACCCAGATAGTTCAGGAATCCGGTCGTGGCGCTGATCGGACGGTTGTAAAGCAAATCCTTGGTGTCACGATTGTAATACTCGAGCGTTACGAAGATGCGATCGATAAACGCGAGGTCTAGTCCGAGGTTCATATTATAGTTCTTCTCCCATTTTAGATTGGGATTGGCTTGTGTGCTTTCATACGAACCGGGGTTATCCATATAGTTCTTTCCGTAACTATATAAGCCCATATAACCGTAATAAGATCCCGGCTGATTACCGTTCACGCCATAAGAGGCACGGATCTTGACATCGCTCAACACCGGCTTTACGGCTTTCATGAAATCCTCGGCTCCCAGATGCCACATGCCTGAGACCGACCAGAAATTACCCCAGCGATGTTCCGGCGCCAATCGGGAACTACCATCCCGGCGGAAACTTCCGGCGATATAATACCGGTTGTCGTAATCGTAATTCAAGCGGGTTAGATAAGAAAGCAACCGATAATCCTGTGTAGAGGATACGAAACTGTTTATAACGGCGGCATTGTCCGGCTCGAATAATTGGTCGGACGGCATCTTGCTTTTCTCACCGGCGGCTTTATCCGTCTGGAAACTTTCCGCCTCATAAGCGGCTAGTACATCCAGATGATGTTTGTTGGCGAATGTCTTCACGTAGTTCAACGAGGTAGAAGAGATCAATTTCCCGTATTCGATAAAACCTTTGGACGATTGGGCATCGCTACCGCTCTTGGGACCCGCCCCGCTTAATGCGTTGAAATAGCGGGCATCCTTTTGGATGCTATAATCATAGCTGAGTACTTCCTTTAATTTAAGTCCTTTGATAATCTCTACCGCACCGTGCGCCGTACCGAAGATACGGGTCATACGAACCCGGTTATAGTCGGTACGCATATCCCGCAAAGGATTTACGTTCGTTCCGGGATAGGTATTGGCGTAGGAACCATCTTCGTTAAATACCGGGTAGGAGGGAGGAGTGGCTACCGCCATGCAATAGAAAGGATTGATACTGGATGTACGTTCCTCGTTCATCTCTTGATTCACTTGCGAGAACATGAGGTTCGCTCCGGCCTCGCCTCGTTTGCCGATCTTTTGTTGCACGTTAAAGCGTCCGGAGTACCGTTCCATCGATGAGTTCTCCACCAGACCCTCTTGTTTTTGATAACCCAAGGAGCTGTAGACCGTCGTGTTCTCGGAACCGCCGGAAATGGAAGCCTCATAATTTTGATGTACGGCCCGTCTCATCAACACGTCTTTCCAATCGGTATAGCCTAAAGCAGGAACAGAGGTGTATGCCCCGATATTGGCGTTGGCGTACTCTTCCGGAGTCTGGGTGAAAGATGCGGGATCTTTGGCGATCTGGTCTTGCGCGTAATTAACCAAGCCTTCATAAAGTAGTTCCCGGCGTTGCTCTCCGTTGAGGGTCGGGCGGAAGTCTACCGCTGCGTCCGAGAATCCGGCGCTAGCGTTCAACGTGACCCGGGTACGTCCTTTCGATCCTTGTTTGGTCGTGATCAAGATAACACCGTTGGCCGCACGGGAACCGTAAAGGGAGGCGGCGGCGGCATCCTTGATAACCGTGATATTCTCGATATCGGAGGGATTGATCGTGCTCATGATGTTGGTCTTGGCATTGTTCATGTAGGAGGCCTCCGATCCGCTTCCGGTACTTAGGTTGCCCGAGGTGACGGGAACTCCGTCTATCACAAACAAAGGTTCGTTCGATGCGTTGAACGAGCCCATACCACGGATACGGATGGATGCGTTCGCTCCCGGTTGCCCGGAGCTTCCCGTGATATTGACACCGGAGGTCATGCCTTGTAGTTTCTGTTCTATGGAAACCACCGGCATCTCTTTCAGTAGGTCAGCCCGTAAAGTGTTGGCGGAACCGGTAAAGGAAGAACGTGAGAAGTTACCGTAACCGGTTACCACGACCTCATCGAGGTTCATCGCCTCCGGTTGTAAAGCCACGTTTAAGATACCGCTTTTCGGGATAGATACTTGGGTCTGCTTCATGCCGATGTAATCGACAATAATGAATTTGGCGTCAGGATCAACTTCCAGCGTGAAATGTCCGTCGAGATCGGTCTCCGCTCCCGACAGGCTCCCTTTTACGATAACGGTCGCTCCGATCAGAGGCTCCTTGTCCTCTTGGGAAATCACCGTTCCCTCGATCTGTCTTTTTTGGGCATACGCTACCCCGGGCAATAGAAGTAGACATAGGAATAGTATGCCCCATGTTTTTACATTTCTCATCTCTTTTTGTTTAAAACGTCTTATTAATACCTATACTAACTAGAGGATTATCTGAAAAAGGCGTGCCAGATGTGATAAATCCTGTAGGTTTCTTTATAATTGTTTTCTTATGAGATTATTACGAAAAGCTTTGAATACGGGTGTGGAGGTGGCATTGTGTAATATTTCCTCATTTGATGTGCAATTTTTCTACACTACTTGTTATCTTTGTGAAAGATGATTTAATAGGATTCGTTTATGGACACAAGAAAGATTGAGGATGTTCCTTTCGAGGAAGTACATGAGATACAAAGATATGGGACTTATTTCTCGGAGAAGAGTTTCTGGAAGAAGATAGAGCGGGTAGCGAAGAAAGTGGGGGCTACGGTATTGCGTCCTGTCTTCACGCTGTATTATATGTTGCAGGATGAAAAGGTGCCTCTTCAACATAAGGCTTATATAATCGGGGCTTTAGGGTACTTTATACTGCCTTTCGACTTGATCCCGGAGAGCGTGCTCCCCATTATCGGCTTCACGGACGATGTGGCGGTGATGACTTTCGTATTGAAAATGGTGAAGGATAGCATTACACCGGAGATCCGGAGAAAAGCGGATCAGAAAATACTGGATCTATTTCCTGATCCGGCTTGATAGGGCGTTATAGCAACGGGCGAATATCGGGAAGCTCCTCGCTTCCCTTTTTCATTTCCGGAAGGAGGATTAAGGGGATCTCCGGGAATTTGGCCTTTAGATACTCCAAGGTATTCGCCTCGATCAAGGGGTCGATGCTTGGATATTGGTTATAGACGATGGCTTTTACCTCGATGCCGTATCGCTCGCAGGCGTACAGGCTGAGCAAAGTATGATTGATACTTCCCAGCTTACCGGACGTGACTAGTATCAAGGGATACGCCTGTTCCTTTACATAATCGATCGTAAGGGATTCCATGTCGTTCGGCACCATCAGTCCTCCGGCTCCTTCCAGTAATACATACTCGTAGGTCTCTCGCAATCGCCGGGTGGATTGGGTGATCGTGTCTAAATCGATACGTCTTCCATCTTTCGCCGCCGCCATATGGGGAGAGCAAGGATAGGTGAAGATATAAGGACAAGTCAACCCTCGCGTGTCCTCGTCGGTAAAGGGTATCCCTTGGATTTGGCGGTGTGCCTCTATATCCTCTGATACGTGCTCGCATCCGGTCTGTATCATCTTTTGGGTGATCACTTTCTTTCCGGCTTTCGCCAATGCCTTGGCGATCATTCCGGTGGCTACGGTCTTTCCGACGTTCGTGTCTATGCCGGAGATAAATAATACGTTTTCTTTCGTTTGATGGCTCATTGTTCTGTTGTTTAAATAGTTGCTTGATTAATCTTTTGTCTCTATGGATATTCCCCCTTGTCTCTAAGAGATTTATTCCTTTTCTTCTGTGCTATTAATCTTTTCACCCTTGTGAAAAGAACGTATCACCTAGGTGAAAAGATCGTTTCACCCTTGTGATACGATCATATCATATAGGTGAAAGGATCAATACTTCGGAAGAGGCGACCTACCTCACCTTTATCTTTTGACCACTAAGATATAGAGTGGACGGTAAGTTAATGTGACTCCACCATCCGCCGAGGGGAATCTCTCTTGATAATCCCGGCAGAAACGTTCCTGTTTTCCCCGTGTCCAGACGCTAGAGGCGTTGGCCGTGACACCCGTGTACTTTAGATGTCTCAGCACCTCCAGCGGATGCTGGAAGGTCAGGGCGATATTTCCTTCCTCTTCATGGACGATCCGGAAGTAGGTGGATAACCACTCCCTTAATTGTCCGGCGGTAGGATAGGTGAGCCCTTCTCCGGTCAGTTCCTTGATCTCGTGAAGGTTGTCCGGCGTGAAGGTGTTGAAAGCCAGTATGCCTCCGGGCGATAGGGTGGACGATAGCTTATGGAGGAAACGCGGAAGGTCTTTCATCCATTGCAGGGCGGAGGCCGAGGCAATCAAGTCGAACGTGCCGGGAAAAGCCAGTCGCTCGGCATCACCGGCCAAGAATAGAGGAGGGGCGGAAGGAAACAACTCCTCGATGGCGCTTTGCCAAGTCTCGCAAAGATCGTTGAGTACCCATTCCTCGATTTGGCATTCTTGTTTTAATAAACGGGTGAATCCGCCGCTTCCGCAACCGATTTCCAGCACCCTGCGGAAATGAGAGGAGGTGTATACGGTCAATAGCTGTACCAGATGGGCGCATATCCGTTTCTGGGCTTCCGCGTGATCGTCGTATGTATTCACCGCTTGGCTGAAACGCCGGCGGATCCGTTCTTGTTCGATTACTTCCATAATTCGTTCCATGATTGATAGTGGTAAAAAGGAAGATGAGGCGCCTTGATCTCTTGGATGGGGCAACGGCCTTGCCAGTAGTTCCGGAGGTTGGTTGCCGGGAATATCTTATCTTCGGTGGACAGGATGGCTTGATCCCAGAAGGCGGATATCCGCGGATCGGCTGATTCGAGCTTTTCCGGGAGGATCTGATTATATAGAGATTCCAGTTCCTCCTTGATCTCTTCCAGCGGACGTGGTGAGAGTTCCGAATAGCGATTGAATGTCTCCTTGTCTCCGCACATCCTGCGGTTAAAGCGACGCATGCCTTCCTCGCTGATATGATGGAGGGTTCCCTCGAAGATTGCGGTCGGGATGCCTAGCGTATCGTGCATGGGAAAAGGGGTACCGTTCAGGGCGGTCGCCGTGGTAAAGGATCGGTGGCCTGCCCAGAGCCGGGTGGCTACCCATACGCCTAAAGACCAAGCGACCAGATGCACCTCCTTATAGGGGGCGAACGTCTCTTCGAACCCGAGCGTCCTGTAATCGTAGGCAATCCATAGGTCTGTCTGCTCCGGTACTTCCAGATGGCGGAAAAGCTCCGGCGAGGTGGACCAGCCGGCGAGACAGAGGATCAGACTAGGGGATCGCTTATTTATTATCTTATCTATATACATACTATCAATTCAATTTATATACATACTATCTATCCAGTTCTCTATCCGGGGGGGTAGAGACGGGGCGTGTCCCGGTGGGAGACGAGGTACGCCCCGTCTCTACAATCAGTTGATGCATATTTTTTATCGTGAGGTTTGCCGTAAGGGAGAAGCGGATACGGGAGGTACCTTTGGGCACTGTCGGCGGGCGAACCGGGAGACAGTAGAAGCCTTTTCGTTGTAGCTCTTCCGCTTTCCGTACGCAATCCTCGCTCTCTCCCACGATGAAAGGGATGATGTGGCTTTGGCTGATCTCGCCACCTTTGCTCGTTAAAGCTTCCGCTAACAATCGGCTATACGCTAGAAGATTCTCCCGTTCCTTCGTGAACGAGGGGAGTTGCTCCCAGATGAAGGAAGTCCATGCGATTTGGAACGGTGGCAGGGCCGTACTGAATATGAGCGGTCGCATCGTATTGACCAGATATTCCCGTATCGTATGGGAACAAACCAAATAGGCCCCCATAGATGCTAACGCCTTGCCGAAAGTACCGACCAATAGATCGATCTCTTGGATACAGCCTTGTTCCTCGGCGATACCTAGCCCCGTCTTTCCACGGGCTCCGATGGCATGAGCCTCGTCTACGTACAATAGGATATTGGGATATTGCCTTTTGATAGCTATCAGGCGGTTTAAATCCGCTACATCCCCGTCCATGCTGAAAATGCTTTCGGTCAAGATGATGATCGTCTCGTATTGACAGGCGTTCTTTTGTACGAGGCGTTCCAGTTGGTCATAGTCGTTGTGGCGGTAACGGAGGAATGGGGAGCCACTCAACAAGATGCCATCGATGATGCTGGCGTGCACCAGCTTGTCGGCGAGTAATAAGGTCTGTTTATCGGTTAAGGCCGGGAGGATTCCGGTGTTGGCATGATAGCCGCTATTGAAGATCAATGCGGCTTCCCGGTCGAAGGAGCGGGCGATCTGTTTCTCCAGTTTCGTATATACGGAGAAATTACCCGTTAGCAAGCGGGATGATGAGGAGGAGTAGGGATAGAAGCGGTCTTGTGTGGATGCTTGAAACTCCTCTTGTAAATCCTGCCGGCTGGCTAATCCAAGATAATCGTTGGAAGAGAGATTCAGCATACGCATTCCCTCTTTTAATATCCATATTCCTTGATGCTCGACTTCCGGTAGGTGCCTAAGATTCCCGGAGGCTCGTAAAGCCGTAAGTTGCTCGTTATATGATTTCATATATCTATATATTACCCGGTTGTAGATATGTTAATTATGCGTTAATACTCTCAATAATCCGGAGGTTAGTCTGGATAGTTCATACGTGGAGATAACGAAAGGAGGCATGAGATAAACCAGCCGTCCGAACGGACGTACCCATATCCCTTCCTCTACGAATCGACGTTGCAATACCGCCATATCCACCGGATGCTTCATCTCGATCACCCCGATCGCCCCCAATACCCGTACCTCAGCGACTTCAGGCAGCTTGGCGGCTGGCGCTAACTCCGCCCGCAATTGTTCCTCTATAAGCTTCACTTTCTCCTGCCAATGACTGGCGATCAATAAAGAGATCGAGGCCGAAGCGATAGCGCATGCCAAGGGATTTCCCATAAACGTAGGTCCATGCATAAAGCATCCCGCCTCGCCGGAACAGATCGTGTCGGCTATCGGCTTTGTCGTGATCGTGGCGGAAAGCGTAAGATAACCTCCCGTCAATGCCTTTCCGATACACATGATATCGGGTTCGACTCCCGCATGTTCCCATGCGAACAACTTTCCGGTACGCCCGAAGCCAGTCGCTATCTCGTCGAATATCAATAAGACGTTATACCGGTCGCAAAGTTCCCGGGCACGAACGAGGAAAGTGGGGGAGTAGAAATACATGCCTCCTGCCCCCTGTACGACCGGTTCCAAGATCAAGGCGGCGATCTCGTCGGCATGCCGCTCTAGTAAATCCCGCAAGGGAGCCATGGCCTCCTCTCTCCATTCCTCGCCGAATCGGACCGAAGGTTGAGGTATGAAGTATTGGATGGGTAGGCTTCCGGAGAAGATCCCATGCATACCTGTCACCGGATCGCATACCGACATGGCGTGCCAAGTATCCCCGTGATAACCGCTACGGATCGTGGCGAAGGTATGTTTTCCCGGTATGCCTTTGGACTGCCAGTATTGGATCGCCATCTTTAAGGCTACCTCCACGGCGACCGAGCCGCTATCCGCTAGGAATATCTTTTCTAGGGAAGGGGGCAATAGCGGTAGTAATTTAGCGGCCAACTCGACAGCCGGCTCGTGCGTGAATCCCCCGAACATGATATGGCTCATCTTATCCAGTTGGGTTTTAGCCGCCGCGTTAAGTACCGGATGGTTGTATCCGTGGACTGCCGCCCACCAAGAAGACATTCCGTCTATTAGCTCCCTGCCGTCCGCAAGGGTTATCGTTACGCCCTCCGCTTTGGATACCAGATAGACGGGAAGTGGATCGATGGTCGAGGTGTAGGGATGCCATAGATGATCCCGGTCGTATTGTAAAAGTTCGGTTGTTGTCATTTTTCCCAATCGGTGTTTTCGGTGAGTGAATAGCCTTCGGAGGTAAATAAGACTTTGTCTTCCTCTACCTTGCTTCCGATAGTCGTTAATAAGTCTCCGATGATCGCAGAGTTAATCCCTATATATAGGGATTTCCGTTGCGTGGCCTCGCTTAATTGTGCCCGTCCGCCGGAGAAACGGAGAAATGCGTTCGGATTGATCAAGCGGAAAAGGGCGATCGTTGTTAGCCATTCCTCTTCTTCTAGGATCTGTGTATTCTCCATAGGAGTTCCCGGTATCGGCTGTAATAAATTGAGAGGGATGGATAAGATACCTTCTTTTTGTAAGAAACAAGCCATCTCGATTCGCTCCTCCATCGTCTCGCCCATGCCGATAATACCACCGCAGCAGATGCGGAAACCGATTTCCCGGGCGGTATGGATGGTTTCCATCTTCTGCTCGATCGTATGCGTGGAACAAAGTTGACGGAAATAGGAAGGGGCGGTCTCGATATTGCAGTGATAATTCTCCACTCCGCTATCGTAAAGCGATTGGAGTTGGGAGCGGGTTAGCAATCCCATGGAGGCACAGCATTTAATATCGCTTTGCCGCTTGATTTGCCGGATCGTATCGGTGATCTGTTCCAATTCTTTATCCGATACTCGCTTACCGCTAGTCACCAAGGCAAAACGCCGGATGCCCTGTTTCCGGTTATATACCGCATGATAGACACATTCCTTGGCCGGAAGCAAAGGATATAAGTTTACGAGGGTCTTGTAATGTCCCGATTGTGCGCACCATTTACAATCCTCGCTGCAATTACCGCTTTTGGCGTTGATGATGGAACAAGTGTCGAACTTATTCCCCATAAAATGGCGGGTGATTTGGTGGGCGGCCTCGTAAAGCGCCTCTTTGTCCGGGTGATTCGCCAAGCTTAAAGCCTGTTCCTCAGTAATCTTCCCACCCTCTAGGATGTACTGCTTTGCTTCTTCTATTGTCATTTTCTCTCATTTAATAATTCCGTGTATATATATACCCAGTTGTAGAGACGGGGCACGCCCCGTCTCTACAACCGGATGGAAATAAGAAAGGCGGGAAGTATTCTTTCGGATACTTCCCGCCTTTACTATAATTATATAATGTATAGTGAGCTACACGATGAGCCGGATGAGCGATCTCATTTGATACCAATACCGGGAGTAATGCCGTAAACAGTCCATGCGATACCGCAAGGCTCCGTTTGTTCTCCTCGGTATTCTCCCTCTCCTCGTCATCCTCTTCGAAAAATCCGTCCGTGAACGTACCGATACCGGTATGTAAAGACTGGTTCTTTTTCTCGAAGCGATCGGCTACAGAAAAGGATAATTGTCCGATCGTAACAGCCCTCTGTACACCTGTCTCTTATACACATC
>OJPZ01001174.1_pt1 | contig 10165 bp, 6 predicted proteins | sample 1598611 | NCBI WGS metagenome assembly OJPZ01 (sample SAMN03922494, study PRJEB24848) | human gut metagenome | isolation source: stool sample | host: Homo sapiens | place: Germany | collected 2011-11
CGAGATTCGCCTTAGTCTCGTGGGCTCGGAGATGTGTATAAGAGACAGGGGACAGCAGGCACGCCGAGAGCATGGCCGCGAGGATCCGATGGCGGCTGGCCCGGCTCATTGCGTGTTCCTCAGCGACCAGAAGGGCTTCTGCCCGCCGACCACGACCTCCACGGTCCGGCAGGGATGCTGGACCGTGCCGTATCCGGTGGCGGAGATCACCGTGTACGCCTCGTCGCCGGCCTTCACCTGATCGGGGTCGAGCTCGTTGGCATCCTTGTCCAGCAATGACGCGTCGAGCGCGGCCGGGCAGTAGACGGTGACGTGCCAGTTGCCGTCGTCCATCGGCAAGAGCACGGTGTTGTACGCCTGGCTGACGGTCTGCTGCGGATCCGTCGTGGATGACGGTCCGCCGCCTTCCGGGATCGGGAAGCTGGTTTCCTTCGTCGTCCAGAACGGCTGGGACTGGATGGCATCCGTATCCGAGCCCTCCCATTTGCCGTCGGAGGTGCAGGTGTAGGCGTAGTTGACGTACTTGTCATCGTATTGGCCCGAGCATACGGATCCGGCGTGGAAGCGGCGCTGGGTCCACCACCAGCGCGGCGCGTCGGAGACCGGATGGCTCTCCCCGGCACCGTCGTCGCCGAGCAGCGCGAACACGTTCTTGCGCCATTCGTCGTCGCTGCCGTTTGGATCGAGCAGCGCGTCCACCGTTTCCAATGCGGTGTCGATCGGGCCGGAACCATTGTGCAGCGTGATGCCGTCCGCGTTTTCGGAGAGCGTGCGGGTGCCGTCCTTGTGGGTGTCAACGGGGAACGCGGTGGTGCGCTGAGACCAGTCGCCGGGAACCGGGATTCCCGCCGCCTCCAGGCCGGCGTACCGTCGCGGGCCCGAATCCGTTTTCCTTTTGCCCGTGGACTCCTGTTTCGCGTCCGTCGCGGAACCGTGGTCGTCGCCGGCCGTTGACGGCTGGTGGTTGGCGACGATGACGCCCAGCGAGCACACGAGGAGCGCGGCGACGAACAGGCACAGGACGCGCAGCGGTTTCGGCAGCGGACGCGGTTCCGGCCGGTTCACGATTCACCGCCTTCCCAACGGTTCGGCTCACCCGGCATGCCGCCTTGCGTGTTTTCTTCCATGGCCGGATGCTCCCGCTCGGGGTTCACGGTTCCCGGATCCGCGTTTTCGGGCGACCCGTCTTCCGCCGACCCGTCTTCCGTCCCCGTCCACCGCGCGTCTATGAGGTCGTCCGCCGTTTTCAGTTCGGCGCTGGTGTTTCCCGCGTCCTTCGCCTTCCTGCGCAGCAGGGTGGCCTTCTCGCGGGCCTCTTCCAGACGTTCCTCCAATGATTTGATGTTGACGCGCGCCGCCACGTACTCGTCCATCGCATCCTGTTTCGTCTTCTGGCTGTCGCGCACCGCCTTGAGGATGCTGCGTTTCATGTCGCGCATGGTGTTCTGGTTGTTCGCCACGACGATCTTCCTTTCGCTCGTTTTTCCGTCAAGGCGAGTCTGCCTTCCCGTCGCGCGTTCCACGGGGCATGGCGTCTACATTCCCCATGGCGGAAGGCGGGGCGTGTAGACGCCGTGCCCCGTGGCCGGCCGTTTTGCGGCCGAGAATCGGAAGCGTCGTTCCAATCAGGTGAAAGGAAAATCAATGGAATCGTTTCTCTCTATGCTCGCCGGCTGGTTCATGGGCCTGTGGACGTGGCTGGTCGAGCTCAACGGGATGCTCCAGGTGGTGCTCGTGCTGTTGTGCGTGGTCGCCTCGGGCGTGTGCGCGATCATCGGCAAACGCATGGGCAGCCCGATGATCGTGGAATCCGGCGGACAGACCTGGAGCCGCACGCTGGTGACGGCCATCGCGTGGATCGCCGGCGTCATCCTCATGCTGATCGCGGTGCTGGCCATCGCCGCCGTGTTCGCGCCGCTGCTCGGCTTCGCCGCCTGACCTTGGCGACGCCTTTCCATCCAGGGCCGGCCGGGAAGGGATTCCCGCGCCGGTCCTCGCATGTCGGACAAGAATCAAGGAATCCCAAAAAACGGAAGGAACGCGAACGAAGAATGAAGCTCGTCATCGCGGAAAAGAAATCGGTCGCCACGGCCATCGCGCAGGCGTTGTGCGCCGCGCCCGTCCAAAGGGACGGATGCTATGAGTGCGGCCAGCTGCTCGTGACATGGGCGCAGGGCCACCTGATCGACCTTGCCATGCCCGAGGACTACAAGGACAGGGATTGGAGGAAATGGAGTCTGGACACGCTGCCTGTGGACCCGTCCGGCCATTGGCGGTGGAAGATCAGCGAGGAGCGCGGTGCCGGCTCCCGCTACCGGCAGATCGTGCGGCTGATCCGCCGAACGGATGTGGATTGCCTCGTCAACGCCTGCGACCCCGACCGCGAGGGTGAGGCCATCTTCCGCCGCATCGCGGACATGGAAGGCTCTCACAAGCCGGAACTGCGCCTGTGGGTGGCGAGCCTGGAGGCGGAGGCCATCCAGGCCGCGTGGCGGGCGATGAAACCCGAATCCGAATACCAAGGGCTCGCATGGTCGGCGGAGATCAGGTCGAAGGCGGACTGGCTGATCGGCATGAACGCGAGCCGCGCGTACTCGCTGCTCTACAACGCACGGTTCAGCGTGGGCCGCGTGCAGACGCCGACGCTCGCCATGATCGCGGAACGCGACCGGCAGATCAGGAACCACAAACCGGTGCCGTTCTGGACCGTGATCGCGGACATGGGCGGATGGCGGCTCTCCAGCGAACGGATCGACAGCAAGGATGCGGCGATGCTGCTGTGCGGCCAGGCCGAACACGGCCGCTTCCGCATCATGTCCGTGAACCGGAGGCGGGTGAACGACCGGCCGCCCCGCCTGTATGACCTGACCGGATTGCAGAAGGACATGAGCCGCATGTACGGCATGACCGCCGCGCGCACGCTCGCGGCGTTGCAGCACCTCTACGAACTCAAACTCGCCACCTATCCGCGCACCGACAGCCGGTACATCACGCATGACGACCTCGAAACGCTCACGGCGCTCCTCGAATCCGGCCGTCTCGCCCAAGGGTTCGTCACCCGCGAGGGCATACCCGGACACCCGCGCTCGGAGCTGGCCGTCAATGACGCGAAGGTGGCCGGCCACACCGCGATACTGCCGACCATGCAATTGGACGCCGGGAAGCTGGAAGGCCTGGACGATGACGAGCGCAAGGTGATGACACGCATCGTGCGCCGCATGTGGGAGGCCGTGGGCGACGACCATGTGCACATCGTCACCGAGGTGAAGGCCCGGCTTTCCGACGACACCGACAGGGAGTTCTCCAGCCGTTCCGACGAGACCGTATCCGCAGGATGGAAGGCCGTCGAAACCGGCCACGGGCCCGAACCGGAAGACGAGGAAACCGCGAACCCGGCGGGAGGAAGGAACGTGATCCCATCGAACCTCATGGAAGGCGGCGTCATTCGCCCGGTCGGGAAGGTCACGGTCGAGGAAGGCGAGACCCGGCCGCCCAAACCGTTCACCGAGGCCACGCTGCTGGCCGCGATGGAGCACGCGAGCCGGTGCGTGGAGGACAAAAACCTCAAGGCGGCACTCGATGACGACGAATCACATTCCGGCGGCATCGGCACACCCGCCACCCGCGCGGACACCATCGAAAAGCTCGTGCGCTCCAAACTCGTGGAACGCAAGGGCCGGCAATTGCACGCCACCACGGAAGGCGAACGCCTCACCGACGTGGTGGAGCCACGACTGAAGGACGTGCTGCTCACCGCACGGATGGAACAGGCGTTGTCCGACGTGGAACACGGCAAACGAGGCCCGTCTGAGGTGATGGACATGTTCCACCGGGAGGCATTGCGAATCCCCGCCGACGCGACCGCGAACCTCAAGGCCGATGCCGTCACACGAACCGCGAACACCGACGCGCAGGAATGGGGCGACTGCCCGCGCTGCGGCCAGCCGGTGAGGAAAACCGGCCGGATGTGGCAGTGTTCCACGAACAAGACCGAGAAGACCAAGGACGGCAAGTGGGCCACGACCGCAGGCTGCGGATGGAAGATGTTCGCGCGCATCGCGGGCAAGACCATCACTGACCAGACCGCGCGCAGGCTCCTCGCGGGACAATCCGTCACCCTGAAGGGCTTCACATCCAAATCCGGGAAGAAGTTCGACGCGGCCATCCGCATCGACAAGGAACGCGGCACGGCGTTCGATTTCGACCGCTGACCAAACGCCAACCATCCGTGCCCGACGCACCATGCCGCGCCGGGCACGGCAACGACCAAGGAGACGATGAAACCATGCGACGATACAGCCACGCCTTCCGGGTCCTCATGGACCAGGAGCTGTTCAATCTGCTTGCCGAGGCCTCCACCAAGACGGGCATACCCAAATCCCGTTTCGTGAGATACGCCATCCAGCCGTTCAGCTACACGGAACTCGCCCCCGGCACCACCGATTGGAACGACGTGTACCGCACCGACCCCGACCCCGAACATCCGCTGAAGCGGGGACGCCAGCTCAATGTCATGCTCACCGGCGACGAATACGAGATGCTGTGCCGGGCCGCATTCAAGCTGGGCATCGCGCGCAGCGCCTGGGTGCGGGAACGGGTGTACGCGCTCCTCTGCCGCTCCTATGCGGACGAGCTCTCCCCGCTCACGGACGCGAGCATCCGCGACAACGCGACGATGCTGCTCAAGGAGCTCAAGACGAAGGATGCGGGAAGATGACATTCCAAAAAAAGGAAGAGCCCCTTCCCATTCGTGGAAGAAGGCATCACCCCGAACGATCATCCACCCTCATGCGTTTTCCTATGCGCTCATATGGATATGTCCATGGATACCCACATGGACACGTCCATAGACATCCACATGGATATGTCCATGGACATCCACATGGATATGTCCATGGACATCCACATGGAGATGCCCGGCGATATCAGCTTGGCGCACACGGCGTCGCGCAGCCCCGTGTCGCCGGACAGCGACGCCAGCAGTCCCGCCGTGGCATGGTCCTTTTCCGCGTCCGCGCCGATGCGGTATTGTCCGGCGCGCAGCGAGTCGAGAAAATCGAATACGGCCAATGCGGTTTGCCTGTCAGCCATGTGCAACCTCCAGAAGAATGATGATGGTGCGAACAATGTCAGAGTCGATGATGCGCCGGGTCGCGGGCCGCTGCGGGGCGCACCGTCTACAGGCCCCATCGGGAGCACGGTTCCACGGGTCTGCGGCTCCACGGTTCCACGGGTTCACGGGTTCCGGGCATGGAAAAGGCCCTTCGCCGGGGGAGAGGCTGGCGAAGGGCCTGGGGGTTCACACGCCGTCCGGGGCACGGGATTCGGAAAGCTTTATGCCCCTTTCCGGCATGTGAAGTCAATGGAGGGCGTTCCGGCCGTCATCGGACGACGAGGCCGGAACGCCACGGGGTCACTTGCCCGCGTTCACGGCCGTGTGGCGGCCGGAACCCTGTGCGTAGTGGCGCTTGCGGAACACGAGCAGGGAGCCGCCCGCGAGCAGCACCGCCAGAGCGCCGCCGGCAAGGCCGAGCACGGCCACGCCGGTGGAGGCCAACGGCTTGGCACGGTATCCGTTCCAGTCGTCGGTGTTGCTGGCGGTCTGGGTGTCGGCGCACAGCTGCTTGCCGTCGATCTCGGTCACGTCGCCGGTGGAGTATTCCGGATCGGTGTCTTCGCCGCCGTCGGTCTTGTCGTTGAACGGGTCGCCGTTGGACGGCGCGCATTCCACGAGCGGGGTGCCGGTGACGATGGCGCGGTCCGTGTGGGTATCGCCTTCCTTGACGCCCTTGAGCGTGCCGGTCACGCTGACCGATTCGCCCGGCTTGAGCACCAGGGTGTCCCAGTCGGCGGGATAGGTGAGCGAATCCATGTCCACGTGCGCGTCGCCGACGATGGTGGAGTCGGCGAGGTTCAGGTCGCTTGCCTTGTACCATGCGCCGTCGCCGGTGGCCGGGTCGGTCTTGGAGGTGTTGGTGATGATGAACGTGATGCCGATGTTGTCGGCGTCCATCTTCAGCGCCTGCTTCGGGTCGTCGCGGTCCGCCTGCTCCTGGCCGTCCTGCTTGAGGGTCGGGGTATCGACCTTCTCCAGGTGGATGCTCGGGGTCATGTCCGGGGTCTTGGTGACGACCTTGTTGGATTCGCGCGGCTGGCCGTTGATGGTCTCGGTCCACGTGTTGGGCACCTCGTCGGCCACGGCGATGCGCTTGCACTGGAGGTAGAGCACCCAGCCGGCCTCGTGCTCGTTGTCGGCGCTCACGAGGTCGAGGTAGGTCTGGGTCGCGTCGGCCGTGACCTTGCCGTTGTCGTCGGCGTCCACGGTGAACAGGTTGCCGCCGAACTTCGAGGAGTCGAAGCCGCTGCCCGCGATCTTCTCGCCCCTGGCCGCGAGCACCTGGCCGTCCCTGTACAGGTCGCGGCTGGCGTAGACGGCCCAGTTGCCCAGGTACTGGTCGTACTCGGTGGCCAGCTGGTCCGTGCCGCCCCAGTCCGTGACGGTCTGGTAGGCGCGGCCCGGGGGCAGGATGCTGGAATCCAGGCGGTAGAGGAACGTGTGGTTCAGATACACGCTCTTGCCGTCGATGCTGTCGCCGCCGACCTTCACGGCCACGTCCTTCTTCGGGTTGATCTCCTTCAGCGGGTTGGTGACGGTGTTGGTCTTGTCGCGCCTGTCGTTCGTGACCTGCGTGGCGGTGTTCTCCACCGTGTGGCCGTCCTTGACCTTGGTGACGGTCATCGGCATGACCACCTGGTAGGTGTGGCCCAGCAGCGACTGGTCGATGCTCGGGTCCTTCAGCGGGTCGTAATCCTTGTCGGTTTTCTCGCTGTAGGCCTTCAGGTCGTCGGGTTGCGGGTCGCCGGGAACGGTCTCGCCGGTCGCGGGGATCTGGGTGTCCACGGTTTTGGCGAAGGCGTAGAGCACCCCGTCCTTGTCCTGGATGTTGAACTCGCCGGTGCGGTCCCTGCCGGTCTCGTCAAGGATCTCCACGTGCTTCGCGTCGAGGGTCAGGTACTCCTGGTCGTAGTCATCCGTCATGCCCAAGCGCCATACCTTGTAGGCGGTGTCGGTGAGCCTGGAGGCGTCGATGTTGACGCGGTAGTACACCTTGTCGCCCAGCAGCGCGGTCTTGCCGTCGATGCTGATGGTCGGGTCCTTCTGCGTGTCCTGCTTGGAGGGCTTGATGACCGGCGGCTCGTTCTCGACCTTGTTGGACGGGGTGACGCCGTTGTTGACGGTCAGCGCGGCCTTGTTGTCGACGGTCTTGTCGGTGGGCGCGTCCTCGTTCACCTTGGCCTCGAAGCGCAGCAGCACGCGCGGGTTGGAGCCGGCCTTCCAGTTGGCGGCAACCCAGTCCTTGGCGAACGTGGCCTCGAACGAGTGGTTGGCTTCGTCCCACTGCACCTTGTAGGCGCTCTTCGGGATGATGCCGCCGGTTCCCAGGTCGGTGATCTCCAGGGTCTGCTTGTTCGCGGTGGTGTACTCGGAATAGGTGTCGCTCAGCTTGATGGCGGTCACCGAATATGCCTGGTCCGCAGGGATCTGCGGGTCCACGCGCACGGTGTATTCCACGGTCTGGCCGGGGAACACGGTCTTGGTGTCGATGCTGGACTGGTCGCCGCCCTGGGAGGATTCGGCGATGACCTGCTTGTGGATCGGGGGCACGGTCACGCAGATCTTCGGCGTGTTGGTGTCCACCGTGCTGCCGCCGACCGTCTGGCCGCCCTTGTTGTCGAGGTCGTCGCCCTTCGGGTCCGCGCACGTGTTGAGCTCGTCGCCCTCCGCCTTGCCGTAGGATTCGAGCAGCTTCACGGTGTCGAAGTTCACGTCGAAGGGGATCACGACGCTGATCTGCTTCGCGGTCTTCAGGTCCTTCTGCGCGGCCTCGTAGGAGTCCTTCGCGCTGACCGTGACCTTGGTGCCCTCGGCGGTGATGTCGAACTGGTCGGTCACGTCCCTGCCGGTCTTGTTCAGGTCGTTGACGCCGGCGTTGGCCTCGTCGGTGGTGTCCTGCTCGTAGACCTTGATGTTGGAGGTGTCCTTCAGGTCGAGGATGCTATCGACGTTGGCGAAGTCGTCGGTCCACGCGATCTCGGGCACGCGGCCCAATCCTGTGGGCAGGGTGCCGGAGATGACCGCCGCCACCTCGTCGCCGAGACGGTAGTACTTGTCGTCGCCGCCCACCTTGTCGGTCTTGGTCGGATCGACGGTCAGCTGCCACTTGCCGCCGACCTTCATGGCCCACGCCTTGTTGGGGTTGGGCGTCCACACGAACACCGGCGGCTCGTTGGTCGGTCGGGTCTCGTTGTTCCACTTCTCGTACGCCTTGTTGGTCAGCTGGATCTTCTTGCCCTCGGTGGCACCCTTTTTGATGGTGCCCGTCAGGTAGAACCTGACCTTGCTCGCGCTGTTCCTGAACATCGTCTTCGCGATGTAGGCGGACTTCGCGGTGGCGGTCGCGGTCCCGGCCTTCCGGTCGATCGCGATGGTGAAGTTCGCGGTCTCGTCCTTGCCGTCGACGAACACCTTGCCGGACTTCCAGTCGATCCACTGGTTCGAACCGGTCAGATCATCGGTGATGGAATAGGATGCCAGCGGGTTGAGCAGGTGCGCGGGGATGCTGCCGTTGACGACCACGCCCACCTGGTCGCCCACGAGGAACGTCTTCTGATCGACGCCCTGCTGGTTGGTCCATTGCTTGTCCTCGGCCACGAGAGCGCCGGACTCGTCCAGCACCCACACCTTGTCCGGGGTCGGCGTGACCTTGCCCACGCTGTCGCTGTTGCCGGTCTGGCAGTCGGCCAGGCTGCCGGTGCCGTTGTCTCCGTTCCAGCACGCCACGGAACCGTCGTTGATCTCGTAGTCGCCGCCGGTGGGTTTGGCCGACTGTGGCACGTTCAGCGTGTAGAGGCCGGAATGCGGGGCGGTGGCGTGCGCCTTGACCACGCGCTTGCCATCGATGGAATCGTCGATGGAAATGTCCGCCGGCACGATGTTGCCGTTCGCGTCGGTCACGGTCACCTTGCTCACGTCGTCCTGCTCGGTGCCGCCGATCACCACGTCCCTGGTGTCGATCGTGTCGTAGATCCAGAACTTGCCGGAGGCGTTGGAATGCGCCTTGATGTGCGCCGTATACAGCGAACCGGACGCGATGGAGTCGTTGCCGTCCCGCACCGTGTCGCCGGCCTCGTTGGTCAGCCATTTCTCGGGCGGGGTGGTGGTCTTCTCGCCGGACTCCTTGCCGTCGTTCTCTCCCTTGTGGGAGACCGCCTCGGCCATGTTGCCCTGCTTCGCCACGTCAACGTCCCACCAGCGCTTGCCCGCAGGCCACGACTCCCACGAGGCGTCCATGTCCTTGAAGGACGCGCTCACTGTGGCGCTGCCCTTGTTGGATGCGGTGAACCGCTTCGCCACCGTCTTCTCGGTGCCGTCGATGCCACGCCAGTGCAGGGTCGCGGTGCCGTTCACGTTCTCGGTCTTCGACCCGTCGCTGGACAGGGTGATCGTGTCCGAAGCATCCTTGGTGTCGCCCGACTGGCCCGACATCTCCGCAGCCTGCGTGCTGATGCTCAGGTGATATGAGGGCGGCGCGGGCTGGTACTTGTCCAGCACGATCACCACGATCGACGGCTTGCTGGAAGCCTCCACATTACGACGCATAATCGCATCCACGCTGTTCGACGGATCATCCGAGAAGCCATCGGATGTGAGGTAATTCTGAGTGCCTGCATATTTATAGGTGTTCGGTGCGACGTAGGTGTTCCAGTTGTCGTACCAGCCACCGGTCCCGGTCGGCGAAGCCACGCCGGACCCGTTGTAGATGTAGTTGCCGCCGATGACGGCTGGCACCGCGCCGACCGCGACCACTCGGCAGTCGCCGTTGCCCTCGCCGGGGTGACGCCGCTGGAAACCGGTCTCGCATTCCGTGCGGGCATGGTCCAATGCGGCCTGCGCCTTCGTGACGCCACCGCCCTCCAACGTCACGCCGGCATTGTTCATGGCGGCGCGCACCGAATCAAGACTCGTGGCCGGACCCCATGCGCCCGAAGCATCGTCCTTGTACTGCCAGAACTGCACCGCGGCCAGGTCGCCGCCCGTGCCGGGCTGGTTGCCGCCGCCACCGCCCGCGCTGTCTCTTATACACATCTGACGCTGCCGACGATA
>OJPZ01001179.1_pt1 | contig 10132 bp, 10 predicted proteins | sample 1598611 | NCBI WGS metagenome assembly OJPZ01 (sample SAMN03922494, study PRJEB24848) | human gut metagenome | isolation source: stool sample | host: Homo sapiens | place: Germany | collected 2011-11
ACTCCTCCTGGAAGGACTGGGGTTTGATATCGATCTTATATCCCGTCAGCCGGGCGGCGAGACGGGCGTTCTGGCCCCTTCCCACAGGGCCAGGGCCCTGCGGGAGCCCTTCCTGTGATTTCACTTCCTCGGGCGGAATGAATCCGCCCTGCGGCAAGGGTTTGCTCCGCAAACCGCTTGGACGCGCCTTTCGGCGCGGGGGAGGGCCAGAATTACTCCTCCTGGAAGGACTGGGGTTTGATATCGATCTTATATCCCGTCAGCCGGGCAGCAAGACGGGCGTTCTGGCCCTCCTTGCCGATGGCCAGGGACAGCTGGTCGTCGGGGACGATGACCCGGCAGGCCTTCCCCTCCTCCGCCATGCGTACGTCGATGACGTCGGCGGGAGCCAGAGCGGCGGCAATGAACTGGGCGGGGTCCTCGCTGTACTTGACGATGTCGATCTTCTCGCCCCGCAGCTCGCTGACAATGCTGTTGACCCGCTGGCCGCTGGGGCCTACGCAGGCGCCGATGGGGTCCACGGCCTCGTCGTGGCTCCACACCGCCATCTTGGTACGGCTGCCGGCTTCCCGGGCGATGGACTTGACCTCCACCACGCCGTCGTAGATCTCCGGCACTTCCAGTTCAAACAGCCGCTTCACGAGGCCGGGATGGGTCCGGGAGATCAGAACCTGGGGCCCGCGGGTGCTGCGGCGGACTTCCACCACGTACACCTTTACATGCTGGCCCTCCTCCAGCTCCTCGCCCTTGATCTGCTCGCTGGCAGCCAGCATAGCCTCCGTGGACTCCGCTCCCGTGCCGATGCGCAGGGACACGCTGCCGTTACGGGGATCGATGCGGGTAACCACACCGGTGAGAATCTCGTGCTGCTTGGAGTTGAACTCATCGTAGACCATGCCCCGCTCGGCTTCCCGCAGGCCCTGGATAATCACCTGCTTGCCGTTGCCGGCGGCGATGCGGCCGAACTCCACATTATCTACCGGAATATTTACCGTACCGCCCACATCCACACGGCCATACTTGGCCCGGGCCTCCTCCACGGACATCTGGGTGCCGGGGAACTCTACCTCTTCCACGATCTCCTTCTGGACGAACATCTTCAGCTCTTTCTTGGCCTCGTTCACGTCCACGATCACATTCTCCACGCCCTCGTGGTCCCGCTTGTAGGCGGTGGTCAGGGCCTGGATGATCTTATCCATCATGAAGCTGGGGGAAATGCCCCGCTCCTTCTCCAGCATATCCAGCGCGGCAAAGATTTCATCACACTTCATAGCAATACTCCTACCTATTATAATCAGTGAAACCCGTTAACATTCGATCGGCGGTCCCTTAAAACTCGATCCGCAGGCGGCACAGCGCCACCTCCGCCTTGGGGAAGGTCAGGTCCTTTCCCCCTGCGGTGATGGTAATATCCCCGTTGTCGTAGCTCTTCAGATAGCCGGGAAACTCCTTGCGGCCGTCACGGGCCTTATAGAGCTTCACCAGCACGGGGCTGCCCAGGAACTTCTCAAAATCACCGGGCCGCTTGAGGACCCGCTCGGCTCCGGCAGAGGACACCTCAAAGGTGTAGCTGCCCTCGATGGGATCCGCCTCGTCCAACAGGTCGCTGACCACCCGGCTCACTGCCTCACAGTCCTGGATATCCACGCCGCCCTCCTTATCGAGGTACAGCCGCAGATACCACTCTCCGGCCTCCCGGACATATTCCACATCCCAGATCTCACAGCCCGCCGCGGCCACCGCGGGAGCCGCCAGTTGGGCCACCAGTTCTGTTACCTTTGCCATACCATATGCCTCCCTCTCTCCCTTTCCGGGTCCTGGGAAATTTTGCTCGAGCAATTTAGGTCAAGAAAAAGAGCGGACTTGACGTCCACTCTGGTCTACTACACTAACGGTTAGATACTATCACATTATTTACGGGAAGGCAAGAGGTTTTTTGTGATTTCCGGCACTTTTCCTTCGGTTTTTTCGTCAAAAGGCCCAAATTTCGCTTCTTCAAGCCGGATGAAGCCCCTTTTTTCGGTTGGGAACAGGGCCGGAACCCCCGGCCCATAACCCTCCAGTGCGGCCTCCCCGCCGCCTCCGGCGGAGCGTCAGCTCCGCTGGAGGCCGTCCAGGGTCAGGCCAAAGGCCCCGGCAAAGTTTGTAAGGAACCAGTCCACCTCCGGCATCTCCATGGCCCGCAGCAGCGCCAGGGTCTCCTTCTCCGCGTCGGCAAACTCGCTGTTTCCCGCCGCCAGCTCCTCCCGGCACTTGAGGTAGGCCGCCAGCTTGTCCGCCGCCTTCACCATGGCACGGACCTCCCCGTCCTCCTCCCGGAGCAGGGGCTCATAGGCTCCCCGCAGCTCCTCCGGCAGCAGACCCAGCAGCTTCTCCGCCGCCGCGTCCTCCACCCGGTGGTAGGCTGAGCGGATCTCCGGGTCGAAGTACTTGATGGGGGTGGGAAGATCCCCGGTGAAAATCTCCGTGGCGTCGTGGAACAGCGCCGCACAGGCGCAGGCCTCCGGATCAGCCTTCCCGCCGAATACATCCCGGCGGATCACCGCCAACGCATGGGCCAGCACCGCCACCATGTGGCTGTGCTCCTGGATGTTCTCGCTGACACTGTTGCGCATGAGGGACCAGCGGGTGATGTACTTCATCCGGGCCATATAGGCAAAAAAGTTGTACACAGGTGTTCTCCTCCCTGGGGTGTGTTATCTGTTTTCCGCCTCCGGCAGCAGCTCCCCGGTGAGCAGTTCCCCTTCCACACCGGTGATCCGGGTGGAGATGACCTTGTTGTGGAGATCCTCGCCGGATACCGCCACGGTCATGTAGTTGGGGGCATGGCCATGGTAGCGGCCGTCGTAGGGCTGCTCGTAGAGCACCGGGTAGGTCTTTCCCACACAGCCGGCGAGATACCGCTGGTGCATCTCCTCCGCCACCGCCGCCGCCCGGGCAGCGCGGTCCTCCTTCACCGCCTTGGGCACCTGCTCCATAGCCGCCGCCGGGGTGCCGGGCCGAATGGAGTAAGGGAAGATATGCATCTCCGCAAAGCCGCAGGCGCGGATAAAATCCAGGGTGGCGGCAAACTCCTCCTCCGTCTCCCCGGGGAAGCCTACAATAAGATCCGTGGTGATAGCGGGACGGTCAAAGTATACATTTAGTAATTCTACGCTTTCTTTATACCGCTTGGTATCATATTTCCGGTTCATCCGCCGCAATGTGGCGTCACATCCGGACTGCATAGACAGGTGGAAGTGGGGGCAGAGGTTGGGCAGCGCCGCCGCCCGGCGGCAGAAGTCCTCGGTAATGGTCCTGGGTTCCAGAGACCCCAGCCGCAGCCGCATGTCCCCGGCCTCACGGCTCACCGCCTCCAGAAGGTCAATGAGGCTGGTGCCGTCCCGGAGGTCCTGGCCCCAGGAGGAGATCTCGATGCCGGTGATGACCACCTCCCGGTAGCCCTCCTCCCGAAGCTGCCGGGTCTGCTCCGCCGCCGCATGGATGGGCAGGGACCGCACCGGTCCCCGGGCATAGGGGATGATGCAGTAGGAGCAGAAGTTGACGCAGCCGTCCTCCACCTTCAGCATGGCACGGGTCCGCTCCGCCATGCCCCCGGCGGGCAGCACTTCAAAGTTCCGGCGGCGGAGCGCCTCGTCCATGCTCACCACCGGCTCCTTCTCCCGTACCGCCTGCTCCAGCAGGTCCAGGAACTTCATCCGGTCTCCGGTGCCGGAGATCAGGTCCACATCCAGGCCCTTCACGTCCTCCGGGTGGGTCTGGGGGTAGCAGCCGCACACCGCCACCACAGCCTCCGGGCTCAGCTTCCGGGCCCGGCGGATCATCTGCCGGGACTTCTTGTCGCTGACGGCGGTGACAGTGCAGGTATTAATAATGTATGCGTCGGCCTCGCCCTCAAAGGGGACCAGGCTGTGCCCCCGGCGGAGGAGCTCCTGCTCCATGGCCTGGGTCTCATATTGGTTCACCTTGCACCCCAGGGTGCAGATCCCGATTTTCACCCTCGTCCCCCCTTGCCTTTTGTATATACAGCAGATATAATAGTAAGTTACTGGGCTTTTGGGCCCCTTTGGGGCCTCCAGCCGGTTTTTCTATTATAATATACATTCCCCGCCCTGGCAAGGCGCAGTTTTGCCGGCGGATAAGGAGGCCCCTATGCACTATCTGGATTACGCCGCCACCACTCCGGTACCCGTCCCGGTGGCGGAAGTGATGACGGCAGTACTGACCCAGGATTTCGGAAACCCCTCCGCCCAGTATCCCCTGGGCCGGGCGGCCCGGGACCTGGTGGAGGACAGCCGCGCCGCGGTGGCAGCGGCCCTGGGGGCCAAGCCCCAGCAGCTTCTCTTCACCTCCTGCGGCACCGAGGGGGACAACTGGGCCATTCGCGCCGCCCTCTGGCAAAACCGCCGGGTGGGCAAGCACATCGTCTCCACCGCCGTGGAGCACAGTGCCATCCTCCAGTGCCTCAAGGCCCTGGAGCAGGAGGGCTATGAGGTCACCCTGGTGAAGCCAGACAGCGCCGGTCGCATTACGGCGGAACAGGTCCTTTCGGCGGTCCGGGAGGACACCGCCCTGGTGTCCATGATGCTGGTGAACAACGAGAACGGCGTCCGCTTCCCGGTGGAGGAGGTGGCCGCAGCCCTGAAGGGAAGGCCTGCTCTTCTCCACACCGACGCCATCCAGGGCTTTCTGAAGGTGCCCTTCACCGCCGCCTCTCTGGGTGCGGACCTCATCACCCTCTCCGGCCACAAGATTGGCGGCCCCAAGGGCATCGGCGCCCTGTACTGGGGCGGAAAGATGAAAACACCTCGTCCCCTCCTCTACGGCGGCGGCCAGGAGAGCGGCCTTCGTCCCGGCACGGAACCCACCGCCCAGATGGCGGGCTTTGCCGCGGCGGTGCGGCGGCGCAAGGCGTCTATGGAGGCAGATATTGCCCACATGGCGGCGTGCCGTTCCTACGCCCTGGAGCGGACAGCGGACATCCCCGGCCTCGTCCAGGTGGGGGAGGGAACCGCCCCCCACATTCTCTCGTTGTCTCTTCCCGGCTACCCCAGCCAGAACATTGTCTCCGACCTGGGGGAGCAGGGCATCTGCATCTCCGCCGGCTCCGCCTGCCACAAGGGGAAGCTCAGCCACGTCCTTACCTCTATGAACCTTCCCAAGAAGGTAGCGGCAGGGACCATCCGGGTGAGCTTCGGCCCGGAGACCACCAAGGAGGCCATTGACGCCTTCGCCGACGCCCTCCGCGCCCACCAGAAGAATCGCTTCCCCATGCTGTAACGAACCCCCGATATACCATTTTATATAAAGGAGTCCGTTTTTCCTATGGTCATCCGCAGTCTGCGCCGGGAGCCCGGCTTTTATCAGCGCTTGTGGCGGCTGAGCCTGCCCATCATCCTCCAAAACCTCATCACCACCTCCCTGGGCTTTGCCGACACCTTCATGGTGGGCCTCCTGGGCAACGCTGAGATGGCAGCCGTCACCGCCGCCAATGTGCCCATCTTCATCATCCAGGTGGTGATCTTTGGCTTCCAGAGTGGACTTGCCGTGCTGGTGAGCCAGTACTGGGGACGGGGCGACACCGACAACATCAACCGCTGTATCGGCGTGGCTCTCTACGCCGTCACCGGCTTTGCTACGGCGATCTCCCTTATCACCTTCTTCTTCCCTACCCAGGTGCTGGGCCTCATCACCCCCAACCAGGCCCTCATCGATCTTGCTACCTCCTACATCCAGATCGTAGGCTTCTCCTACATCTTCAACGGCATCAGCAGTATCTATGCCGGCGTCCAGCGGAGCACGGAGTACCCCGCCTTCGGCATGTTCCTCTTCGGCATCTCCATGTGCGTGAACACGTTCCTCAACTATGTGCTGATTTTCGGTAAATTCGGCGCTCCCGCCATGGGGGTCACCGGCGCGGCCATCGCCACCTTCACCTCCCGTGTGGTGGAATTCCTGGTGGCTATGGGCTTTGCCCTCTTCAACCACCGGCTGCCCCTGAAGCCCAGCTGCATCTTCCGCCCCGGCACCTTTATCTTCCGCAGCTTTGTCAAGTACTCCACCCCGGTGGTGGCCAATGAGGCCATGTGGAGTCTGGGCACCTCCATGTTCACTGTCATCATGGGCCACATGGACAACAGCCAGGACATGCTGGCAGCCTACGCCCTGATCGGCAACATCGACAAGCTCTCCACCGTGGTGTGCTTCGGCATCGCCGCCTCCGCCGCCGTCATTGTGGGCAAGGAGATCGGCGCCGGCACAGACCACAAGAAGGTCTATGAGATCAGCTGGACGCTGCTGCTGGTGTCCCTGATGATCGGCGGCGGGGTGATGCTCCTGCTGTTGGGCCTGCTGCCCACCTTCTTCCTGCCGGTCCTCTTCCCCCTCTTCAAGCTCTCCACCGGCGCTACCCTGGCCGCCACCTCCATGGCTATCGTCTACGCCATTTTCATGCCCATGCGTGCCTTCGACATCACCAACATTACCGGCGTCCTCCGGGCAGGAGGCGACGCCCGGACCGCCTCTATCATTGATATCACGCCCCTGTGGCTGGTGGCCATTCCCTTGATGGCGGTGACGGCCCTGGTGTTCAACGCCCCGGTGCCTCTTGTGTGCATCGCCATGCAGGCGGAAAACCTCTGCAAGTGCCCCCTGGGCCTCATCCGCTTCCGCAGCCGGAAGTGGATCCACGACATTACCCGGATCGAACCCTGAAAAAGGGAGAAAGGAGCCCGCCCTATGACTATTTTCCGCTGTCCCCTCTGCGGCGGGCCTCTGTGGGAGGTCCCCGGCGGTCTGCGCTGTCCCAAGGGCCACCGCTTTGACCGGGCCAAGGAGGGATATGTCCACCTGCTGCCTGTAGGGCAGAAGCACTCCCTGGCCCCCGGCGACGACAAGGCCATGGTCTCTGCCCGCCGGGCCTTTCTAGACAAGGGCTGGTACGCCCCTCTCCGGGAGGCACTGGAGAAGCTGGCGGTGAAATGCACCGGCAATGAGCCGGTGGTGCTGGACGCAGGTTGCGGCGAGGGGTACTACACCCAGGGAGTCCGCCAGGCCCTGACATCTGCCGGAAAAGCCCCCCACGTGGCAGGCTTCGACATCTCCAAGTTTGCCGTGCAGAAGGCCGCCAAGCGGTGTCCGGAGCTGGATTTGGCAGTGGCCTCCGCCTACCATCTGCCGGTGGCGGACATGGCTGTGGACCTGGTGCTGAACGTATTTTCCCCCCTGGCCATCGAGGAGTTCCGCCGGGTACTGAAAAAGGGCGGATATTATATGTATGTGGTTCCCGCCGCGAGACACCTCTGGGAACTCAAGGAGGTCCTCTACGACCATCCCTACCGCAACGAGGAGAAGGAGACCCCCTACGAGGGGTTTGTCTACCGGGAGATCGTCCCGGTAAGCTACACCGTCCATCTTCCCACCCAGGCAGACATTCAGGCCCTGTTTCAGATGACCCCCTACGCCTGGAAGACCCCCGGGGCGGGCAAGGCCCGGCTGGCGGAGCTCCAGAAGCTGGACTGCCAGGTGGACTTCCGCATCCACGTATTTCAAAAAGAGCGCTGAGCCCGGAACGATCCGGCATCGCCCAGCCCAAGTTCCAAAGGAGGCCCCTATGCGCAGCGAACAGGAAATGATGGAGCGGATTCTGGCCGTCGCCCGGGAGGATGACCGGGTGCTGGCCGCCTACCTGAAAGGCTCCCGGGCCAATCCCGCCGCCCCAAAAGATCGGTATCAGGATTTTGACGTCATGTATGTGGTGACGGAGACAGCAGGCTTTCTGTCGGACACCACCTGGCTGAACCAGTTCGGCAGCATCATGCTCCGGCAGGAACAGGACGATGATTTCGGCTATGGCGACCGCTTCGGCACACGGGGCCGTTCTCAGGAGAGCTACTCCTGGCTTCTCATCTTTGACGACGGGAACCGCATCGATATCGGTGTGGAGACAACCGCCTGTCTGCAGAGCGGCCGCAACCGCAACAAGCTCTTCGTCCCCCTGCTGGACAAGGCCGGGTGCCTGCCGCCGCTGCCGCCGCCCAGCGATGTGGATTTTCATGTAAAACCTCCGGAAGAAAAGCGGTTCTATGGCTGCTGCAACGAGTTTTTCTGGAGCTTGTGCGACGTTCTGAAGGGGATCGCCCGGGATGAGCTTCCCTTTGCCATGACCACCTACCACTCCCTTACCCGCAGTATGTTGGAGCAGATGCTGGCGTGGTACGTTGGCTGCCGCACCGAATTTTCTCTGTCCTGCGGCAAGCTCAACAAATATCTCAAGCGGTATCTTCCGGAAGATACCTACGCTGCATATACGCAGATCTACAGTGATGGTGACTATGTCCACTTCCAGGAGGGGATCTCCGCAGCCTGCAAGCTGTTTCGGAAAACCGCTCTTCTGGTGGCAGCCCACCTGGACTACCGCTATCCTCAGGAGATCGAGGATGGTTTTTACCGCTACCAGGACATTCTTCGCCACCTATAAGACACGGGCCTGCATGCCTTCTCTCAGCATGCGGGCCCGTGTTTTTCTTTTATCTGTCTCTTACCGCTGATCCTCCTCCAGGCTCCAGCCGTAGAGGGGGTAGCGCTGAATAGCGCCGAAGATCTTTTTCCGCAGGTTGGGGTAACGGTCCTCCAGCTGCCGCAGGAGCACCTTCATCTCCTCCCGGCGGGTGGAGCCGTTGGCAGGGCAGGGATTTTCCACCACCGGCAGGTTCAGCCGCCGCACCGCACCCCGGACCTCCCGCTCCTGGACGTAGAGCATGGGCCGGATCTGGGTGACCTGGGTCCGGTCCAGGTAGGTCACCGGCTGGAAGCAGCTGATCCGTCCCTCCAGGAATAGGGACATCACCATGGTCTCCACCGCGTCGTCCTGGTGGTGGCCCAGGGCGATTTTATTGAGGCCCAGGCGGTTCATGGTGGTGCTGAGGGCCCCCCGCCGGAACTTGGCGCAGAGAGAGCAGGGGTTCTTCTCCTTTCGGTGCTCAAAGACGATCTCGTAGATGGGCACCTCCTCCCGGTAGTAGGGGACGTTCAGCTCCCGGCACAGGTCCGCGATGGGGGTAAAGTCCATCCCCGGAGTGCCGCTGTCGATGGTGATGGCCACCACGTCGAAGGGCTGGGGGTAGAATTCCCGGAGCCGTGCCAGGGCGCACAGGGTCAAAACCGAGTCCTTCCCGCCGCTGACGCCCACGGCAATGGTGTCTCCCCGGTCGATCATATGGTAGTCCTCCACGCACCGGCGGACCAGTGATAAGATGTGCTGCATAGCGGCGCCTCCCTCCGGGTACGGCAATACCGCCCCGTTTTTAAAAATCGAAAATGAGATAACAAGAGAAAACAAGAGATTTTAGAAGATTTGAAGAGCATTCTATAAGATAAATTAAAATACAGTTGACAAAAGCCGGAACCATATGCTATAAATATATCTGCTCGCGATATGGCATTGTACCTGATTTCGCGCAAAAATACAAGGCTTCCTTCGATGACGAGGGTGCAGGAGTACCGATTTCCTGTATTTTCGTAATCGAAGGAACACCGCTGAAAAGGAGATTGCAACCATGTCCACTTTTATGGCAAATAAGAGCAACATTGTCCGCAAGTGGTACGTCGTGGATGCCGCCGGCAAGCCCCTGGGCCACACCGCCGTCATCGTCGCCGACCTGCTCCGCGGCAAGCGCAAGACCACCTATACCCCCCACGCCGACTGCGGTGACAACGTCATCGTCATCAACGCCGGCAAGGCCACTCTCTCCGGCAACAAGCTGGAGCAGAAGATGTACCGTACCCACTCCGGCTGGGTGGGCGGCCTGAAGGAGACCAAGTACAAGGATATGATGGAGAAGAAGCCCGAGCTGGCCATGCGCGTGGCTGTCCGCGGCATGATGCCCCGGAACACCATCACCAAGGATTCCCTCAAGCGCCTGCACATCTACGCTGGCGACACCCATGAGCATCAGGCCCAGAAGCCCGAGCTCTGGACCATGGATTAAGAGGAGGTAGAGGAATATGTATCAGTCTAAGAAGCCCTATCTGTACGGCACCGGCCGCAGAAAGTCCTCTGTCGCCCGCGTCCACGTTTTCCCCAACGGCACCGGTTCCATCACCATCAATGGCCGTGACATTGATGAGTACT
>OJPZ01001182.1_pt1 | contig 10121 bp, 7 predicted proteins | sample 1598611 | NCBI WGS metagenome assembly OJPZ01 (sample SAMN03922494, study PRJEB24848) | human gut metagenome | isolation source: stool sample | host: Homo sapiens | place: Germany | collected 2011-11
GATATCTGCCACATCACCTGCAAGCTTCTGCAGCTTGTCTATATCATTACCCTTAATCCTGACAGAGAGACCACTTCCGAAAAACTCTGATGAGTCCATAGCCTGCGAAGATGCTGTTACCTTGCAGTCCAGATTCTTTGTGCGTTTTTCAATTTCATCTATTACCTTATCCGATGAAACATCCGACTTCTCATCAAGCAATATATACATGCTCACGCTGTCGCTTCCTGAGCTCATCAGGTTCATGGTCGAGCTGCCGCCTGCTGTAGCTCCTATTGTGTCTATGCCCTTTATATCAGATATTTTGTCCATGACCTTATCAGACAGCTCTGTAAGCTGCTTGAAGTCAAGCTTTTCGTCATCCTTTGCCTCTATGGTAAGTGAAATCTGATTTGACTCCATGTCCATATCCATAAATGTCATTCCCCTTGACATGCAAAGTGCGCCACTGCCGACTAAAAGCACTACTGCCGCAATAAATACCACCGGCTTAAATCTAAGACATGTGCCGAGCACATTTCCATACCAATCCTTAAAACGGTCAAACCATGGATGCTTTATATCCTTCGTCTTTTTGAGCATGCCTGAAGCAATTGCCGGTACAAATGTGAGTGCCACTACAAGAGATGCCATAGGCGTAAATGCTACAGTAAGAGCCAAATCTACAAAGAGCTGTCTCGTGATTCCATCAGTAAAAATGATTGGCGCGTACACACTTACCGTGGTGAGTGTAGAGGCAAAAATGGCTCCTGCCACCTGATTTGCACCCTCAACAGCCGCCTTCTTTACCGAATATCCTTCTCCCCTTAATCTGTAGATATTCTCGATTACTACAATTGAATTATCCACCAGCATTCCTATTCCAAGCACAAGTCCCGACATTGAAATGATATTTAAGGTGATATCCGTAAAATACATAAGCACCACTGCCACAATAACCGATAGCGGTATAGATGCTGCAATAACAAGTGTCGGCTTTATATCCTTTAAGAACAAAAGCAATACAAAAATGGCAAGTATTGCTCCCACTATCATATTTTCCATAACACTCTTTACTACCATGTCGATGTATACGCCCTGGTTCATAAGCACTGTGGTGTGTAATCCGTCATTTTCCTTTTCCAGCGAATCAAGCTTGTCCAAAAGACGGTCTGTGACGTCTCCTGTAGAGTAGCCGGTCTGCTTCTCCATGGAGAGCATTATTCCGGGATTACCGTTGACTATCGCATATGTCTCATCCGAGTTGTCAGTCATCTCAACATCTGCCACATCACCGACATGAATAGGAGCTATTCCATCAAGCTTCATATCCATAAGCACTAGATTTGTTAAATCATCAATTGATTTTATCTCATCTCCCACCTGTACTATGTACTGCGTGCCATTTGAATCATTTACATAGCCTGCAGGCATATCAAAGTTCTGTGCGACGAGCAGCTGCGAGAGTGAGTCAATTGTTAAAACTGCATTTAAGTTTGACTTGTCAAGTGCATCATCCTTACTCTTTTCAAGCTCCTTCTTTGAGCTGTCAAGAGATGCCGCTGCTGTTGCAAGCTGTGCCGACTGCTGTCCTATGCTTATAGAGCTGAGGGCTGCCTGACTGTTTAGATTATCATAGGCATCTAAAAGTGCTGTCTCTCCTTGTGCTATCTGGTCAAGCCCGCTTTGGCACTGCTCTATACCTGTATTCACCTGAATGAGAGTCTGTGCTATCGCTGACGCTGCCGCAGGCAGATCATCTGCTGTGTTTACGGTGATTCCAAGCGCCGAGAGACCTGAAAACTGTGTTGCAATCTGCTTATTAACCTGCTCAAGCTGCGCTTTGAGTGCTGTGCCCGCTTCACCCGGTGCATTTGCGCCCTCTTTGAGTGACGGAATTGTCTTTGTATATGTATCACTATTCATGAAGTCTGAAAGAGCTGACTGAATTGTTTCAAGCTGGCTCTTCTGCTCATTTAAGCTTGCAAGAGTACTCTCCAGCTGAGTTTTCTGCTCTGCAAGCTTTGCCTTTTGCTCCTTTAGCGTATCCACTCCCGCGCTCATCTGATCCGATGCAGATGTGATTGCGTTTTGTCCGCTCTCTATCTTTGCGCTTGCATCATCCATCTGACTTTTTGCATCGTCAAATTTCTTTGAAACGGCATTATTTATTTTCTCATTGAGCGCATCTATCTTGGCCTGATTCATCGTGACCTGTATCTGCTCGGTGAGCTCACCTGTTGCAGTCACTGATGCGACTCCCTCTGTACTCTCAATTGCAGGCTTAAGTGTGTTTTCCACAAAGTCGGTGATTTCCGACTTGCTTTTCCCATCCATATCCACAGCAGTCATCATGATTGGAAGCATGTCCGGATTTATCTTCATAATGGTCGGAGTACCCACTCCATCCTTCCAGCCAGCCTTGACCTGATCTATTTTCTGCTGCATCTCTATCACTACAGAATCCATGTTGGCATTCTGCTCATACTCGCATGTCACCAGAGAATAGCTGTTATATGACATTGAGCTTACGTTTTTGATATTGGACGTAGTTGCCATAGCTGCTTCAAGCGGCGCGGTGACATCGCTCTCCACCTCCTGTGGACTTGCTCCCATATCTGTTGTCACGATAAGTGCATACTGAAAGCTCATATCCGGTAGCAGATCTGTCGTCATCCTGCCAAGTGATACAACACCGAGTACTATTACCAACAGCACTCCTACAAGTACAGTAAAAGGCTTTTTTACACTATATCTTGATATCATCTGACCCCTCCTTCTTCTTTTCCTTGATAATGTCCTGCCTTAATTTGATAGACAATGTGATTACTGCGATTTTCACAATAAATTTAATTCGCTGTTATACTTTTATTATACAATGTGGCGGATTGCAACTCAATTGGTTTATACTTTTTTAAGAGTTTTTAACAATAAAAAAGACACCCAATTATACGATTAATATAATTCGATGTCTTTAAATGTCTTTAAATATCTTTTAATATCTTTTATTTATTTTAGCTTCAAATGCCCTCTTCCTCAATCTCATCCTCATCATCATTGATACCTGCAACAGCACTTGTAACGGCTCCGATTACAGCGACCAGCGCAAAGATGATAACTAAAAAAATAACTATAAAAAATGCTACTAAAAAACCTGTATCTGTCATATAATTTACCCCCATAGCTGTCTCACAGCTTCTTTAAAATATAGTTTTAGTTTAACACACTTGTCTGTAAATAACAATATCGTAAAGGGCTAAATTATTGACTAAATATTGACTAAAATATTGATTTATGAAATTGCTCAGTCCTTGATCTGCATACCGTTTGCATCCATATGATAGCCTTCTGTCATGATCAGCTTTGATACCGGAACTATCTCATAGCCCATTTCCTGCAGCTTCGTGAGCATCTCATCGAGTGCCTGCGAGGTGTATTTTGCGCCAAGATGGCAGAGTATTATCGAACCGCAATCCAGGCTTTTGTGATTGCACACTGTATCTATAATGTTTTGCACACCATAGTTTTTCCAGTCGAGCGAATCCACATCCCACTGGATTGGATAATAGTCACAGCCATACACTGTGTCAATCAGTTCATTGTTGTACGAGCCGTATGGCGGTCTGAATACCTTCATATCCTTTCCGGTCAGCTCCTTGACCTTTTTGTGCACATCCATTATCTCCGTCTTCATCTCGCCTGCCGTGATTGTTGCCATATCATAGTGGTGCTCACTGTGATTTCCGGGCTCATGCCCTTTTTCAACCAGCGTCTTTACACATTCAGGGTTATCACTCACAAACCCTCCTGTCATAAAAAATGTAGCCTTTACGTTGTGCTTGTCAAGTGTCTCCATCATACTGTCAAAATCCTCTGCTCCCCAGGCACAGTCAAATGAAAGGGCTATCTTTTTTTCCGTTGTCTGAACCGAATATACAGGCAGCTTTCTGTCTCCGAACTGACTCACAGCACTGCTAAGTGTCTCCATCACCTCTATATTTTTCAGCTGTGATATGTCATACTCTCTGCCATATAAAGCGCCTGTAATAAGAAGCGCCGACAGCAGCACTCCAAAAAGGAATCTGTGTCGGCGTTTCTTTCGTTTTGTCCCATTATGTAGTTTTGTATTTTGCATGTATGCTCTGTATTCACTCATGCTATATACTATTCTTTATTATCACAAATTATGAATAATGAAATAACTCTATTTCAGTTCTTCTGCCCTTCCGATAAACTCAAGCACTACCTCAATCGACTGATGCGCAGCCTTCTCCGCAAAGGTCTGGTAGTCTGTCTCGCCGCCATCGCCGTCTGATATTGAGCGAAGAATGGCAAATGGCACATTGTTCACATAGCACACATGACCGATGCTGCCGCCCTCCATCTCTGCTGCGATTGCATCAAAGGTATTCGAAATATAATCCTTCTGCTCCTTTGTGGCAATAAACTGATCTCCTGTTGCGATATTGCCCTTTTTGTAGTGGATATTCCTGTCAGCTAAGCATGAGCACATGAGCTCCACCATTTTTGTATCTGCCGGAAGCAGAATCATGTTGATACCTGAAAGAAGCCCCTTCGGATCTCCGATTGGCGATGTATCCATATCGTGCTGCAGCACGTTTGTGGCTACTGCCACGTCAAGCACATTTAAGTCCTTTGTCAAAGTTCCTGCCACTCCAATATTGACAATCATATCTACATCATATTTCAAAATCATGGCCTCTGCACATATTGCCGCAAACACTTTTCCTATTCCGCATTTTGCCGCAACAACATACTGATCACCGATTTTGCCCTCAACAAACTCCACTCCGCTGTAAACCTCTGTCTGTGTGTCTGTCATCTGAGCCTTTAAGTCATCGACCTCCATCTGCATTGCACCAATTACACCTATTGTCATTTTATTTCTCCATTCCTGCTATCTTGCTATTATATTTTTAGTCCTCGTTTACTGTGGATAAGTAAACTCCATATTTGTCTGGCTCTCAAGCACCTTAAGATATGCACGGCACTCCTTCTTTGCCTCGTCAAGTGACAGATTCTCGTAATGTCCGCACTCTATGGCTGATGCACCAAATACCGGTCCATCATACTCAAGTATCTGCTTTAAGACCTCTTTGGTGATTTCAAAAACCTTTCCCGGCTCGACATCCCTCACAACGAGATAGAAGCCTGTCTGACAGCCCATCGGTCCAAAATATACCACATCATCTGCAATCTCAGAGTTTCTCACACATGTTGCAAACATATGCTCCACTGAGTGCATAGCTGAATTGGTCATATAATCGCCTGCATTAGGTTTTCTTGTACGAAGGTCGTATGTAACGATTTCTCCATCTTTTCTTGAAATATAAAATCCAGGTTTAAGAATATTATGATTAATTGTAAAGCTTTTAATTCTTTCCATAAAAATGTTTCTCCTTACTTAGTTGCTGCCTCAAACTGCTTCAGATAATCCTCAAATACATTGAGTGCATCATCCACAGGCTTTGGTGTGCTCATATCAACACCGGCACTCTTTAGCAGCTCGATTGGATTCTTCGAGCATCCACCGCACAGGAAATTTCCTATATACTTATCCACAGCAGGCTTTCCCTCCTCAAGTATCTTTTTTGAAAAAGCAACTGCTGCCGAATAGCCTGTCGAGTACTGATATACATAGTACGGTGTGTAAAAATGCGGTATGCGCATCCACTCATATGATATCTCATCATCCACGCGCATATCCGGTCCGTAGTACTGCACATTCAGCTCATGCCACAGTTCATTTAGCACATCCTTGGTAACCGGCTCGCCCTTTTGCATTTTCCGGTGAGCTATATGCTCAAACTCAGCAAACTGCGCCTGCCTGAAAAGTGTCGTCCTGAAGCCGTCCAGAAAATGTGTCATGAGATATTTTCTCTCATTCTCATCCTCACAATGCTCAAGCATATAGTGCATTAAAAGTGACTCATTGCAGGTGGATGCAACCTCTGCAACAAAAATCAGGTATCCTGCGTAGGTGATGCTCTGATGCTCATTTGAATAGTATGTATGCATCGCATGTCCCATCTCATGAGCCAGCGTAAACACACTGTCCAGATTGTCGGCATAGTTCAAAAGCACATACGGATGAGTGCCGTAAGCGCCCCATGAATACGCACCGCTTCTCTTGTTCTCATTCTCATATACATCTATCCAGCCACTCTCCATGCCAGCCTTAAGTGTGCTGACATACTCATCACCCATAGGCTCAAGCGCCTTTGCCACAAGCTTTTTCGCCTCATCATAGGTGTAGGTGGTCTGTACATTGTCCACAATCGGTGCAAACAAATCATACATATGCAGATGCTCCACACCTAAAAGCTTCTTCCTAAGCGCCATGTACCTGTGCAGAGCCGGTAGATGTGCGTGAACCGTCTCAATCAGATTGTCATAGACACTCTCAGGAATATCGCCACCTGATAAATACATGGCCCTTGCGCTGTCATATTTTCTTACCCTTGCATAAAAAGTGTCATTTTTCAGCTTGCTGATGTACATCATGGAAACAGTATTGCTCCACTTCTTGTACGAATCATACACTCCGCGGAACACCTGCTTGCGCAGGCTTCTGTCCTTGCTGCTTAAAAAATCTATGAAATTGCCGTGCGTGATACGGATTTTATTTCCCTCAACATCAGTGATATATGGGAATTTGATATCCGCGTTGTTGAACATGCTGAATATATTCTCCGGCGCTGCAGCCATCTCACCGCACTGCGCCAGGATATTCTCCTCTGCAGCCGATAAAGTATGCTCTTTCTGACGCATTATCTCATCAATCGCACGCTTATAGTGCATAAGCTCATTGCTCTCACTGTAAAAGCTCTCAAGCCTTTTATCATCTATCCGCAAAATCTCCGGACTCGCAAATGCCAGCGCACCTGATGCCTGAACAGTCAGTGTCTCTGCCTTTGACACATATGCCTGATATTTCGACACGGCAGTGTCCTGATGCGAGCGCTCATTCGCATAAACCACTATACGCTCCAAATAATAAGACAGCTCATCCTGCTTCTTAAAAAAATCAAGCAGCGTTGCTGCACTGTCTGCCAGATGTCCCTTAAAGCCCGAGAGCTTTTCTGCAAGCTGTGACGCTTTTTCACACTCAGCCTCCCACAGCTCATCTGTCTCATACATATCCTCAAGCTTCCATTTGTACTCATCTGAGATTTCATCTCTCTTTTGAAGCCTTTTCTCACTCATTTTGTGTTACCTTCTATCTTACTTTTCTTGTTCTCGGTGGTTCTGAATAGTTACCTTGTTTTCAACTCTTCAGAACCACCCCACGCACATTCGCAAAACCGCACGATGTTTTTATAAAACTACCCACACATCTGTTCTGCAAAATGCATATAGACGTGTGGGATATATGTGAATTATAACAATTAAGCTCTACTTTGTAATTAAAGTGCCCATACCACCTGAAACAGTCTTGCCCTCTTTGTTGAGCTTTGTGATAAGCACTGAACGGATGGCAGAGTCACCGATAAAGTCGATAGCCGCCTCAATCTTTGGAGCCATGGTACCCTCATCAAACTCGCCTGCTGCAAGGTACTTCTTTGCCTCATCGACAGTCATGGTATCAAGCGGCTTCTCATCCTCCTTGCCATAGTTCAGGCAGACCTTGTCAACGCTTGTAAGTATAACAAGTCTGTCAGCATCAAGAGTATCTGCAAGCTTTCCTGCTGCAAGATCCTTCTCGATAACAGCACTGGCGCCCTGAAGCTTATTATCCTGTGCTAAAACAGGAATTCCGCCGCCACCGCATGCGATAACAACCTGATCCGCATCAACAAGAGCCTTAATAGCATCCTTTTCCACTATATCAACAGGCTTTGGAGCTGCCACAACTCTTCTGTAGCCTCCCTCAACCTGTGTCACATGGTTGCCCTTTTTCTCTTCTTCCTCAGCCTCAGCCTCTGTCATAACACGGCCAATGATCTTTGTCGGATGATAAAAAGCCTCATCATATGGGTCAACAACCACCTGTGTAAGTATTGTAGAAACGGTCTTGTAAATTCCTCTGCCAAGAAGCTCTGTACGGATAGCATTCTGTAAATCATATCCTATATATCCCTGACTCATTGCAGAGCAGACAGCTGTAGGTGTAGCTGTATACTCAGGATAAATCCTGCAAAACTCAGACATAGCGGTGTGAATCATGCCCACCTGCGGTCCGTTGCTGTGTGTGATAACAACCTCATAATCGTCCCTGATAAAATCTGCAACTGCCTTTGCTGTATGCTTTGTAGCCTCGTGCTGCTCCGGAAGAGTTGTTCCAAGAGCATCATGTCCGAGTGCAATAACTATTTTTTTCTTCTTCATGCCGACCTCCTATGCTGCATCCGCTCAATGTGTATTATATCTCATAATCATAAACCGATGTGTATACTATGATAAATCTACATATAAACCATCAATTTTGAAGAATTCCTATGCGGTGCAAAAGTAAAATTATTTATATACATTATCTAATATTTTAGGGAATTTGTCTAGTACTTTGAACTGATTTGAACAACATTTCCGCCACAACATAGCGAACGTAAGCCGAGCGTAGCGATGGCGCACACGTAAGCGCATATCTGCCACAGCGTAAGGGACATAAGCCCCGGGTACCGGCGGCGCACACGTACTCTTGCAGAAGCGCATAGCGAAGTGGCTTAGATACTGTAGAAATTATGCCCATGAATCGAGTAGGAGGCGGTGACTAACCGCCGTCCTCTCACAGCACCGTACGTACCGTTCGGTATACGGCGCTTTCAATAGTTAACGTGCACAGACTGATAGGCTGTGGCTAAATCGTAAAAGCCACTGTTTATCAGTCTTTCTTTATTCAGCGCCCAAATCACAGCTTTGTTATTGCTGATATACCAATACTTTCTGCGACTGTTTGCTATTGTTGACGCATAGTGTTCTGGGATTCCAAGTTTGACTAGATTTTTATATTTCGTTCTAGGTTTCTTCCACTGTTTCCATATACACATGCGTATTCTGTGATAGAGCCATCCGTTGATGTCTTCAATGTTATTCTTCATGCTTGCTATTCCGTAATAGTTCAGCCACCCTCTTGCATATACCTTGATTTTCTCAAGGCTTGGCTTGATTGACTGACATCGTTTACGGGAAGACAACTCTTTCAGTCTCGACTTAAACTTTCTCCATGACTTTGGATGAACGCGAACATAAATACCCGTTCCATTCCTTCCCAATGCAAAGCCAAGATACTTAAAATTTCGGATTGCAAACACACTGACAGTACGGCTTTTCTTTCTGTTGACTGTAAGTTTCAGCTTCTCTTCAAGGTATTTCGTACTGCTTTCCAGAAGTCTCTCCGATGCTCGCTTGCTCTTCGCAAGGAGCACGATGTCATCTGCATATCTGATGCATGGCACTCCTCTCTTCACAAACTCCTGGTCAAACTCATTGAGGTAGATATTCGCCAGTAATGGGGATAGGTTTCCTCCTTGTGGCGAACCTTCCTCTGTTTCCATCACCACTCCATTCTCCATTACCCCGCTTTTCAGATAACGCTTGATCAACTGTACCACCCGTTCGTCCTTTACAGTCTTACGTAGTAAGTTAATAAGGATTTCATGGTTAAGTGTATCAAAGTATTTCGATAAATCTAAGGATACTGCATATGTGTATCCTTCTTCTGCATACTCCTTCACTTTAAGTATTGCTTCTTTAGCGCTTCTGCCCGGACGATAGCCAAAGCTTCCATCCGCAAACAACGGTTCATAGATTGGCACTAACTGTTGTGTTATTGCCTGTTGGATTGTTCGGTCTATCACCGTTGGTATGCCAAGCTTTCGCACACCACCGTCTGGTTTCGGAATTTCAACCCGCCTTACCGGAGATGGAGTATATTTTCCTCTGAGTATCCGGTTTTTCAGTTCCTGTTGATGTTCCTTTAGATATGGCAGAATTTCTTCGATGCTCATTCCGTTAATACCTGCCGCTCCTTTATTCGCCTTCACTCTTTTATACGCTCTATTTAGATTATCTTTGTACAGTATCGCTTCCAAGAGTTTCGGCTGTGCACTGTCTCTTTCTTTCCATATCCGATTGAATGACCTGGACGCTGTCTCTTATACACATCTCCGAGCCCACGAGAC
>OJPZ01001194.1_pt1 | contig 10052 bp, 10 predicted proteins | sample 1598611 | NCBI WGS metagenome assembly OJPZ01 (sample SAMN03922494, study PRJEB24848) | human gut metagenome | isolation source: stool sample | host: Homo sapiens | place: Germany | collected 2011-11
GTCAGATGTGTATAAGAGACAGGTACCCTGGAAGGCCAGGGTCCGCAGCACCCGCTCCCGGCCGGTCATTTGCACAGGGGGCCACCGTAGTAGCCCTCCTCCTTCCAAACCTTGTGCATCAGCTCATAGCGGCTGAGGGCAAGGCCGGTGAAGGCGCAGTTGGAAGTGGAGAAAATGTAGCCGTAGCCGGGCATACCTTCCCGGAGAGAGCGGCGAACATCCGCTACCAGCTCCTCCTCGGTGCCCGTCTGCATCAGGCCGCAGTTGACGTTGCCGATGAGGCACACCCGGTCGCCATAGAGCTCCTTGGCCTTGCTGAGGCTGACACCGCCCTGGGGATCCAGGGAGTGGACAGCGTCGGGGCCCGCGTCTACGATCATATCCAGAATGGGCATCACGTTGCCGTCAGTGTGCTTGATGGAGTAATAGCCGGCGGCGCGATAGTAGTCCAGGATCTCCTTGAGGTAGGGCTGCACGAACTCAGCAAACATATCCCGGCTGTAGAAGGGGTTGACGTTGAAGCAGTAGTCGGAGCACAGGCACCAGCCGTCCAGAAGGCCGGGGTGCTTGGCCATCTCATCACAGAGTTTCTTGGCGAAGGCCACCCGCTCCTGGGTGCCCTGGTGGATCTTCTCCGGCTCCTCGTACATCATGGTGGAGAACTCCATCATGGTGTCACCGGTGGGAATGGGGTAGGTGGGATCGCCGTGGATCATCAGGAAATACTTGTCGCCGGACAGCTCACGGATGGTTTCCAGGATGGCCCGGGTGGATTCGATGTCGTCGGGCATCTCGCCGATGGGGCCAGGATTGGGATGGACAAAGATTGCACTGTGGTCATACTTTTCCGCTATCTCGATGTAAGCCTTGGCCATATCCACCAGGTGGAGACGCCGCTCGGCGGCACTCATCTGGTACCACTGCTCATAGTTCCGGTGACAAGGATGGATCCGACCGATGGCCTCCATGGTCAGGAACATGACCAGCTCAAAGTGGGGCACATGACCCTCAATCGGTTCTCTCCGAAGGGCTTGGATAAATTTTTCTCTGGGCGTCATGGATGGCCCCTCCTTTAATACACAAATTTTTTTCAAAATATTGATTATTTTTATTCAATCTGCTATATTGCTATCATAGCCATTTCCTTTTTGTACTGCATCCAAGAACGGACACAGTACAAAATCGAAGATTTTCACCAAAAGGGAGGTGCAGAGCATGGCACAGGCACCGATCGAATGGATGGATTCCCCCATTGAAACCAAGGAACGGAAGATCATGACCAGGGACCAGCTGGGGGTTCCCGGTCTGCGGATGATCGGCCATCACAGTACGGCTCACGCCATTTCCGCCCTGGATCTCCACTACCATAAGGACTGTTTTGAGCTCACTTATGTTGTACAGGGCAACGTGAGATTTTCCGTGGATGGGCGCATGTATCCCCTCTCAGGCGGCGACCTGTTTATTACCCTGCCCGATGAGGTGCATGACACCGGGTCCGCCCCCATGTCTCTGCATCAGATGTACTGGTTTCAGATCAACCTCAATCACCCGGACGGGTTTCTCTTCATGGCGGAACCGGCTGTACAGCTGCTGCGGGAGCACCTCTACCAACTGCCTGCCCGGGTGATCAAGATGGACGCCGACCAGGCTACCTCCATCATGTCCGATGCTTTTGAGTATTTTCGCAGCGGTACCGAGCTGGGGCAGATCCAGGGCGCCCAGCTGCTGGGGCTGTTTCTGCTGCAGGCGGTGGAGAGAGCGGACCTGACGTCTTTCCGCATTACGCCGGATATTGGGCGGACCATGGACTACATTCTGGAACACATACAGGACGAACTGCCTATGGAGGAGCTGGCTCAGGTGGCATTGCTGTCTGTGTCCCGCTTCAAGCAGAAATTCAAGCTGGAGATTGGCACCAGCCCCCGGAATTTCATCAACTTCCACAAGGTGGAGGCGGCAAAGCGCCTGCTCCTGGAGGGGCGCAGCGTGACTGATGTGGCCATGGAGCTGAATTTCTCCAGCAGCAATTACTTTTCCAGTGTCTTCCGCCGATACACCTCTTTTTCACCCTCCCAGTATCTGGTCTATATGGCCGGCGCCAACCGCATTTCCCCTGACAACGCGGGGTACCGGGACGCACCAAAAGATGAGGATGATCCGCCGCCTAAAAAAAGATCCGCCTCAGCGGCGGGAAATCCATAGAGACAGACCCATAGCGCGGTTTCCGCGCCGGAAAGTGAGGACCATGTATGTACCGAATTTTGTGCTACGGCGACTCCAATACCTGGGGCTACAATGCTGAAACAGGGGATCGCTTTCCCGAGAATGTCCGCTGGACCGGCGTGCTACAGGGACTGCTGGGGCCTGCCGTCCGGATCCTGGAGGAGGGGCAGCCCGGCCGCACCACCGTGTGGGACGACCCCATTGAAGAGCACCGAAACGGCAAGACTGCCCTGTACAGTACTCTGGAGTGTCAGAGCCCTGTGGATCTGGTGATCCTTATGCTGGGCACCAACGACCTCAAGCCCCGCTTTTCCCTCAATGCCTTCGATATTGCCGCCGGAGCCGAGCGGCTGATCCGCATCATCCGCACCCACCTGCCCGACGGCCAGAAGCAGCCGCCCCGTATTTTGCTGGTCTGCCCGCCGCCCATCGGGGATCAGGTGGACAGCGGTGCCATCGGCGGCATGTTCACCGCCGCCCACAGCGTGGCGGAATCCCGGGCGCTGCCCCGGTACTTTGCACCGCTGGCCCAACGGTACGACTGCCTGTATTGTCAGGCGGGGGACTATGTGACAGTACTCAGCCCGGTGGACAGCGTCCACCTGACCGCCGAGGGACACCGCGCTTTGGCGGAGGCCCTGGCTGACCTGATCCGCCGGCAGGTGGACTTTTAACTGATCTGCTGAACTTCACAGCAGTTTGTCCCGATAAAAAAGAAACGCCTTCGGACAGACGAGCCTGTCCGAAGGCGTGTTTTCTTTTTCTTAGCTTTCCAGTTCCGCCAGGGTGGGCATGGCGGGGATGGCACCGCTGCGGGAGCAGGTCTTGGCGGCAGCCCGGTTGGCAAAGGCCAGAACAGACTCCACTTCTTCCGCCGTCAGTCCTGCCAGAGGCTTCTCCCCCCAGCGGCATAGGCGACTGAGCACCGCGCCCAGGAAGGTGTCGCCGGCACCGTTGGTATCGGCAATGGTAGTTTTTACTCCGGGTACATGGCCGGTGTGATCCCCAAGACGGTAGAAAGCCCCGTCGCCGCCCAGGGTAACCAGCACCAGGGTGATTCCCAGATTCCGCAGGATATTGGTGCCCTCTGCCAGATCGGCGGTGCCCGTCACCAGGGGCAGCTCCTCCTCGGAGATCTTCAGGATGTCTACCAGCGGCAGCGGCTTCTTCATCCACTCCACCGCCTCCGCCTCGCTGTTCCACAGGGCCTGCCGGTAGTTGGGATCGTAGCTCACCAGTACGCCCATCTCCCGGGCCTTCCGGGCAGCAAAGAGGGTGGTATCCCGGGCGGGACCTGCGGTAAGGCTCACGGAGCCAAAGTGGAGGAACCGGGAACGGCGGATCAGCTCCAGGTCCACCTCATCCTCCCGCAGCTCACAGTCCGCGCCCCGGACAAAGCGGAAGTCCCGCTCTCCGGTCTTGTCCACGGATACGATGGCCATAGTGGTGGCGGCCTCTCCGGTGCGCAGACCGGACACATCCACTCCATTCTCCTGGAGGACCCCGGTGAGATAAGCGCCGAAGCCGTCGGCCCCCACTTTCCCCACAAAGGCAGCGGAGGCGCCCAGGCGGGCGGCGGATACCGCCACATTGGCCGGTGCACCGCCGGGATTGGCGGCAAAGGTAGGTACCCGGTACTCGTTTACTCCGGTCTGAGTCAGATCGATCAATACTTCTCCAATGGCGGTAATATCCATATCGGCGGTTCTCCTTCTCGTATTCTCAGGCCGCATTCGGCCTTTGGCACTACTGCATACGATAACACAGTTTTTTCCCTTCCACAAGAGGGGGCCGACTCTCCAATCGGCCTGTCTCGCCCCACCAACGATTTTGTTCTGCGAATGATATTGTATTGCTTTGCTCTTTGACCGCCGGTATAATCCATGTAGCACAATGGTCAGCAAATGCCCGTTTCTACCGACTTTTTTGTACTCAATCCACAGAAGCGGCGACTTTGAGCGGGCTCTGTCCTCCGCTGCGCGGCGGGACAACTGTTTTTGTATTTATTTTTTTGATTCATCCAGGGGCAGAAGGGAAGGACGAGTAATATGGCAGAAATGACATCGCTGGAACGGGTACAGGCCGTCCTGGCCGGGCAGATGCCCGACCGGGTACCTGTGATTCCTCAGGGCTTTATGTTCAGCGCCAAGACCGCCGGCTACGACATCGGGGCCATCAATCGCAATCCGGCCAAAATGGCGGAGAGCCATCGGATCAGTCAGGAGAAATACGGCTACGACGGCTGTGTGGTGGATGTGGACGACGCCACCCTGGCCGAGGCCTGCGGCGCGAAGGTAATCTTCCGGGAGCAGGACGTGGCCTCCGTGGATGAGCACCACCCGGTGCTGGAGGATCTGCGGGAAATAGACGACCTGAAAATGCCGGATCCCCTGAAGGATGGGCGTATCTGTGAGTGGCTGGAGACCGTGGAGCGGCTGAAGGCCGCCATCGGAGATCATGTATTCATTATGGGTCGGGCAGACCAGGGGCCCTTCAGTCTGCTGTGTCTGCTGCGGGGCACCCAGGAGTTCATGGTGGACCTGCTCACCGAGGATGAGGAGGTCATCCGCCACGCCCTGGAGTGGACTACCGAGGCCCATACCCGGTTTGCTCTGGCCCAGCTGAAGGCCGGAGCCCACGCCACCAGCATGGGCGATGCCTATGCCAGTCCCAATCTGGTATCCCCGGATATGTACCGGGACTTTGCCTTCCCCTATGAACAAAAGGTGGTGGAAAATGTCCGCCACACCGGTATGCCCTACTCCGTCCACATCTGCGGCGACACCAACCGGATCGTCCCCCTGATGGGCCAGACCGGCGCCAGGATCCTGGAGGTGGACTGGAAGGTAGACATGGGTGCGGCCCGGAAGGCCGTGCCGGAGGACGTGGTCCTCATGGGCAACCTCAATCCCAGCGATCCTCTGTGCCTGGGAACACCCGATCAGGTCCGCCAGCAGGCCAAGGGTATTATCGAGGCCACCCGCGGTAAAGGGCTGATTCTCAGCTCTGGCTGCGCTATGGGCGCCAATACTAAGCCGGAGAATATGGAGGCCATGGTGGCCTCTGCCCGGCTCTATGGTACCCGGGAGCAGCTGGAGGCCCTTCAGGCCTGAGTGCGGAGGAGGGAGACATCACATGATCCACACCATTAGCAATGACAGACTGACCGTACAGATCAATGAAAAGGGCGCGGAGCTCTGGTCCATCCGCTCCGCCGACGGTACGGAGTACCTCTGGCAGGGGGATCCCCGCTACTGGTCTGACCGGGCGCTGAATCTGTTTCCCCAGATCGGCCTTTGTACAGACGACCAATACACCGTGAACGGTAAGACCTACACCATGGATATCCATGGCTTCATCAAAGACACCGTCCTTACCCCCGCCTTCGTGGGGCCGGATCGGCTGACTCTGACCTGCCGTGACACCGCGGAAACTCTTGCGCACTATCCCTTTCCCTTCTGCTACACCATCGCCTACCGCCTGGAGGGCGATACCATCCATGTGACGATATCGGTGGAGAATACCGGGGAGCGGGAGATGTATTTTTCCGTGGGTGGACACCCCGGCTTTAACCTCCCGCTGGAGTCGGGACTGCAGTATGAGGACTATTTTCTCCAGTTCCCGGAGGGAGCCACAGCCCGTCGGGCGGAATGTACCCCTGGAGATTGCCGGATGTTGGGGGAGGTTACCGATTACCCGCTGGAGAACAGCCGGATCCCCCTCTCCCACGAGCTGTTTGCCAGCCGGGTGCTGATTCTTACCGATATGCCCAAAACTGTCACCCTGCGTGCGGAGAAGGGGCATAAGCAGGTCACTGTTACCTACCCGGATATGAACTATCTGGGCATTTGGAAGTGCCTGGGCACCCAGGCCCCCTATGTCTGCATCGAGCCATGGAGCGGCGTGTCCGCCCGGGTGGGCATTGTGGAAGATTACGGCCAGCAGCCGGATATGATTCATTTGCCCGCCGGAAAGCGCTATGAAAACAACTGGAGCATCCAGATTACGGAAGGATAAGGAGAAATCGTGCTATGAAACGCAGTGAAATCAACAAGGCTCTCCAGGAGATGGAGGCCACTCTCAACCGCTATCAGATCAACCTGCCCAAGTTCTGCCACTTTACGCCGGAGCAGTGGCAGGAGAAGGGCCACGAGTACGACGAGGTCCGGGAGAACATGCTGGGCTGGGATATTACCGACTACGGCCTGGGCGACTTCGACAAGGTGGGCTTTTCTCTCATCACCCTGCGCAACGGCAACCTGGCCCTGGCGGACAAGTATCCCAAGACCTATGCGGAGAAGCTCATCTATTTGAAGGAGGGCCAGTACTCTCCCAATCACTTCCACTGGAAGAAGATGGAGGACATCATTAACCGCTGCGGCGGCGTCCTGCTCATCAAGGTGTTCAACTCCCTGCCCGATGAGTCCATCGACCGGGAGTCCGACGTTACCGTACACATTGACGGCTGCGCCATGACGGTACCCGCCGGTACTGTAGTGCGCCTGGAGCCGGGCATGAGCATCTCCATCCAGCCTGGCCTCTACCACGACTTCAACGTGGAGCCCGGCACCGGCCCCATCGTCATTGGCGAGGTAAGCCAGTGCAACGACGACAACATCGATAACCGCTTCGAGCCGCCGGTAGGCCGCTTCCCCACCATTGAGGAGGACGAGCCCCCCTACCGCCTGCTCTGCAACGAGTACCCTGCCGCCCGCTGAGGGGATCAGCAGGTCGGATCAAAGGGATTCCCTATTTCAGAAGGCAAGGACGACAAAGAAAAAACCGGCAGCACACGTCAGTTGTGCCGCCGGTTTTTGACTTTGCCGGTTCTGTATGATGTCCCATTGGAGAAAACCTGGTGTGGGGATTTGCACTTTGTGAGACTGATGTGGTATACTATACTATTATTTTCCATTTGCTGTAGCGCTGCCGCAGCAGGGGCGGTGGAAAATTTATTCCCTGCCATGTGCCTGCCTTGCAGGCAGCGGAAGAAAGGACTGGCGATAAGCTATGGTGACCGGAATTGTGGATGTAGGCGGCGGGATGCGGGGCATCTACGCCGCGGGGATACTGGACTGCTGCATGGAGCATGGAGTCCACTTTGACTGCTGTATCGGCGTATCCGCCGGAAGTGCCAACATGGCGTCCTATCTAGCGGGACAGCAGGGGCGCAACTACCGCTACTACCAGGAGTACGCTCTCCGCAAGGAGTACATGGGCATAGGAAACCTGCTGCACACCGGCTCGTATATCAACCTGGACTATGTCTATGGCACCCTGAGCAACTCCGGAGGAGAGGACCCCATGGATTTTGAAGCTTTGATGGCGAACCCCGCCCGGCTCTTTGTGGTGGCTACCCATGCGGAGACAGGGGAGGCGCGCTATTTTACCAAGGCGGACCTCCGCCAGGATGACTACCGGATCTTCATGGCCTCCAGCTGTGTCCCCGGGGTGAATAAGCCCTTTGTCCTCAATGGCGTGCCCTATTTTGACGGCGCTCTCAGCGACCCGGTGCCGGTGGAGAAGGCTTTTTCTGAGGGGTGCGACCGGGTGGTGTTGCTGCTGACAAAGCCGGCGGATGTGATTCGGAAGCCGGGCAAGGATCCCATTCTGGCCTCCACCATCCAACGCAGATATCCGGTGGCTGCGCGGCAGCTGCTGCTGCGGGCCCAGCGGTACAACGCGGCCATTGCGGCGGCAAAGCGGTACCAGAGGGAGGGCCGCGTCCTCATCCTCTCCCCGGCGGATACCTTCGGGGTGGACACCCTGAAGCGGGACAAACAGGCTCTGCAGCGCCTGTATCAGGAGGGCGTCCGGGATGGGAGCAAGGTGCTGGAGTGGATGGCCTAGAGCTTGGCGGATATCACGACACGGGCTGTCCTTGCAAAAATGACAAATTGTCCATATAATGGAGTAAATCAGATTTCTGCAGAGGACAGCAAGGAGGAACCATAGTGGCAGCCGATATGAAACAGACTATCGCCCAGGCGGCGAAAATCCTGCTGATGGAGAAAAACGTAAAAAAGCTGACGGTGAAGGATATTGTGGAGGAATGCCAGATCACCCGTCAGGCATTTTATTACCATTTTGAGGATATTCCCGATCTGTTTCGCTGGATGCTGGAACGTGATACGGAGCGGACCATGCTGGAGGCTCAGTCCCTGAAAAGTGGGGAACAGCGTCTGCGGTATTTGTTCACGATGGCCATCAATGCTCTGCCCTATATGAAAAAGGGGATGGAGAGCAATTACCGGGATGAGCTGGAGAAATTTCTTGCCCAGTATATTCAGCGCCTGTTTGAGCGGGTATGTGATGAGGAAGGACTCTATCAGGACTGCACCCGCTTTGAAGTTAAGCTGATTTTACGCTATCACAGTCAGGCGATTTTGGGGCTTCTTTGGGGCTGGACCGATGCGGACACAAAAAATCTGGATCAGATTGTCCACGTGGTGTACCGCCTGATGACGGAGGGGATCTCTCCCCGGGGTAAAGAGGAATAAAGGCTACCTGTCAAAAGGGCCGAAGTGTAAAAAAACTTTACACTTCGGCCCTTTTATTATGACACGGCAGGGAATGTGTTAATTGAGTCTCCGAACGCAGTTGCCTACAATACATACAGAAAGGAGGTGCGGATATGGCATGTGAAATTCTCTCCGTCAAGCTTTGTCAGCTGGACGAGCGGATGGGAAAGCTGCATAGCCGCATCCACATGAGTGAGACGGCGCATCACAGCCAACTCCGACAGGAGATCACTGCACTGGAACAGGAGTGTGCCGCGTCAGAACTGGCGCTGCAGCAGGAGCTGCAGCTGTCCAGGTCAACGTATGTTACAGTCCTTGCCAAAAGCTATGAGGAGATGGAGCAGGTGGTGAAGAGCGCCAGATCCAGGCTTCAGACCATGACCGGATGCTGTGAAGATCCGGAGACCTGCGCGGAAGCAAAGCTGTTGCTGGCTGAATATGCGCTGGATTTTGCCAATCAGGCGGCGGATCGGGCGCTGCTGCTGGCTATGGATGCCATCGATACGGAACGGCTCCGGCAGGAGAAAGAGGAAAGGAGTAAGTTATGAAGGAAGTCAAATCACCAAAAAAACCGCTGCTTTATTATTACGGTATCGTATTGCTGATTATTTTGCTGTTCAATGTGCTCATTACCCCCATGTTGTCCCGGGCCCAGGTCGTGGAGGTGGACTATGGAACCTTTATGGACATGATCGACGAGGGCAATATTGGTGCGGTGCAGGTAGAGGATACCCAGATCCTGTTTACCGACAAGGAGGACACCATGGTCTACAAGACCGGACCCATGGAGGACCCCACCCTTACGGAGCGGCTCCATGATGCCGGCGCGGAGTTCGCCCGGGTGATCGAGGAGCCAATCTCCCCGATATGGAGCTTTCTGCTGACCTTTGTGCTGCCTATCCTGATCTTTGTGGGCCTGGGCCAGTATATGAGCAAGAAGCTGATGGAGCAGGCCGGCGGCAAGAACTCCCTGTCCTTCGGCATGGGCAAAAGCAACGCGAAAGTGTATGTCCAGTCCACCAAGGGTATCCGCTTCTCCGACGTAGCTGGGGAGGATGAGGCCAAAGAGAGCCTCCAGGAGATTGTGGATTACCTCCACAACCCGCAGAAGTATACCGAGGCGGGTGCCTCTATGCCCAAGGGCATTTTGCTGGTAGGCCCTCCGGGTACGGGCAAGACCATGCTGGCCAAGGCGGTGGCCGGTGAGGCAGACGTCCCCTTCTTCTCCATCTCAGGATCGGAATTTGTGGAGATGTTTGTGGGCATGGGAGCCTCCAAGGTCCGGGATCTGTTCAAGCAGGCCAAGGA
>OJPZ01001199.1_pt1 | contig 10024 bp, 4 predicted proteins | sample 1598611 | NCBI WGS metagenome assembly OJPZ01 (sample SAMN03922494, study PRJEB24848) | human gut metagenome | isolation source: stool sample | host: Homo sapiens | place: Germany | collected 2011-11
CGTCTATCTGCTCGATGTCGGTGATGCTTTCGTTGATTTCATTCTTTATGCCAACAGTTGCTTTTGTCAGGCTGTTATATAGGTAAATGTTTCTTTGGTTGCAGAGCCATATTATATTATTATCATCGATAAATCCATAGCTGACGGGAGTATGCAGGCCTTCCGTTTCGCTTTTGGGCAATTTATATACCAGTTGGAAACGGTCGTGCTTACTTTCATAACAGAACACGCGTCCTTGCTTGCCTATTTCCCATAGCCTTCCCTGCGAATCCGAATACAGCCAGTTGAGGTTCATCATGGAGTTGATTTCATCTTCGCCGTCCATGAGTTTATAGTGCTTGAATTCCTTTCCGTTATAACGGTCGATACCGTCGTGCGTGAGGAACCACATGTAACCTTTAGGCCCTTTTTGAATCGCATATACCCGTCTGTTGCTCAAACCATCCTCTACGCCGATGTAGTTATATGTCTGAGCGGCAGCCAGAAAGGATGATATAAGGAAAAGAAAGAAAAAGAAATGCTTTTTCATATTAGCCGATTTTGGTATTTGAGTTTGATAAAGTTGGGGGGATTTAATATTAACACAAAAGTAGTGAAAATGTTTGAGATATGCAAAAAAGGAAATACAGAGTGGTAAAGCGGCAGGATGGAAGGCGGTGTGGAGATATAAGAAATGTGCCAAAGCTCCTGCAAAAGCAGAGTCTTTGGCACATTATCCATTATTGCATTACAGTTTTACACGTGGTTATTTTCCAGTCTTTTCTTCCACCCACTTGCGTGCGTTGACAAATGCCTCTATCCATGGGGTAACCTGGTCGCTGTGAACGCGGTCTTGCGGATAGTAGCCGTTCTGCCACGGGAAGATGGAGCGTTCCAGGTGAGGCATGATGGCCAGGTGGCGTCCGTCGGTGCTGGCTATTGCCGCAACAGAGTAGTCGGAGCCGTTCGGATTGCCCGGATATTCGTCGTAGGTATATTTTGCCACTACATTGTACTTGTCTTCATCGTAAGGCAATGAGAATTTTCCTTCTCCGTGTGCCACCCAGATACCGAGCTTGCTGCCGCTCAAAGAGCCGAACATTACGCTGCGGTTGGTAGGGATAGTCAGGCCGATAAAGGTCGATTCGAATTTATGGGAATCATTATGCAGCATCTTTCCCTTCTTTTCGTGGTCGGGAGTGATGAGGCCTAATTCCATCATAAGCTGGCAACCGTTGCATACGCCGAGAGACAGCGTGTCTTCGCGTGCATAGAACTTGTCGAGTGCTTCTTTGGCTTTCGGGTTGAAGAGGAAAGCGCCGGCCCAGCCCTTGGCGGAACCCAGCACGTCGGAATTGGAGAAACCACCACAATAAACCACCATGTTCACATCTTCCAATGTTTCGCGTCCGCTGATAAGGTCGGTCATGGTGACGTCTTTCACGTCGAAGCCGGCAAGGTAAAGTGAATATGCCATTTCGCGTTCACCGTTAGTTCCTTTTTCGCGTATGATGGCTGCACGAATACCGGTCGGAGTACGACGGTTCGGGTCAAGGTTGTATTGTGACAGTTTACCTTTGAACTCAGGGCGGAATACCAAATCCAATGGCTGCATCTTGTAGTTCTCAAAACGTTTCTTGGCACATCCGTTCATGGATTGCTTGCGGTCGAGCAGGTAAGAGGACGAATACCAGACATCGCGCATATAATCTACGCCGAACTGGTAAGTGGCATCGTCTTTGCTTACGAGGATATGGCGTTCGTCGGTCGGTGTACCTATCTTGATGTAACCTACGCCGGCGTCTTCCAAAATCTTCTTGACTTCTTCCTTGTGCTTATTGCTGATTTGGATAACGATACCCGGATTTTCAGCGAATAATATCTTGATGAGGTCTTGTTCCTTCATCTTGTCGAGGTTGATTTCCATACCGCCCTCTACGTTGGCGAAGCACATTTCGAGCAGCGTAGTGATGAGACCGCCGGCTGAAATGTCATGCCCGGCAAGGATCAGTCCTTTGTTGATCAACTCCTGTACGGCGAGGAAAGCATCGCGGAAGTATTCGGCGTCTTGTACGCAAGGCACTTCATCGCCTACTTTACCCAGCGATTGTGCAAAGGCGGAACCGCCCAGTTTCAGCTTGTCGAAGCTGAAGTCTATGTGGTAAAGGGTGGTCTTTGCATCGTTCACAAGTACGGGAGATACCACTTTCTTCACGTCGGAAACTTCACCGCCGGCAGATACGATGACCGTACCCGGAGCAATGACTTTGCTTCCGTCGGGATATTTCTGGGTCATAGACAGAGAGTCCTTACCGGTGGGAACATTGATTTGCAGTGCGCAGCAGAAGTCGCTCAATGCTTTGACTGCCTTATAGAGACGTGCGTCTTCACCTTCCTGCGAACGGCAAGGCCACATCCAGTTGGCGGACAGGGATACACTGTCCAAGCCTTCTGCAAGCGGAGCCCATACCAAGTTGGTCAGTGCTTCGCTGACGGAGAGGATAGAACCGGCTGCCGAGTCGGCAAGTGCCGCCTGAGGGGCATGTCCCAAAGAAGTTGCAATACCTTTTTCGCCGCGATAGTCCAATGCAACGACGCCACAATCGCTCAACGGTAACTGGAGTTCACCCTGACATTGCTGGCGGGCGATCTTGCCTGTTACGGAACGGTCTACCTTGTTTGTCAACCAGTCTTTGCAGGCTACGGCTTCCAGTTGGAGCACATTGGTGAGATATTCATGCAGTTGCGACAGTTCGTATTTCGGCATTTCATAATGGCGTTCTACGGTCTTGTCCACCATGTAAGTTTTAGGAGAAGAACCGAACATCTGTTCTACGGCAAGATCGAACGGACGTACACCGTCGGCTTGCTGGAAAGCGAAACGGTGGTCGCCGGTAGTTTCACCGACTACGTACATCGGAGCCCGTTCGCGTTCGGCCACCTTGCGTACGTGCTCGATAGCTTCTTCCTGAATCAGTAGGCCCATACGCTCCTGGCTTTCATTGGCTATGATTTCTTTGGCAGATAATGTCTTGTCACCAATAGGCAGTTTGCTCATGTCAATCAGCCCGCCACATTCTTCTACCAGCTCTGACAGGCAGTTTACGTGTCCGGCAGAACCATGGTCATGGATGGAGACCACCGGATTGGTGTCTTCTTCACAAAGTGCGCGTACTACGTTGTAGGCGCGTTTTTGCATCTCCGCATTGGCGCGTTGTACGGCATTCAGCTCGATGCCGCTGCTGTAACGCCCCGTATCCACGGATGATACGGAACCGCCGCCCAAACCGATGCGGTAGTTGTCGCCACCGATAACGACAACTTTGTTGCCGGCTTCGGGAGCGCCTTTCAGGCAGTCGCGTTGCGTACCGTATCCCACACCGCCGGCAAGCATGATGACTTTGTCGTAACCGTAAACCTCATCTTTCTCTTTGTGTTCAAAGGTGAGTACGGAACCGCAAATCAGCGGCTGGCCGAACTTGTTTCCGAAATCGCTGGCGCCGTTGGATGCCTTAATCAGGATTTGTTCGGGAGTCTGGTACAGCCATTTGCGTACCGGAAGTATTTCCTCCCAGGGACGGTCTTCGTCCGTGCGGGGGTAGGAAGTCATGTATACGGCTGTTCCGGCAATAGGCCATGAGCCTTTACCGCCGCCCATACGGTCGCGGATTTCACCGCCCGTACCGGTAGATGCACCGTTGAAAGGCTCTACGGTGGTAGGGAAGTTGTGGGTTTCGGCTTTCAGGGAGATAACACTCTTGATGTCCTTTATCTGGAAGAAGTCGGGCTTGGAGTGGTCTGCCGGGGCAAACTGCTCGATAACCGGACCTTCGGCAAAGGCAACATTATCTTTATAGGCCGATATAATCTTGTTTGGATTTTCCTGGGTGGTCTTCTTAATCATCTGGAAGAGGGAAGATTCCTGCTCCACTCCGTCGATGATGAATGTGCCGCCGAAAATTTTGTGACGGCAGTGCTCGGAGTTGGCCTGAGCAAACATCATGAGCTCAACATCCGTGGGATTGCGGTTCAGCTTGGTAAAGGCATCAATTAAATATTGGATTTCGTCCTCATTCAATGCCAGACCGAGTTCGACATTTGCCTTTTCAAGCGCTTCTCTGCCTTGTCCGACGATATCGATCGACTGCATGTCCTTGCCTTTTGCATCGGCAAACACGATGGCCGGATTCACATCCGGGCTCACGACACTTTCTGTCATGCGGTCATGCAGAACGGCAGCGATTGCCTCGCGTTCTTCGGGCTTGAGGACTGCATTTCCTTTCAGAATCAATTCATAGCAAGTGCCTCGTTCCACTCGAAGCACTTTCTTGAGTCCGCAGTTATGAACGATATCCGTCGCCTTAGAGGCCCAGGGAGAAATCGTTCCCAAACGCGGAATAGCCATAAAGCGTTCGGTTGAAGCGGTAACAATTGCTTCCTCTCCGTAGTCGAGGATCGATTCCAGCGTGTGAAACTCTTCAGAGGAAAGAGCTCCGTCTACATTGACAAAATGAATATAGCGGCTGTTGAGAGTAACAACTTCCGGACAGATCTTTTGAATCTTTTTCAAAAGACGTTCAGTTCTAAAGTCGGAAAGTGCACGTGAGGCATCGAGGCGTAACTGTGTCGTATTGCTCATTTTTAAGCTTTGTTCCTGTGGGGGAATTCGCTTCCTCCGAGATTGTGGATCAAGATTGAAAGAGGTTTGGAGTCAGTATTCTAATATTTTCGACCTTGCTTCGGACCATTGGCGGAACGGTTCGCCTCGGTACTGCTGCTTAGGCCAAAAACAACAAATCCCAAGGCTCCGAATACTCAGAATTCCTTGGGATATTTTTTGCATATGTCGGTCTCAATTACGGGATAAGGATGACACGGTAATCGTTGATGTTGGTCCTTGTGGGACCGGTATCAAGCAAATCACCGAGTTTTCCGAAGAATTCCTCTGCATTATGTTCCTCAAGGTACTGCTGAGGATCTAAGCCCAATTCTTCGGCTCTAGCCATGCTGTCGGGACGCAGAATTGCGCCGGCAGCCTCTCCGTTCCCGTCCACACCGTCGGTGTCTGTAGCCATGGCGTAGATAGGCTCACCCTTGAGTTCCTGAGCAAGCGCCAGCAGGAACTCTGAGCACGGGCCGCCCTTACCGATACGTCGGCCGGTCAGCGTTACCGTGCACTCTCCGCCGGATAAAAGCACCACCGGTTTGCGGCGCGGCTTGGAGAGTTCGAGACGAACTTTGCGGGCAACCTGCTGAGCAACCGCTTTTGCTTCACCGGTAATACCGTCGCCGATAATAACCGGACGCATGCCTTTCTCCTTAAAGAAAGCGGCTGCGACTTGCAGACCTTTGAAAGAGTTCGCAATGATCTTATTTTTGACGCCGCGCATTCTCGGATCACCGATTTTAGGGGTCTCGGGAATAATGCCGCGGGCACCGTTGCGCAGGTGATTCAAAATCGAGGGAGGAGCTTCGACATGCGCCTGGCTCAGATACCACAGAGCATCGGCATAAGTGGAGAAGTCTTCGGCACATGGTCCGGAGGCGATATCGGAGGGATTGTCGCCGACGGTGTCCGAAATAATCAGAGAAAGGACTTCGGCACCTTTAGCGCGGGCAGCCAATGCGAGCTGGCCGCCTTTCACCTGTGAAACGTGTTTGCGGACAGCATTGATATGGTCGATGGAAGTGCCGGACTTCAGCAAATCCTCCGTCACCTTCCGAATATCTTCAATGGTGACGCCTTCGACAGGAAGAGAAAGAAGACTGGAGCCGCCGCCCGAAATCAGGGCAAGCAGCAAGCTGCCCTCTTTCAGATGGTCGAGCTGATCCATCATCTTCTGCGTTGCTTCCAAGTTTGATTTGTCCGGAATCGGATGAGAAGCCTCAAGTACCTGGATCTTATGAGTCTCCTCCGAATGGCCGTGGCGCGTAATCACCACGCCCGTTAAATCTTTTTCCGGCCAAGCCTGCTCCACCGCTGCAGCCATACTGGCGGCAGCCTTTCCTGCACCGACGACAACCACATCTCCTTGGAAGGTTGAAGGGATATGAGGCGGCACAACCTTATGAGGATCTGCGGCATCAATTGCTACATAGAAGGACTCTACGAGGAGCTCTTCAAAACGGTCTTTTTCTTTAGTCAAGGGAACCTCTGCTTTATCATTCTTAGTTTCCTAGATATCGGGCGGTTTTACTAGCGGGGATTTCTATTAATTCTTCCGGCGTTCCTTCAAAAAGGATTGTTCCTCCGTCCTCTCCGCCGCCCGGACCCATATCAATAATCCAATCGGCCGCTCGGATAACATCCAAGTTGTGCTCGATAATCAATAACGTATTCCCCGCATCCTGCAGTTTCTTAAACACCGACAGCAACATCGAAACGTCGTGAAAATGCAATCCGGTCGTCGGCTCATCAAGTACGTACAGTGTTTTCCCCGTTCCCCTCTTGGAAAGTTCATGCGCCAGTTTCACGCGCTGAGCCTCTCCGCCGGAGAGCGTTGTCGCACTTTGTCCTAACTTGATATAACCAAGTCCGACATCTGCGAGGGTACGCAGTTTTCTCGCAACTGCCGGAACTGCCGAGAAGACCTCCAAGGCCTCATCTACGGTCAGATCCAGCACTTCCGCAATATTTCTTCCTTTGTATTCAACTTCCAACGTTTCACGATTGTAGCGGGTACCACCGCAAACGTCACATGGAACATACATGTCAGGTAAAAAGTTCATTTCGACTTTTACCAGACCTTCGCCTTCGCAGGCCTCACACCGACCGCCTTTGACATTAAAGGAGAAACGTCCTGATCCGTATCCCCTCTCTCTCGCAATCGGAGTTTCCGCAAATAAATCACGAATACCCGCAAGAACGCCCGTATAGGTTGCGGGGTTGGAACGAGGCGTCCGTCCGATGGGACTCTGGTCTACTGCGATGACCTTATCGAAAAACTGGAGACCCGACACTGATTTGTAGGGACAAGGCTGAGTTTGCGCGCGGTTCAGAGCATGAGCGGCAATGTTGTAAATTGTCTGGTTCACTAAGGTCGACTTGCCCGAGCCGGACACACCTGTCACAACGGTCATAAGACCTACAGGCACGGAAACATCTACATTCTTCAGGTTATGGCCCGAAGCGCCTTTGACCTCCAAGAACCGGCCGTCCGGTTTCTTTCGCTCCGTATTTTGGCGAACTTTAAGCCTGCCGCTGAGGTAAGCTCCCGTCAGGGAATTGGGATCGGCTTCGATTTCTTTCGGCGTCCCCGCAGCAATGACTTCTCCGCCGTGCACGCCGGCAGCCGGGCCCATGTCTACAACGTAGTCGGCAGCTCGGATGGTGTCCTCGTCATGCTCAACAACAACCACACTGTTGCCGAGATCTCTCAGCGTTTTCAGCGTGTGAATCAGCTTATCGTTATCACTTTGATGGAGACCGATAGAAGGCTCGTCGAGTACATAAATAACTCCGCTCAGTCTCGAACCGATTTGACCGGCCAATCGAATTCTTTGCGCTTCACCGCCGGAAAGTGTGTCTGCCCGTCGATCCAAGGTGAGATAGCTCAGCCCCACATCAATTAAAAACTTCAGACGAAACAGGATTTCGTCGATGAGCTTTTTACCGATATCCAGAGACGCGCCTTCGAGCTTGAGCGTTCGGAAATAAGCCTCTGCCTTGTCCAACGGAAGCGCCGAAATATCCTGAATGGCTTTTTTGTGCTCTCCCGAACCGATGTACGTGCTGCGTGCAGCCTCATTAAGTCGGGCGCCGCGACAAGCAGGACAAGTCTGAAGCGAACGCCATTTTTCAAGATCGGCTTTCACTGCAGAACTTTCAGTTGTCTCAAAACGCCGATTCGACATCGGAATAATGCCTTCGAAGGGCTGCTCGCGAGTGATCTTCTCTCCCTTCGGACTGCAAAAGGTCAGCGATATCTTGTCCTTGGTGCCGTACAAAACCATTTCCTGCGCCTCAGGACTCAGTTTCTCCCAAGGCTCATCCAATGAAATATGCTTTGCTTTAGATAAATCCTGAAGCAGCGTGAAGTTGTACGGCTGCGTGCAGCTCCAGCCCTGTATCGCACCGCTTCTTAGGGAGAGCTCGGGAAATTCAACTACTTTATTGATATCCCAGCCGTCGACCTCTCCCATGCCGTTGCAAGTCGGACAACTGCCGGTTGGACTGTTAAATGAGAAAAGTTTAGGCTCGAGCTTGGGAACCGAGTATCCGCAATAAGGACAGGCATATCGGTCGGAAAAGACTTCTTCTTCGTTGTCATCCATATCAAATGCGATGACCTTTCCGTCCGACAGTCTCAAGGCCGCTTCCGCACCTTCAGCAATACGCTGACGCGAATCTTCTTTGACCCTTAGACGATCAACAACAATATCCAAGGTATGAGCGCCCTCTTCGAGTTTCGGCAGCTCATCAATCGTCACAATTTCGCCGTCAATTCGGAAACGTGTGTAGCCCCGTGCCTGCAAGTCCTCCAACAAAGAGGCGACATTTGAATTTCTGCCCTTTGAAACCGGTGCAATCAGCAGGGTTCGCTTGCCCTGATATTTCAGAAGAATCTTATCGGCAATTTCAGAAACCGGGAGTGCTTTCAGAGGAATATCGTGGTTCGGACAATACGGCACGCCGATGCGGGCAAATAGCAATCGGAGGTAATCGTTGATTTCCGTGATCGTTCCTACCGTCGAGCGAGGATTATGACTCGCGCCTTTCTGTTCGATTGAAATGGCGGGAGAAAGCCCTTCGATAAGATCTACGTCCGGCTTTTCCATCAGCTCAAGAAACTGACGGGCATATGAGGAAAGACTCTCGACGTAGCGCCGCTGTCCCTCGGCATAGAGCGTGTCAAATGCTAAGGAACTCTTTCCGGAACCGGAAACGCCTGTAAGGACCACAAGACGGTCCTTGGGAATATCGATATCGATATTCTTTAGGTTATGTGTTCGCGCTCCGCGGATTCGGATTTCTGACATCGGTTTTTCCTTTTGTGTGAGCATATTAGCTAAATTCTTCATGGCTTTCACCTTTACCCACCCGTGTAGCCAACTTTAACGAATACCGCGGAATTCTCTATGGGTGAGCGCGAGGATGGATGGCGGTCGAACCGGTGAGGTTCGTGTGATAGGAGCATCTGGTAAGGCGTGCCGGTTCCTCACAATCTTCGCGCACGTGAGTGCAGGAGAGTTCATCCTCGTCTGCTCCGTTCGTTTTTCTTCCGGATCGTTAAAATGAGCGGCTCGGTCGGAAAATCAGCCGGCCGCATCGTTTATCTCTTCAAAAGGAAAATCATGGCCTCTGTGAACAAAGTCATCCTTCTCGGTACGCTCGGACGCGATCCTGAAGTCCGTTTCTCTGCTAATCAGCTTCCTATCGCATCTTTAAGTCTGGCGACGTCTTCTTTTAGACGCTCCGCAGAAAGTCAGGACAGGATTGAAGAGACCGAATGGCATCGAGTGACATTGTTCGGACGTCAGGCCGAAATCGCTCAGCAGTATCTCCGAAAGGGTTCCCGCGCTTACATCGAGGGGCGGCTCCGCACTAGAAAATATGAAAAAGACGGACAAACGCATTACGTCACTGAAATCGTTGCAGAACAGCTGCAGCTGATCGACCGCCGCCAGGATTCTCCCGCCGACGGAAACTTCTCTGACGGAAATTCCGGTTACACTCCGAGCAGAAGCGCTTCACGCAGCAGCGGATATTCCTCCGGAAACCAGTATGCTTCTCAGCCTAAAACTCAGAACGCGTTCGACGACGAAGAACCTCCGTTCTAATCTTGATTTCAAGCCGCTTTTCTGCGGCTTTTTTACCAGCTAGTCCCGTAAAGCACCGTTATTTATGACGGTGATATAAGGGCCCAGTCCGAAGGACTGGCTATGCTAAACTGGCTTTATCTTTTCAGATCTAGGGGCGGGCTGTCCCGAAGTGAAGTCTGTGGAGAGATGTGAGACCTGAAGGAGTATACGGTTGTGTCCAAGCACGTGAAACTCCTTTTGGAGAACGTGCAAAAACCAAGCTGTACTCCTTTGGGCAATCCCG
>OJPZ01001200.1_pt1 | contig 10020 bp, 8 predicted proteins | sample 1598611 | NCBI WGS metagenome assembly OJPZ01 (sample SAMN03922494, study PRJEB24848) | human gut metagenome | isolation source: stool sample | host: Homo sapiens | place: Germany | collected 2011-11
GTATAAGAGACAGGGCCACGTTGTTGAAGTCGCAAGAGAATCCTTGTGGCGGCAGCCTTTGCGGTCGCCACGCTACCGGCTGTTTCTGAGCATCCAAAGGCACGAGCCCATGTTTGCAGGGGCAGCGATGTGTACCATTCGTTATCCGTGTCGGGGCTGCTTGCGGATGCCGCGATCAGTAAATAGGCCTTCAAGCCCCTGAGATCTCCGTTTGTCACGAACTGGGACAGCACGCTGCTGCGCTCCTTGCTTCCGCGAGGCTGCTGGATGAAGGACTTGCTGATCGGAACGAAAGGACGGTTGGCGTTCTCAAGAATGGCCTCGACCGTCTTCCTCCAATCGATTTGCTCTTCCACCATCGCTTCACCTCATCTCAAGTATCGGTTTCGTCTTGCTATATGCTATCGCACTCAAGGGTTTTCTAAAACGAATAAAACTAGGTTGATGATACGCTACAGCGGGTATATGTATATTTCTTGATATATCTAATGCAATACACGTGTATATGTCTTGTCATGTCTATAACAAGCAAGCTTTATGGCGGCATCGTAGAACTGCTAGAAGTGAAAGCAGCCTGTACCTGGGGCAAAAATTGACCCTCATTTCGCCATGTAGCGGAAAACTGTGCGAATCTACCATGTTTGCACTAGTGCTGTTCTCAACTGTCATGCGGACTCTCTCATAAAACGTCCGGAAATGTAGCGGAAGAGTCGGCGCTTGGCACATCCCATGATGGAGCTGATGGAGGCGATTGAGGTGCGGACTGAGGGATGGCGGGAGCGGCTGGCGTTGGGTGGGTGGTGCGGGTTGTGATTCGGATGGTTCGGCTGACGCGGCTGGTGCTTCTTCTGTCTGTTTGATGGCGTGATATGAACTGATTTTTGTTCCGCATTTCCCCTAACTCGATGGGAAACGACACCATCGACGCGGGCAGCCATCATGGCCGGCCGCAATACCGACCGTTCCTGCAATTTCTGACAACGCAGGAACGCAACGTCATTTGGCTGCTGCTGGCCATCGCTTTTCTTCCGGTGGACGGCACCACGCTCGGCTTGTACGCGCTGTTCGCCGTGTACTGCCTATGCAATTGGCATCAACTGCGCATCGCAGCCAACCGATACCTGCCAATGTTCCTCCTGCCGGTGGCCTGCATAATCCTGTCCATCCCGGGATGGCTGAAATTCGGCATCCATCTCAACGCCGCGTTTATGAGTATCACCGGATTATTGGGCGTGCTCGCCACTTTAGGTGCGATCGCCATTGCGTTCGGCATCAAACGCATTCCATGGCGTACGCCATTGCGGATTCTCATCGCTTCCTACTGGTTCTCCTTCGGCGTGGGTGTGGTGCAATGGGGCTATCCATCCATCTGCATATCAAGCCGTTGGCCGGCTATTTCGCGCACCTCATGTACCGGCAGTACATCAATGAAAGCTCGGTGTGGGGTGGTGGTCGCCCGCAGTTCCTGTTCGCGGAGCCCAGCTATATCGGCATGCATCTGTTCGGCGTATTGCTGCCGCTTATGTGGCTTATGCGTGGGCGCGACCGTATCTATTGCCAAGCGGTTGCGCAACCTCATCGTTGTGTATGCGATTGGCTCTGTGATGATGCAGGCCGGCACCCGGATCGTTCTTGATTCGGTGGTGGCGTTGCTGGTTGCCATTATTGTGCATAATTCGTGGTGCGACAAGAAACAGCGCGTGCGTGGTATTGCGCAGCTGCTGGGTGCGGTTATGCTCGGTCTGCTGGGCGTGCTTGCCGATTCCCGACTATCTTCGATTGCGGAAAACGGTGCCGAAGGAGACGGATCGTTCTTCGCGCGAATCTACCAGAGTCTTGACCCGATATGCGGGCTGCTCGCCCATCCGTGGACGGTGCTTACCGGATATGGCGCCGGCAACATCATCAACGCGGTATGGGCCGGTGCGAAGCATGCGGAACGATTATTGAATGGCCTGGGCATGAATGGAAGTGCTGCGGTGGGATTCGCGACTGGCATGAATGCAGACACCGTATGGACGATGTGTGCGTATACCAGCGTCGTCGCCGAATACGGATTGATCGGCCTGATTCTGCTGATCATCGCTTCCATAGTTTCCATGACGCGCGTCTTCGATACTGCAGCTGCCGAGCATGGTGTTTGGAGCAAGACTGTTATCTGCTGGCTTGTCCTGATCGTGTACCTGTATATCCAGTGCGAGAACTACGCGTTCGCCGCGCTGCCATTGTTTATCTTCGCGGCAAGCAAGCTGCACAAGTAACCATATTTGACGGGGTACGGATGTCTTCTTCTAGATAACTTACAGTTAGAGAAGCCGCTATCGCAAGTATTCTTTAACCTGTCCACAAGGCGGCTGGCATTAGCAATCATTTGGGTGGGTAATGTTCGACTGTTCAGTTTTTGAGCCTTGCCGCTCTGGAGCTGCCATAAGCGAAATGAGACGTGTTTCGTTGCTTAGGGTGCAGTGGTCACGGCCTGTTCGGACCGTAGCTCCTCGAGATCAATGCTATCTCCGACTATTTTTTCTCGATCAGCCTTTTTAGCCACGCTCACGCTGGCACCAACCGGATTAATTCGCGCTCCGGCACGATGAATGGCGGGATCATCATCGCTTTGATCTGCAAGCACGCCATACATTTCACCAGTCAATACCGATGGGATTCGTAACTGATTCTTGCTCCTAGTGGAATCCCACCCGCCAAACAGCACCGTGACTGGAGACAGCTCAAACAGAGGCAAAAGATTTTCCAAAGTCGAATTGCGGGCATCAATGTACTCCTTCGCCTCCGATGTGGGTTTTCCATCATGGACACCTACGCGAATGTGACCATCGAAACCACGATGAGGAAGTTGGCTATCGCAATAAGTCTTGCTACCAGATTCGTCATTAAACTTCAAGGCAGGGAAATCGTTTCAACCTTTAGAATCAAAAGTGAACTTTCCTCTCCTCCAATCCGCTAGCAGATTTAGTACTTCATCGACTGAGACAGCTGTATGAACTGTGTCGGAGGCCTCATTCGCTTCCTTCTTGAGCAATGCCGCATAAGCGACATGTTGTCCTTCTGGTTCGGGAATGTTTTGGGCATCCCGTTTAATTATGCTGAGGATGGCCTTTCGATATGTTTCTGGATTTACGATCCTTTCGAGAATCTTCCTATTGACGATGTATTGTTTGTCTTCGCGTTTGGTCAGAGCGGCTGCAATAGTGACGGAATACATCTCTTGGTCGATATAGGGTTCTAGAGCGCGCAGTGAGGAGATTAGGTCATCTGCATCATCTTCAAATAGCCATCGCAGCATGGCGACGGCCTGAAGGAGTTCAATATGCCAGATATTTGCCGGTAATTTGCTTTTCTTCTGCATCTTCAGCGCAAGCTCTTTGAGCCTATCGATAATATGCGGAAGCCTTTCCTTTAGGGCTTCATCGCCTAAGGCGGACAAATTATGGTCAATGAAATTATTGATATTATCTTGACCATAGCTTCTCATCTCACTTAAAAATATATTCTTCCTGAAATCATTGGTCTGCTTGCGCATAAGACATAACTTCATGCCAACGGTAAGCCAGATCAAAGCAAGAAAAGCCCCCGGTGAGTCTAAAAGAACTAGCGCGTCCAAAATGGAAACAGTATCTAGCCCTGATTTCTTGTTTAATGAAACCCTAAGGAACGTTTTCATGGGATAGGTGGGCATAAGTGTAAGAGAAACCTCTGAACTACGGTACTGCATTGAAAATGGTACTTCACAATAGAACTTAAACAATTCGATAATCTGTTTTGTATCAAGGGTCTTATATTCGAAAACATACCGTTCTATATAATCTTGAATTGCTCCGCTAAACGCAGCCTTGGCATAATCGCTATCAGGTGTAATATCAAGTTCGTTGATGTTTTTGTTGAGTAAAAATGATGAATACAACGATTCTGGAATTACATTTTCAGGAAGATTAAAATTAAAGTACAAATCAACATATTGGTCTTTGTATATAGAGCGATATGACTGATCGGTTTCATTCTTTCCAAGGAAGGCAAATTGCTTAGCGGTAGCCCATGAGACAAGTGGAAAAAGAGTCTCAACCACATGTTTCCAGTCTGTGCATTCCTCTGTTAGGTTTTTGTCTGATTCCTGAATGAGCTGTGTAATTCTTTCCGAGCTGGATGATGAGGTAAGAGAACCGCTGGAAGCGTTTCCGCGCGGAATGCCTCCACATATTTCATGCCGATGTCGGCTAATCCATTGATACAATTTCGGGCAGAAAGCCTCTATGCATGTTATTCCTGCAAGATCAAACAGTTCGATATCAGCACCTAATGTGGAATAACTGAGTTTAACCTTATTGAGAAGAAGATTGGCTCTTCTTGGAGTAGTAATAAAAAGGCTAACACAATTACTGAAAATATGCTCATCTCTCGGAGATAAAGTATTGTCGGAGGAACGGTTATTGTGTATTGAAATGAGATCACCTTTAAGTTTCGTTCGCACGGCAACTTCAGAAGGCTCTGGAATTAAAATTGGAACCTGAACAATCTTTTCAAGGAATTCATACCCTCCTGAACGAGCATCACGTTCAAGCGCTTCCGCAACCTTGTGGTGGTCGTAAAGCAGTACATAAATCACATTCGGAAAGTCGCCAACGGACTTGACCGCTCGGAAAAGAGCGGAAATCTCATCATCGGCAAGACGATCAATGTCATCGATGAACACGATGATCCGTCTCTTCTCTTTCAAGAGGTCTTTACGAAGCTTTTCCCTGACGGATCGCAATTTGTCTATTTTTCCGGAATTCGGTTCAAGGATTTTCGACAAACTTTTGAATCCTTGAGACAGTACTTTACTGGTCGCGGCCACTGCGGCATTCGGGGGAGTGATGGCACCAAACAATCCTGCGAAAAAATCAGAAACAACCGAAAGAACGTGTCTAACTCCCAGAGCCGTGATTCCTGTACCAAATCCTGACAATGATTGTGCAATGGTCCGGAATAAAGCTGAGACAACATCTCCTGTATCGGAATACATCCAGGGGTCGAACTCCACAACGGTGACATTTGAATCGGCGTCATCTCTGAGCTGTTCAACGACCATGTTTTTCAGAGACGTTTTTCCATAGCCCCAAGGAGCATCGAGGCCTATTACCAGACCATGTGAAGCGTCATTGTTCAAAAGTGTCTGCGTCAGATTCTTCACAAAATCGAGCCTACGGAATTCGTCATCCTTGACGGTCACAATAGGCTGATCGGGAACAAGACTGGAAGAAAGCGCATTGGCAAAATCGTGGGAAAACATGAGAACCTCTACTTTGCCGAATCGGATTTTTCCTCAGAATTCAACAACTTGGACGCAATATAAAAAGTCATGTACATAAGGAACGTCGCACAAATCCATCCGACAATAATTACTGCTGCGACACCCAAAGTTAGTGAGGCGAGCATAGCGCTGCTGCCGGAATGGTATAGCAAAACAAATGGATATAAAACCATGCAGGCTGCGCTTAAGACTGTGAATATCAACAAAACTGGATAGACCCAATTCTTCCACATTGCGAACTCTTTCTCCGTCTTTCCTGGACAATGAACAATTTAAACAAGATTGGTCATTCTCTACTCACGACATATTAATCGGAAGAAAACGTAAGGCTTTGTTTTGAGCCCTTAATAACGTCCGGATTCTTGCATATTTTGGGACTTCGTCTTTATGCCGCAGAAGAGGTTGTGTTTCGGGCTCGCTGGATGCGTTTGGGTAGTGAGCTTTGAACCGTACGTGTTGTCCCATCGTGGAGCGTGCTTTGCCTATATCTCGCCTATATATGGCAGTTGCATGCGGCGAAAGGTCTGAAAACGTACCCCCGAAGTGGCTGTTTTCGTGGGTGACGTGCCATATATAAGCGAGAAGCCTCATGTCAAGAAGCCAAATCTGCCATACATAACGCAGATACGGGGCTGCGGACGTTTTCTTGGAGACCGAACGAAAGGATTTGGTTGCGTTCAGTCCCGAGGAACGCAAGCGGGCAGTGGAACCCTGTCCCACGACATCAACGACGACCGCCGAAGTGGTCGAACACCTCGGTTATCCGACCAGGCAGTGCCTGGAACGCCGGCTGGCGAAGGATCCCCGTCATGCCGGGCGTATGAGGAGCCCCATCATCCCCCTGGAAACCGGGCAGAAGGCGATTGAACCGGTATTGGGCGGCATGCGGCAGAGGCAAGCCGCCCGGCAGCTCGGCGTGGCGACTCCCTCGGCGATGACGGTGACGTGGAGGCGCTGCGCCGCAGGGTCGGGGAATTGGATTTGGGGAACGCGTTGGTGCGGGAGGTGGCCGATGCGTTCGCCGCGTCCAAGGGTCGTTACGGGTGCCGCGGGATCAAGGCCGCGCTCAGAACCGGCGTCTCGGAGAAGGTGACCGAACGGATCATGGCCGAGGACGGGCTCGTGGCGCATGTTCCCGGACGTCGCAGGTACGGTTCCTACGAGGGCGAGACGACTCCCGCTCCCGGCAACCTGATTGCCCGGGACTTCACCGCCGAACGTCCCAACGAGAAGCGGCTGACGGACATCGCCGAGGTCAAGGCGGCGGACGGCAAGGTGTATCTCTCGCCGGTGATCGGCTGCCACGACGGCAAGATAGTCGCCTACGCAGCCGGATGCGGCCCCGACGCGCGGCTCGCCGACACCATGCTGGAGAAGTCGGCCGCCACGTTGTCCGAGGGCGCGCGTCCTCTGGTGCGTTCCGACCGCGGCCGTCACCATGGGTGTCCGGGATGGCCGGAACTCATGGTGACGGCTCGGGCTGGCGGGATTGACGGGCGCGAAGGGCTGTTCGCCGGGCAACGCGGCCGCGGAGGGTTTCTTCGGCGGGATGAGGGCCGGGTCCGTCTACCCCGAGCGGTGGGAGGAGCGCACCCGTGGGAAGGTGCTCGCGTTGATCGACGAGTGCATCCACTGGTTCAACTACGATCGCGTTAAGCAATCGCGCGGTCACTGACCTCCGGAGGACGCTTGCAAATCATGATCAAGGGGGCATGGAACCACGGACGGTGCGCGCCTGTCGTCATGACCACAATGCGAGTGATCGCCAATCCTCGGGGAATCCCATTTCCGTTGCAGGAATTTCCGGATAGCGGTCCATGAGGCTGATGAATTTGTTCTTCCATGCGGAGCCATCGATTTGTTGCAGCAGGTAGTTTTCCATGGTGAGGAAAGCGGCGGGGCCGGTAGAGTCCGTTCTGAAAGCGTCCCAATCGTTACCCCACCATTCATTGGCGTGTAAACCGCTCCGATGCTTAGGCAGCTTCGGAACGATACGGGTACTGGTCTCGTTCCAGAAACGATCATGATGTGCAACCATGTTGCGGACTTGCCTAATCGTTTCCAGCCAATTTGAGAGAATCTTGATGTCTCCATGTACTGCGGGATTGGTATTTGGGTTAAAAATATGAAGCTTCGCTGCTAGCTTTCTTTTAACAGAATCAGGGGATCCCTGATAAAAACACCCTTTCAACGTTCCGTAGCTTAGGCAGCCTACTATCATCCAATATGGCGGCAATGGGTCTTTATATGTTCTTTTGAAATGTTTAAGGTATGGCAGATTAGATTTCGTGAACGATGCTCTTAACGAGTTAATGCATGCCAGATAGTCATCAAAGCTGAGCTCAGGCAATCCTTCAGGTTTGGTATATCCAAATTCGCCGCCAAACAAGGAAAGCTCGTGTGCGAGAAAGCTTTTGAGATATATTTCAAAGGTGATTATGCCGTCGAACACGAGAGTTCTCAGTTCTTGATCGAATATGTATCTGCACTAGATTTGCTGGAACTGTGTCCCCTCTCTGAACGGGAGGACATGTTTGTGGTCGCATGAGGAGGATGGGCCAAGGAATGGATACCAGTATCCTTTTAGACGAAAATAGCCAACCTGTTCGAGGTGGCGTTCAAGGGTCCCGGCATCTACTCCGCCCAGGCCGTTCTTAATTAGAGTGACTGCCAGATCCGAAAAATCTTTTGGTGGGTGTTGCGGGTAGGAAAGAACTTGAGCGTTGCCGTCATGCGAATTTGCCATGGAGCCCCCTCGAGCAAGAAAAATGCCACCCTAGTGTGCTTCAGTGAGAGGCATTGGTGGCTTTTAACAAGTGAATATTTTACCAAAGGTAGAATTTTTTGTCCAATAAAAAGACGCTCCATACTGCTAGTGGTTAATCTAAGGCGAAAACGCTAAATATGGTGAGTGTATACAGGATTCATCTCATTTCACTCTGTCGAAGTGTAATCATGGTTTCGATTCGATTGGGCCGAATCGGCAGATGATTGACTTGTTCTTCTACTCTCGGTTTTTTCTCGTCTCCTCCATATAATCGACAGTGAGAGATGGTAGTCAAAGGAGAGTTCCACAGGCGCACAAGCTCAGCAGAACCAAGCGCAGGCTGAACAACAGACCTAAGTGCAGGCGAACCAACAGGATTCAGGAGCCGTTTCCATTCGGGCGTGCCTCGGGAATCGAGCTTTTGAAATCGCGGTGGTGAATAGGGGAGCGTCGTAGATCGGGAGAAAAGTCTCCGCAAGGATGTCTATCCGGCTTATTTGTGGCAGATTCGAAGAGTTGGTTTTTTACTAGGTGGCTTATATATGGCACCTTTTCCGCAGTATGCCGAGTATGAGTCACGGAATTCCAACGCTTATACCAGGCGTTTTCCGCTTTTGGTGCCATATATAAGCGAAGTAGTGTTTTCGAACTGCTGAAATCCGCCATAGTAAGCGTAGCAGCGGCTTCCGACGCCGGCAAAACCGGCGCTGATCAGTCTCTGGGAATACAGAGGAGAGCCAGTCAGCGCCGGTCATATGCGCAAGGTGTTGTCATGGGCGTGAATCAAAACATCCGGAAACGCCAGCACCCGGAAACATCAGCACTCAGAAACGCCAACCATCACCCGCGAATCTGCGAGCCGAACGGCCATAGCGCTAATTTGGCCATCTTGAACGACTGAATGCCGAACGGAATACCAATGATGGTGACGCACAGCACCAGCCCTATAACGGCCCAGCTCGCAGCCAGAAACAGACCACCCAAAATCAGCCACAAAATATTGCCAAGAAGTCTCACGAGGCCATCCTAACGAACACTGAGGAATCGTCAACATATTCAGGAAATTCGGCTTCAGGCGGCAGTGCTGGCGGCGCATATTACAAGAATTGCAAAGCTGTCTGGGACGCATTGGGGCATGGCATAACCAGGAACGATCTAGGATACCGTTCCAAACTTGATGCGGACGGCGACGGCTATGCGTGCGAGTATCCGCCAAACTACTGATGTTAATGGTTTGGATTGAGTCCGTGCTATTGGCTTGGCGTATGCCGTTGACGGTGCGAACATTGGTGTGTTTGATTCGCATCGGTGCTTTAGGCGATTAAAAGTACATGCGTGTGAAGAAAAGTACATTGAACGGCGTAAGAAAAGTTGCGCGTGGGTCTTTTGCAGGGCGCGCTATTATGGCAGAAACGTAAGGAGTTATTATGTCAGACGTCGGAACGGATGCAGAGAGCGCGGTGAATGACGCTGTGAACAGTGCTGCGAACGGTACTGCGAGTGTGATGAACGATGCGGCGAACGACGCTGCGAACGCGTCGGATGGGCCGTTTGTGAGGTATGTGCGCAAGGCGCGGCCGAATATGCGAGAAGCGTCGATCCTGCAGGGGGAGCATTGGAGGATTGGCATTCTAACGGAATCGCTGATCCGTTTCGAATGGTCAGATTCCGGCGAATTTGAAGACAATCTCACGCAGATGGTGGTCAACCGCGATTTTGGCGCCGATCCGCAATTCACGGTGACACATCGCGACGGACTGCTTATTGTTGACACCCCCGCACTATATGTGACGTACGATGGCAAGCCGTTCAGCAAAGAAGGCTTAAGCGTGGTCGTCAAGGGCGTGGCCGACACCCAGTTCAATACGTGGCATTACGGCGACGAGCCGAAGCATAATCTCTGTCTCTTATACACATCTGACGCTGCCGACGATATGCAGTGTGTAGA
>OJPZ01001201.1_pt1 | contig 10020 bp, 7 predicted proteins | sample 1598611 | NCBI WGS metagenome assembly OJPZ01 (sample SAMN03922494, study PRJEB24848) | human gut metagenome | isolation source: stool sample | host: Homo sapiens | place: Germany | collected 2011-11
GGCGGCGGCATATTTGGCCAGCGAGGGCAAAAAGGTGCTGGTGCTTGAGAAGCACAACCTGCCCGGCGGCTTTGCCACCAGCTTCAAGCGGGGACGGTTCGAATTTGAGGCCAGTCTCCACGAGCTTAACGACTTTGGTTCCCCGGAGGAACCCGGCGACATCCGCACGCTGTTTCGCGATCTGGGCGTGGAGGACAAGATCGACTGGATCCGCATTCCGGAAGCCTATCATCTCATCACCACCGACAAGCAGTACGACTGCGTGATGCCCTTTGGCGTCAAGGCATTTACCGACAAGATGGAGCAGTACGTCCCAGGCTCCCGTCCCTCGGTGACGGCCTTCTTTGAGCTGTGCAACGAGGTGCGGGATGCCCAGACTTATTCTAACTCCGTTAACGGCAACACCGATTCGGCCTACATGAAGGAGCACTTCCCCAACTTTATCAAGGCTGGCAGCTACTCCGTCAATGAAGTGCTGGACGCTTTGAAGATGCCCAAGAAGGCTCAGGATATCCTGGGCGCCTACTGGTGCTATCTGGGCGTGGACCTGGACCGCATGAGCTTCCTCCACTATGGCTCCATGGTGATCCGCTACATCACCCGGGATGCCTGGATGCCCAAAATGCGCTCCCATGAGATCAGCCTTGCCATGGATCAGCGGATCCGGGAACTGGGGGGCCATATCTGGTACCACTCCGAGGCGGAAAAGATCCTCACCGATGAGAACAACGCCATCACCGGCGTCCGCCTCACCGACGGTACCGTCATCGCCACCCGCCACGTCATCGCCAACTGCTCTCCCCATCTGGTATTCGGCAAGATGCTGGAGGAGAAATCCGTCACCGAGCAAATGGTCCGCGCTACCAACGCCCGTACCTTTGCCGGCCGTGGATTCAGTATGTTCCTGGGCCTCAACAAGTCAGCGGAGGAACTGGGCATCAAGAGCCACAACTATTTCATCTACGACACCGCCGACTCGGTGAAGCAGTACGACATGATGCGCAAGGTGGCCACCAACCACGTCCAGGCCACCGTCTGCCTCAACAACGCCTATCCGGAATGCTCCCCTCCCGGTACCTGCATGATGTACTTTACCACCATGTTCATGTCCGACGACTGGGGCAACGTGACGGAGACCGACTACTTCAAGGCCAAGGATCGGATCGCTGACGATATGATCCGTGTCTTTGAGCGGGAGACGGGCTGCCGCATCCGGGACGCCATCGAGGAGATCTCCGTGGCTTCCCCCACCACCTACGCCCGCTACTGCGGCCATCCCCAGGGCGTGATCTACGGCTATGAGACCGCTGACTGGGATAGCCTCATGCCCCGGATGATGATGATGAAGGAGGATGCCGCTCTCTTCCCCGGCCTGCGTTTTGCCGGCGGCTACGCCATGCGCTCCAGCGGATACTCCAGCTCCTATGTTTCCGGCGACCTCTCCGGCCGCCAGACTGTGGGCGATCTCAAGCGGGAGGTGAAATAAGATGAACTTCAAGAAACAAATCTTCGGATTTATGGACATGCTGCGGTTCAAGAAGCTGGTACCCAACCGCCGGGCGGCCCTGGCAGGCGGCTCCAGCGCCCCCCTGCCCCAGTCCTACCGCACCAATGAGCTGGCCAAGGCCCTCCACCCCGGCACCATGGAGGTGGAGCTGACAGCGGTGCGGCCTCTTACCGCCGGGATGCGGGAGCTCACCTTCCGCCGCCTGGACGCCTCTGCCTTCCCCTTCTTCCGGGCGGGACAGTATGTGTCCCTCCAATCCAAGGTGGGTGAAAGCCTGGTAAGCCGCCCCTACTCCATCGCATCCAGTCCCCGGGAGGCACTGGAAAACAAGCTGGTGCTGGGCGTGGAGGAGGCTGGCTTCTTCTCCGGCTACCTGGACAAGGAGGCCAAACCCGGCGACCGCTTCACCATGACGGAGCCCTCCGGTGAGTTCCACTACGAGGCCCTCCGGGATAACAAACACATCGTCTGCATTGCCGGCGGCGCCGGCATCACTCCCTTCCTCTCCATGGCGAAAAGCATGGCGGAGGGGGATGAGGACTATGAGATGACCCTGTTCTGCGGCGCAAGAGACGAGGCGCGCATCGCCTTCAAGCCGGAGCTGGATGCCCTGGCGGAGAAGGGGCTGAAGGTGGTCTACGTCCTTAGCGACGAGGAGCGCGCCGGCTATGAGCACGGTTTTGTCTCCGCCGCTCTGCTGGAGAAATATGTGGACGTCCGGAACGTGACCTTCTTCCTCTGCGGGCCTAAGGCTATGTATGACTTCGTGCTCAAGGAGCTTGCTCCCTACAACCTGCCGGTGAAGGCCGTCCGCAAGGACGCCACCTTCTGCGGCGACCGGGCCGTAGCGGAGCCCCGGACCTTCCAGCTCACCGTCCACGTCCGTGACCAGGTATACACCGTCCCCGCTAAGGAAAATGAAACCCTGCTCACCGCTATGGAGCGTGCCGCCATCAATGCCCCCAACAAGTGCCGGGCCGGCGGCTGCGGCTATTGCCACAGCAAGTGGCTGGGTGGTGAGTACGTCATCGCCGATGGCCGGGATGGCCGCCGGGAGGCGGACCGGAAGTTCGGCTTCATCCACCCCTGTGTCACCTATCCCGCCGGGGATATGGAGATCGACGTTCCCCCGGCAGAGTAATGCCTGCCCCGCCGCCCAATGATGTTTTCTGGTAAAGGGGCCCCAAAAGTTTATAAAAAAGCTGGCAGACGATACCGTCTGCCAGCTTTTTATATGTTTCTGATACCCTAGACATCAGTGGTATCTTTCCTTACCGGAAACCACTCCGTCCTCATTGGAAGCAAGACGCTCCTCCTGCCGCTCTTCCGGCAGATCCGCCGCATGGTGGGCGTTGGTGTGGACGTTGATGTACTGGGCTTTCAGCTTGGAGTAGAGTATGGTCTGGCTGGAGTAGAGACCGCTGTAGCCGGAGAGCATATAGCTGATGCCGCAGGCCATAGCAAAGTACAGCAGGCCCTCCGCACCAAACAGCTCCACCGATAGGAAGGTGGAGGCCACGGGACAGTTCACCGCCCCGCAGAACACAGCAATAAGCCCCACCGCCGCCGCAAATCCCGGCGGCAATCCCAGCAGAGGCCCCACCACGCAGCCAAAGGTGGCTCCCACGAAGAAGGAGGGCACCACCTCGCCGCCCTTGAAGCCGGCGGAGAGGGTCACAGCAGTAAAGAGAAGCTTCAGCAGGAAGGCCACGGGGGCCGCCTGGCCCTGCTCCACCGCCCGGGTCACGATATCCATACCTGCGCCGTTGTAATCCGTGGTACCGCACAGCAAGGTCAGTGCGATGATGGCCAAACCGCCGACCACTACCCGGATGTAGCTGTTGGGCAGACGGCGGGCCATCTGCTTCTCAGCAAAGTGGATGGTTTCACAAAAGAGGATAGACACCAGGGCACACAGCGCCGCCAGGGCCGCCACCCTCAGCAGGGTCACCAGCTCCAGGCCCGGGGCGGATACACTGAACCGGGTGGGAGCCACCCCCAAGAGCTGAGACACTCCGTAGGCCGTGAGGGAGGCCGTAAGACAGGGCAGGAACGCGGCGTGGTAGAACACGCCGACGCTGATGACCATCATGGCAAACACCGTGGCAGCCAGGGGCGTACCGAACAGAGCGGTAAAGAAGGCCGCCATGCCCACCATGGTAGCGGTGCGCAGATCCCGGTCATCCAGGTGAAACAGGCCGCCTACATGGTAGCCGACGGTACCTCCCATCTGAAGGGCCGCGCCCTCCCGTCCAGCGGAGCCGCCGCACAGGTGGGTCAGTACGGTTCCCACAAAGATGGCTGGCAGCAGCAAAACCGGCAACCCCTTGCCCAGGCGGACCACATCGATGACGTTGTTGGTCCCCTGCCCCTCGGTACGGGTGAGCTTGTAAAAGGCCACAATGGCAACGCCTGCAAGAGGCAGACACCACAAGAGCCAGGGAAAGCGTCCCCGCAGCAGCTCCGCCTCATGGATTCCAATGTGAAAGGCCGCCCCTATGGCCCCGCATATTCCGCCGGTCACCACTGCCAGCAGCAGCCACTTCACCAGTGCCGAGAGGTAGGGCATTGCCCGTTTTCGCGTACGATCAAGCATTTGTCGGATCGTCTCTTTCATAACCGCTTCCCTGCACTCACCTTTCTGGCTTTTCAGTTTCCTGCCTGCTGATTTACAGCTTCATGCATACGTCCCAGGCCCGCCAGATCACCGTGCGCAGGTTGCCCACGGACTTGGCGTCCCCCACCAGGTGTACCTTGCGGGAGGCGGGGAAGCTGGGCTTGGGATCATAGCCCACGGACACGATCACGCTGTCGCAGGGGATCTCGAAGGTTTTGCCGGTTTGGTCCCTGGCGGTGACGCCCGCCGGCCGAATCTCCTGGATGGTGGTGTTCAGGTGGACGGGGGCCTGGTATAGGGCCAGGGCCTCCCTTAGGTAGGAGCTGTTGGCCAGGCATACGCCCTTGGCGGCGATCAGGTCGTTTTTCATTTCCACAATGGTGGGATGCTTGCCCTGGAGCAGCAGCTCGTAGGCGATCTCGCAACCGGTGAGGCCGCCGCCCAGGATCACCACCCGGTCGCCCACCGGCGCGCCGGCCAGGAAATCCGTGGCTTCCAGGGCGTGCTCCAGGCCGGGGATGGGGGGCTTTTTGGGGGTTGCCCCCGTGGCCACGATCACCGCCTCCGCCTGGAGGGCCTCCAGGCTTTCCACCGGGGTGTTCAGCCTGACGGCGATGTTGGGCTGCTTATCGATCTCCCGGCAATACCATTGGATCAGCTCCCGGTCTTTTTCCTTATAGGAGGGGGCCGCCGCTTGAACGAATACGCCCCCCAGCCGGCCGGACTTTTCATACAGGGTCACCTGATGGCCCCGCTGGGCCAGCACCAGGGCGGATTCCATACCGCCCACGCCGCCGCCGATCACCGCCACCTTTTTGGGGACGGCAGCCTTTTCCAGCTTATACTTTTTGCTCTGCATGGTGCGGGGGTTGAGGGCGCAGCGGGCCATGTGCAGGGCGTCCATCAGATCCTGGTCGTTGGCCACCCCCTCGTAGTGGGCCATGGTGAAGCAGGCGTTGTGGCAGCAGATGCAGGGCTTAATGTCCGCCTCCCGGTCCTCCAGCATCTTGGTGACCCATTCGGGGTCCGTAAGGAACTGGCGGGCCACGCCCATGGCGTCGATGCGGCCGGCCTGAATGGCTGCAGCCGCTTCCTCGGGGCACATGCGGCCCGCGCATACCAGGGGGATGTCCACCACGCCTTTGAGCTGGGCCACATAGTCTAGGTTGCAGTTTAAGGGCATATAGGCCGGGGGATGGGCCCAATACCAGGCGTCATAGGTGCCGTTGTCGCAGTTGAGCATATCGTAGCCCGCGTCTTGGAGGAACTTGGCCGCGATCTTGGATTCCTCCATATCCCGGCCCACCTCCACATAGTCGGTCTCCTGGGGCAGGGCGCCCTGGCGGAAGCCCTTGGTCTTGGAGACCACGCTGTAGCGCAGGGAGACCGGGAAATCCTGGCCGCAATCCCGCTTGATGGCCTGGACGATCTCGGCGGCAAACCGGTAGCGGTTCTCCAGGGAGCCGCCGTATTGGTCGGTGCGCTGGTTGGTGTATTTGAGGGCGAATTGGTCCAGGGTATAGCCTTCATGCACCGCGTGGACCTCAATGCCGTCCACCCCGGCCTCCTGGCACAGCTTGGCGGTTTTGGCAAAGGCTTCGACGATCTGCTGGATCTCCGCCACGGTAAAGGGCCGGGAATATACCCCGTCCGCCCAGCGGTTGGGAGTGGCGGAGGCGGAAGCCAGGATGAAGTCCATATCGAAGATGGGCTTGCCCAGAAACCCCAGCGCCTTGTTTTTGGCCATCTTTACCATGATGTCGTTCACCGCCATGGCCCGGCCGAAGCCGGCGGTCAGCTGGATGAACAGCTTGGCCCCGGTCTTATGAAATTCCTCCATAAAGGCTTTGAGGGCCTTGAACTTGGCCGGGTTCTGATAGAGCCAGCGGCCGCCCATGGGGTCCCGGATGGGGGCGATGCCGGGGAGCAAAAGCCCCACGTTGTTCTTGGCCCGCTCCAATAGGAAGTTGGCCGCCTCCCGGTCAAAATGGTTGGGCTCCATCCAGCCGAAGATGGAGGTGCCCCCCATGGAACACATGACAATGCGGTTTTTGATCTCCACCTTGCCGATCTTCCAGGGGGTAAACAGTGGCTGATACGCTTGTTTCATCAACAATACCGCCTTTCCTCAGTCGATTGTAACCGTGCCGTCCTCGGCCACGGATAGGGTCATACCATCCTGCACATAGGCGAGGAATTCCTCCCCTAAGCTATCCACCACCGGCATTTTGGCCTCCGTCCATACGGCCGCCAGAATGGCGCCGGAAGCGGCCAGGGAATCGATGGGCTTGGAAAAGAGCATACATGCAGGCTGCTTGCCCATGGCGCAGGCCGTGTAGAGCACCATGCCGCCGGTGGTGGAGCCGATGGTTTCCGGCAGGCAAAGGGCTTTGCCCAGCATGGGCTTTTTGTAAAGGTCCGGGTTGTTTTGATCGCCGCATTTCACCTGCTTATCCCCGAACATAAGGGCCATTTGATAGCTGGCCAGGGTGTTGAACCCGCCGTGGGAGACCAGAGCCTCCGCCTGGACGGCGCCGGGGGTCACGGGACGGCCTTTGAAGGTTTTAGACATGGGAATTTCCCTCCTTGGTGATCTTGTCCAGGATCTCGGCGTCGGAATAATAGCGGGCGCTGGAATAGGTGCGCAGCTTGTTGGAGGAGGTGATCACCGGCATCTTCTTGGACAGGGGGTTGTTCATGTACATCAGCGGGCAGATGTAGCTGAGGATGACCCCGGTCTTTTCCAGACGGGGGGCGTATTCGGTCTGCCGGAAGGCACGGATGACCCCGGGCGCGGAGGTGAATACCGTGGGGATGACCACCCGGCTGTTGCCTGCGGCCGCCAGGGCGTCCTCCAGCTTGACCGTCCAGTCCTTAAGCTGCTGTAGGGTCATATGGGGACAACCCATGAAGCAGAGCTTTGGCTTGGCGTCCAGGTCCTTCCAGATGCAGGGATAGCTCGCCCGCACCCGGGCCAGCTCCTGATCGTCCACCAGGTAAACCGGCGCGTCCGGCCGGATCAGGTCGGCCCCCTGCTCCCGGGCCTCGGGGGTCAGGTTCTCGATATGGTAGAGGCCCACGGAGCCGTTGGAGGCGCAGGCGGCGCCAAAGTCCTTGAGATAGGCGCAGGCCCCTTCGTTCAGCTCCCCGCCCAGCCACTGGTCCAAACCCCGCACATAGGGCACCTGCTCCAGCACCTTCATACCCACGGCGGAGCCCAGGAGTTGGGCGTCGGGCAGGGCGCTGGTCCTTACCTCCACGATCCAGTCCGCCCGGCGGCCTTCGTGGGTGAGCAGGCCGAATTCCGGCACAAAGCCCGCCATGGAGCCCATCAGTTCGATGATGCCGGAATTCCGGTTGCACCGGGCGCCCAGGACGCTGTTGGCATACACCACCGCCGAGGACTCCGCCCAGGATAGGACGTCGCCCCGCTTGGGCACGTTGCCGGCCTCCGGCAGATAGCAGGCGCAGGTAAAGGCGTCCTCCCCCATGAGGCCCAGCTTGGCCAGCTGGGCTTCATAGCGTTCCTGCTGGCTGTACATGGCCTTGAATACCAGGTCCTGCAGAAAGGAGGAGGGGATATTTTTATCCAAAGGCCGGGGATCCGCGGAAAAGGGCTGCTTGCTCACAGCCCCGGCCTGCAACAGGGTATCGTACAGCTCGTACACCGGCTTCATCACCCCGATGCCAAAGCTGATGACCGTGTGGCCGTATTGGCTGGTGATGGGCACCATCCGCTCCGCGCCAAAGGCTTCCCCGTACATGACCAGGGTCTTTACCACCTTGGCCATGGTTTCGCCCTGGGCGCCGTCCAGCAGCGCCTGCTGCGCGTTCGTCAGGATCATGGTCAACATCTCCTTTTCATAAAATTTTACCGGGTGAAAGAACGAATAGATTGTTATGAATTACACAAACAAAAGTATACTACATTCGGGCCCGTTAGGGAACCCCTCCCCCTTGACCCCGGGAGAAAAGGCCCATATAGTAGAAGAAAAGAAAAAAATGAAGGAGGAGCGGCATGGCATTGGAAATACCGCCCATTGGGCTGGGGGTGTATAAGGCGGGAGACGCGGTATACCGCGCGGTGCGCTATGCGCTGGAGATCGGCTACCGGCATGTGGACTGCGCCAAGATCTATGGGAACGAAGCCCTGGTGGGTCAGGCCGTCCGGGACAGCGGCATCCCCCGGGAGGAGATCTATGTGACCACCAAGCTGTGGCCCAAGGATTATCCCAACGCCAAAGGGGACGCCCAGGACCGGCTCCGCTGCCTGGGCTTGGCGTATGTGGACGCGATGCTGCTCCATTGGCCCGGGGTGGATGCGGCGCTGCGCTATCGGGCATATGAGGCGCTTTTGCAGATGCAGCAACAGGGCCAGGCGCGCCAGGTGGGCATCTCCAATTTCCTGATCGACCAGCTGGAAGACTTGGCCGCCCAGGGCTTGCCCAAGCCTGTTTGCAACCAGCTGGAGGCCCATCCCTGGTATCCCCAGCGGGAAGTGCGGGCGTATTGCCACCGCCAGGGCATCCAGGTGGTCTGCTGGGCTCCCTTGTTCCGGGGCGCCTGGAAGGAGGCGCCGGTTTTGGCCCAAATCGCCCAGGCCCATGGGAAAACCCCCGCCCAGGTGGTGCTGCGCTGGCATGTGCAAAACGGCGACTGCCCCATCCCCAAATCCGTTACCCCCAGCCGCATCGCCGAAAACCTGGATATTTTCGACTTTGCCCTGGCCCCGGAGGAGATGGCCGCCATCGACGCCCTGGAGGACGGCCGCCATATCTCCCACGATCCCCATACCTACGACGGCGCCCGCTAAGGCTTCGTCTCCCCTTCGGCCCCGGGCCCTTGGTTCCGGGGCCTTTGCTGTGTTCGGGCAGGCAAACTGCCCCTTGCGGCCCGGCCTGCCCCAGGTTACAATGGGAATGCCGCAAAGGCGAAATCCAAGCGGCAGCAAGGAGCGCAGCATGTTGTACCACGCAAAAAACGCGACCCTTCGGGCCGGCGACCTATCCATGGATTATGTCCGCTTCGGCAACGGGCCGGAACCCCTGGTGGTGATCCCCGGCCTGGGGGACGGCCTGAAAACCGTTAAGGGAGCCGCCCTGCCCCTGGCGGCCATGTATCGGGGCATGGCCCGTTCGCCCTATACCGTGTATGTCCTCAGCCGGCGGGCCCCCGTGCCCCCAGGCTTTACCACGGCGGACATGGGGGAGGACGTATACCTTTCCATGGGCCTGTTGGGCATCCAACGGGCCGACGTGGTGGGCATTTCCCAGGGGGGCATGATCGCCCAGCACCTGGCCCTGCGCCACCCGGAAGCGGTGAAAAAGCTGGTGCTGGCGGTGACCATCTGCCGCCAGAACCCCCTGATCCAGCAGGTGATCGGCCGCTGGGCCGGCTTGGCCCAGCAGGGGGATTACCGGACCATCCTCCTGGATACGGCGGACAGGAGCTTTACCCCGCCCTATTTGAAAAAAGTCCGCTGGGCCTACGGCCTCTTCGGCAGCCTGCTTCGGCCCCGGGACCCGCAACGCTATCCCATTATGGCCCGGGCCTGCCTCAGCCACGACGCCTATGCCCAGCTCCCTGCCATCGCCTGCCCTACCCTGGTCATCGGCGGCAAGCAGGACGCCATACTGGGCTATGAAGGCGCCCTGGATCTGCATGAGCGCATCCCCGGCAGCCGCCTGCTCCTATACCCGGACTACGGCCACGGCCTCTACGAGGAGGCGAAGGATTTCCTGGAGCAGGTGCTATCCTTTCTGGCCTGAGAAATTTTATCATATCAGCCGCAGGCATGGCGCCGGCGGCTGTTTATTTTTTTGGGAATTATTTATGGATAGACAATTGACAAACTATTTAAAATTGTCTAATATATATATATATATATATATCAGCC
>OJPZ01001208.1_pt1 | contig 9976 bp, 15 predicted proteins | sample 1598611 | NCBI WGS metagenome assembly OJPZ01 (sample SAMN03922494, study PRJEB24848) | human gut metagenome | isolation source: stool sample | host: Homo sapiens | place: Germany | collected 2011-11
CGCCCGCTCTTCACCACGTCCCCGTTCTCCCCCTCCAGCCGTCGGAAGGTCTCCACCAGCCCGTCAATGGCCGGCAGCAGCTTGTCCTCCAGCGCCACCGCCGCCGCAATGTGCATGGCCGTGGGGAAGGTGTCGTTGGAGCTCTGGGACATGTTCACGTGGTCGTTGGGGTGGAGCAGCTTTTTGCCGCCAAAGGGGATACCTTGAACTGAAAAAGAACTGTGTTTGCCGCCGCCGGTGCTTTTCCGGCGGCGGATTTTCATATACTGGCAGGGGAGGGATGCCTGTGGATCCGAGAGAATTGACTCTGCTGGTAACGGGGACCGCCAATGCGCTGTACGACAGCCTTCCCGCGGAGGACCTGGCAGTGCTGGCTGCGGTGCTGACCCAGCTGGGAGATACTCTGGCCACACTGGCTGTCCAGCGGGAGCGGCTGAATGATGGGCGGGGAGAAGAAAAATGACCTGGGGCCTTTGGGCCCCAGGTCGTTTTGTTGGGAAAGGGATACGATCTCCGGAAATGATGTTACAATCCGTTTTTTTCAGCCAGACGCTGCAGGAATACCACCAATTGCTCCCGGGTTACGAGAGATCGATACTGGAGATTCCCTTGTGCATCGCCGCTGATGAGACCATTTTCTTCGGCCCACTTCCGGGCATCCTGGCTCCACTGAGCGGGAGGCTCATTTTTGAGTTTTTCCAGCCAACCTTGCATCAGCTTATCAAATTGCTCCGGGGTCATCTGCTCATCCTCCTTGTCCTGAGACGGATCTGCTATAAACAGTGGCATACGCGGCGGGAGTTTACCTGCCAAAATCATGGCGCTGGTCCACGTTTTGCCTGCGTCCCATTGAATATGCGGACTGTCGGGGAACGAGCGCCAATCGCCGCCCCAGCTGAAACCCATCTCCTTGGCCAGATTGGCAGCGGCACGGAAGAAGGCTGGGTCACTGTACTCCTTGCCCTTGATGTTCTGGCAGAAGTCCCAGGCGAGCCCCGCCGATTCACTGTGGAAGGTGGGGACCCGCCCGTTGGTGACGATGCTGCCGGGGCGGGTCCGCCCCCGCGCATAGAGAAATTCCTGATATTCCCGGTCCCGCACTGTGTTGGTGATGAGGATATTGAGACCGGCGGCGCGGCATCGCTCCAGCCAGATGCGGCAGTTGGCTGCCACGTCTGAGCGCAGCAGATCGATGTCCCTGCTGTTGAGCATTGTACTCGCTCCTTTCGGGGCGGTGATTCCGCCCCTCTCAGTATATGCGCTGGCTGTAGGAAAGGGGAGCGGCTACACGTCCAGCTGGAAGGAATACCAGGTATGCTCCTTCTGGTGGACATAGGCCCAGGTATAGCCGCGGGCATGACACTCCGCCCAGGTCAGATAACGGAAGTAGAACTCCACTTCCAGATGGCAAGGAATAATATCCAGGATAATGGTGCGGATCTGCTCAAACCCCTCAGGAATTCCCGCTACTTCGGGAAAAATGACACGGACGTAGCCGAACTTCTCCTTCTCCTGGACCAGGGCCTTGATGCCGCAGCCGGAGATGGTGTCGTTGATGGCGTCCAGGGTGAAACTGTCCCCGCCGATTCGAAGAAGAGCAGCGATGGCCTCCCGGCGCAGCTCGGTGGAGTAGTGGACCGGCGTGTTGGCAAAGAGAGACTCCCACAGGTCCAGCCCCTCCCCCTCAGCGGTGGGAAGGGCACTCTCCCGTTCGGTATAATTTATGGCTGCCTCCGCACCGTCCAGACCACGGCCCAGGGCCTCCAACTCACTGGCACTGAGGCTGCCATCGGACAGATCGTAGATGCCCAGAGGGCGCAGCAGATTTTTCAGATAGTCGCAGTAGCCCATATCACGCCTCCCATTCGGAGATGGTCAGCGTACCCAGACGGGGAAGTACGGTAGGACTGGCAGCCACATCTGCCGTGGGAGAGGAAAAACGATAGTTTTCCACACTCTCCAGATGGTAGAGCAGATCTCCCAGGGCTGCCAGGGTTACGCCCTTTCCCAGCAGAGAGCCGGTGAAGGCGTTGCGCAGAACATCGTCGGCCTGGGCCTTGGCCTGGTCGAAGGTGTGTCCCTGGGAGGGCTTGAGGGCCACGGTAATAGTTACGGATTCCTCCTCCGGGGCCAGCACCTGCAGATCCACAGAGATCTCCCGACGGGCCTGGAGATAGTCTTCGATGGCTGTCAGTAATTCCTCATCGGGAATACCGGCGTCGGTGGCCACATAGACATCCACGGTACCGATTCCTCTGGGGCGGCCCACGGCCTTTGCCGCAGCTATGCCGGGGAAGGACATGGCTGTCTGCTCATAGTAAGCGGCATTGGCGCCGTTAGGCAGGCGGATAAAGCTGTCCAGAAGGCGGGTGCGGAGGGAGTCGTCGCTCTCGGCGTCGTCGCCTCCGCTGAAGGCCTCAGGGTTGGTACAGGCTTTGATACCGGTGGGCATGGCGGCCATGATGGTGACGGTATTGGCTGCCACGTTTCCCGCCCGGCCTGGTTCCAGAGCCATAGCGGGGACATCCACGTACAACTTTCCTGCGGAAAGGACAGCGTCGTCTGTGGTGGCAAAACGAATACCGGTGTCTGTCATACAGGTGGTACCGGATTTGATGGACAAGTCTCCGCTCACCGCGTCAGACACACCGAAGCGCAGCACGCCTGTAGCACAGGTAGCAATGCTCCGGTTGATCCCCCGCAGAGCGGCCAGGCGCTCCAGATATTCCCCCTGGGCAGTCTGAGGAAAGCCCTGCTCCAGAACCCACTGGGCCTGGAGCAGCAGGGCATGGATCTGGGCCGCGGCGGCATAGAGCCGGGCGGCCAGATCGCAGGAGGAGGAGGGCAGGTAGCCGCTGGCCTCAGCGAAGACGGACAGCATTTCTTTATAGATTTCATCAATGGTTTTCAACATAGTGCTTCCTCGTTTCTAAACGGTCAGCAGGATGGAAAGGTCGCTGCCTTGGTAGTCCAGCAGCACTTCCACCTGGATGCGGCCCTCTCCCAGGGGCGAGAGAATCACATCGGTGACCTCTACCTCCTCTTCGGCCAGGGCCTCCGCAACAAACTTTTTGGCGGAGGAGGCGCGGTTGGCGGAACTCTCCCGGCCCAGCAGATACAGCTGACTGCCCAGCTGGGGCAGCAGGGAAAACTGGCCCCGGTGGGCGGTGAGCCGGTAGAGAACCCGCTGCAGCAGGGCGTCGCTTCCTTTGCACCGCTGAATACCCCCCAGACCGTCGGGGACGTAATCCCCTTGTACAAGCTTGATCTCCATATGTGTTGCGCTCCTTTTGTATCAGGCGCCGCAGGCGGGGCACAGCAGGCCGTTGATCACCAGGTTGCCGCTTATCTCCGTGTTTCCCGTCAGCTGCACGTCGCCCTGCAGGTTCAGATCCCCTGTCAGGTGCACATCGCCCTCAATATCTAAATCTCCCTCCAGGCGGACATCACCTTTGACGGCAATGCTGCCGTCATTTTTTAGATAGACGGAAGCTCCGCCTGTGGAGTAGAGAAATAATTCCCCCGCTGCCATGTTTTCCGGGGTAAAGAAGGTGGTGTCAGCCCCCACGATGCACCGCTCCTGGCAGCCTACGCCGCCCTTGATGACCAGTACCGTGTCACCGGCCTTGGGCTGCCACACTATGCCGCCCGGTGCAAAAGCCGCCAGCTCTCGCTGTTCGCCGCGGGTCACCACTGCGGCACTGCCGCCGCCAATGGTGGTTACACCCATGTCGGCCACAGTTCCCTCCTGCTCGGCGGCCTGATAGGCCGAAAATTTTCTGGATAGCCACATAGTCTTCTACCTCCTGCTCAAAACGATCTCGGTCCGCTCTCCCGCCTCATCCATTTTGCAGCGGACTTCTGTCACATCATAGGTGTCCCCTGGTCCCAGAAGGTCCAGAGCCAGATGTACCCGGTCGCCGGGAAAGGCGGCAAAGGGAATGGGCAGCTCCAGGGTAATGGCCAGCTGGTCCAGAGCGGACTGGGCAATCTGATACTCGCCGGTGTAGCGCCGCTCGTCGGCAGTGCTGCGGGGCATGTAGAGGACATGGCGTCGACAGCCGCCTTTTGCGGCAAATTCCTCGTTGATTACCCGGTGGCTGATGTCCTGGGCCTTGTCCTGGATCAACATTTCGGAGATGACGCCGTAGCGGTCCTCCCGGTGACGCAGGGATAAAAGGGGCGAGCTGCTGTCCACGGTCAGGGTCTTGCCGCTGCCCCACAGGGAACGGACCACCAGACACCCGTCCCGGGTGAAATAGGGTTCAAAGCCGCCGTAGCGGTGGGTGAAACCCCGCAGAGCTTTCCACTGACTGGAACCCGAGGTAACGGAGTAGCCGTCACCGGCGAGAGGCGTAGTTTCCTCCACATGAATGCCGTAGGGCTCCACATGATTGCTGAGGATGTCGGCCAGTGTAGCGGTGCCGTAGGTCAAGGCCTCGGACTCGTTGTCCATCAGCAGTGCCGCCATGCCCCGCCCTTCCAGATTGACCAGCAGCCCCTGACCGGACAGGGAGATCTCATAGGCGTCAATGACGCCCCGCAGCATGATCTCCCCGTCCTGAAAGGCGGTGAAGCGAGTAGCGTCGGGCAGCATCTCTGCCATGCTTTTATCGTAGGGACAGGATGCGGTCATGCTGTCACAGGGGACACCGCCAGTATAGGTGAGACACCAGCTCAACAGGACAGGCAGACGGTAGCTTCTTCCACCCCAGGTAGTCAGTTCCATAGTCAGCATGGAATCACCACCTGATCGCCCACCTGAATAAAATTAGGATTTTTGATGCCGGGATTGGCTGCCAGCAGATCCTCCAATGCCACACCGTAAGTCAGAGCAATTCCCCACAGAGTGTCGCCGCTGGCAACTGTGCAGGAGACCGGCTCTTCATGGAGAGTGACTGATTCACCGGAAGAGGGCGGGACGGTGGTCACCGCTTCCTCGTATTCGTCATAGCTCTCATGGAAAGTAAAGCTATAGTGGACATAGTCCGGCAGAGGGGCCTGCTCCAATTTCAGGGATGTGAAGTAGGCGTTAGAAATCTGCCATACGGGGTGGATCAGCAGGCCCGGTCCTCCGCCGTAGAATACGGTGGCAAGTTTTTTGAACTCATCGTAGGCGCCCTCGCCGTAAAATACACCCTCGCCCCGCATTACCCGGCAGCTCTGCCCCAGATCCTGCATGTAGTAGCGGCCAAAGGGAACCTTGTGAAGGGCAACCTGCCGCTCATAGGTGATGGAGTAGGTGGTGGGATTATGGGGCCAGGTATAATCCTTGTAGCGCATAGGGGTCAGCAGCATGGGAAATCACCTCCATCAGTACAGGGGAAAGCCGTTGTCATAGCGCCGGTCATCCCGCTGGAAAGCCAGGGACACAGCTTCTGCGGTCAGGGGAGCGGGGCCGGAGAAGGTCAGCTCCTCCCGCACGCCGCTCCAGGAGCCGCCCGGAGCCTCCGGCAGCTGGACTTCCGGGTAGTATCCCGCCACCGGGACAGTGAGATCCTGGAGGACCTGCTCCCGTGCCGTGACCTCAGGAGGAGAGGGGAGAGCCCCCTCCTCCTGTGCGAATTCTTGGCTTGGAGCAGATGGCTCGGGGAGCGCATCGCTGTCCTCAGGTGCTGCTGTGGGAATTTGGATCTCCTGAAGAGACGCCTCGATCTGCCCGGCGGAGATCTCCGGCAGAGGGGAGGTGTCCGCCTGAGCAGTTACAGGGTCCGCCAAGGGAGATATATTCCCTTTGGCGGAGGGAGCTTCTCCCAGGAAAGCAATCTCGCTCTGGACAGCGGGGGCCTCCGGCAGAGAGGTCACCTCCGGCCGGGCGGCGGGTGCTTCCGGTGCACGGGACATCTCTGCCGCCGTCCCGGAAGCCGGGGACAGATCCCCCGGCTCATAGACTGCCGGCTGCGGAGCGTCGCCTGTGGCCGGGGCCGGCTCCCGGAAGGAAGCTTCCCGGGCCATGAGTTCCTGGAACCGGGTGAGATCAAAAGCAGGACTATCCTCCGTCTCACGCTTTCCGGTCCCTCCAGCCTCCGCTGCTGTCATCATCTGCTGGAGCTGGTCCACCAGCCTGGAAAAGCGGCTCAGCTCCTCCAGGGGCAGCTGAATGCTCAGCTGAATCCGATCCTCCATCAGGCGGCAACCTCAATACGGCTGGTGGCCATGAGGGTTACCTTCTCCGCCACCATGGCGCCTACTTTGCCTTCCTCCTGGATGGCGCTCCACTGGCAGCCGCTGTAGATAACCTTTCGGTCGGGCTTACAGATCACCAGAGAGAAGTTGGCCAGAGCGAAGAAGTCGATGCCGTCGCTGATGGCCTCGTCGGTAGCATAGAGCCGGGTCAGCTCCAGTACGTATTTGTTCTGGCCGTTGATGGTGGCCACCGGCTCGCTCTCACCGAAGGCCTCCACCACCTGGCTGGTCTTTGTGGCCTTGGCGGTGTAGCTCTGGACTACCGCCACTTTTTTGCCCTCCAGCTCCAGGTAGATGTCACAGCTGGTAGGGAATCCTGTTACCTCCATGTTGTTGCCTCCTCAATTAAATGGTGATGTGAGCGGTGAGATAGATCTGGTTGAGGCCGTGAGCCACGGCAAAGCTGAACTCCACCAGGCACACGGTGGGGTCATCCTCGTAGACGGATACTTCCACCTCGCCGTAGCTGTCAATGATCTCTGCGCGCAGCTTGTTTTCCAGCTCCACAATGACCTGGGAGCGGATAGCGCCTCGGGTCTGGGCAGTGTTTTTGGTACGGCTGAAGCGGCTGCGGAGGCTGGCCCGAATGGAGGGGATCACATCGTCCACCACCAGAATGGTAGTCAGTTCCCGCCAGGTGATGTCAGGGACGCCGCCGGTGGTGGTGCGGGTTGTAATGCCGCGGACAGGAGAAACCACGCCGCCCACTGCCTCCAGGGGGGTCACGCCGCCCCGGACCAGAAGATCGATCTCGTTGTCCCCGTACAAAGTTTCCACACCTCCCAGGCCTTTCAGCGAGGTGCCGTTGAGGGGAATGGCGGGATCGGAGGTGACAGCGATGGCACCGGCCACAGCAGCGGCAGCAAAGACGCCGGAAAGCTTTTTACCGGACTTGTCCAGTACATCGGGGCCCACCAGCACCATACGCTCACTGTTCAGGGCTTCTGCCCGGCCGGTCAGCTCGCTGGTGCCCGCACCGCTCATGCCCACCACCGCGATGCGCTCTCTCCGGGTGGTAGAAGCCTCCTCCAGACTGGTGCGCAGATCCTGCTGTACGGTCTCGTCACCGCTGTCACACACCACAATCTGAATGTTGTCCATAGCCTTGAGGGCGGCAAAGGCGGAGGCATAGTCGTCCTCCTCCACGGATACTGCGACCACGGTGGAGGCACCATTTTCAAACAGCAGAGACAAAATAGTGGACATACCGGGCGTGCCCTCGGCGTCCTCGCCGAAGGCAGAAAGTCCGCCCTCATAACTGGTAAGGGTGACGGGAGTATTGGGGGTACCGGCGGTGGCTTTGGCCGCCACGCCGATGACGCGTACCGCCCGGCCTCCCCGGATGACAGTGGAAGTGTCGTAGGAGGAGTATACTCCGGGACGCTCATGAATAATGATATTGCTCATTTGGTTACCACACCTTTCAGAATAAAGTCGGTGAGCCAGGCACCCTCCTCGGTGGCCGTGGCCACAAAGTAAGCGCTGCAGGAGAAGCAGCCCTTGCGAAGGAACATAGAAGTGGTTTCATCCCACTCTGCCTCCTCCCAGCGCAGCTCTGTGGGCCGCAGGCCCGAAGGGAGACCATCCAGCATGACCTGGTGAAGAATGTTCAGCGCCTGATCACATCCGGCGGCGCCGCTCTCAGCGGGGGCGTAGATGTCCAGGGACAGCGTCATGTCAAGCCGCATCCCGTAGACCTCCAGGGGTGCCTGGGTGTCGGGATCCAGCTGCCGCCCCAGGTAACTGTTGAAGGCGTTGCTGCGGCTCTCGCCGGAGCGCAGACCGACAGCGGCCACTGGGGTGCTGTACTGCTTGGCCCAGCCGGGGGAGAAGGCGGGACATACGGCCAGCCCTGCTTTTTCCAGAGCGTCGGAGACAGCATCCCGGACCTGTTCCAGACCTCGGTTCATACCGCTGCCTCCTTCCGCTTTCTCAGCAGAGCTCTCTGGTAGAAAGGCTGGTCCTGCCAGAACACGGTCCGGGCCGCCTGAATCACTAGGGCCAGTTCTTCTGTGTCCACCTGGTCGCCGGGGGCCAGAGGCTGGCTGCCGCTGCCCAGATAGAGCCATCGCTCCGAACTGACGGCCCCCAGCGGGGATGGCGCAATGGGCAGATCCTCCTGCTTTGTCAGGATGGGCTGGAGAAAGGCCCGCAGGGCGACGGGTTGCCCGCTGGCCCTGGGGGTGAGGGTAACGCTCTGGCCGTAGCGGGAGAGCAGCAGATCGAAGGTGCCGGTCATCCCCTCACCCCCAGAAAGGCAAAGGTATCGTCCTGAAAGTAGGGGGCCATCATAGTCTCTGCCTGATGCTGGAGAGCAGCAGCTGCCCCACCGGCATCGGCACTGAGGCGGAGGCTTACGTCTCCGGCAGTGAACTGCTCTGCTCCGCCTGCGCTGCGGCAGGAGAAGAGTCCTGCCGCAGCCAGCAGGGCGGCGGCGCAGGTAAAGGCGTCGGCACAGGCCTCAGGTGTCATGCCGGAGGACAGCCGCTGGGTGATCTGGGCCTCCGCACAGGTGCACAGACTTTCCAGTAGGGGCTGTTCCTGATCGGAGGGAGAAGTGATGGCCTCGGCCAGGGAAAGAATGGTTTCGTGCATGTGCTACGCTTCCTTTCAGCATGTCCCGGCGAAAACCGCAGAGCTTCCGCCGGGGCAGAGATGGGCCGATCAGATGGTGAGGACCTTTCCGGCGTCGGCATAGAGCTTGGCAAAGCCGGAGATGCTGGTGATGGCAGCTCGCTCCACCTGACGGTCGATGAGCTTGTCGTACTCCACCATGACCTCGCCAGCACTGACCATCTCCAGGGCATAGTTGCGGTCCAGACCGATGAGCTTGCCTTCGGGCATAGCGCTGGTGCGCAGCAGAGTAGCGCCCAGAGGAGAAGCCAGGGTACCGGTGCCCTGGAAATTAAGGCCGGTGAGAGGATTCTGGAATTCCTCCATCTTCAGCATGTCCAGCATAACGGCATTGGGTACCAGAATGGTGTTCATGGTGTAGGGATCAAACTGGGCCCAGAAGTCCAGCAGAGCCTCGTAGGAGAGAGTGCCGCTGGTGCCGCCGATGGGGGAGGTGCCCACGGTGAGACTCTGGGCGGGATTCTCGTTGCCGTCGCCGTTGATGATGACGTTGATGGCGTCCTCCAGATGCATCCGGGCAATGTGGCTGCCAATCTGCCGCAGGGTGATGGAAAACAGGTCCAGCCGCTGGAAGCGGATGGCCTCATAGGAGGCTACCAGCATACGGCCCCGCTTGTGGAGCTTTACCAGGTTGGACTGGGTGCGCACGCTGGTCTGAGGCAGGGCAGCGCCCTCCTCCACCCGCTTGAGGGACTTCTCGTCCTCACTGGGGACGGAGTAGATGGAGCGGTAGTCCATGCCGTCGAACTGGGTGACAGTGGCAGTGATTGAGGGCAGCACATTGTCCTCCTCCATGCCCTGGCGTACCACCCGGGAGACGAACTCGGGGAAGAGGACGGCGGACTCAGTGGTCCGGAAAAACTTCTCCACCACGTCAGAGCGGCTGCCCTTCACATGGATGTCAAAACGTTTCAGCTGGCGCTGGAAGGCGTCCAGCCCCTCCAGGGGCGTGCCTCGGTAATTTTCGCTGGGGTCGGCTGCCTCCAGCACCTGGGTAAAGGACTTGCCAGCCTCGCCGTACATACCTTTTTCCAGTCTCAGGTTGTCGTAAGTATAAGCCATAGTTTTGTGCCCCTTCCTTTATAGCAAAATAGTGACAGTTTTGGCGGCGGTGTCCACGCCTGTCTCTTATACACATCTGACGCTGCCGACGATA
>OJPZ01001233.1_pt1 | contig 9868 bp, 9 predicted proteins | sample 1598611 | NCBI WGS metagenome assembly OJPZ01 (sample SAMN03922494, study PRJEB24848) | human gut metagenome | isolation source: stool sample | host: Homo sapiens | place: Germany | collected 2011-11
ATTTTTAACCGCCCGATTCCATGATGTTTTAATACTATTGTTAGGCGTTGGAATATGAGCAACATACCTAATGCCATTGTGCCTAAAACTGGCCATATAACACCCCGAAAAACCTGAACTTAAAGTATCTATGCCATTTGAAGCAACGACTGCTATTCCATCCGCAATATATATGACACAGGCATAGTCTAATCTAAGAAAACGATAGTTACGGGTATATCCTTTTATTTGAAATGTCAATTTACTTTGCGTGACAATCGGAGGGGTCAAACCTACATTATAAATATTTTGATAATGAAACCGTGCAATATTTGTCATTACTGCTCGACTGTTTGGCAATCTTAATGCTTGAATCAAATTCATATATTTACTTACTGTTACTTTCGTTTGTTATAGGCTCGATACATGATGCCATTATATCCATCAGTTTAGACAGACCTTCGGTCTGCGGCTGCTGACTGGCTGTCACATGTATCTGGTATTTTGCCGTTTGGTTGGTCATGCGGGTGTTCTCGCGGGCGGTCGTGACTTTGCCGCTGATTTCCGCATTTATAAACCAATGTTTTGCAGAAGCTTTTGCCTCTACTTCTGCGTTGGTAGTGCTTTTTACGTTTGATGTATCGGTAACCTCCATCTGGAAATCGACATCCACGCGATCTATGAGCAGGGAAGGAATAGGCACCAATCCTATAAACGGAGCCTTGACACTTTGTGACATTGTTGTCATTTTTCCATCCTGCTGTATCGGTCTTTCGACATCGAATTCCAATATACGCGCTTTATTGCCGCTTTTACCATCAAATGCAATTTGCTGGTAGAAATTCCATGCTGTCGCTGCCAATTCCTGTTGTGCTTCGGCTGCTGCAATAAGTGGAGCTGCAATAAGTTCCCGCATGGGAAGCCCCTTGAATTTGTCAGTCACGTTTGAATCTGCTTTAAGAACTGGAGAAGTTTCTCTGTTTTGAGTCTCTTCCAATGCAGCGGAGATAATTTCTTTCGCCTGTCCGCTTACATTTTCATTCAAGTTTTCCGCATTTTCTTGTTGCCCTTGGTTCTTTATTTCTTCTGCCATAACATTTGAATTTTAAAATTGTTAGATATTTTTTACAAAATCGTCAATAATTCGGGAAATGCTCTCCGGAGTCTCCTGAACCTTAAAATTGACGCAAACCTCCATGACATCATCCGCATCCGGTTTTATGTTGCTCATCTGCATCTGGAGATTGGCTCTTTGTGGGCTGGATAACAATAAGTTGTTTTCCGGAATCTGTGATTCCACGCTTCCGACCTTCGCCTTGAACTTTATCTGCACATTATCCATCGCAAGATAATGATGGGATATCAAAGCTATAAGTGGAATATCAATAGTCTTGTCTCCAACCATGATTTTTTTCGATTGGAACGTATTTGCGTTATTTGCATTTGTTCCTTCAAAAAGTCTGGTCAGATTTTGTATCTGATGATTCTGCAATGTATCTTGTGCACAGTTTACGGCGTATTGCAAACCATTCATAATATCAGAGAATGAATTGGTTTGAACACTGTCCGGCTCATCGTCATTATTTTTCTTGTCTCTGTGAAAAAGTCCCATGTTTTTAATTTAATTACTTGATTTGTTGCCTTTAATGAGCACCAATCTTGGCAATGTCCGGCTTACAGCTTCCATATTTACACTGGAGTCTATATTATTATTAACAATGCCTTGATGCCAAAACCTATATGGTGGATTCTCCGTGTGTTCCAGCACGTCCTCCTTTTTTATTGGGGTTATACTTCGGTTTATGTTCGTTGCGGACGGAACTTTTCCGCCCGCAACGGCTTACTGCTTCCTCAAGGTAGGCAATGCTCCTTTAAGTTCGTAACGCCACTCTGAGCCTGCGTTCTGCAAGGCGGTGTTCATGGCATCAACGGCTTTCTTCCAGGTAACGCCAGTGCCGTCCACCTTAGTGGCTTCGGTGACTTTGTTATTGTAGCCGATGCCTTGTTCATGATTGTTCTTCCAATAGCAGGCGGTCACGGTGGTGTAGTTATCTCCCAAAAAGCCGCCGATATGTACATTGCCAGTGCTACTACCCGTACTGGTTACGTTGCCCGTGGCATAGCAGGCAAGGACGCTGCTTCCTCCGTTGAATCCCACCAGACCGCCGCCAGAGAGATTCTTTGGGGAGTCTATTTCTAAGGTTACGTTGCCTGTGGCATAGCAAGCGGTCATGGAGCCCCATTTTTCTCCTGCCACGCCGCCGACATAGTGCTTTCCCTTCACAGTGGCAGAGGAGCTGCATCCGATGATGGAACCGGCCTTTTGTGAACCCACCACACCGCCGACACAATCTGTGCCGCTGACGCTACCCGACACCGAGCAGTTTTCAATGGTGCCCCAGCTATATCCTACCACGCCGCCAGTACAGCCAAACATGTGATTGCTTGTTATCTGTATGCCTTCCATCACCACGTTCTTCACCATACCAGCTCTATTGAGATAGCCGAACAGACCCACAAATTGGTCATTTGTCGTAACGGTCAGCCCCGTGATGGTATGGCCGCCGCCGTCGAAAGTGCCTTTGTATGAGTTATCGAAGCTTGTGCCTATCGGCGTCCAGCCTTTGCCCGTCAGATCAATGTTTTTGTCGAGGGTAATGTTAATGTCGGTCTTACCTCCGTTCACTAATTCGGCTACATTCATCAGGCCATCGGCGGAGGTCACGGTGTAGCTGCCGTCGCTCTCTATGGTATAGCCCAGGTCTTTTGCCGCAGCGAGGGAGACGGTGTAGGTATATTCACCGCCCGCCTGCCAGTCGGTAGCATTCTTCATCTTATAAACGAAGGTCTTGCCGTTAGTGAAGGTGCAGGTAATGAATGCCGTGCCAGCTGCCACACTTTGCGGGGCTACGATGGCGGTGTAGGTGTTGCTGCCCTTGTCATACGGGGTGATTTCGGCAGGGTTGTCGCCTTCGGTGGAGAGGCCCGTCAGTCGCACGGATGCCAGCCCCTCGGTGTAGTCCGTCAGAACGATGGTCACTCGCGCCGTGCGGTGGGTGAAGCGAAGCGTGGGGCTACCGCAGGTCACCGTCTGCCCGTCGGCTACGATGAGGTCGCTGCCCTCAAAGTCTTTCTGGGTACTTTGGTTGGCTTTTACCTTTACCGCAGGTGGGGTTGTCTCGCCAGCGGTGTAGGGCCACCACGCTGTGACGGTGATGTCGTTGTGGTTGGTCCAGTAGTACGGGTCGGTGGAGGTCAGCGTGGCGCTGGTGGGGTCGGCGGTGGAGGGCGTCACGTCGTATGCCTTCACCGTACCGTCCATCAGCACTGCCACGCTCTGCACACCCTCCCAATTGCCATCCACAGGGGCACGGGTGCCGGCGATGGCTGTCGCGGCGGGATTCAGCCCCGTGGCGGTGAAGACGATGGGGGTGCCTTCCGCCCCTTCCGGTAGGAAGCCCGCTTCGTCCTGCGTGCAGGCGCCCAATAAGAGGGCGAGCGCTGCAAGTGCAAAAAATCTTATCCTCATAATATCTGTTATTTTATTACTCTGGTTCTTTCCGTTGCGGGCGTAACTTTTCCCCCCGACGGTTTACTGCTTCCTCAAGGTGGGCAATGCTCCTTTAAGTTCGTAACGCCACTCTGAGCCTTTGTTCTGCAAGGCGGTGTTCATGGCATCAACGGCGTTCTGCCAGGTTACGCTGGTGCCGTCCACCTCTGTGACTTTGGTGCTTCTCCTATTGTAGCCGATACCTTGTTCATGATTGTTCTTCCAATAGCAGGCGGTCACGGTAGTGTAGTTATCTCCCAAAAAGCCGCCGATATGTACATAGCCAGTGCTACTACCCGTACTGGTTACGTTGCCCGTGGCATAGCAGGAAAGGAGGCTTATTCCGTCGTTGAATCCTACCAGACCGCCGCCAGAGATATTCTGTGTGGGGGCTATTTCTATGATCACGTTGCCTGTGGCATAGCAAGCGGTCAAGGTGGCACCAAAATTCGTCCAACCTGCCACGCCGCCGACATAGAGCGTTCCCTTCACTGTGGCAGAGGAACTGCATCCGGTGATGGAACCGTCCCTTTGAACACCCACCACACCGCCGACGCTCACCGTGGCGCTAACGCTGCCCGACACCGAGCAGTTTTCAATGGTGCCCCAGCTATATCCTACCACGCCGCCGGCATAACCCGACCTGTGATTGCATGTTATCTGTATGCCCTCCATCACCACATTCTTCACCGTACCGGCGGCATTATTGAAATTACTGAGATAGCCGAACAGACCCGCATATTCGTCATTTGTCGTAACGGTCAGCCCCGTGATGGTATGGCCGCCGCCGTCGAAGGTGCCGGTGTATGCGTTGTCGTAGTCTGTGCCTATCGGCGTCCAGCCTTTGCCTGTGAGGTCAATGTTTTTGTCGAGGGTAATGTTTATGTCGGTCTTACCTCCGTTCACTAATTCGGCTACATTCATCAGGCCGTTGGCGTTATAGACCGTGTAGGTATTGGTGTTGCTGTCGTAGATGTAGCCCAAATCCTCGGCTGCGCCGCTCTCGCCGCCGCCGTCAGCCCAGTTGCCGATGGTGCAACCCTCTAACGTCAAGCCAGTGGTGTTCACCTTAACGGTGTATTTATAGCGGCTGCCCGCTTCTAATACGACGTTGTTCTGCGGACGGAAGTAGAAGGTGCCGCCGCCGAGTTTCACCTTGACGAACGGCTTGCCTGCCGCAACGGTCTGTGGGGCGGTCAGTGCCTCGTAGGTGTTGCCGCTTGCATTGTAGGTCTTGATGGCAGTCGGGTTGCCGTTATCGGCGGACAGGCTCACGAGGCTCACCATGGCACCAGCGACGCTCGTGAATCCCGTGCCGGGCTTCAGTTCGATTGTCACGCGTGCCGTGCGGTGGGTAAATTCAAGAGTCGGGTTGTTAAATTCCACCTTCCGGTTCTCAGCAGAGATGAAGTCGCTGTTTTGGAAGTCAGCCAGTTTGCTTTGGTCTTCTGCCACCTTCACGGCAGGCATCTGTGTGATGTCGGCATTGTCGAAGGGCCACCATGCCGATATGGTAACCGGGTCGCGGCTGGTCCAGTAGTACGGGTCGTTCTCGCGTGAAAGCGTGGCACTCTTGAAATCGGTAGAAGCCGTTACGGTGTATTCCTTTACCGCATCGCCCATCTTGAGTGCCACGGAAGTGACGCCATGCCAGTCGCCGTCCACGGAGGCACGGGTGGAAGGGGCTGCCAGCGGCGTTGCTTCTACAGACAGTCCGGTGGCACGGATGACTACGGGGTATTCACCTTCGGGCAGACGGTTATCGCCAGCAAGTTCGTCCTGCGTACAGGCGGCGAGGGCGAACAGCAGTGCGGTGGCTGCGGGAATAAAAATTCTATGTCTCATAATTCTTCACCCTAATCAATTAATTATTAATATCTTACAGGCCAGCATTCACTTCTCCGCCGTCTATATCGTTCCACTTTGCAATGGTGGCTTCGCTGACTTCAAGGACTTTGTTGCGTACCTTGACGGTATAGGTATAGTTGTTGCCCGCCAGCAGTGCGCCATCGGGCATGGTGAGTGTGGCATGATATTCCTGACCTTTGTAATTCACAACCAACGGCAGGGATGCAACTGTCTGCGGGAAGAGGATGATCGATGACGTGAGATTGCCGTCTGCCAGATTCATGGTCAGTTCTCCGGTCTGTAGTCCGTTGTCTGCGGTGGCAATACCGTCGGCCGTGTTGAACGTACCGGTGAGTAACAATCCGTCCAGCGTGTAACGTTCAGGCTTGACCACGCTGAAATTCACGCCGTCGCCCGCCTCGAAGGTAAGGGTTATCTGGCTCATGCGGTGGTGGAAGGAGTTGTCTTCACCGCCTTTGGCGGTTTTGTCGGTGAAGCTTACTACCGGGTTGTTTTTGTCTCCCGTGGCTCCTGAAGCAAAGAGGAAGTCGATGGCAGGCTGGTTTTGCTGCGCCGTGGCATCGGTCGTGGCTGTGAGGATGCCTCCCGCCGCGTTGTACGGATAGTAGGCGCGGAAAGTATGGGTCTTTGCATCTTCGATATAGATAACCTTTCCTTCTGCCTCAAATTTCCCGTTTTTCAGGATGAAAGGCACGTTGCCGTACTGGGAATCGTTGCCGATGTCGGTGATGCCGATACGGTCGCCGCCAGTCCAGGTGGTTCCGCTGGCGCGGGTGGCGGGGGCGATGTTGGCGGTAAACTGGGCGGCCACGGGGTCACCGTTCAGGTTCTCGTTGTCGTTGTTGCAGGCTACCAGTGCGAGGGCGAGCGCTGCAAGTGTAAAAAATCTTGTCTTCATTATATCTATAATTTTATTATTTACAAATCAGCATTTACATCATCACCTTTCACTTCTTCCCAGCCGTTGATTTCGGCTCCGTCCACTTCCATGCCTTCGGGAGTCTCAACCAGCGTTCCGCCGAGGGTCAGCGATTTGCCCTTTCTGGTGTTGAACTCCTTGAGAGCTTCTGTAAGGTCGCTTTTCAGCGTGGTGGGGCTCGGGTTGCCGTCCGCATAGCGGATTTCAGCCGTCAGCAGTTGTTCCGTGCCGGTCACACCCAGCAACCGCACCGTGGCTTTCCACTTGCCGGCATCGTCACCTTCGGTTATCTTGGTGAAGGGCAGCACGACGTTTGAAGCGGCTCCGTAGGTATCGGTAGCGAAATCGAGTGTTCTGGCTGCACCCGTCAGATGGGCAACAATCTCCGTGATGCGTCCGGCGGCATCACCCGTCGGTTTGATGATAAGCGTCAGTTCGCGTACCTGCTGCTTCATTGCGGCGGTCAGCGGATAGTCCTTGTCTTTCTCGATGCTCACCTGTTTCGTATAGGTGAAGAACCATCCCGGGGCATTGTTCACAAAGGCATCCGTGCCTGCTCGGTTTCCCGTGGCTGCGGCAATGGTGGCGGTGGTACCATTTACCGTGATTCCTTCAGCTGGGTTCCACACCGCAAGGGTGTAGCTGCCCGGAGCAAACAGATGGTCGGGGGCATGGGTGGCGGAAGTCTCCGTACCCGTATAGTCGCCCATGCTGACCGTCCACGTGGCGGGTATGTTGATACCCTCACCGCAGGCCGACCAGTCGGCTGTCACCGCAATCTTCCCGTAGTCGGGATGCGGTGTGTCATAAAGCGTGTCCTTCACGCAGGAAGAGAGCAGCACGGCGGCTGTCATTCCCATCATATATATATATTGTCTTGCCTTCATATCGTCTTCCTCCCTCTGTTAGAAAAGTTTCCACATCAATGTTACACCGGCGTTGATGGGGCCACACCAATTTTTTGTCTCGTTGCCGCAGCGTACGCGCACACCATCGATGACTTTATATTTTTCGAAATCGGCATTCAGGTAGCCCAAGCCGAGGTTGAAATCAAGCGTCAGTGCCTTGTTCAGCCGTAGTTGATAGCCAGTGGTGATGCCGCCACCCATCAGGTCGCCTTGCTTGCCTGTTTCGGAGATCTTGTAGTTGAACTGTCCGGCCTTGAACAACGCACCCAAATACCAGGTTTTCTTCTCACCCATATAGTAACGTACTTCCGGAGCCACTTCCCAGAGTGCATAGCGGCAATCTTTGTCATTCCAACTCCAAGAAGTCCACGAGCCGTTTACGGCAATGCCCCACGACGGGCAGATGCGCCATTCCACGCCAAGATCTGGTGTCAGGGTAGCCCAGCGCAGCAGGTTGGCACGCAGGGAAAAATGATAGTCGGTTGGGGTTTCCAATGGCATGTCGGTAAGTTTATTTTGGTGAGCGGCTTTCTCGGCTTTTGCCTTTTCTGCGGCAAATCGGGCTTCTTCCGCTTTACGTTGCTCTTCGGCAAGCCGTTCCTGCTCGGCACGCTTCTCGGCTGCCAGTCGTTCGGCTTCCGCCTTGCGTCGTGCTTCCGCGTCCGCATCCGTCACGGCTGTTTCCTTTACCGGTACCGTCAAGCGCACGGTAACAAAATCACCCTCAGTCGCATGGTTGCGGGTAATGAAATTCTCCTCTTTTATTTCCGCGCGTGTAATCAGTTCGGATTTTACTCGATTGGCACGGATCTTCGCCGTTGCAAGGTTCTCGGCTTCACTGCTCTGCGAATTGCAGTATCCGTCAACCAGTAGCGGCATTTTGCCGTCAAGAATTATTGCTTTGTTGTTTTCGATACATTCCAACAGGCGGGCAAGTTCCGTGTCATTGCCATTCCAAGGCACGTAGAACATGTCCTTCTGCGGCACGAAGCGGAAGGTGTAGGTCGTGTCTGCTTTCTGCTGCGCCATTGCCGGAAGCAACAGCAGTGTCAGCAGTGCGGTCGTAATCCATTTTTTCAATTCAGTCATATTTTTATCAGTTATATTATTTCATCTTCAAAGTTGTGCCGTCTCCAATACCGCAGATAGCCCCTGCGCTCGTGTTCGTCACCTTTGATTGCAGGGTGAAAGCGGAACAGATAACGCAACACCGTGTACACCGACAGCAGAACGGCAAAAACAATGGTACATATAGAGGGGTTCCACCATAAAGCCCCCTCGGACAGGACGGCAAGAGGCGGAAAAGCCAGCAGACCGAGGCTTTCGGGGTACATTTCCTTTATTCCTATCGGGTCACTGTATTCATTGTCGCCACGAAGCCGGAATACCCGGATATAGTCATGTATGAGGAACAGACAACAGAGCAGACAGAATACCATACTCGCCCCACGATAAACAGATAATGTCACCACATTTGTCAGGTAAAGGGCAAATGTGGTTGCAGCTGCCAGAAGAATCGTATATACCTTTCCATAGCTGAATGACGTAATCCTGCCGCCATAGCAGAAGCCGTCACCATAATCCTTCCGCCAAAAAAGCACCTGACAGGAGGCATAGGCAGGGTAAAGAACTGTAAGGACGGAAAACCATCTTTCTGCCGGTACGTCGTCGGGCAGATCCGGAGTCAGGATGAAAAGCATCGCCAGTATCCCGATTGCCACAACGGAAACGGAAAAAAAGCAGATTGATGTTGCGTGCCGGATAGTCGTACTCATAAGGACGCTCAAGGTATTTGCAGTCAGGCTGCATCCACCAGGGCAGCCATGAAGTATTGCCGTAGCTCAGCCTGTACGGAAAGGATGCGATGCCCGCAGCAATCAGCGTGCAGGCGGCTATCAGGATATGGATTGTTTCTGTATTCATACATCATTCAGTTTGAAGGTGGATAAAAAGAGGACATACGAATACGGAAAAGGGCGGAAAACTCCTGAAAAAAGAGTTCCCGTCCTTGCATATTTTTTTGAAAATAAGTAAATTAACGCGCGGGAAATGCCGGTCAGAATGTGTGTGTTTACACGAATTTCACACATTTCCAAATTTTCGGCAGACTTATTTAATACATCGTACAGATGTTTTTCGATGCTGAAAATGGCCTTATGAAACAGTGACGGCACGGAAAAAAACTCCGCCTGACAAGGCGAAGCACCGTTTGAACAAAAAATATTTGTTATATACGGCTGGCATTTATCTGTGCTTTTATCACCATTCATACATCATATATAAGATATTTCCGAATTACAATAGCGAAAATACAAATAATGTTTCATTACGCAATGAATTGAATGATATTATTTTGCGAAACTTTGTACACAACTCAAAACACATTTCTCACCATGTGTATACGATAAAGTTTACAAACCCGATACCAGGCACGTTCTCTATCTTGCATATGGCTCCCTGCAACATATTCTTCGCCCCTTTCCGTATTTACATTTAATAATTTATATTGTTGCTATTTTGTTACTTAAACAGCAATATAAAATCATATATCACTTGCAATAAGCTAATTATATTTAGTATTTATCTTGAAGGGAAGAAAAGAGATGGCTGAAGCCATGAAAATGGTCTTAGCCATTTTTTCTT
>OJPZ01001237.1_pt1 | contig 9851 bp, 16 predicted proteins | sample 1598611 | NCBI WGS metagenome assembly OJPZ01 (sample SAMN03922494, study PRJEB24848) | human gut metagenome | isolation source: stool sample | host: Homo sapiens | place: Germany | collected 2011-11
TCCCTGATCTCCGCCGCCGCCACCGGCGTAGGCGGTGCCCGCGGTCAGACCGCCGGCCAACGTCGCCGTGGCGGCGAGCAGGGCCAGCGTCTTTCGCCTTCCGTTACTGTTCTTGGAACCCAATGTTCCGTCTCCTTTCAGAGATTCTGCTTGCAGAACGTCCCGCCGTGCGGGCGGGACGGGACGGCGGGAACGCACGTTCCCTGCGCGGTTCCCCTCACGGGGACCGGCCCATCCAATCCGTTCCACGCGCGCACGCCTCGATAAGGGGCAATATTGGTTCGGGGGGTTACGCGGCATGGGAGGTACGGGAAAGGGAAAGGCCCCGCCCAACAGGGCGGGGCCTTTGGAAGGCTGGATGAGGCGAATCAGCCCAAAGGGCAGAAATGCTGTCCATCGCAATTCGGATTGATGGTCACTTTGTCTTCCCAGTCGTAGTGGATGCTTGGCGCGGGGGAGTTCCCGCTCGGGGAGCCGCCACCCTGGCCTTGCGATCCGCCTGAATACGATCCGCCGGAATAGGACCGTCCACCGGCGGAACCGGACCAGCCGCCGGACGAATACGAGCGTTGCGCCTGCTGTTGCGCCTGCTGTTGGGCCTGCTGTGCGGCGGCCGCCTGGGCTGCGGCCTCCTGTTCGGCCTGCGCCTTCGCGGTGGCCTCGGCGTCGGCCTGGTCCTTCGCCGTCTTCGAATCGTTCACGGCCTTGACGGCCTTGGCGATTGCGTCGGCGTCGCGCTTGGCGATGGCCTGCTTCAACGCGTCACGGGTCTTATCGTCCTGGACCTTGCCTTCCGTCGCCCTGTACAGTCCGTCCGCATCGTCCACCGTCTTGTCGAGCTTCGACGATTCGACCGCCCTGACCGCGGCCTGCAGCGTCTTCGCATCCGCCTTCACGCTCCTGGCCGTCTTGTCCGCCTTGGCGGTGGCCTCGTCCAGACCGGTCTTGTCGGACGCGTCGCACTTGACCATGGCGGGCGTCTCCGCCCCAACGGCCCGTTTGAGCGCGTCAAGGGTCTTACCGTCCTTCACGGCCTTCACGTCGGTCTTCAACGCGGCCGTCGTGGCGTCCGCGCCGAGCAGCGTCCGATACGAGTCCACGGCCTTCTTCTGGGCTGCGACGGCGGAACCACACGCCCCACGCGCCACGGAGCCCCTATGGTCCTCCCAGGCGCGGTATCCGCACACGCCGCCCACGGCCAGGACGACGGCCACCGCCGCGGCCACGCCGACGATGACGCGCTTCCCGTTCCTTCCCGTCCCGGCCGGATGGTCCTTGACGGCGTCCGATGTCACGTTGTCCTCCATGAGGATGCTCCTTCGCTTTGTTCCGATGGGATTCACACCAACCACGCGCCCCCGTATCGATATTGGCCTGTTCACAGGCTTCCGCCACGCGTGCGGACAAGCAGGCACGCCCACACGACAAGGTTCAGGACCTGCACGGCCAGGAGCATCACATCCGCCATGGGAGCCGCGGCCACCCAACCGTCGCGCAATCGCATGAGACCATGGCCTAACCCGTACGAGTAGGCCAGTATGCCGACCCATGCGGCGAAACGGTAGAACGTTTCGACGTCACGTCGTTCCCGAGGACGCTCCGTGCCCGTCTTCCTTGGAAACATGTACGGTCCGACCAGTCGCGCGCACATGACGAGGTTCAATACGCAGACGACGCATTTCAATGTGCTGGCCCAATTCATTCAGGAATTCCTTCCACTATTCCTGCCGGCAAGTCTACAATCCGGCGTTCTCGCGTATCTGGCCCATCAGATCCTCCAACGTGTCCGCCAAGGCCGACACTCGCCGCTGGTCCGCATCGTCGGCCCCGTCGAACGGTTCCGCCTGTTCGACCGTGTCCGCGAGCCTGGACCGCAGGTACGGGACGGACAGTTCCATGCTGGCCGTCCGGTCGAGCAGGTCCCTCGCGGCACGCAGGTCGCTGGACAGTCGCGTCATGTCGTCACGCCGTGACTTCTCGGATCGGGTCTTGTCGTACTCCTTCCGGAACGCGGCCACCCGTTTGGACTGTTCCACGTATGCGGACGCCTGTTTCCTCGCCTTCGCCGTGTTCGATTCGAGTTGCCTGTTCCTCAGAGTCGCGTCGCATTGGATGGATGGAGCGCGTCGTATGGTCCGTAACGATTCGTATCGTCCGGCCCTTTTCCCGTCCAGAACGGACCCGTCGATGTTGAGGTCCACGGCCACGAGTCCTTCCAACCGTTCACGATTCCGGTTCATGGACGCCACCGCGTCCGAACATTCCGAGACGAGCTGGTCGTGGCGCACGCTCAACCGTGATTCCGTGATGACCATGCCGATGCCCGCGACCGCGATGACGAGCGTGCATGCGGTGAGGACGGCCACGCCCTTCCTTGACATGCGCGACGGGTTGGCATGAGGCGTCTCACTGCCGTCATCCCAGCCGATATCATCCGGATCGTCGTCACGTGGCGTGGAGAACGGATTCCAATCCGGGTCCACGCCATGCGACCGTATGCCGTCGTAACCGTCGTCGTCAATCATGGGAAACCTCCTGAAGAAAAATGAGAAGGCCGCCCGCCGGACCTCCCGTCGAGAAGATAGACAAAAAGAAACGGGACAGAAAACGGTCCGGCGGACGGCTCCCGTCGAATGTCGGATGGGAAGGGGTAGAACCCATCCGGACGGGACCGCTCACCAGCCTTGAAGCGTAGGCCGGACGGGAACGCCGGACGCTCCCTCAAGGGGAGGAGGGAGAAGCCCGGACGTTTCCGTCAACCATCCCACATGACGGCCGACCGATAACAGCCGATACGGGTTTCTAATCCAACACGTCGGCGGCCATGGCCGACAAACGATGGTTCTCATGCCAATCAGGCATGTTCAATATGCGGCTGAACCATACCGGATCCGTGTGAACGACAAGATCGGAACCTAACGGTTTTCCCTCGACGTTGACACCCAATAAAAACGTTTCCGTCAAACGATCGTTCACGACCCGCGCCTTTCTGGCCCCCAGAACGAAGCCGACGTCAACGAAACGCGAGGTCTTGATCCGTAGGTACGAATCAGAGAATCCCGAAGGCTCCAAGAATATTCCGTCCGCGGCGGCCAAACGGGAAGCGAGCGGCGAGTCCTTCGACACGCATTGCCCATACAGGGTTTCCTGGGGGAGACCGAAGAACAACATCTGAGGCAGATTATGGTATGTGGAGCCGTAGTTCAACCATCCCTTGTCATTCCGCCAGACAGTAAGCGCACGTCGCAGACTCTTGATTCCGAGAAGAAGCCCGGAGCTTTCCCTCCACGCGTATTCCACCCGGTCGAACCGGTCCCGCATGATCCGGTACAAGGCCTGGCCGGTCGGATTGGACGGCTTGCGTTTCCTGTCCGTTCTCCAATATCCGGGATCGGAGAACGGACAGGACAGGTAGGCGTCCTCGTCATATACGGCCACGCCCGGCACGTCATGTCCGATATGCCGCCCATATGGGCGATGGGGAAGGGAATCCTGCTGGCGTCGCAGCAGGCCGATCAGCTGAATCGGATTGTCGCATTCGGGACAGACCGCGTAGAAGGATTTCACGCCACCACTATCGACGACATACGGTTTTCTCTCCCTGGTCGCGAGATAGAAGTTCTCTTCATTGATCATGAGCGCCTTGCCTTCACCCACATGAGTCTTGAATACGTCCATGGGAACCTCCGACAGATAAACCGATATCGGTCTTCATCGTATGGAGTGTTCCATTGAATTTCCATCAGTATCTGTTCGATACCCGTACCCACCATTCCGGTGGGAGGGGTGGCACCGCGCCCTCATGTTCGGCGAACGCGAGCATGGAAAGCACCGTGGTCAATCCCATGCCGAACTCGCAGCCGCCCTGCTTCAGAAGGAACACGTAATCCTCCGTGCAGTCGTCGCAATCCATATGGTCGATGATCGCCTTGCGCGCCAGACGCGCCCGCTCCACCTTGTCGATATCCTCCGCCATGATCCAACTCCTTGTCTTTTAGGAATCACTCCGCTTTTCCACGCGCGTCACCAAGGATTGACGGCAATAAGGCACAGCTTCCGAAACATTCCACTCCATCCACACCAACCATCCTGCCGCCGCATGGAATCGGATATCCAATGGCAAGACGACGGCCTGCGATAGGAAAACAGCGTAATCGCAGCCAAACAATTGTGGTACAATTAATTCCATGATTATCTTCGACCCTAAATCGGCCTACAAGCATTTCGATGAGGACCGACTTGACGAGGACGGGATACGCAAGGCTATGGCGCATCCGGAATGGATCGCGCTCATCGACCCGGCCGACCCGACCATCCCGCCCGGAACGTCCGGCAACATGGTGGCTCTCGTCATATGCCTACGCCATCCCGGCGCGTTGGACGACGACCTGATAGAAGTGCTGGCTCGGCCGCAGGGACGTGACATGCTCGTGTTCCACGTCGAGCATCTGACCGACAAATGGCGTACCTACTGGATGGAATGGAGACAAGGGAAATGACCGACATCTACGAACGACTGGCGAACGAGAACGAGCCCGCCCCCGCGACGGCTCCGATCGCGCAGCTCACGGGCGATCAGGCATCGGAGCTGATGGCCTCGCTCATGGCCGAGGATTCCGACGCCACCGCGATTCTCGCCGCAATGGCCGGACCAGGCCGGCCGACGGCCAACGAGAAACGGGAGAAGAGCGTGCAGGAACGCTTCCGTGTCCCGGTCTCATGGAGTTCCTATATAGAGCATGCGGCGATACGTGATGGTTTCAACAACAAAAGCAAGTATCTGAAGGCCCTCATCATCCAGGATGCCCGCGCGCATCATGAAGAGCACCGCTTGCGGGCCGTGTGACGGAACCGATACGGGAAAGGGAACGGTTCGTGACGATTCCAAGTCGCGGACCGTTCCCTTTCCCATTCCTGTTTTACTCTTCAACTATGGAAAGCTATCCCAGCACGTCGGCGGCCATGGCCGACAGACGATGGTTCTCATGCCAATCAGGCATGTTCAATATGCGGCTGAACCATTCCGGATCCGTACGAACCTGGATGAAACAGCCGATCTGACGTCCCTCATGCAACAGGCATAGCGGGAAGTATTCGACCATGTGCTCGCCGTCCTTCCGTTTGGATGGAGGGCCGAGCGTGAACGTGACGTTGGTGAAACGCGTGGTGGAGACGCGAACGTATTCCTCGGAAAAATCCACGGGTTCCAGTCTGATGTCGTCGAGAGTGGAAAGAGCCGCAGCGACCGGACCATCCTTGGACACGCATTGGCCGTACAGGTCCTGTTCCGGCGATCCCATGAACAACATCTGCGGAAGGTTGCAGTAGGTGGAATCGTAATTCAGCCATGCCTTGTCGTTCCGCCAAAGGGTCAACGCCCTGCGCAGTCTCTTGATGCCAAGGCGTATTCCCGAAGCGCGTCTCCACGCGTATTCCACCCGGTCGAAACGGTCCCTCATGATCCGGTACAGGGCCAATGCCGTGGGATTGGACGGGGGACGACGCGAACCGGGGTCACGATGATATCCCGGATTCGAATACGAGCATTCCAGATACGCCGTCTCGTCATATACGGCCACTCCAGGCACGTCATGCCCGACGTGTTTTCCATACGGGCGTCGATGACCGGCATCCAGTTCGCGACGGTTCAACCCGATCAATTGGATTGGATTGTCACATTCGGGACAGACCGCGTAGAACGTCCTATGCCCATCCCGTTCGACCACATACGGTTCCATGCCTTTGGTCTCCATGAAATAATTCTCCCTGCTGATGGCGATGGCCCTGCCCTCGCCGACATGGATCTTGAACACATCCATACGACACCTCCGATGGAACCGATATTGGTTCCAATCGTAGCGCCGTACGATATCGAGGAAATGGTTCTGACACCGTTAGTATCTCCTGGATACCTTCAGCCACCAGTCCGCCGGCAGCTCGGGCACCGCGCCTTCATGTTCGGCGAACGCGAGCATGGAAAGCACCGTGGTCAATCCCATGCCGAACTCGCAGCCGCCCTGCTTCAGAAGGAACACGTAATCCTCCGTGCAGTCGTCGCAATCCATATGGTCGATGATCTCCTTGCGCGCCAGACGCGCCCGCTCCACCTTGTCGATATCCTCCGCCATGTTTCTTTCCTTAATCTTTTTCCCGAGGTCTCTTCTCCGACGTATGCCGGTACGGACTAACGGCGATAGATGCGCGGACGCGAAGACCGTTGACACGGGTCAGCGGATAAACGCGCCAGGACGATTCTCAGTGTTCATGTCGTTCCTCCTCGCAACCATCCGGCCCATACAGCCAGACACGATGATTCTGCACGCGGAGCACGCCGTTGTTCTTACGCCGGCCGGTGTCGTAGCAGCAGGAGTACAATCCGTCGAACGGCGGGACCCCTCCGGCCGCGGTACCGAACCAGTCGACCTCCAGATTCGATACGCCGTAATGGTCCTCCACCATGGACGTCAACGAGGCCGACGCGGTCTTGGGCTCATCCATCATCCAGCCGAGCCTTCGCAGCAGGGAGGGCAGTGAATCGTGCAGGACGGCGACGATGAACATGGTCAAAAGCAGCCAGAACCATCCGTTGGACGGCGAGACCACGTTCATCCGCTGCGGGTCCGGGGAGAAGAAGAACAGCGCCAGCGGGTTCGGCAGCATGCCCATGACGACCAGCGAGAACCATACGACGGGGAGAAGGATCGGGATGACCTTCGTCAGCAGGCATACAAGCCCGCGCCCCATCACGGTTTTGAAGAACCATGGGCGCCGGTCCGGGATCGATTTCGGCGCGCGGGCCTTCCTTCTTTCGTCGAGGTCGAATCCGCCTGCATTGTCGACGGCCTGTTCCACAGCCTCGCTCTTCTCTACTGACCGCTGGGGATGCCTCTGGACCGGAAGGCAGGGTATCGGCCTCGGACTTCGCTTTCCGCGCTTTGGCTAGCCATGCCTCTATGAGGCTCGCCACAATGACGAAAAGCACAATAGTGCAAAGCGCCAGGATCATCATGGGTTTGGCATCCGAAATGGTTGATACGATCGAATCCTCAAGATTCATGTTTTTTACTTTCCTTCCCGACTGTGTCCTTTTTCGACGAATCCACATGACTGGCATCCGTTATCGCGGAACGCGGGTGACGGGGAAGCGTGGTAGATAAGCCGTCCAAGCCCGATTCAAGGTCATTCCTCGAATCGGAAGACGGGCCATGTCACTGCGCATGGAATGCCTGGCATCCACGTCCTGTCGGAGGTGGGGGTTCGGCGCCTTGAGGTTCCCAGAGCTCAGGTAGAGAAGCCCGAGAACGGCCGAGAGCGAGAACAATGCGACCGCGGGCATCAGGCCCCGGTCCTCCAATATTGCGAACAATCCGTCGATCGATGTCATCGACGGCCTCCCACCATTATGACGATTGCGCCCATGAGCCACAGTGCGAAGATGTAGACAAGCATCCGGCCGTCGCCATCGAGCCCCGCCCACATGGCCTCCAGTGTGTGTTCCAGGTCGGTGGCGCGTGCGAGCATCCACGACCGTAATTCGGGGATGCCGCAGAGAAGCCCCCATGCGATCATGAGCACGCCGAACGCAATGGACGCCAGACGTTTCCCGGCCAGCTTTCCCACGATCAGGAGGATTCCCGCCATCACGAACAGCAGTCCCATGCAGAGAATGATGAAGTTCAACGTCTCCACGGTCATATCCTTCATTTCATTCGTCCTCCGCACATATCCGTCCCATCAGCAGGATCGAGAGCCTCAGCAGTTCCCTCTGCCTTCCCATGTCAGAACCTCCTCCTGATCGGCTTCTTCCAGATCTCCTTGTATTCCGCCTCGCCCAGGAGCCGGTAGCTGAAGTCGGACCGGTGTGAGCCGCCTGTTATCTCATAGACGCGCAGCCCGCCCTCCCCGTCGGCCTCCACCGCGCCGGGAACGATGTCGCCGTTGGCGCGCTCGAACCTGCATAGGTTCAGATCCCCGTTGTCCCAATAGCCGGGTGCCGAATAAACCCCCATTCCGGTGACGTTGCGGACTGCAATGTTCAGCATCGTCGCCTTGCGGGCGTCATTCGCCTGCTCGACGTAATAGCCCTTCCTCATGCGTCGGAAGACCAGACATATGATCATCAAGAACACCGCAAGCACATCCAGTAGTACCAGCGGCCGGAATGCCGGATTCGACAGCAGCTCATTCACCGATGTGTTCATTTTTCTTTTCTCCGTTCCCCGCAGCCCCCGGCCGCGGTCCTTCAGCTAGTTCACGGGCCGGCGGGCCGTTATCGCCGGGCGCGGGCCGGCGGCGGACGCGGCCAGCGGACGGTCCAGTCCCCGTCCGGCGCCCTTCCGGGAATGGGACGCCGCGCCGGCGGGACGCGCCCTGGATGCGGGGTGCGCGCATCCGACGGGACGGGCGTCATGGACAGGAAGGCCAGCAGGTCTAGCGGACGCAGAAGCGCCCGCATCCATCGATCGTCCATGTCGACCGTCCCGATCAGATGCCGAGGGGCAGGATGGTCGTCAACGCGGCACGCTGCTGGCCCTTCATCGGATTCAGTTTCATATGCCAGTTCTTGGCCTTGTTCTGCATGTCACGGTCGAACACGTCGAGTTCGGGCAGACTGGACGCGAACAGGGTGATGAATCCCTGATGGTCGGTGTCCGGCCAGTTGGCCTCCTGCTCCAATTCGCGCAGCCGTTGTTCCTTCTCCTCGCGGCGTTCGTCACGGCTTTTCTCACGCTGATCCTGGAGTTTGGCGCGTTGGCGCATGCTGCTCTTGCGGTTGCGCAGTTCCGCTTCGGACTGTTCCATCGTCAATGGACGCCAGATATGGCAGAACGCCATCATGCGCCGGTCGGTGACCAGGTCGCGTATCCATCCGGCCTGCACGTCGAAGTCGGGCCACTGGTAGATCCAGAACGAGCGCGCCACGCACGAGTCCAACGTGATGTAGTCGTGTTCCTTGGCTTCCTCCACCCAGGTGACGGTCGGATCGTCCCTGTTGACCGGTGGACGGTCGTTCGCGTGTTCCGGGTCCGCGATGGTGCGGATCAGATACCGCAGGTCGTCGGGGGAGCACCAGTGGATGGTGTTCCTGCGGGCCCCGCAGTCAAGCAACGCCGGTGCGACGGTCATGCGGATCAGGTCGCCCATGGCGATGCCGACCGCGGCCCGTTCCGTCCGGTCCTTCCTGACGACGTGCGGCAGACGGTCCGCGTTCACGGACACGCTGATGTAGTTCGAGTTCTGCAATGGGGTGAGGATGTCGGGCAGGTGCCACAGGTTCGCCAGATCCTCACGCGCCCATTGCGGCGTCCGATCGTCCTTGAGGTATTCGGGTTCCGGGGGAGTGTGGCCGGGAAGCACGAAGCTTGTCTCCTTCAATTCGATGAAACCGTCCGTTTCGGACAGTTCTTTGAGCATCGTGTTCAACGCCATCGCACGGCCGGCTTTCTGCCGGTCGGAGGAAAGAACCCATTCCTCCACGTTCGCGGTCAATACGGCAGTGGCCTGCCGTTTGTCCGGATCCCACAGGTAGCAGGCTCCCTGGAACGGGGTGCCCACGACCTCCACGCCGTCGCCTTCGATGGTCTGGGCACGGTCCTCGACGTGCCCGTACAATCCCAGTACGCCCAACGGGCGGCCGGACGCGAGCGGCGAGTACGCCCAACGGTTCGTGCCGTCCTTCAGCCGGCCACGCCAATGCGTCCAGATCCATGTCCATGACACGAGGCTCAATCCCTGGATTCGTGGGATGCCGTATGCGAGGACGAGCGCGCCCAATATCATGATCGGCACGTTCAAGCCCATGGCCTGTCTCTTATACACATCTCCGAGCCCACGAGACTAAGGCGAATCTC
>OJPZ01001238.1_pt1 | contig 9848 bp, 8 predicted proteins | sample 1598611 | NCBI WGS metagenome assembly OJPZ01 (sample SAMN03922494, study PRJEB24848) | human gut metagenome | isolation source: stool sample | host: Homo sapiens | place: Germany | collected 2011-11
ACTCGACACAGACCAACTCCACACCCTGCTATTCCGCCGGTACCGCCAAAACCTGTTCCGACGAGGGATATTTTTCCAGCTGCTCTTCCGGACAAACCTGCACGGATACCTTCACCACCCCCTGCGGTAATACCTGCTGCAAAAGCTGCAAAAATGAAGATTGTTATTATAAGGTTTCTGTAGAAGAACGCATAGGAAATACCAGCGCAACTAAAATATTTGTAGCCAGCTTAGATAGCCATAAGTGGTCTCATCCTGCAATTTCCGTAACCATCAGAATTTGGGTTAATACACAAAGCGGAGGCGGCAATTACAGGGCGGTAACGGCAACAATTCCTGTTGGAAGCCAATCGGGCAGCGGAAGCTTGACTTTATCAAATAGCGATGATTTCTATTCTGACTGGTATATTGAAAGCGTCAGCCCAAGCTCATATGACTACGGAAATGGTACAACATGCACTGTTTCATTTTAATGGAATAAATGACAGGCAATTTATTGACTAGGCATAATTTCCATACCACCTGAGCCAATTCCACCAGTTGTCGTATCATCACCCACCGTAGCCTCTACTCTGAGCGTAATAGTTTTGGTTTGGCCTGTGCTCGTATTTTTCATAACCACTTTTAATGTTTGAGGGGTATTACTCCAATCGTTTACACATTTAGAATTAAAGCCTGTGGAACCAGAAGTTATACTGATGCATATTTCTCTTGTCCCTGTAACTTTTCTGCCATTTAGACGAAGTCCTGAATGTTGGAACCATTTTCCATCGCTGCCTCTCATTTCACCAATGTTTATACCTGCCCATGCAACGTGAGCTACATAAGGACCGTATGTATAACTATAGTATACAGGTTCCTTCATTGAATCAGAGCCGCCAAAACTTTCTACTTTAATAATTTCATAAGTTCTGTCAGCAAAAGCCAGGCCTTTATCATCTCTCAGGGTAAATCCGCCGCGAAAATAGCACATTCTTTCATCGGGCTGTCCGTTCAAATCGCAGCCGGCTGAAGTAACACCCAACTTCATAACGGTTGGCCAATAGGCTTCTTTTTCTTTATAGCACTTAACACCTTGATATTCAGCAACAACAGCACCGTTGACCGTTGTACTATACCCTGGTGCACAACTTGCTTGGTAACAACCAGGATTGTTAAGTGATTCTAAAAACAGCATATGGGTGACAACCGGCTTGCTATCCGCAGAGAACCAGCCATCCGGACATGCATTTGTGCAGTTTGTATCATAGCATGTATAACCGTTGTAAGCGACTTCAGGACATTTCTTTCCCGCCGGAACAGAGTCGTAATAACCGCCTTCAGAGCAGGTCTTCTTCTTGTAGCAGGTGGTAGCGCCGGAGGCCATGGTGGAGATGCCGGAGGTGGCGCCTGCTGTTGCGGCGGCCGAGGCAGAAATGCCTGAATTTGCGGCCGAGGCAGAGATTGAGGCGACATCGGAAATTGATTTGCCCGCAGAAAGGGAGTTAACCCCGGTATAGTGATTGTCGGTTGCGGATTTGCAGTCACTGCCCTGACAGGATGAATACCAACCGTTGGAAGTATTGCAGCTGCAACCGATATAACAGTTAGCGTATGAACTGCAGGCTATACCCTCGCTTTTAGTTGTTTTTTCCGTAAAGACCGTACCATACTTATAGCTGGTACCATCACTAGCCGTTATGGTTGTGTCTGCATAAGAGTTATTATACGACAAGAAAATAAAATAATTTTAATTCAATGATATATATATGAATAAAAATAATAAAATTTTTCAAAATTTTAAATTCTTGTAAATGTTGATTTTATTAAAAAAATAAATAAAAAGTATATATTCATTTAATACGTATAAATCGAAAGATTTATACGTAAAAATTTTTAATATTTTCACTTATTACGAGATAAAATAAATTGATGTAAATCAAAAGAGGCGTTATAAACGCCTCTGATTTATCTTCCTGCCAACAATGACACCGAAGATATCGTATCTCCCATTCCAACCAGTGTCTTAGGTTTCTCAATCAAAATAGTGGGAATAGCACTCAGCCAAAAATCATCAATTTCACAGACTCCTGCTTCTAACAACTCTTTTTTGTGAAGCATTTCCGACAAAGCGGTCAATTCGTTTAGCCCCTGATTTGACACCGGCATGCCCAAAGTTTTGGTAACATCGTCATACTTTGCAATTTCACCATTGTATGCCTTACTGGATGAAACTACGGCTGCTGTCATCATTCCTTTTAAATTTTGTTCAGGGGTATATATAAAATCTTTATCCTGAATTGTCATATAAAGGCCAAACATATGCAACTGAATGCGTTTAACGTTTAGATGTTTTTTCAAATATAAAACAGCTTCAAAAAGATTACAGCTGTTTGTTTCAGCCTCAATTCGCTCAGCTAATGCACCTTGCCCCAGAATATTAAGCAAATCAATAGTCTCGCGTTCATTAAGCCCAACGGAATGTACGAGGGGAACAATATTGTCTATAATTGCCTTTCTGACGACTTTATCCTGCGTTGATGCGATTTCCAAATGAATAAGTAACTCAGGATTATTATCTTTCCATCTTTGCAATACCGGTACAGCGTTCTTAATAAGTTGAACTCCGCTGTTACTTTCTAGCAAAGAATGAAAACCGGATAATAAAAGATATTGTACCGGATGAGTATTCAAATAATTAATAAATCCATTGTTGATTACCAAACTCATATTTAAAGGGTCATAGGTAGCAATAAACCGATTGGATTTCGGGCAGGTAAACGTTTTGCCGTCGATTTGAAAGCTGTCGCCTTTATCAAATTCAATAATCCAGTGAATCAACGGAATATCTTGTTCTCTGGAGATATCATAAGCTTTTCTGGACTCGCCGTTTTCATCAATCCCCATCAGATTATTTAAATTTAGAAACTGTTCTGCCTGGATTTTCGGGTGCGAGTTGGTGTGTGCAATAACCTGGTTGACACCTAACAGTGCCAGTGCATTTGCAATAATGCCGCCTTGACCGCCCATTTGCAAACGTTCATAACCTAAATTAGTTTCCATCCATTTATAAATGTTAACGTCTTCGGTAACCCATTCTTCGGCAATCCCTCTGCTGAAACATTTGACAATGCCTATAATAACATCGGTAGGCTTTCGAAAATTCGAAAGCTCTATATTAGTAAGCTCATCGACAGTGATATGATTATCAGTGATAAGTTTTTTCAGCGATTCGCCGGTAATTTTAAGTATGGCGTCAATGTTGGTATTAAAAGCGGTGGCAACGGCAGGAATTTGCTTTAATTTTTCTAATTGTTGCGGAACAGTATCATATTTCTGCGCCCAAATCTGTTTCAATTCATCGTAGTTCATTGCCAAGCTCCTTAATTAAAAACGTTATATAGGCGTTAAATTAATCGTTTTTTAAATTTCCTCAACAGTCGCTGGTTCGTTATCAACATAAAGATGCCAATAGCTCCTTCCGATTTCTCCGCAGTGCGGGCAAATCGGCTCCCAATGATCTTCTACATGTCCGCAGTTGGCACAAACCCATTGAAAATCTTTGGGGCAATGTTCCAGTGCCGCAGAAGCTTTTCCTAAGCTTGTAATTTTCTGAGCAAGCGATTTAACCAGTCCGTCAGGTTTTGAAACCTGTTTGTGCGTTTTGGCATCAAGTTCTTTAATAATTTCCGCAATTTTTTGCGTGGCGGGATTTTTTAACAAAAAGATTTTACACTCCGTTCTGGCTTTGGCGTATTTTTTTGCTTTAAGATAAAGTTCGGCCAAAATAAGGTTGTTCAGGGACGGACGTTTGCAGTTGGCAAGAGCCAGTTTTTCCATTCGCTGAATCTTTTCATTTTTGGTATCTTTGGGAAAAAGTTTAAGATAAGCTGCCGCAACTTCATAACACGGATTTTCCAGCCACATATCATATAAAACTTTTTCTGCTTTTCTGACCTGCAAATCATTCTTAACATAATATTCAGCCAAATCTAACGCAGCGGGAATCAGTCTTTTATTCTCACACAGCGCCTGTGTCATAAATTTAAAATATTTTGTCTTGTCTTTTTCGGTAGCGGCTTGCTTAGCCAGCTCATACAGAGCCACGGCTTTTAGCCGTGCCGCCTTTTGCTCGGGCGTAATGTTTTTATCAATCCCGGCCTCAAGGACCTCCAATGCGCCCAGCCAGTCATTGCTTTTGGCACGCAGCAGAAAAGCGCTGCTGATAACCCAATATAAATCCTGTCTGACTTCAAAGGCTTGATTAACCGTCTTTAATGCTTCAGTAAATTCCTTTTTTTGCATCTGAGCTTCTAAAGCCGCTTTCATTCCTACTAATTGTATATCTTCATTCTGCATAAGCTTTTGTGAAAGCTGTTCCATCTTGTCGAAATTTTTTTCTCCTTTATAAATCTTGAGCATGAGAATATCGATAATGGCATCATCGCCGACAATTTTTCTAAGCGAAACCAAAAGTCTGCGGGCTTCATTCATAAGGCCGGCAGTTACCGCGCCCATTGTCCGGACAATAAGGATAGCAGCCTCGTCAAATTGATTCCTGCTCAAAACAATCTTGTCTTCATTTCCTGTTTGAGTATTTTCAATCGATTCTTTATCGTTTTGAAAAGAATGGTTGGATAGCAAAACGTCATTTTTAAGCAACGTTACCGTCGCCCGAAAACTTAAAAACAGAAGTTCTGCCAGCAGAAAAAAGACAAACAGGCCAATAGCGGCTTCAGGAATGGATAAAGCATATACAGTGCCGTTCAAGGTAAAGTTGAGCTGGCTCTTTTCATCAGTCAGCCAAAAAAACAGCGTAAGCAAAGCCAAAATAAAAGCGGATTTTAAAAGGTTGCGTATCATTTGTATAATTTCCTTTTATATAAATAGTCATTCTGTACGACATGGACTGTCCAATATAATTTGGTGGCAATTTTCACAATGCCATTCAGCTATTAATGCCTTTTGGCTATTTTTGAAAAAGCGGCGAATTTTCTGTATTGCTGAAATCCTGGCGTATGGCATTTAACTCTGCTGCAATGATATAAGAAACAGCTTCATCAAAAGAAATTCTCCTCTCAGCCTGTTCTATCCAGTGGGTGAGTTCTGGATTCTGTGTTTTTTGAAACTCGGGAGTCTCTCTGATAAATTTAACCGCATTTTTAAAGTCATGGTTTTCAACTAAAGAGGCAAGCTGTTCCATTAACTGTTTTTGCGCATCTGTTCGTTTGTCTTTTTTCAAAACGACAACCTTGTCAAAATTTATTCCGGCGACGGTATCTTTAATCAAGGCAATGCTTTTGGCTACGGCATTATCGTCTGCTTCTTTGTTTTCCTGGAGTTGTTCGTTGGAAACGGTAAAGGTGAATTCTTCGGCAATTTGCTGATAATTTTTTATCAGCTCATCGTTTGAAGCAATAGGGAGGCTTTTAAGGGATACAATGGTTTGAACGGCAGATGCGATATTGTCCTGCCCTTGAGCCAATTGTGCTAAAATATCCGCCTCGGCAGCAAAGTTTTTGTTATAGAGCGCATTTTCTTTAATAAGGAGTACAGCGCTTAAAATAAGGGCATCAGTGCTTTTTGTTTCTTCAAGCGATTCTAACCGGTGGTTAAGATTGCTGAACTGTTGGTTCAGAATTTCCACCTTTTTATTTCCGACCTCGTCTTTCAACGCCAAAAAATTCTCGTTATACAGCTGAAGAAGTCCTGCATTTTCTGCAATTTTCTGTGCGTTGGCAGAAATGGCAGCCGGAAGGTTTTGCAGTTCTGCAATATATTTTCCCTGTTGTAAGACCGTTTCGGAAAGGGTTGCAAAATCCTTTTGCCGGTCATTATGCTTCGATTCCATAATCAAAACGGCACCAGTAACGGCGGCAGCTTCAAGGATTGCAATGGCCACAATGGCTGAAGTCCACTTAAAAACTTTGGATTTTAGCTTTTTAGGCTCTGTTTTTACCGCTTGCTCAGACATTTTATAGCCTCCTTATATAATAGTTGTTTGCATTCTGCAAAATATAGTCTATAAAATAAAAAAATAAACTTCAATATTTATTGGATAAGAACATGATAGTTTTAGGGATAGAAAGCAGTTGTGATGAAACGGCGGCGGCGCTGGTAAACGATAAAAAGGAAATTCTTGGCGAAGCGCTGTTGTCGCAGGAAGAACATAAGGCGTTTGGCGGTGTTGTTCCCGAAATAGCCGCCCGTTCGCATTTGGATCATATTGACGGTATTTTGGAACAGTGCTTTGCCAAAACCGGGCTGACGTTGAAAGATATAGACGCTGTTGCTGCGGCGTCAGGGCCGGGGCTCATCGGCGGCGTGGTTGTCGGCGTTATGACGGCCAAAGCTCTGTCTGTCGCGCTGGATAAGCCTTTTGTCGCCGTTAATCATTTGGAAGGGCATGCTCTCGCTGCCCGCATCAGTAACGATGTAACATTCCCTTATTTGCTGTTGCTGGTGTCCGGCGGGCATTGCCAGATTTTGGTAGTAAAAGACGTTGGGCAGTATGAGCGGTTGGGAACAACGATTGATGATGCTGTAGGCGAAGCGTTTGATAAAGTGGCGAAAATGCTTGGCCTGGGCTATCCGGGAGGGCCTGCGGTGGAAAAATTGGCAGCAACCGGAGATGAAACCAGGTTTACGCTGCCGCGCCCGCTTATCGGTATGCCGGATTGTAATTTGTCGTTTTCCGGATTAAAAACGGCAGTACGCAAAATTGTTGAAACATATTCGCCGGACGGAGAAATTGCTCATGCCTACATTCCTAAGCAGGATATAGCCGATATCTGCGCTTGTTTCCAATACACCGCAACGGAATGCCTGTGTCGGAAACTTGGAAAAGCAGTCGCATATTTCAAGCAGAAATATCCGTCAGGCAGAAATATTGTCGTTTCCGGCGGAGTCGCTTCTAATACGTATCTTCGGGCAAAATTACAGAAACTGGCTGATGACAATGGGTTGATATTTGCCGCGCCGCCGATTCGCTTTTGTACGGATAACGGTGTTATGATTGCTTGGGCAGGATTGGAGCGCTTTCGTAAAGGCTTTGTCAGCCCGCTGGATTTCAAGCCTCGTCCGCGCTGGCCGCTTGATGCGGATGCGCCGAAAGCAGCCGGAGCCGGCGGTGTAAAAGCCTGACAGGCAAAAACATCAAGGATGGTTTTTATGCGAAAAAAGTCTGAAATTTTAGAAATAATGGAGATATTCAATCGGGATGACCCTAATCCCCGATGTGAATTAAATTACAGCAATGCTTATACGCTTCTGGTTGCTGTGGTTCTGTCGGCGCAAACGACGGACAAAGGCGTTAATCGGGCTACGGCAGAACTGTTTAAGGTAGCGGATACGCCACAGAAAATGGTCGAATTGGGCGAACAGAAACTGATTTCATATATTCGCACCATTGGACTGTTTAACAATAAAGCCAAAAACATTATATCAATGAGTAAGGACTTGCTTGAGCGTTTTGGCGGTGAGGTGCCTGAGCGCCGCGAAGACTTGGAAACTTTGGCCGGAGTAGGAAGAAAAACGGCAAACGTCGTTTTAAATGTCTGGTATCATAAACCGGCTTTAGCCGTAGATACCCACGTGATGCGTATTTCTCACCGGCTTGATTTCAGCCAAGGGAAAACGCCGCTTGCGGTAGAACAGGATTTGCTAAAAGTTTTGCCTGATAAATATGTTATCAATGCCAATCACTGGCTGGTTTTGTTTGGACGTTATATCTGCAAGGCGCAGCGCCCCGAATGCGAAAAATGCCCCATATCATCATATTGTCGCAGTAAGGATAAAAGGATATAAAGTTAGAAACTTTTTAACCTTAAGCAATTACAATTAAGTCGACAGTAATAAAACCGGATAACGTATGAAAACGGAAATTTGTCAGGCAAGGCTGCTATTGTGCGGGAGACAGGCGGATAAATCGTTACCGGCTGTTCCTGCAATCAGATAAGGAACGGTCAGGATGAACACAGAATGCGAAAAAAACATTTTTCCCCGGTTGTTTGCCCAAGCGGCAATATGGCTGTTGATTGCTTTCGGGATTGGTTTTGCAGTCTGGACCGTTTTTTTTACTGAAACCGGAAACGGGGATAACGTCGAGCATATCCATGCGACATGGCTCGTCGCTTACGGAGAAGTTCCTTATAGAGATTTTTTTCAGCATCATAATCCTCTTTTGTGGTACTTGTTTGCGCCTGTAATCAGGCTGTTTGGCGGCAATGCCTTACAGATTTTGGACGCGGCACATGCCATGGCTCTCAGTGCCGGATTCGCCTTTCTTTTCATCGTATATAAAATTTGTACTCGTTTTTTTGCTTCCCGATATGCCGCTTTGCTAAGTTTATTGGTTTTATGTCCGCCATACTATTATATATATTGTTTTAATTATAATCCGGATACCTTTATGGCACTGTCACTTGCGGTGGGATTGTATTTTCTCTTTGCTTATTGGGAAAACAAACGTCTGCCGGCACTGGTTCTGTCTTTTGTTTCATTTTTTGTGGCTTTTCTTTTTACTCAGAAAATCCTGACTGTTTTGGCACCGCTCGGTCTTATTTTTCTGTTGGCAAACCGTAGGGAAAAAGATTGTATCTCCGATATGTGGTATGCTTTGCTTATTCCCGTAGTCGGATTGTTGTTTTTTATTGCGTTGTTATATTATGGAAATGTTTTAGATATTTACTGGCAGTCGAATTTTGTTTTTAATGTTAAAATGCAGGCCTATTATGGCGATAGGAAGATAGATGTAATTGACTATCCGGTATTTTTTCTGTCAGGCGGATTGGCGTTGTTAAGTATTGCAACCCAATGGCAAAAACAGGGAATAATATACAGGACAATTGCGCTTTTGTTTGTTTTAGAGCTGTTTCAGCGCTGTTTTTATTTTGCCATAGCTCCTTATTATATGCTTCCGTTTATGGCTTTTGCCGCTTGTCTGAACAGTGTCCTGATTGAACGGGCGATGCATAAACATTTTTGGACGGTCTGGGTGCTTTTGATTGTGGCCGCAGCTTATGCAGCCATTTCCGAGCCGCGCTATTTGTCTGCGCGGACGACAGACCGGAGTTTTGCCAGATATGTTTCAGCTAACGTAACACCATGCGATTATGTTATCAGCAGCTTTTTAAGTAATCAGTCAATCATCAGCAAAGATCCGCATTATTACTGGTCTTTACTGGGACACGTGGATATTGCGGGAGAAGAAACGGGCATTGCCCTGAAACCGGATTTGAATAAGCTTGTAATGCAATATAAGCCAAAGTTAGTCAGCAGCGGCATCTATTGGAATAATTATTATCTAAATCGCGGCAGAAATGTCCCTGTACAGCAGATATCTCCGGAAATTATAGGTCGTTATTACCTGCCGACGCCGTTTCAGGGCTTATATTTGCTAAAATACGAATATCAGGGTAAAAACTGTATATACGATAAAAACAGGGGAGAGTGGCGTTTTGCAGAATAAGATATTAACAAAATTCTTATGGCTATATATTATCTGCGCAACTGTTGCTGCCTGTTTTGTTTATGGTATAATAGCCAAAGCTAACGGCGATAATGTAGAACATTTGCACAGTTCTTGGCTGATATGGCAGGGATATGTGCCCTACAGGGATTTTTTTCAGCATCACAATCCGTTAACGTGGTATTTGGCAGCGCCGTTCGTCGCTCTGCTGATAAATCAGTTTATGATTTTTTCCATATTTAATATTTTCAGCATATTGGCTGTTTGCCTGATGGTGTATTTTCAGTGTCGGATTATGCTCGTAAATGGAGGAAAGAAAATTTCGGCGCTGTTTTTGGCCGCTTGTGTGGCTGTCTCTTATACACATCTGACGCTGCCGACGATATGCAGTGTGTAGATC
>OJPZ01001240.1_pt1 | contig 9838 bp, 9 predicted proteins | sample 1598611 | NCBI WGS metagenome assembly OJPZ01 (sample SAMN03922494, study PRJEB24848) | human gut metagenome | isolation source: stool sample | host: Homo sapiens | place: Germany | collected 2011-11
GGGCTATACCCAGCTGGGGATCTTTTCCGGCGCCATGCTGGGAGGCCTGCTGGCCTTCCTGCTGTTCAATGCCCATCCCGCCAAGACCTTCATGGGCGATACCGGCTCCCTCTTCCTGGGCGGCGCGGTGTGCGGCATGGCCTTTGCCCTGGACGCCCCCCTGGTGCTGGTTCCTGTGGGCATTATCTACATTGTGGAGACCCTGAGCGACATTCTCCAGGTAGGTTACTTCAAGCTCACCCATGGCAAGCGGATCTTCCGCATGGCTCCCCTGCATCACCACCTGGAGCTGGGGGGATGGAGCGAGGTGCGCATCGTGCTCACCTTCACCGGCATCACCGTGGCTTTCTGCCTGCTGGCTTTTGTGGGGGTCATGTACCGGTATAGCATTTGACCGGGGAAATTCTGCCGGGAAAGGAGGCGCGTGCCTATGAGAAGGCGAAAGGCCAAACGGGATCTGACCATTGAGCAGCAGCTTGCCCGGGGGCCCATTGACCTGCCCTTTCTGGCCCTGGTGCTGCTGCTGACGGTGGGGATGTTCCTGTACCTGAAATATTCCAAGCAGGGATATGAGATCTCCGTGGTGGGCGACAGCGAGAACACCGCCCGGTACGCCGGCATCAACGTGAAGAAGGTCACCATCCGCACCATGGCTATCTCCGGCGCCATCTGCGGTCTGGCAGGCTTCATCGCCGTGGCCGGCGCCAGCCACACCATCTCCACCTCCACCGCCGGCGGACGTGGCTTCACCGCCATCATCGTGGCTTGGCTGGCTCAGTTCAACACCTTTGTGATGATCCTGATCTCCTTCCTGCTGGTGTTTCTGCAGAAGGGCGCCATTCAGATCGCCTCCCAGTTCAACCTGAATGACTACGCCTCCAATATCATTACGGGCATCATCCTGTTCTTCATTCTGGGCAGCGAATTTTTCATCAACTACCGCATCATCCTGCGGGGCGGAAAGGAGGGGGGCAAATGAGCGTCGACCAAATTGTTCAGCTGATTCAGTCTGCTATCCAGTTCGGCACCGTCATTCTGTTCGGCGCCATGGGCGAGATCCTGACAGAGAAATCCGGCAACCTGAACTTGGGCGTCCCCGGGATCATGTATCTGGGCGGTATTGCGGGACTGGCCGCCTCCTTCTTCTATGAGTTCAACAATCCCGATCCCTCCGGTTTCGTGTGTCTGGTGATCTCTCTACTGGCGGCGTTCGCCGCCTCCGCCCTGGGCGGTCTGCTGTACAGTTTCCTGACCATCACCCTCCGGGCCAACCAGAACGTCACCGGCCTGACGCTGACCATCTTCGGCGGCGGCGTGGCCAACTTCTTCGGCGGCACCCTGAACTCCATGGCCGGCGGCGTGGGCCAGATCTCCGTAGCCGCCACCAGCGCCGTGTACCGGGCCACCATCCCCGGCCTGTCGGACCTGGGGCTTCCTGGGCGGCTGCTGTTCAGCTATGGCTTCATGGTATATCTGGCCATTGTGCTGGCCGTGGTGCTGCAGCTGTTCCTCAACCGCACCCGGCCGGGCCTGAACCTGCGGTCCGTGGGTGAGAATCCTGCCACGGCCGATGCGGCGGGCATCAACGTCTCCCGCAACAAGTACCTGGCCACCTGCGTGGGCGCCGGTATCTCCGGTCTCGGCGGCCTGTACTACACCATGGACTACATCAAGGGCACCTGGGCCAACGACGGCACCATCGAGTCCCTGGGCTGGCTGGCCGTGGCGCTGGTGATCTTCGCCACCTGGCGGACAGTCAACGCTATCTGGGGCTCCTACCTGTTCGGCCTGCTGTTCTGGGTGTACCTCATCATCCCCGGCCTGGGCCGGCGGGACACGTACCTCTTCAACATGCTGCCGTATCTCGTGACCATCGCGGTGCTGATTTTTGTCTCCCTGCGGAACAAGAAGGAGAATCAGCCCCCCGCCAGCCTGGGTCTGGCGTATTTCCGGGAGGAACGGTAGCTTCTCCCCATACAAATCAAGAGCGCCGCGGCCAAAAGCCGCGGCGCTCTTTTCGTCTGTTCACTTCTCCGCCTGGTGGTTCCGGGCTGCGGTGAGGATGTTCCGCATCAGCATGGCCCGGGTCATGGGCCCTACGCCGCCGGGCACCGGAGTGATGTAGGATGCCTTGGGTTCTACCGCGGCGAAGTCTACATCGCCGCAGAGCCTGCCCTCGCTGTTCCGGTTCATGGCCACGTCGATGACCACGGCCCCTTCCTTCACCATATCCGGTGTGACAAGCCCCACCCGGCCCACAGCGGACACCAGGATGTCCGCCTCCCGGGTGATGGCCGCCAGTCCCGGCGTCTTGGAGTGGCAGACCGTCACGGTGCCGTCCTGCTGGAGCAGCAGCATGGCCATGGGCTTGCCCACGATATTGCTGCGGCCCAGCACCACGCACCGCCTGCCCCGGACGGGGATGCCGTATTCCCGCAGCATCTCCATGACGCCGGCAGGGGTGCATGGCAGAAACACCGGATCACCGATCATCAGGCGGCCCACGTTATAGGGGTGGAAGCAATCCACGTCCTTGTCCCGGGCGATGGCGTTCAGCACCGCCTCCTCGTCCAGATGCCCGGGCAAAGGAAGCTGGCACAGGATGCCGTCCACCTGCGGGTCGCGGTTGAGCTCCTGGATCAGGTCCAGCAGCGTCTCCTGTGTGGTGTCCTCCGGCAGGGCGTGCTCAAAGCTCAAAAAACCGCACTCGGCGCAGTCCTTTTCCTTCCCGGTCACATAGACCCGGGAGGCGGGGTCACTCCCCACCAGGATCACCGCAAGGCCCGGCCGCCGGTACAGGGACTTCGCTGCCTCTGCCGTCTGCGCCTTGACCTTGGCCGCCAGCGCCTTGCCGTCAATGCGTGTTGCCATCAGTCTCTCCCCCTTCCCCGTTTTGGGTCTCCGGCGGCTGGGGGAGCTCCGGCTCCTCCTGTCCGGCAGGGACACTCTCTCCCGCTTCCGCCGTGGAAATATCCGCCTCTGCCGTCCCCTCGACGGCTTCCGCCGCCACCTGATTCACCAGCAACTCATCCCGCGAGTGCTTTTTGATCTTGATGTTGTAGAACAGCATCACCGCGGCGGTGACTGCCAGAAGCAGACTCAGCGCCTGAGACACCCGGATGGGCTGCCCCAGGAACGTCCAGTTAAAGAGATACAGGCTGTCCGTCCGCAGCCCCTCGATCCAGAACCGGCCCAGGCCGTACCACAGGAAGTAGAACCAGGTGTTCTCCCCATCGAACCGGCGGGCTTTGGAGACCACGAGCAGGATCAGCAGAAGCCCGATCAGATTCCACAGGCTCTCATAGAAAAACGTGGGATGGACCTCGATATACTCCGTGGCGCTGGTCCACAGGCGCATCCGCCAGGGCAGCGTGGTCTCGGCGCCGAAGGCCTCCCGATTGATGAAGTTGGCCCAGCGGCCGATGCACTGGCCCAGCAGCAGGCCCATCACCGCCAGGTCCGTCATGGCGCCCATCTTGATCTTCTTGTGCCGGGTGTAGAAAAATGCCACGATGGCCCCGGCAATCACCGCGCCGTAGATGGCTAGGCCGCCGTCCCAGACCGCCACCATCTCGCCCCAGTTTAAGCTGCCATCGGCGTTGCGGTAGAGGTCCAGATAGAAGATCACATAGTAAAGGCGGGCGCCGATGATGCAGCTGGGCACCGCCCACAGCACCATATCCAGCACATTGTCCTCTGTCAGGCCGTAGCGCTTGGCCTGCTTCATGCACAGCACCAGGCCCGCCAGCAGGCCGATGGCCAAAATGATGCCGTACCAGTAGATCCCATGGCCGATATGGACGGCGATAGGGTCGGGATTGAAGGACCAGTCCCCGAACAGGCCGGGAAAGCTGATGGGCATATCCTGTAATGCTCTCAAATGGGGTTCCCCTCTTTCTCTGTCTTGGATTCAGTTCTCCCTGGGCACGATCTCGCTGAGCACAGCCCGCTCCGCGGTCAGATTGCGGCGCAGGAAGGCGGCCACGTCCTCTTTGGTGATGGAGTCGAACACCTGGGGGAAGCGGAAGGGATCATAGCCGTGGAAATACCCCTCCGTCAGGGTCACGGCGATGTTCTCAAAGGAATTCAGCCCCCGGAGGTTGGAGCCGAAGGACGCCCGGCGCACCCGCTGGTAATAGTCCTCGTCGATGCCCTCCGCCGCCAGGCGCTCCGCCTCCCTCTGGATCTCAGCGGCGGCCCGGTGGGCGTCCTTGCTGTCGCCGCCGGCGTAGAGATACGCCACGCCCGGCATCATCTCAAAGGCGCCGCCGAAGCTGGTGTTGATGAGCCCTTCCTCATAGAGCCGCTGATACAGGGGGCTGGAGTCCCCCAGCAGGATGTCGCAGGCCATGTCTCCCAGAACGGCGGTACGGAGGTAGTCCTCCCCGTCCGCCGCCGGGGCGCACTTGTAGGCCGTCAGGAACTGAGGGGCAGAGACCTCCATGGCCATGCGGGTCTCCTTTGCCGCCACCTGGGCGGGTTCCTGGCCATAGTCCCGGGGGATCACAGGCCCGCCCTCCCGGGGTAGGATCCGCCGGGCCAGGTCCGCCACATGGACCGGATCCACGTTGCCCACCACTGTCAAAATCATGTTGGAGGGGGTGTAGAATGCCTTGTGGCAGTCGTACAGCGTCTCCGCTGTGATGTGGGAGATACTCTCCACCGTCCCGGCGATAGAGGTCCGGGCAGTGCTCTTCTGGTACAGGGCCTGCATCATCCGGGTATAGAGCTGCCAGTCGGGGTTGTCCTCGATCATGCGGATCTCCTGGCCGATGATGCCCTGCTCCTTGGCCACGCTCTCCTCCGTGAAATAGGGGATAGAGACGAAGGACAGCAGGATCTCCAGATTCTCCTCAAAGTGCTCCGTGGAGTCGAAGTAGTAGCCGGTCATGGCGTTGGAGGTGAAGGCATTGGGCTCCGCGCCGTTTTTCGCCAGCTCCTGGAGAGCGTTGCCCTCCTTGGTGTCGAACATCTTGTGCTCCAGATAGTGGGCGATGCCCGCCGGTGTGTCCAGCCACTTACCGTCCAGACAGAAGCGGGTGTCCATCCCGCCGTACCGGGTGGCAAAGAAGGCGTACTTCTTGGCGTGCTCCGGCTTGGGGACCACGCAGACCTGCAATCCGTTGGGCAGCACCTCCCGGTAGACGGACTCGCCGATCCGCTCGTAAAACGTCTGCTTCATTCCGCAGTCTCCTTTCCCTTCAGGAAGTACACCGTGTCCAGGGAGACGGTCTGCATGGCGTCGAAGATCCGCTCCGCCGTCACCTGCCGCACCTGCTCCGCCAGCAGCTCCGGCGTGTCCTCCTGTCCGGTGGCCGCCTGGCCCAGATAGAAGTTCTCCAGCTTGCCCTGGGAATCTCCCATGGAGGCGTAGGCGTTCAGCAGGGTGCTGCGGGCGCCCTCCAGCTCCCAGTCCTCCAGGCGGCCGGCCTGCACGGCGGCCAGCTGGGCCATGATCTCGTCATAGGCCTTCTGGTAGTTCTGGAACTCAATGCCGGAGGAGACGGTGATGAGCCGCTTCTGCCGGTGGTAGGCGGACGAGGCGTAGTAGCACAGGGACAGCTTCTCCCGCACGTTCAAAAACAGCTTGGAGTTGCTGCTGCCGCCAAACAGGGTATTGCCCATCAGCGCGGCGGCGTAGTCGTCGCTGCCGCAGGCAAAGCCCATACCCAGCTTGCCCTGAGTCACGTCCATGGCCTCCTCCACCCGCTTCACCTCGGTCCGGGCCGGATGGGGCGTGGACGGAGCGATGTCCCGGATCCCATCCCTGGGCAGCGTGGCGAAAGCTGCGGCCAACGCCTCCCGTACCCGCTCCAGGGATGCGCTGCCGCAGTAGAACAGCTCCAGCCTGGCGGTGGCAAGCAGCTCTCCGTACAGGGCGTGGAGCTTTGGCATCTGCAGCTTCTCCGCACCCGCCTCGTCGCCCAGGCGGCTGATGCCGTAGGGCTCCCCGTCGCACATCTCCCGCAGCAATCGGGCGTAGGCATACTCCCGCTTGTCATTCACCTGGCTGCGGATGGCGTCAATCAGGTTGGTCTTCTCCCCCTCAAAATAAGCGGTCACAAAGCGGCCCCGCTCGGTCACGGGATCGCACAGCAGCTCTCCCAACAGCTCCGCCACCGGCTCCAGCAGCTGTTCCCCACCGGGGATGTAGCTGTCGTCGATAAAGCTGGCCACGAAGCCTACGCACTGATTCTCGCCCTGCTTGCGGACGGTGTAGTCCACAGAGGCACCGTACAGCCGGTCCAGCCGGGCGGACAACGCCCCCAGGTCGGGATAGCGCACCGTGCCCCGGCGCAGGATGGCCGGCAGCAGCGCATAAGCGGAGGCAGTCTCCTGCTGCAGCGGGGTGACGAACTGGGCGGAGAGCAGGCTGGTCTTGAACTTTCTGGCCGGCAGATAGGTGAGATACACCCCGTCGGCCAGTTGGATTCTGGTTCTTTCCAAGGTCTCAACTCCTCTTCTGTGGAATACAACATGGGATTATTATAGTATATCTCTTCCCATAATTCAAATTCTTTCTTGCCGACTTATGCGGTATCTGGTAAAATCAGTCTCAACAAGAGGAAAAGGTGGGATCTTCATGACCACGCCCGGCTTTGGCGGCATGGGGCTTTTAGACTCCTTTATGTTCGGCGGCGGATTCGAAATTTTGTTCTTTCTGATCTTCGCCCTGGTGCTCTGTCTCTTCATTGTGATGATCGTCCGGGGTGTCAGCCAGTGGCACCGGAACAACAACTCCCCCCGGTTGACGGTGGAGGCCACTGTGGTGGCCAAGCGGATCGATGTCTCCCACCATCACCACGGAGGCGAGACCCATCACATGACCACCTCCACCCGGTACTATGTCACCTTTCAGGTGGAGAGCGGTGACCGGATGGAGTTCTCCGTCAGTGGCCGGGAGTATGGTCTCCTGGTGGAAGGGGACACGGGCCGCCTGACCTTTCAGGGCACCCGCTATCTAGGCTTCACACAGCCGTGATGCAGAAAATCAGACAGCTGCTCCGATGGGGAGCAGCTGTCTTTCTCATTGCGGCGGCAGGTCTGGCCCCGCCAGAACCCGCAGGAAATTGCCCCGGGCGACCATTTCCAGCTCCTGCCGGTTCATCCCCAGCTTTTCCAGCCAGTAGAAGAGGTTCCGGATGTGGGCGGCGCTTTCCAGGCCCTCTGCCCCCTCGTTTCCAGGGCCCATAAACTCGCAGAAGTCGAAGCCGCAGCCCACATGCTCCACCCCCATGACCTCCGCCATGTGGACGGCGTGGAGGGCCAGGGTCCTGGCGGTCTGCTGCCGGGGCTCGGCGTGGACAAAGCCGTGGAAGGCGTTCAGCCCCACCACGCCGCCGGTGTCCCGGATGCGGCGCAGCTGGTCGTCGGACAGGTTCCGGCGCACATCGCACAGGGCACGGCAGTTGGAGTGGGATGCGATCACCGGCCCGGCGGCCAGGTCCATCACGTCCCAGAAGCCGCCGTCGTTCAGATGGGACACGTCCACCACCATCCCCAGTTCTCCCATCCGGCGCACCGCCCGGCGTCCCGCCTCCGTCAGCCCCGCCTGAGGATCGCCTCCGGCTCCGGCGGCCAGGGCATTGGTCCCGTTCCAGGTGAGCATCCCCAGCCGGGCGCCCTGGCCGTAGTACCAGTCCACGCCGGCGGGGTTCCCGCCGATGGCCGCCATGCCCTCCACCGCCAGGAAGGCGTAGATTTGGCCCGCTGCCCGGGCAGCCTCTGCCTCCGCTGCGGTGCGGACCGGACGGATCCGGCCGCACTCCCGCAGCTCCGCCCGGGCACAGGCGAACATTTGATGGGTGCGGCCCAGATAGGCCTCCGGATCTCTCCAGGCGGTGTCCTTCCAGAACGTCTCCCGGGGACCGCTGGCCCAGACGGCCAGCACCAGCCCCTCCACGCCGCCCCGCCGCAGCCGGTCCAGATGGTGGTGCTCCAGCACCCGCCGCTCCCCCAGCAGGCGCCGCCGGGTCACATCGTACAGCAGATCCGAATGCGCGTCGAATACCATAAACTCCCTCCGTTCTGTTCAGTCCCTCTCAGTCTATGCCGCAAACGCGGATTTGGCAAGCCGTTCCGGTCTGCCGGAGGGGAATTTTTCCGGATTTCTTTCGTTTTTCCCCTTGACTTTTCCGGCAAAATCCTGTAAACTATTTCTCGTTGTAAAGGAATACAGCTTTACAGAAATGAGGGAGTTCATGAAAAATCAGACATACCGCATGACCATGCTCTTCGATTTTTACGGCGAACTCCTCACCGAGCGGCAGAAGGAATTCTTTGACCTCTATTACAATGAGGACCTGTCTCTGGCTGAGATCGCGGAAAACGCCGGCATCTCCCGCCAGGGCGTCCGGGACGTGATCGTCCGGGCGGAGGGCGTCATGCAGGAGGTGGAGGACAAGACCGGCCTGATCCGGCGCTTCGAGCAGATGCGGGGCCATTTGCAGGCCATCGAGGATGCAGCCGCCGAGCTGAAGACCATCAACTACCGCCAGTATGAGGACCCCCGTCTGACTGAGCTGGCGGAATTGATTCACGCGGAAGCCACCGCTTTGAAGGAATGATCGCATGGCATTTGAAGGGCTCACCGAAAAACTGAACGCAACATTCAAGAAGCTGCGGGGCAAGGGCCGCCTGACAGAGAACGACGTCCGGGAGGCCATGCGGGAAGTCCGTCTGGCCCTGCTGGAGGCCGACGTAGGCTATAAGGTGGTCAAGGACTTCGTGGCTACCGTGACAGAGCGGGCTGTGGGGTCCGACGTGTTGGACAGCCTCACGCCCGCCCAGCAGGTCATCAAGATCGTCAACGAAGAGCTGACAAAGCTCATGGGCGGCGGCACCGCCCGGCTCTCCATGGCCAACAGCGGTCCCACCGTTGTGATGATGGTGGGCCTGCAGGGCGCCGGCAAGACCACCACCACCGCCAAGCTAGCGGGGCTGATGCGCCGCCAGCTTGGCAAGCGGCCCCTGCTGGCCGCCTGCGACGTGTACCGTCCCGCCGCCATCGAGCAATTGAAGGTGGTGGGTGGCCAGCTGGACCTGCCGGTATTCGAGCAGGGTCAGGGTGACCCGGTGCAGATTGCAGAGAATGCAATCCGCCATGCCCGGGACCACGGCAGTGATATGGTCTTCCTGGACACCGCCGGCCGGCTCCATGTGGATGAGTCCCTGATGGATGAGCTGAAGCGGATGAAGGCTGCCGTCCATCCCAATGAGATCCTGCTGGTGGTGGATGCCATGACCGGCCAGGATGCGGTGAACGCCGCCACTGCCTTTGACGAGGCGCTGGGCATCGACGGCGTGGTGCTGACCAAGCTGGACGGCGACGCCCGTGGCGGCGCTGCTCTCTCTATTCGGGCCTCCACCGGCAAGCCCATCAAGTTCGTGGGCACCGGCGAGAAGCTGGATATGATCGAGCCCTTCCATCCGGACCGGATGGCCTCCCGGATCTTAGGGATGGGCGACATGCTGTCCTTCATTGAGAAGGCCCAGCAGACCTACGACGAAAAGCAGGCCGCCAAGCTGGAGGAGAAGCTCCGCAAAAACCGCCTGACGCTGCAGGACTACTACGAACAGCTGCAGCAGCTGCGGAACATGGGTGACCTGAGCCAGATTGCCGGCATGATGCCCGGCGCCCTGGGCCGGCAGATGGCCGGCGCCACCATTGACGACAAGGCCCTGGCCCATACGGAGGCCATCATCCTCTCCATGACCCCGCTGGAGCGGGAGAACCCCCAGATCCTGAACGCCAGCCGGAAAAAGCGCATCGCCGCCGGCTGCGGCCTGGAAGTGGTGGACGTGAACCGGCTGCTGAAGCAGTTCGATATGATGCAGC
>OJPZ01001245.1_pt1 | contig 9806 bp, 9 predicted proteins | sample 1598611 | NCBI WGS metagenome assembly OJPZ01 (sample SAMN03922494, study PRJEB24848) | human gut metagenome | isolation source: stool sample | host: Homo sapiens | place: Germany | collected 2011-11
TCAGATGTGTATAAGAGACAGGTCCCGGTACTCCACCAGGGAGTGGACGATGCTCTGCCGGTGGATCACCACCGACACCTGGTCCAGCGGCAGACGGTAGAGGCGCATGGCCTCGATGACCTCCAGCCCCTTGTTCATCAGCGTGGCGCAGTCTACGGTGATCTTGGGTCCCATGGTCCAGTTGGGGTGGCGGAGGGCATCCGCTTTGGTCATTTTGCCCACTTCTTCATAGGTCATGCCGTAAAAAGGCCCGCCGGAACAGGTCAGGATCAGCCGCCGGATCTCCCGGCGGTCGGCGCAGCCCTGAAGGCACTGGAAGATGGCCGAGTGCTCCGAGTCCACAGGCACGATCTCGGCGCCGTGCGTATCCGCCGCATCCATCACCAACTGACCGGCGCAAACCAGGGTCTCCTTGTTGGCCAGGGCGATGCGCTTTTTCTCCCGGATGGCGGCCAGGGTGGGGCGCAGGCCCACCATACCCACCACAGCTGTGACCACTGTGTCCGCCTCCGGGCAGACAGCGGCCTCCAACAGGGCCTCCGGGCCTCCCAAAACCTTGGTGTCCATGTCGGCCAGGCGTACCGCCAGGTCACGGGCCGCCGCCTCATCGGTGAGGACCGCCAGCCGGGGCCGGAATTTTCGGACCTGCGCCTCCAGCCGCTCCACATCCATGTGGGCGGTAAGGGCGGCCACACGCAGTCCCAGCTGCTCCGCCACGTCCAATGTCTGGCGGCCGATAGAGCCGGTGGCACCTAAAATTGAAATCGTCTTGCTCATAGCATTATCCTATTCTAAACAGCTGAAAACAATCCTAAATCTTCCCAAATCACCCGTTCAGAGCAGCTGTAAGGCCAGCCACACGAAGGGCGCCACGAAGGTAACAGAGTCAAACCGGTCCAGGATGCCGCCATGGCCCGGCAGCAGGTTGCCATAATCCTTGACGCCGAACTCCCGCTTGATGACGGAGAAACTCAGGTCGCCGATCTGGCTGATGGTGCTGCCGATAATACCCAGTGCAAAGACTGCCCCCCAGGAGATCTGCGGACCAGCTGCCATCTCGATTGGCGGATAAACAGTCAGGGTGTGTGCCATGCTGTCCGCGACTAGCTTAAAAACCGTCATGCCGATGACACCACCCAGCAGGCCGCCTATGGCTCCCTCCACAGTCTTTTTGGGGCTGACCTTGGGGGCCAGCTTGTGCTTGCCGCACAGCATTCCGGCAAAGAGCGCGAAGGTGTCGCTGCCAAAGGAGATGGCCAAGGGCAGAAACACCTGCAGCATCCCGATAGCGGGCATCATCCGAAGCCGCAGCAGACAGGAGAACATCAAGGGGAACGCCAGCCCGGCGAAGATAGCGCAGGTGACAGCGGCAAAGGGGATGCCCTGCTCCTCGTCATACCGGTGGATAGCCAGGGCAAAGATCGCAAAGATGAACACCGCGCCCAACAGGGCAGCGAAGGGTAGCACCGGCAGGGCAGTCAGCTCCGTGTTCTCAATGGACATTTCCCCGTACACGCACACCGGCACCGCCGCCGCGGCGATCACTGTCAGGGGGGTCAGGGGCTTGCCCCTCTCTCCCGCCGCCGCGCGCATCAGCTCCCAGGCGCCGATGGCGCACATGGCCGCCAGCAATAGCATGGTGGCCCAGGACGGGGCCCAGCCCAGGATCAGTATCAGGAGCGGCAGGCCCACTACGGCCACCATCACACGCTTGAACATAGGATCAGCCCTTTTCTCATTTTCTGTAAAGGTTTATTTCTTTACGCCGCCGAACCGGCGGTCTCTCTGTTGGTAGGCTGCAATGGCCCGGTCCAGCTCCGCTTCGTCGAAGTCCGGCCACAGGGTATCCGTGTAATAGAACTCCGAATAGGCACACTGCCACAGCAGGAAGTTGCTCAACCGCTGCTCTCCGCTGGGCCGGATGATGAGCTCCGGGTCCGGGATCCCCGCAGAGTCCAGATAGCTGGAGAACAGGGCATCATCCAACTCCTCCGGCCGCTTCTTCCCGGCGGCGCAGTCGGTGGCAAAACGCCGGGCTGCTCGCAGAATCTCGTCTCGCCCGCCGTAATTCAGGCACACATTGGCCTGGAAATCGTCCTTGGACAGGTGCTCCGTGATCTCGTCCGTCTCCCGGGCCAGGGCCCGCAGATCCGGGGCAATAGGGGTCATGTCCCCGAAGAAGTGGAGCCGGATGTGGTCCTTCTCCATGGTGTCCACTGCCTCCAGCAGATACCGCTTCAGCAGGGCCATGATGGCAGAGACCTCCATCTCTGACCGCTTCCAGTTTTCCGTGGAAAAGGCGTACACCGTCAGGTACTTTACGCCGATGTTCTTGCAGTAGGTAGCGATGCGGCGGAACGTCTCCGCTCCTGCCTTGTGGCCAGCGGTGCGGGGCAGGCCCCGCTTCGTGGCCCAGCGACCGTTGCCGTCCATGATGATCGCAATGTGGCGGGGCGGGACCAAGGGCTGGTCCACCGCACCGTTGATACTCTCTGGCATGATAAATTCTCTCATTTCAAAATGGATTGTTGGGGGGATCTGTCCCATTGGACGGGAAATGCAGCCATGATGATGGCTGGCCCATTCTCTCCCCCATTGTCGTCATCGCAAAGTCCGCTAAACACAGTTTCCGCCTGCGGTAAAACTGCGCCCCTCCTCTCCCCACTGTGCAAAATACGGCGGGGCCGGTGTGAGACGATGCCTGTGTATTTACGGGAGACCGATGAAAATCGGGGGTGCAAAACCGCATTTGACCAACTGCTCTTTCCGCCCGTTCCGCTTTACCCGCAAGCGGTACGCCGCGTCTGTAAGGCGGCAGAGCCGCCAAAAACCGCGCAGCTGCTGCGCACTGGCCGAGCGTTGTGGCAAGAAACGCAGGTATTTACTGGATAGCCAGAACCGCACACCGGGATGATTAATGTCTTGGTACAGCCAAGCGGGAGAGCATCACTGCCACGCAGAGGGCGCTGACAGCCCAGCAGAGGCCGAAAAGGCCTATATTCACAGAGTTGGAAATGGAGGCAATACCCAGAGAGAGCCCCAGCCAGTTGGCAAACAGACTGCGAATCAAGAAGAAAAATCCCAGCAGCATGGCAACCACGTGCCCGGCAAACAGCCCCCGGAGATCCTTCCGATGCCGCAGACTCCGCCAGCCCAGGAAAAACTCTATCGCGCTGACCGCGATCACACCTCCGATGAACAGGGGAATCACTTCTGCTTCAAACGACATTTGTACCTCCTCCTTTTTGTATCGGGAGAAATGTGTCGGCTGCTTAGTTCCCCTTTTCCCACCAGCGGTCGAACTTCCAAGGAAAGTGGAAGCCGCAGGCGCTGCAGTATTGGGTCTCCTCCATAGAAAACCAGGGCAGGATGAAGCGCCCACAGTTGGGACAGCGGAGATGGCGCAGTTCAATCCCCCTAAAGGCGGTCGCCGCAGCAACTCCCATGGCCAGGAATACCAACCCCAGTCCGCCCCGGATCCCGCCCGCCAGACACAAAAGCAAAACCGCTGCAAACAGTGTTCCCCTGGCTGCCGAATACCATTTCTGTTCCAGTTTCATAGTCCCCTCTCCTTCAGTCAATAACCCCCAGATTCCACTTCCGCAGCTGCCGGTCCAACAGCAGTGAACAGAGGAGGACGCCAATACGACGACCACCCCGATGAGATCTGCACCATCCGCCACAGGACGGCAGTCGGGGAATCGCAGAAAGCCATGGTGTGCCCAAAAGCAGCCCAAATCGGCGCTTGCACTGATACACCGGCGCCTGTCAGCGCGGAGAGCCGCTGCACCGGAACGGTTCTGAAGCGTTTTTTCTCTTTTACCGGCCCCCCGTGGAAGCGGCTCCGGCGGGAGCAGAATCCCCCCGGCCGCCGGGCGGCGGCCCCGAGTGACCGCAGGTCACCTCACAGGCCCTGAAAGGGTGACAGCACCTTACAAAATGTGCAATGCCCCCGGCGGGCAGCCGTGCTCCCGCCGGAGGCCCCGGCGGCTTTTACACCGCCATCAGTTCCTTTTCCTTTTTGGCCAGCAGCGCATCCAGCTCCTTGCAGCTGTCGTCCGTCAGCTTCTGCAGGTCCTTCTCCGCCTGCTTCAGATCGTCCTCCGTGATCTCGGAGGCTTTCTCCTTCTTCTTGAACGCCTCCATGGCGTCCCGGCGGATGTTGCGGATGGCCACCTTGCCGCCCTCGGCGTACTTGCGGATCTGCTTCACCAGCTCCTTGCGGCGCTCCTCCGTCAGCTGGGGGAAGCTCAGCCGGATGCTGGCGCCGTCGTTCTGGGGGTTGATACCCAGATCGGAGTTCTGGATGGCCTTTTCAATGCTCTTCACCGCCGTCTTGTCCCAGGGGGAAATCAGCAGTGTCCGGGCGTCGGGGGAAGAGATGGCCGCAATCTGTTGGATGGGGGTGGGGCTGCCGTAGTAGTCCACCATGATCCGGTCCAGCACGGAGGCATTGGCCCGGCCCGCCCGCACGGAGGCAAAGTCCGCGGCCACGGAGTCGATGCTCTTCTTCATCTTGCCCTCATAAATCTTGTAATCTTCCTTCAGCATAAATAGGTCCTTCCTTTCACAGTTGAGTGTATGGGGAGGCGCTGTCGCGCATGCGTGCTCTCATTCCTTGACGATGGTGCCCACGTTCTCACCGCACAGGGCCCGGATGATGTTCCGCGGGTCCTTCAGGGCAAACAGCAGCACCGGAATGTGGTTGTCCATGGACAGGGACGTGGCGGTGGAGTCCATCACCGCCAGGTGCTGGGCCAGCACATCGTCATAAGTGATGACGTCGTACTTCACCGCAGTGGGGTCCTTTACCGGGTCGGCCGTGTAGACGCCGTCCACGTTCTTGGCCAGCAAAATCACGTCGGCGTCGATCTCCGCCGCCCGCAGCACCGCCGCAGTGTCCGTGGAGAAGTAGGGATTGCCGGTGCCTGCGCCGAAGATCACCACCCGGCCCTTCTCCAGGTGCCGGATGGCCCGGGAACGGATGTAGGGCTCCGCCACAGCCCGCATCTCAATGGCGGTCTGCACCCGGACGGGAATCCCCTTCTGCTCACACACGTCCGCCACAGCCAGGCAGTTCATCACCGTGGCCAGCATTCCCATGTGGTCGGCCCGGGTGCGCTCCATGGCGCCGCCGCTGTTTTTCGCACCGCGCCAGAAGTTGCCGCCGCCCACCACCAGACCTACCTGGACGCCCATGTCCAGACACTCCTTGATGACATCGCAGACCTGACCAATCACCTCAAAATCCAGGCCGGTATGCTTGTCACCGGCAAGGGCCTCGCCGCTGATCTTCAGCAGGACCCGTTTATACACAGGCTTCGCCATGATGAAAACCTCCGTCTGTTCTGCTCACAAAATATCATTGATATTTTAGCGTATTTTTCCGCTTTTGCATAGGGGGTAGACAAAGTTTTTCCAAAAAAGCAGGTCCTGCGGACAGGAAGAAGAGAGGACCGTGGTCCTCTCTTTCCGCATTATCCCCCGCAGGTCTGGACCAGCAGGCGGATCAGGTCCTCTTTCCCCATTCCCTTCTCCGCGGAAAAGGGGAGCAGAATATCCGCCTCCGTCAGCTCCAGCGTCTCCCGGACCAGTTGAAGGGCCGGCTCCACCTGGCTCTTTTTCAGCTTATCCAGCTTGTTGGCCACCACGATCTCCGGACAGCCCGTCTGGCGGAACCAGTCGTGCATCACAAGATCGTTGGCCGTTGGCTTGTGGCGGATGTCCACGATCAGCACGCCGGTGGTGATCCGGTCCGCCTCCTCCTGGAAGTAGCTCTCCATCAGCTTCGCCCACCGCTCCTTCTCTGCCTGGGAGACCTTGGCATAGCCGTACCCCGGCAGATCCACCAGATAGGCCCGGCGGTCAATGAGGAAGTAGTTCACCTGAGTGGTCTTGCCGGGGGAGGCGCCCACATAGGCAAGGTTCTTCCGTCCCACCAGCCGGTTGATGACAGAACTCTTTCCCACATTGGACCGGCCTGCAAATGCGAACTGGGGCAGACCGTCCCGGATGAAATCCTCCCGCCGTCCGGCAGAGCGGACAAACTCCGCCTTGGCAAAATTCAAAGCCATACAAACACTCCTTTACTGCCGCACGGCGGCGTCACGGCCGCTCTCACGCCCCGCCGGGGCAAAGGCCGCCACATGATCCGCCACCTCTTCCCGGATGGGATCCCGCTCTGGGCACAGAGCGGCGGCGAACACCTGGTCCACCGTTTCCACCGGCACGAACCGCAGGGCAGCCCGGACGGTCTGGTCGATCTCCTCCAGATCCCGGACGTTGTCCTTGGGAATCAGCACCGTGGTGATGCCGCTGCGGAGGGCGGCCATGGTCTTCTCCTTCAATCCGCCGATGGGCAGCACCCGGCCCCGCAGCGTGACTTCGCCGGTCATGGCAATGCCCGCCTTGATCTTCCGGTCCGTCAGGGCCGAGAGCATGGCAGTGGTGACGGCGATGCCGGCGGAGGGGCCGTCCTTGGGCACTGCGCCCTCTGGGAAGTGGACGTGGATGTCCTTCGTCTTGTAAAAGTCCGCTGGAATCCCCAGCACCGCCGCCCGGCTCCGCAGGCAGCTGAGAGCCGCTTGAGCAGACTCCTTCATCACGTCTCCCAGGTTGCCGGTGAGCTCCAGCTTGCCGGAGCCGTCCATGATGTTGACCTCCACCTCCAGGATCTCGCCGCCCGCCTCGGTCCAGGCCAGGCCGTTCACCACGCCGATCTCCTCCCGGTCCGTGTGGAGATCAGGGGGATAGGGCTGGCAGTCCAGGAACTTGGGGAGCTCCTCCTCTGTCACGGTAATCCGCTTGACAGTGCCCTCCAGCAGGCGCATATCCGCCTTCCGGCAGATGGCAGCCAGCCGCCGCTCCAGCAGGCGCACACCGGATTCCCGGGTGTAGTCCCGGATGACGGCCCGGTACACGTCGTCGCTGATGCGGACAGCGCTCTTCTTCAGTCCGTGCTCTGCCAGCTGCTTGGGGAACAAGTGGCGCTTGGCGATCTGCAGCTTCTCCTCATCCGTGTAGCTGGAGAGCTGGATCACCTCCATCCGGTCCAGCAGGGGCCGGGGAATGGTGTCTGTGGTGTTGGCGGTGGTGATGAACATGATCTTGGACAGGTCCACCGGGATCTCCAGGAAATGGTCCCGGAAGGTGCTGTTCTGCTCGCTGTCCAACACCTCCAACAGTGCGGAGGCCGGGTCGCCCCGGTAGTCGTTGCCCAACTTGTCGATCTCGTCCAGCAGCAGAAGGGGATTCATAGACCCGCTGCGGCTGATGGCCTCGATGATCCGGCCGGGCATGGAGCCTATGTAGGTCTTCCGATGTCCCCGGATGTCCGCCTCGTCCCGAACGCCGCCCAGGCTCAGGCGGGCCAGCTTCCGGTTCAGCGCCTTGGCCACGCTGATGGCAATGGAGGTCTTGCCCACGCCGGGCGGGCCCACCAGGCAGAGGATCTGCCCCTTGACGTCCGGATTCATCTGCCGGACGGCGATGGTCTCCAGAATCCGCTCCTTCACCTTTTCCAGGCCGAAGTGGTCCTTTTCCAGCACCCTGCGGGCGGCGTCCACACTGACCCGCTCCTTTGTGGTGGTGTTCCACGGCATCTCCAGACACACGTCCAGATAGTTGCGGATCACCGCACCCTCGGCGGAGCCGAAGGGCTGCTTGGCCAGCTTGTTCACTTCCTTCAGCAGGTGCTGCTCCGTCTCCTCCGGCAGCTCCAGGGCCAGGATCTCCTGGCGGTAGGATTCAATCTCGTCCTCGTCGCCGTCATCGGTCTCCCCCAGCTCGTTCTGGAGGACCCGGATCTGGGTGCGGAGGATCTGGTCCCGCTGGGTGCGGACCAGCTGGTCCCGGACCTTGCTCTCCATTTCGTGCTCAAAGCCCAGCACGTTGTTCTCCCGCACCAGGAAACCGTTGAGCTTCCGCAGCCGGGCGAAGGGGGAGAATTCCTCCAGGATCTCCTGCTTGTCGGTGTAGCGCAGGGCGATGTTCTGGGCAATATAGTCCGCCAGGAAGCCGGGGTCCCGGCTGTCCATCACCGTGGCCACCACCTCCTCCGGCACACCGCTGGCCTGCTCGGCATACTCGCCGAACAGGGCGTAGGTCTGGCGGAGCAGGGCCTCCGTCCGGGGGCTCTTCCGCATGGCCTCAGAGGACGGCTCCTCCGGGATGGCCTCCACATTGGCCTGGAGGAAGGGCTCCGTCTGCCACAGGCGGCGCAGGTGGGCCCGCTGCCGCCCCTCCACCATCACCCGGACAGAGGACTGGCCCAGCCGCAGGATCTGCGTGATGTGGGAGACCGTGCCAATGGTGTACAGGTCCTTTTCCTCCGGCGCGTTCACCCCGATCTCCCGCTGGGTCACCAGGAAGATGTCCTGATCGGCCTCCATGGCCCGCTCCAGGGCCGCGATGGAGATCGGCCGCTCCACGTCAAAGGTCAGTGTCATGTGTGGAAACACCGTCAGGCCCCGGAGGGCCAGAACGGGCAGATTCCAAGTGGTCAGTTCCATGTGCTTGTTCCTTTCTGAGGGGATGGTAAAACAGGAGAGAGGGGCGCGGCAGCGTCCCTCCCTCTCTTCATTAAGACGCCGACGCGGGGGTCGAAGAGCCGTGGGGCGGTCTGCCCTCTCCCTTGCCGGTGTTCAATTTCACAGAATAGTTGATCTTCTTGGGGTCGTGGGTCAGCTCGGGACCGCTCCTGCCCTCCACACAGTCCTTTGTGATGACTGCTTTCACCACAGTGGGGTCGGAAGGGATGTCGTACATCATGGGAGTCAGGATACCCTCCATGACGGCCCGCAGGCCCCGGGCGCCGATGTTCCGCTCGATGGCCTTGTCGGCGATGGCCTCCAGGGCCTCCGGCTGGAACTCCAGCTCCACCTCGTCGTACTCCATCAGCTTCTTGTACTGCTTCACCAGGGCGTTCTTGGGCTCCGTCAGGATGCGGACCAGATCCTCCCGCTTCAACGCATTCAAAGACGCGATCACCGGCAGGCGGCCCACCAACTCCGGGATGATGCCGAATTTCAGCAGGTCGTGGGGCTGGACCTCGTGCAGGATCTTGCTGATGTCCTTGTCCTTCTTCCCCTGGACGTTGGCGCCGAAGCCGATGGACTTCTGGTCCAGCCGCCGCTCGATGATCTTCTCCAGCCCGTCGAAGGCACCGCCGCAGATGAAGAGAATATTCTTCGTGTTCACCTGGATGAACTCCTGGTGGGGATGCTTCCGGCCTCCCTGGGGCGGCACGTTGGCAACGGTCCCCTCCACGATCTTCAGCAGAGCCTGTTGGACACCCTCGCCGGATACGTCCCGGGTGATGGAGGTGTTCTCGCTCTTCCGGGCGATCTTGTCGATCTCGTCAACGTAGATGATGCCGTGCTCCGCCCGCTCCACATCAAAGTCCGCGGCCTGCAGCAGACGCAGCAGGATGTTCTCCACATCGTCGCCTACGTAGCCGGCCTCCGTCAGGGTGGTGGCGTCCGCGATGGCGAAGGGCACCTTCAGGATCCGGGCCAGGGTCTGGGCAAACAGGGTCTTGCCGCAGCCGGTGGGGCCCATGAGCAGGATGTTGCTCTTCTGGAGCTCCACATCCTCCGCGCCTCCAAAATAGATGCGCTTGTAGTGGTTGTACACCGCCACTGACAGGGCCACCTTGGCCTGATCCTGGCCGATGATATACTGGTCCAGAACCTGATGGATCTCCCGGGGCGTAGGGATCTCGTCAGGGATCTCTCCAGCGTAGCCCTCCTCTGGCAGGTCCACATCGTCGCTGAGGATGCCCTGTCTCTTATACACATCTCCGAGCC
>OJPZ01001251.1_pt1 | contig 9780 bp, 8 predicted proteins | sample 1598611 | NCBI WGS metagenome assembly OJPZ01 (sample SAMN03922494, study PRJEB24848) | human gut metagenome | isolation source: stool sample | host: Homo sapiens | place: Germany | collected 2011-11
CCTCCGGGACGCCAGGCTCCCAGGGCAGGATGAACTCCGGGGGAAGTTTCCATTCCTTTGGCGGTGCGCTCCGCTCCATCGGCGGCGCGTTCCGCAGATTCTGCCCGCCCATGGCTCACATAGAGTGGACATCCAGCTGGGGGACGGGGCACTCCACACCCAGCTGGCGCAGGCCCAAGAGCAGATCCCGATTGAGGATCCGCGCACCGCCATAGATGTCCTTTTCTTTCACGTCCACGCAGAAACGCAGCACCACGGCGCTGTCAGCCAGCTGCTGCACCCCCAGGTAGACCGGCGTGTCCAACATGACGTCCGCACGCTTCTGCCGGATCTCCTCCAGCAGGGACGGGAATTTCTCCTCCAGTGCCTCCAGATCACAGGTATAGGGGATGGAGATGTCGCAAAAGGACTTGGACACGTGGTCGGAACGGTTGAGGATGTTCCGCATATCCGCATTGTTTACAATCTTGATGTTCTCGCTGGCGTCGGTGATAGAGGTGGTGCGGATGCCGATGTCCGTCACCACGCCCCGGAAGCCGTCCACCTCTATGATGTCCCCCACATTGTACTGGCTATCAAAGAGGATGAACACGCCCGTGACCAGGTCGGCGATGATGCTGTCGGCGGCAAAGCCGACGATTAAGGCCAAAACACCCAGGCTGGCCACAATAGCCAGAATATTCACACCCAGGAGGTGTAGACCCCAGCAGAGGATGACAATGGCTGCGGCATAGCGCAGGAGGCTACGGGTGATGGAGAGGATGGACCGGGCCCGGTGGGTCCTGGGCTTGCAGAGGGTCAAGAAGAACTCCGCCACCCACTCCGCCAGCAGCACCCCTGCCGCCATGGCCGCCAGACGCAGGATAGCCCTCAGGCTGAGGGTCCAGTCGGCGGTCAGGGCCGCCGTTTTCATGGCACCAGTGGCAAAGCCGGCGGTCAGGGCCACTGCCAGGATGACCGCCAGAATCAGGAACTTAATAATGCTTTGTTTTTCTTTCATCGTTTGTTTCCTTCCTTTCTGACAATGCTGTGTGCTTGTGTGGGACGGCCCCGATGGATGGTCAGGCGGAGTGACCAGCAGTCGCTGGTGATCTGGACCACGCTGCTGTGTATCAAAAGCTCGTTTTCCAGATACCGTACGATCCGCCACGGCGGTTATGGCTCACTCTTTTCCCTGTTTGGACAAGCCCTCGCAGGGCTGCAGCAGGGTGACCTTCAGCTCGGTACCCATCTCCTGCTCCTCAGCAGAGATGGAAAAGGTGCTGGGATTACCGTATGCCTCCGCTTTGGCCACAATGGTCTCCTCTCCCTTTTGGTAAGTCACCCTCTCGCCGTCCAGCACATCATAAATCACCAGGAGCACATACCGCCGGGCATATCATTCATTTTTCCTAAACAATCTACTTATACTGGCCGTCCGGGTCGCCCACGATCATGATCCATCTGGCACGCACCCGTATGGTGTACTCTTCCTGCGGCCGCGTCACCACGTCGTTTGTGAAAAACAAATAGGTGTCGATTTCCACTGCCTTGGACTCGACCACATCGTCGCCCAGCAGCAGCTGCGCCTCGTATTCAAAGCTGTCGCCGGAGGCCGCTCCCGCCGGCTTTTTCGGTTGGTTTCAGGCAGACAGGCTATTTCCCGGCCGCCGCCTTTTTCCGCCTGTAGAGCAGCATTCCCAGCACGCCGCCGCAGGAAGCCAGCATCAGGCTGATCCACAGCATCATGTTGCTGCTGTCCCCGGTCTGTGGGCTTTCTGTTTGCCCAGAAGGCTTGCCCTGCTGTTCGGGCTTGGCTGGATCGGTTGGCTCAGTCGGGTCGGTAGGAGTGGTCGGGTCAGTAGGATCCGTTGGCTCAGTGGGTTCAACCGGCTCCAAAGAGGAACGAACCTGCACATATTTTTCGTTCTGATACTCTGTGCCGGCAGGATCGCCAATAATTTCCTCAGCCGCAGCAGAATCACCGGCCGCTACAACAGGATCGGTGTAGCCAGATAAGTCAGGTTTCCAGCGCATGGCGCCCTTTCCGCCGCTGGCAGTGACAACCGCTCCGTCGGAGATGGTGAAGATCCCCTTCTGATCGCCGCCCAATTCACCAAAGATATCTTCCTGGCCAGCAAAGATACCATAGTGCTCGCCGCTTGCAGAAGAGGCATTTACTACGGTTCCGGCTCCGCTGACGATGACATCACCGCAGATGCCGTGATCGTTTACGGAAGAAATATTCACCTTCGCTCCGTTAATCGCCGTAAGGTCAGTATTAATGCCCGGAGTGCCGAAACTGGCATCCTGAGTTGCATTGTTCTTCGCATTCAGCGTCGCGCCGTCCACCGTCAGTCCGCCGATTGCTCTGACTGCGGCATATGGCTGATCCTGCTCGTCGCTGGAAAAGTCAACGGTAAGATCTACAGACGCCCCGTCTTCAATGGTAATGGTATTGTTGCCAAACAGGCCGAAATAGGTGCCGCTGGTGGTCAGGCTTCCGTTTCCTTTGACCGTCATAGCCCCGTGGGAATAAACCGCGGAGTGAGGGAAGTCCCCTTCTCCGGTAATCTGATTCTCACCTTTCAGCACAAGGGTAAAGTTCTCTTCCTGCGCCCATACAGCGCCGAAGCCGCTGGATGTCAGCTGGGCGTTATCCAGTGTCAAGGTGTTGGCCGCCGGATCATAGTACGCCGTGGCGCCGTCACCGTCGGCATCACCCAGAATGTCGCTGGCGTTGGCGCTGGTGACGGTGATGCCGTTCACCTTTACCGCATACGTCTGTACCCCGGATGTTTCTACTTCAGCCTTGCACACCGTACAAACCCCGTTTGCTATCTGATGCACTCCGTACTGGTCTTTTTCGGCGCAGCCCTCTGCCGTGCAGGCTTTCCAGTGATGTGTGCCGTCGCTGGTCCAGTCTTCCGCCCAGACATGCTCGTATTGCACCTTATCCTCAGGCCAGCCGTTTTCCGCCGTGTAGCCGTCAGCTCCGCAAGGCACATGAATGGCGGTGAGGGCGGCGCACTCGTCGAATACGTTATCTGCCTCCAGCTCGGGGGCCGTATTACCCGTAAAGGTCACGCTGCTCAGGCTTTTGCAATTGTAGAAGGCAAATTCTCCGATAGAGGTTACGCTGTCTAGAATCGCTACGCTCGTCAAGGTATTATTATGAGAGAACGCCCTCTCACCGATAGCAGTGACCGGCTTGCCGTTTATTTTGAACCCGATTGTGCGATTTGCGCTCCCCCATGCGGAGCCCGTTATGGTCACACTGTCGCCGTTGTCTTCATAGGTCAGACCACTGGTTGTGGTGCCTCCCGCCGCAAACACGGTCATGGGCAGCATTCCCAACACCATGCACAGGGAAAGCAGCAACGCCGTCAGTTTCTTTTTTGCTTGCATTTGGTTTCTCCTCCTTGTCAAATAAGATTGCTTATCCTTTGGTAGATATCAAAGGATAGAAGGGATATCCCTTCTTGAAAAAGATACCGGCTGCGCCGGGGCGGGCTGTGGTTTTTGCACGAAGCCCGCCCGCAGGCGCTTTTGCCGGTTTTGTTTTATCTCTCAGCCTTATTTCCCGGCCGCCGCCTTTTTCCGCCTGTAGAACAGCATTCCCAGCACGCCGCCGCAGGAGGCCAGCATCAGGCCGATCCACAGCGCCATATCGCTGCTGTCCCCAGTCTGGGGGCTGCCGGTGTCGCCGGAAGGATCCTGCTGACCCTGCGAATCGGATGAATCGGTCGGATCAGTCGAATCGGTTGGCTCTCCGGTTTCCGTTGCAGGGATGGCTTCAGTCTGCACATATTCACAGACCGCACAGCCGCGCTCTCTGGAACCCGCTTCAGTCTCGGTGGCCTCTTTGGTTACTTTCCAATCGCCGTAGGTATGGTTTGCCACATTCAGCTTTTCACCGCAGGAGCATTCCTGCCAGTGCTGGGTTTTGTCATATTTCCATGTTTCATCATGGATGCCATGCTCATGTTCAAGCATCGGAATGGTTTCGGTCTGAACATGGTCGCAGACCGTGCAGTCACGTGCTTTGGAGCCTTCTTCGGTCTCGGTGGCCGGCTTCGTCACTCTCCATTCGCCGTAGGCATGGTTTGCCACATTCAGCTTTTCACCACAGGAACACTCCTGCCAGTGATTAGTATCATCATATTTCCATGCTTTATCGTGAACATCGTGCGTATGGACCGGAATCGTCTCTTCCTGCGTATATTCGCAGACGGAGCAGGTGCGTTCTTTTAAACCCTCCTCCGTTGTGGTGGCAGGCTTGGTTTCCGTCCAGTCGCCGAAAGTATGGTTGGCTACAGTATCTTGATTAACTTCTTTGCAGTAGTAGCATACCTTCCAGTGTGTAGTCGAACCGCTACTCCAGTCGTCGGTATAGTAATGTTGGTGTTCCCTGTATCTATCAATCTGCTTATAGCCGCAGGTAAGGCACTGCCTTTCACATACGTCATACTTCGTATTTACATCATAATAGATCAGCTCCCATTCGCCGAAGTTATGGGGGCTCTTTTCAGATATCTCTCCGCAGCTGCATTCTTTCCAATGCTGGGTTCCATTATTTTTCCAGCCGCCGAAGCTGTGTTCATGGGGGGGAGTAGGCCCCTCTCCGCCGCCGGAGCCTTCAAGTGTAGCCCAGTCACCCCATTCTCCTGGGCTGGTAACGTATTCGTTGGGAAACTCTCCGACAATGATGCAGCTTCTCGCCCTTATTTCAACTGTGTAATTTTCGCGAGCCTCCGTCATCAGGCTGCCATTAAACAGATGATATCTCTGTACTGTCAAATCGGGACCGTCAATTATTGTCTCGCCGAGCTTCAACCGAAGCTCGTATTGATACTGGCCGCCGCCCGAGGGCGCGTCCCACTGTACCATGCTTTTAGGGCTCTCTGCCCATCGTATGTTTTGGGGCATACCTGCGCCTGCCGCAAACACTGTCGCCGGCAGTATTCCTACCACCATGCATAAGGACAGCAGCAGCGCCAGCAAACTCTTTTTTCGAAGCATCTTCATTCTCTCCTTTACAAATAGAATCAGTTTTTGGTATTTCCGCCGTCCGGTTCGGACGGATCCTTTCCTCCGGCTGGCGGGTTATCCTGTGCCTTCCGCTTTTTCCTGTATAAGAATACAAGCAGCAGCGCCAGCAGGACAGCCGCCGGTATCGCGGCCAACAGAACGATGTAGACGGCGTTTCCATCCTTTTCGTCTCCCGGCAACGGGTCGGGTTGGATGATTGCAGAAACGGAGAAGGGGGTATCGGAACCGAGTACGGCATACCGGCCCGGGCCGCCGGCTTCAAAGACCAGGCTGCCGTCTTCGGCCTTTGCCTCTATGCGCTCCGGCTCGCCGTCCACCCGCACCGCCTGGTAATGGGCGTAGCCCTCCAGATGGCTGTTCATCGGGATGCGCACCGTCATGGCGCTGTCTTTGATTTCCACCGGCTCCCCGTTCTGGCGGATGCTGATCTCATACACCGACAGCAGGCCGTCCAGTTCTTCTTTCAGCTCCGGCTTCTCTTCAAGCAGGCTCTCCGCCTCCATGACGCCGGCGTACAGCTCCACACCCTCCGGAACCGCTTCGGACAGGGAGACGGAAACGCCGGTATTTTCATCGGTCAGTTCCGCGATGCCTTCGCCGCCGGAATCCTGCCCGTTATCCGTGGTTTCCCCGGTGGCTGACGTCTGCGCGGCGTCCCTTGTCTCGGCGTAGCCGCAGACGGTGCAGGTGCGGCTCTCTGTATTGCCATCCGCCGTCCATGCGCCGAAGCTGTGATCCGCCGCATCCTTTTTGTCGCCGCAGGAACACGCCTGCCAGTGCTGTGCCGCGTCGTGCTTTTGGGTATAGCTGTGCTCATGGGGCGGTTCGGCTTCTCCGCCGCCCGACCCCGCCTTGGTCGCCCAGGGGCCCCATTCGCCGACGTCCGCCACCATATACTGGCCGTCCGGGTCGCCCACGATCATGATCCATCTGGCACGCACCCGTATGGTGTACTCTTCCTGCGGCCGCGTCACCACGTCGTTTGTGAAAAACAAATAGGTGTCGATTTCCACTGCCTTGGACTCGACCACATCGTCGCCCAGCAGCAGCTGCGCCTCGTATTCAAAGCTGTCGCCGGAGGCCGCTCCCGCCGGCCGATCCCACTGCACCTGGTTTTGGTAGCCCGACCAGCGGGGATTTCCCGGCACATATTCCCCCGCCGCCGAAACGGACAGGGGAAGGGCCGCGATCATCAGGCATACCGCCAGCAGCATACTGAAAAGCCGTGCGCCTTTTTGCCGCCCCGGCGGTTTTTCCCTGCGCATACGCAATCTCCTCCCTTTATCGCACCGGAGCGCCCTGCGGGGAAAGCGGCGTTCCGCATGCTCCGCAGAAGCGGCTTCCGGGCGGTATCTCCGCCCCGCACTGGGGGCATTTGTTTTCCAGCTTCGCCCCGCAGTTGTTGCAGAATTTGGCGCCGGCCGCACACTGGGTTTTGCAGGCGGGGCAAACCACCATACCCGCGTTCAGTTCCGCCCCGGCGTTTCGCACCACCACCGAGCGGCCGCCGGAGACGATGCACTGCTCAATCACCTGGAAAATCTCTTCCGGCAGCTTTTTCTGCTTGTAGGCGCCCACACCGGCAGTCACCGCCAGCGGCCATGCGATAAACCATCCCAGCGCGCCGGCGCCGATCTTATCCGACCATTCGCCCTGACCCACGGTGACGTTTAAGTTGTCATCCATTCGGATCATCTGCACCGTCGTAGCCATCCTCATGCCGGCAATGGTCTTCCAGCCGTCTTTTTCCTGACGGCCCTGCACCACATAGCCTTCTGTGGTTTCGGCGCTCTGTACCTCCATCCCTTTGGCGGAGGACAGGAACGACGATACGGCGTTCGCCACTACCTGGGTACTCATACCGGCGGGCAGCCGGAATACTCTCGATTCATTTGCCATAGATATCCCTCCAGATATTCAGATTCATTGTCTGTTTATTCGCTCTGCCGGGAGAGCGGCGCCCCGCATTCCGGACAGAATTTCACGCCCGGGGCAGCGGACGCGCCGCACGAGGGGCATACCGTACCGTCAGGCGCGGCCGGAGTTTGTGCAGCAGTCTGCGCAGCCTTGGCCGCTTCCGCTTCCGCACGGATCCGGCCGATTTCCGCCTGTGCCTGCGCCGCTGTTCCCTATACGGCATAATGCCGGTCCGGCACGAAACAGCGGCGGTTGATCATCAGCTCGTTCTCAAGGTACTGGGCAACCTTATCGGCTACGGCGGTCACCGCCCGTTCCTCTCCCTGGGCCGACAGGCCGGGACAGGGTTCACGCATGGAAACCGTCAGTCCGGTCTCCACATCCTGTATCTCTGTCGAAAGGCTGAAGGTGCTGACGTTCCCGTAAACCGAAAGCCGGGCGACCACCGCGCCGCTTTCCTCTTTCCGGTATTCCGCCCCCTCCGCGTCCAGCACGTCGTAAACGGCCATCTGCACATACCGCCGGACATAGGGAAGGAGCCTTTTCACCTGACGCATTCCGTTTCCCTCCTTGTCATGTATTCCTTGTTTGCGGTTTTCCGCCGCTTCCCTATTCGATGTAACCGCTGATGGGCTCTGCATACATTTTGTTTTCAGTCACCGGCTTGTAGCGGTCACTGCCGGTGCTTTCATACCATCCGGCCTCCGCCCGGTAGATTTCGCCGGTCTGCGTGTCGTACACGCGCTCGTAGCCGCCGGTTTCGTCGCTCTGCATCTGGCTGGTGATGTCCTGCTCGACGTTCCGGTCCTCCCAGGCCGCCATGATGATTTCCAGCCTCTCGTTGGTGATGCGGCTGATTTCCTTTGACATCGCCACCTTTTCTTCACCGGCCTGCTCAGTGGCTTTTACGAAACTCTCAGAATAGGCGAGCGTTCCAAGGCATTTGGTGAGGACGCTCTCCCATTCGATGAAGGTATCCTTCGCGGCGGTGACCGCCATGACGTTGTATGCCATGTAGTAGCCGCCGTCCGCCCGGGGGATGATATATCCTACCGGCAGTCCTGCGGCAATATCAACGCTTCCGAAGTCCACCACCGACGCGGCGAACATCCCCTCGCCTTCCTTGCCGTTTTCGGTAAAGGACGCCCGCAGCGTCTCTTCTCCCAGAGCATACGAGGACAGGAGGCTGGCCGAGGCAAAGCGGTCGGTCACGGCAAAGCCGTCAAACCGGGGGAAGGTATAGCCGGCATAGCTCGGCTCCCACTGCTCTACAAACGCCGCGTATTCCGAAAACAGCTTGAAAAAGTTTTCGGTGGAGGGGGTTGTCAGCACCGGCGCCTGGGAAAGCATCTGCGCCCATGTGTTCCCCATGGTGACGTTATACGCATAGGCGTCCTTTCCCTCCTGGCTGTGCAGCAGGCCCTCCGCCTTCAGCAGGACAAACATCTGGTTGAGGGGCTGGCTGGGATCCTGCACCCGGATGGAATGGTACATGGCCGTACCGCCGCTGGTGACTGTCCAGCCCTTGGGGATCTGCAGGCTGAAATCCGCCGTTTCATACAGCTCGGTTTCGATGGACCTGGCCGCTGTCTCAGTGATTTTTACGTCGTTTTCTTCTTTCGTGATGGTCCCGTCGCTGTTGACGACAGGCTCCTTTCCGCCCGGCTGCCCCTGCCCGGCGCAACCGGCGAGGGAGAGCGCCAGCGCCGCCGCCAGCAGCAGGGATAATACGCTTTTCTTTTTCATAGCAGAATGCCTCCTGATCGATTTTTATTAATTTCAATAGCCATCCAGAGCGAGGAGCTTCTCCATCACATCCGGCGGGTATGCGATGTAGCCCGATTCATAGTCCTCGCCTATCGCCTCCGTGGCGGGGAGAAGCTTGTAGTCCGCCGTGATGATATAATCATGGGCGATGGTGAGCACGTCGCTGTAATACCGGCTCAGCAGCTCCAGCTTTACAAGCCGGTAGCGGTTGCCGCCGCCGAATTTTGGGAGATAGGCGGCGGGGGTGCCGTCGGCGTTAGTGGTCTTTTCCTCATAGCTCAGATCATTCTCGGAGATATCGTCGTACATGATCTGGTAAAACGCCTGATCGGTCGCCAGGATGTTCCCATTTAAGATGGCAACCGTTTTTTCTCCGTCCCCCACGGCCTCGTCCGCCACCTCGTAAACAATATAGCCGTCCTCACCGTCGTCAAAATAGTACCCGTCAGATGGGATTTTCCGTTCTGCCGCCGCCTCCAGCTTCCCGTCTGCGATCAGCAGATAGCTGCCTCCGACGTGCACAATCCGCTGGGCTCTGTCCCGCAGCCCGACGTCCTCGGTCAGCGTTTTTCCGTCTGCGTTGTAGCGCCAGGCGTGCGTCAGGACAGGATGGAGATACTTGCTCTCCGTCGCAGTGTACGGGCCGTTGTTGCTGGCAGACTTGACCGAATACCGTTTGCCGCCCCGGTAGACCACCTCCAGGTCGGCGCCGTTGAAATCGTTGGCCTGGAGGTAGACGGGCTGTTCCGCAAGGGGCAGGGTTCCCACCTCCCGGCAGTTCTGTCCCCCCGGCAGGGTCGCGTCGCAGCGGTACTGATAGATTTTTCCGCCGGACAGGAAGACGCTGGACAGATTGCCGCCGGCCTTTTTGGGGTTGAGATCCGAAAAGACGGTTTGCAGGCTCAGCACGCCTTCTGCGCCGGTAAAGGTTTTGTAATCCGACTGGTCAAAGGCGACGCCCCGCTTTTTCAAAAGCTCCTGTTCCAGCGTTTCCGGCTCAGGTTCCGGCTCCGGCGCCGAAGCGGCAGGCGTGCTGCCGGCGGACGCTGTGGGGCTGCCTGTATC
>OJPZ01001254.1_pt1 | contig 9774 bp, 8 predicted proteins | sample 1598611 | NCBI WGS metagenome assembly OJPZ01 (sample SAMN03922494, study PRJEB24848) | human gut metagenome | isolation source: stool sample | host: Homo sapiens | place: Germany | collected 2011-11
GCCCAACGGGATGATGATATCCGGGTTATTATTCTGACCGGTGAGGGCGATGCCTTTATCTCCGGCGCGGACATCACAGAGTTTCAGAAAACCAATCACACGGATGTCCTGTTTTTCGACAGCACGGATGTGGTGCAGCTCATTGAGGCTGGCCGCAAGCCCGTTATCGCCGCTGTCAACGGCGGTGCCTATGGTGGTGGATTCGAGGTGGCTTTAGCCTGTGATCTGCGGGTTGTCTCCGAGCGTGCGGTATTCGCTCTGCCAGAAACTGGCATCGGTATGATTCCCGGCATGGGCGGCACCCAGCGGTTGTGCAAAGTCATCGGCGTTGGGCGTGCAAAAGAGGTCATTCTGGGCGGCCGTCGGATCACCGGCCCCGAGGCTGTGGAATTGGGGCTCGCCATGGTGTGTGTGCCCCCGGAGCAGTTGATGGCGGAAGCCCTTCGGCTGGCCGAGAGGATCATGCGCCGAAGCCCCAACGCAGTGGCGCTGGTGAAGCGCTGCATGAACTTAGCGTACTGCACAGATGACGCCACCGGACTGATGATCGAAAATCTGGGAGTATGCACCCTGCTGGGCGGTCGGGAGCTGGACGAAGGCGTTGCCGCATTTCTAGAAAAGCGCAAGCCGGACTTCTGGTCCGCTCATGAGAGGAGGGAAATCAAATGAGTCAACTCAAAAATATATGCGTGGTGGGTGCAGGACAAATGGGCAAGCAAATTGCTCTTCAGGCCGCCCTTTGTGGCTTTCAGGTGTTTTTGACAGACAGTTTCCCCGCAGCGGTGGAAACTGCCAAGGTCTGGTCCGTGGACTACCTGTCCAAACGGGTGGCAAAGGGCAAATTGTTCCAGGAGGACGCCTCTTCTGCCCAGAACTGCTTTCATGTAGTCTCTACCCTGGAAGAGGCGGCCAAAGATGCAGACCTGGTGATTGAGGCCATCATCGAAAAGCGGTCCGCCAAGGAGGAGTTGTTCCGTTCCCTGGACCAACTCGTCCGCGCGGACACCCTGCTCACCACCAACTCCAGCAACATGGTTTCTTCCCTGTTTGCCGACTGTGTCCAGAATCCCGGCCGACTGGCAAATCTCCACTACTTCAATCCTCCCCTGCATATGAAGTTGGTGGAAATTGTCCGGGGACCGCATACATCAGATGAGACCGTCAGCACTCTGTATCAGTTCGTTAAGGACATTGGAAAAATTCCCGTACTTGTGCAGAAAGAGATCGAGGGCTTTGTTGTCAACTATATTTCCAATCGCTTGACGCTCAGCGCTCTGGAGCTGGCCTCCATGGGTGTGGCCACCCCCCAGGACATCGATTTAGCACTGGAGAATGGGCTCAACCATCCCATGGGTCCCTTCCGCCTAATGGATCTCACCGGGATTGACCTGGCATACATGGTAATGACGGATATGGAAAACCGTGGGGAGCACCATCCCGGCTATGAGTTGGTCAAGGCCAAGTACGAGGCCGGTGAGTACGGCCGGAAAACCGGCAAGGGCTGGTACACCTATCAAGATCAGTAAGGAGCGCGGAAAGGATGTATCAAACCATGAATGAAGCTGTGATCGTGGCCTGCGGCCGGACTGCCATCGGCAAGGCGCTCAAAGGCACCCTGAAGAACACCCATCCGGTGGATTATGCCGGCGAGCTGATGAGCGCCGTCATGGACCGCATACCCCAGTTGGCTCGGGACGAGGTGGAGGACATCACCATCGGATGCTCCTCTCCGGAGGGAAAGATGGGCTGCAATATGGCCCGCCTGATCGGTGTTCGGGCCGGAATGCCGTATAGCGTGCCGGCGGAGACTATCAACCGGTTCTGCTCTTCCGGCCTTCAGGCCATCTCCACCGAGGCCCATAACATCATGACTGGCTGCATGGACGCAGCCATTGCCGGCGGTGTGGAAACAATGACCCGGGCCAGTACCACCTTCCCACTGGAATTTCAAAACAAGTGGCTACTGGAGCACGATCCAACCCTCTATCTTCTGATGGGCTACACTGCAGAAAATGTGGCCCGACGGTATGGCATTTCCCGGGAGCAGATTGACGCCTTTTCCGCCGAGAGCCATCGCCGCGCCGCCGCAGCCCGCGCCGCCGGAAAGTTCCGGAAGGAGATTATCCCCGTCCATGCCCTGACCGATGAGGGCAACTGGGTCACCTTTGACACAGACGAGTGCATCCGCCCCGACACCACGCCGGAGGTGCTGGCAGGACTGAAGCCCTACTTTGACGAGAACGGCTGCGTTACCGCCGGAAACTCCTCTCAGATGAGTGACGGAGCCGGCATGGTGGTGCTGATGAATCGGAAAAAGGCCGAGGAGCGGGGCATCCGTCCCATCGCCCGGTATCTGGGCTTTGCCGTCTGCGGCGTAGAACCGGCCTACATGGGAATCGGCCCCATTATGGCAGTGCCGAAGGTCCTGCGGAAAACCGGACTGACACTGGCCGATATTGACATCATCGAGCTGAACGAGGCTTTCGGTTCCCAGGCCATTGCCTGCATCGACGAGTTGGGATTGGATCCCGCCAAGGTCAATCCCAACGGCGGCGCCATCGCCATGGGGCATCCTCTGGGGGCCACTGGCGCTATGCTGACCTGCAAGGTGCTCTCTGAGCTGGAGCGTACCGGCGGACGCTATGGCATGGTGACCATGTGTGTAGGCGGCGGCATGGGCGCAGCTGCCATCTTTGAAATGCTCTGAGCGCTCAGAAATCCTTTGCTTTAAAATGATGAGAAATGAGGTATTGAACTATGAAAGTCGTTATGCCCCAGTTGGGAATGACCATGCAGGAAGGCACCCTGGAGAAGTGGCTGGTAAAAGACGGCGACACCGTGGAAAAAGGGCAGCCCATGATGGAGATTACCACAGAAAAACTGACCAATGAAATCGAATGTCCGGAGTCCGGCGTCATCAAACTGCTGGCCGCCGAGGGCGATATCATCCCCTGCGGCGGAGACGTGGCTGAGATCGGCTGAAACAGCAAATCGTGACCAAGAGGAGGTTTCTCATGGACAAGATCTATACTAAGGAAGAACTGCTGGACATGTACCGCAACCTGAAGTTCGGCAGGCTCTTCACATTGAAGATGCACGAAGCCGTCTATAAGGGGCTGATTCGCAGTTCTTTTCACACCCCCTATGGTCAGGAAGCCATCGGCGTCGGTGTGGTATCCGCTATGCGGAAAACAGACTGGCTGGCGTATACCCACCGGTTCCAGACCGGCATGATCATGCGCTATGATCCTTACGGCTTTATCGCAGAACTCTTCGGCCTGTACGACGGCATCAAAAACGGCACCGCCTTCGACTATCACCTGGCCGATCTCAACGAAACCGGAAAACACATTTTGTTTATCCTAGGTACTCTGGGCGGCACAATCCCCATGAACACCGGATTCGCCTGGGCCAGAAAAATGCAGGGCAAGGACGACGTATGCGTGGTGGTCCATGGCGATGGCGGATGCAGTGAGGGCGCTGCCTACGAGGGCTGGAATCTTGCAGCTCTGCATAAGACGCCCAATGTCTATGTCATTGTCAACAATGGCTGGGCTATGACGGTCCCTCTCCGGCGAGAGAGTGCTGTGGAGGACATCTCCGCCAAAGCAGCGGCCTGCGGTCTGCCCGCCCAGGTGGCCGACGGCAATAACATCCTGAAGGTCCGCCGGGTTATGGAGCAGGCACTGGAGATGGCCCGCAGCGGCCAGCCCAACGTGGTGGAGTTCAAGACCCTGCGCTGGGAGGCCCACTTTGTCGGACAGGGAAATGATTACCGGGATGACAAGGAGAAGATCCAAGCGAGCATGGAAGATGATGACTGCGTGAAAAACTTTGAACGGACTCTGCTGGCGCAGGGTGTACTGGATCAGGCATACATTGACCAGTTCACCGCCGAGTCCCAACAGCATCTGGACGAGATGGTGGAACGGGCTGCCCAGAGCCGCAAGTCCACTTATGATGAGATCTACACCATGGAGCATCTATATGCGACTCCGGAGACGGGAGGGAAGCTGTAATGAGGCAGTTGTATTTGAACCGTGCCATCGCGGAGGCTGTAGCCCAGGAGATGAAACGGGATGAACGGGTTGTTCTGATCGGCGAGGACATCATCAACCGCGGCGGCGGTATGAGCACCTTCCTAGGGGTATATGACCAATTCCCGGACCGCTGCCTAGACATGCCCATTGCCGAGAGCGGCTTTACACACTTTGGCAACGGCGCCGCCCTGGCCGGAATGCGTCCCATTGTGGACCTGATGTTTTCAGATTTTTCTGCACTGGCCTTTGATGCTATCGTCAATGGCGCCGCCAAATTCCGCTTCAACTCTCAGGGAGAGGCCTGTGTCCCCATCGTCTATGTAATGGCCAATGGGGGCCGTGGCGCATACACCGGCGGCGTAGGCTCCGGCTGCAACCACTCCCAGTGTGTAGAAGGTTGGTTCCAGAACATTCCCGGCCTAAAGATTGTGGCCCCCTACTACCCCAGTGATGCCCTGGGCCTGCTAAAGGCCAGCATCCGGGATGACGACCCAGTGCTCTTCCTGTATGCAGAAGGCTCCCTGGGCGTGCGGGAGGCCGTTCCTGAGGAAATGGAACCAATCCCTCTCCACCATGCCGCCAAGATCATGCGGGAGGGAACGGATCTGACCATTGTGGCTGTGCAGGCCATGGTGCCCACTGCTCTCAAGGCAGTTGAGGAGCTGGAGAAAGCCGGTATCTCCGCAGAACTGATTGATCCCCGGGTGCTGATCCCGCTGGATTTGGAGAAGATCACCGCCTCTGTCCGCAAGACGCGCCGTCTGCTCGTGGTGCACGAGGCGCCCAGCCGCGGCGGCATTGGGGCGGAGATCCTCTCCGCTGTTACCCAGGAGGCTCTGCGGGACATGAAGGCAGCCCGGGTTCTGGGCGCCAAGAATATCCCCGTGGGCTCCGGCTTTGCGGAATCCCTCATTATCCCCCAGGTAGAAGACGTTGTCCGGGCGGCCCGGGAAGTCATCGCCCAATAGGAACGCTTTCGCGCACAGAAAGGAGCATGTATGAGAAAAGGTGCATTGGAAGGAATCCGGGTCCTGGATCTGGGCCGTGTGGTTGCCGCCCCGATCTGCGGGCAGATTTTGGGGGATTTGGGAGCGGATGTTATTAAGGTGGAGCGCGTCAAAGGCGGCGATGATATCCGCGGCGTGGCCCCCTTTACCAAAGACGGCATCAATTTGTACTATCCCACCTTCAACCGCAACAAGCGCAGCATTACAATTGACTTTCGCAATCCCAAGGGCATCGAAGTCCTGCGCCGGCTGATCGCCAATGCCGATGTGCTGGTGGAAAACTTCCGTCCCGGAACCATGGAAAACATGGGACTCGGCTATGAAGAGGTCCGCAAGATCAATCCCCGGATGATCATGGCCTCCATCTCCGGGTTCGGTGAGACCGGACCCTACCGGGATCGGGCTGCCTTTGACTGGATCGTCCAGGCCATGAGTGGATTTATGTCCCTCAGCGGCGATGAGGCCACTGGTCCCGTCAGAACCGGCCAGCCTATCACGGACCACATGACCGGAATCTATGCCGCTGTCGGCATCCTGGCAGCGTTGCACAACCGCAGCGTGACCGGCCTGGGCCAGCACATCGACATGGCCCTGTTTGATACGCTGATCACCACCCTGGGCAGCACTATCCCCGACTATGGGTGCAACGGTGTTGTGCAGAAGCCCTGGGGTAACCGGGATATGGTGACACCAGTCAACCTCTATAAGACCCAGCAGGGTGAAATCTACATTCACGCCGGCTCCGATCCTCTCTACCAACGGCTTGTGAATCTGTTGCAGAACCCCGTCCTCTCTGAAGAGCGATTCCGTACCATTCCCGGACGGAACGCAGAGCCCGACCTGATTGACGGCATCATCACCCAGTGGCTCTCCGACAAGACTGCGAAAGAAGCTGAGGCGGTTCTTCTGGAGGCCGGTATCCCCTGCGGCGTCGCGGCCCGGATCAACGATCTGTTCGACAATCCGCAGGTGAAGGCCCGGGATATGATCATCCAACTAGACGTGGAAGGCGCTGGAAAAGTCCCCTATCCCGGCATGCCCATCAAGCTGTCCGACACCCCCTGCTCCGTGCACTATGAGAACTTTCAGCTGGGTGCGGCCACAGAGGATATCATGACCAACCTGCTGGGCTATACGCAGGATGAATTCCACGCCCTGCGGGCCGCTCACATCGTCTGAAGAGATTCCGGCGGCTGGCTTCGGAGCTCTCCCTAGAGCTGGCCGCCTTTTGGGAAAGGAGCTTGCAACCATGAATGAGCGACGGGAAAAAATGACTGGCATGCGCAAGATCATTGCGGATAATATGCGGGTCAGCGCCCAGATTCCCCAGGCCCTCGGTGCCCTGCGCATCGATATGACCGCATTGCTCTCCTGCTCTGAAAAGCTGAAGGCAGAGGGCCGTGGTGTCTCAATGACCTCCTTCCTTCTGGCGGCCCTGGGGCAGGTTCTGCGGGAGAATCCATCTTTGAACAGCCGCTTTGAAGGTGATGAGGTCATCTACTATGATGAAGTCAACGCCGGTGTGGCGGTGGCCAACGACGCGGGGCTGATGATCGTAGTGGTCAAGGGTATCGACCGCAAAGATCTCTTTACCATCGATACGGAGTTCAAGGGCCTTATGCAGCGTCTGCGGGCCAAAAAGCTGCGGATGGAGGACATCACCGGCAGTACAGTCACCCTCAGCAATTTGAGCAAGGAAAAGCTTCAGATGTTCAGCTCTCTGATCACAAACCAGGAGTGCCTGATTGTGGGAATGGGGGGTGTCGGCAAGGAGCCTGTTGTGATTGCAGATGACCAGATTGCAGTCCGCAGCGTGGCCAATCTGATGGTCAATATGAACCACATTATCATCGACGGCATGCCCGCCGCTCGCTTTCTGGAGATGATGCAGGAGCGCCTGGAACATCCAGCTGAGTTTCTCGTTCCCAGCACTCTGTAATTGCATGCAGCTTTTCTGACTGAGCGGTTCCTTGTTGCCTTGAGAATTCATGCTATCTAAACTCTGCCGGAAGATAAAACCAACTTCATCCTGACTCTTGTAGTTTACCTGTCGACAGGATGTGACTAGTGGGTGCAAAAGAAGTTGGAAAGTTCCAGAAAGCATATTCCTGACAAAGAACTGAATTTTTAAGCGGGCCCCCAACAACTGCGGCAGGGGGCCCGCAAATTGTTTTTTCTGCCAATTTCCCGCTTTGAATGCAATAGAATGTAATAATCTGGAGATGATATTCTATCATTTAGGAGGCATAAACAGCGTGTTGGCGTATGGCCTGCAATCCAATAGGCAGAGCGAAAAGGGGGAGCGCCGCCATTTAACGAAACTGCGAGACTGCTGGTAAGAAACAGTTTCTGCGTTACGCAAGCGAAGAATAGGACAGCGCATTGTTCCCCTGTTTGGTGCTTACAGAGCACTTAGATATTGTTATTTGGAGAAGACTCTCAATAATGATGCTCTGCTTTTTCTTGATAAGTCGGGAATGTATATCCAAATTCTCCTCTCATCTCCCGAGCTAACCCGCCGGGAGCTCCTGTACAGCTCTATCCACTGATCGTCGTTGCAGATCTGTGAGAGTTCCTCTGTTCCGAGGAGTTGCCTCCGTACCAAGTCCACCAGTACTGCCCAGGAAATCATCTCTCCGCAGAAAAGCTCACAGAGATTCAGAACAGCATTATCCTATAGATGTGCAACCTTCTCCAGAACATTACCCCCAGTTCGATATGGGCATACCGCGCAGACTCCATTACAGCCCTGCCTCATCATCCCCGGGTCCGCTACAAGGGCAGAACCAGCAACTGTTATGCAAGAAGTCAAGGCTTCGTCATATCCGTGTTCTATAAACTTTTGGATACAGGCAATACGGTGAGACTGCTCTTTTCAGTAAAATAGTACAATTCCCGCGGGTGTAAAAATTTGAATTATACAGCGGAATTGCAACAAAGATAAAATATTGGTCTCAGCCTATGTACGCAGTTTCCTGAGAAGCACGGGTGAACCGCCCCTGTTTCCATCTGTGAGGTGTTGTACGGCCTCTTTCGAGAGAGGACAGCATCCTGGTCCCTCCCGCCCTTTTGGAGCAAAATTGGACTTCGTTTCTGGGGTTTGTAGGGACGAGAGAAGAAACAGCCGACTATGTGTTTGTCAAATGGAAGTACACAAAAAGGCGTGAATGTTATTGGTAAAAAGGGCACGGAAAGTCAAGCCCAGTATGCGGGCATCTAAAGTATAGGCTCACAAATGCCCACCATGCCGCAGGCGGCACGATAGGCCGGTAAGTCTTATTGTCCCGCTTGACGGCTGAGATGACAATGGTATTCATGCAGCACAGCTCTTCGGCGGCTTTTCTCATAGTACGCCTTGAACATGGGAGCGTGTTGGACCGCAATCATAGAGAACATCCATACCGCTCAGCGCAGGTAGGGTGAGCCTCTCCCGGACACGTAGGTAGAGGTGTCGACAAACTCACCAGTCTGGTTTATGGATGGAGCTACGCCAACATACGCGGCCAGCTTGTCCGCGAAGGGGAATCGAGAGATGTCCCCGATCTCACTGAGGATTGCGGCCGCTAGGAGCGGTCCCACACCAGGGATTATTGTGAGTGTGGAGCCAAACTACCAGAGCAGCTCATTGATTTGCCTTTCCAGTGAACTGTATGTTTCCAGCAGTGTGCGAATCTGTTCTAAGAACAACAGAATCAAAGCGGAATAGGTGTACTTACAGTCCTCAATGCCGAAACTGCAGCGGACCAGTTTTTGATCTCGCGGGCTTTCCACTCACCAAACCGCCCATTGCTGCTCTTCCGGAGCACTTCGATCAATTAGCCAAGGTGGGCATTTGCCAATCTCTGCGGCGGGGGATATTTCGTCAGCGCAGCCAGGGACGTCTTGCGAAAGACGGGGGCAAACAGGGTCTCATACTCCAAAAAGACACGATCTAGGATCGTGATGGTCTTCCGTTTCAAATCACATGCCATGTCCGTCAGGTAGGAATGGTTGCGGCACAGCTCCTTCAGTACCGGCGGCTTGTCCTAGCAGATATTGTTGTAGGCATAACGGCCGAATCGGATGACGTCGGCGATGACAAGTGAGTCCTTTGTATCCGTCTTGGCCCTGCGGATGGACATCTCCTGCATGGCACAGAACTGGATGGGATGCTATCAGTCCGGATGGCAATCTCGCCGGGTATGAACTCCTTAACCACGTTCGCATTCATCTGGGGGCCAGCGCCAAATACGTGGTGCCGAAGCTGCCCCGGCCCAGCACTAGGGCCACGATGTAGCGGCCATTCAGGACCGTCCCGGCCCGCAGAGACACCGGGAATTTCTTTTGTTTTCTCCCAAGCCAAACCCGCAGCAGGAGCCCTCCTCTTTCGACTTCTTTTGGAAGCAGTTGTAGCAAAAATGATTTTCTTCAGCCATGCTGTACCTCCATGGAAAGATAATTTCTGAGGCCATCTTGGTCCGTTCTGAGAGAGAATGCAACTATGCTGTTTGCATAGTACCAAGACGAAAACTTCCTCGCTTTCGGCAGGGTGGGCATTGCATCCGGCTATACGTCGGCCGCAGTTTCGGGCGGTAGCCCGGTCTCACCTCAGGCGGCCAAAGGCCGTAGGACAAAGAGGAGAGCCCCCCTTCCCTGCTGTCAGAATTGCAAGGCCGTTGGCAAGGAGGAGCTGTCCTGTGCCTGTCTCTTATACACATCTGACGCTGCCGACGATATGCAGTGTGTAG
>OJPZ01001263.1_pt1 | contig 9721 bp, 9 predicted proteins | sample 1598611 | NCBI WGS metagenome assembly OJPZ01 (sample SAMN03922494, study PRJEB24848) | human gut metagenome | isolation source: stool sample | host: Homo sapiens | place: Germany | collected 2011-11
TGCGGTTCACCTTTGGCCCGCAGAATACCATGGAGGAAGCAAAATATCTGTGTGACGTGCTGGAGGAGGTCATTCCCCGCCGCCGTGCTATGAGTTGTATGTGGCTGCAGGGCCAGAACACCGCCCGCCAGTTCAGCCTGAAGGGAGAAAACTAAGATGGCAAGTATGTATAGCGCAAAGGTCATGGAGCATTTCGCAAACCCGCACAATGTCGGCGAAATCCCCGATGCAAACGGCGTGGGTGAAGTCGGCAACCCCAAGTGCGGCGATATCATGCGCATGTACCTGAAGATCGAAAACAACGTGATCGTTGATGTCAAGTTCCTGACCTTTGGCTGCGGTGCCGCCATTGCCACCAGCAGCATGGCCACCGACCTCATCAAGGGCAAGACCATTGACGAGGCCCTGAAGCTGACCAACAAGGCCGTTGTGGAAGCTCTGGAGGGTCTGCCCCCCATCAAGGTGCACTGCTCCGTTCTGGCAGAGCAGGCCGTGAAGGCTGCCCTGTCTGACTACTACCGCCGTCAGGGCATTGATCCGGAACCCATTGTGGGCAAGCTGGAAGAAGACTGTGACCATTGCAGCGGTGAGAGCTGCAAGGTCTGAGCAGGATCCGCAGAATCATAAAAAGGGGTGGTTCCCGGTCGGGAACCACCCCTTTTTTGGTATCATACGGAACTGCGGTGAAAGTTCAGCGCAGATTTGCCTTCTGGATCAGGCTGCGGATGTGGTGGGCCAGCATCTCGATGGCGGGGCCGTTTTCGCCGCCGTTGGGGATGATGATATCGGCATTGCGCTTGCTGGGCTCCACAAAAGCCTCGTGCATGGGCTTGACGGTGGCGCGGTACTGGGCGATGACGCTGTCCAGCGAGCGGCCCCGCTCCTTGACATCCCGCAGGATGCGGCGGAGGATCCGCTCGTCCGCGTCGGTGTCCACGTAGATCTTGTAATCGAACAGGCTGCACAGCTCCGGCTCAGCCAGGGGCAGAATGCCCTCCACGATGAGGACGGGGGCGGGCTCGATGTGCTGCACCTCGCTGCTGCGGTTGTGGTTGGCGTAATCGTACACGGGGCAGTCGATGGCGCGGCCCGCCTTCAGCTCCTTCAGGTGCTGGATGAGCAGGTCGTTGTCGAACGCGTCCGGGTGGTCATAATTCAGCTTGCAGCGCTCTGCAAAGGGCAGTTCATCGTGGCGCTTGTAGTAGCTGTCGTGGGAGATCAGACGCACCTCGTCCTCCCCGAACCGCTCCTTGAGCCGGTAAGCCAGCGTGGTCTTGCCGCTGCCCGAGCCGCCTGCGATGCCGATGATCAGATTGTTCATGTCCCAAAATCCTCCTGCCTGCCGATTCCGGTAGAAAAACCGGTCAGAATAAGCTATAATAGGTATATTGTTGGGGAACACCCCTGTTTCTCACTGCTTATGATATCACAAAACCACTGTTTTTGACAGAGTAAGAGGAAAATTGATGAAAAAGATCGTTCCGGCCCCGTATATTGACCAGACCGCCCGCTGGGTGAACGGCTGCGAGAGCATCAGCAGCGTGATGCTGCTGCAGGCTGTGGGCATCCCCATTGACCCGGACGTGTTCATTGAGCGCGACCTGCCCCACGCCCCCTACTGGGAACAGGAGGGCAGGCTCTACGGGCCTGACCCGATGTTCGTTTACCCCGGTGACCCCCACGACCACACCGGGTACGGCTGCTATGCCCCCTGCATCGTGCAGGCCTTGCAGAGCGCGCTGGCGCACGAGGGCGCGGCGGACCGGTTCGAGGTGCTGGACGTGAGCGGCGAGACCGCGGCACAGCTGTGCCGGTTCATTGACGAGGGAATGCCGGTGGTGTTCTGGGCAACGCTGGATTTTACCCCGGTGCCTGCTGGCCGATGGCACCGACTTTGCCTGGAAGTGCCACGAGCACTGCCTGCTGCTGGTGGGCTACGATGAGGAAAACTACTGGTTCAATGACCCGTGGCATGACCACGGGGTCTGCGCCCAGCCCAAGGAGCTGGTGGAGCGCTGCCACGCGGCACAGGACTCCTATGCGGTGACCCTGCGGCGGAAATAAGAAAGGCGGAATATGAAAACAGAGAAACTGAAACAGAACGTCAAGGGCTATGTTCATCAGTTTGAGGACGGCGGCCTGCGACTGCTGAGAAAGGGGCAGAAGGGTGTGATCCACGCCATCTTCAGCCGCTTTGGCCTGGTGCTGATCCTCCTGCTGCTGCAGGTGGGGCTGTTGTTCAGCATCTTCCGGTGGTTCGGCAACCTGTGGCCCCATTACTTCGGCGGCAGCGTGGTCGTTACATCGGCCATGGTCATCTACCTGCTCAACAGCAAGATGGACAACAGCGCCAAGATCACCTGGATGGTGGTGGTTGCCATTGCGCCGGTGGTGGGCATTCCGATGTTCTTCTATGTCAAGAGCAATTTCGGGCACAACATCCTGCGCAAACGGCTGCTGGAGCTGGAGGACCAGCTGCGCGGCTGGCTGCCGCAGAGCCAAAAGGCAGTGGAGCAGCTGAAAGCGCTCGAACCCGGCGCAGCCTCGCTGGCAAAGTACCTGTATGGGCGGGGCGGCGGCTTTCCGGTGTACCAGAACACCGCCATGACCTACTTCCCCGGCGGCGAGGCAAAGTTTGAGGAACTGCTGCGCCAGCTGGAAACGGCAGAAGAATATATCTTTGTGGAGTATTTCATCATCGACGAGGGCCTGATGTGGGGCAAGATCCTGGAGGTGCTGGCCCGCAAGGCGCTGCAGGGCGTGGATGTCCGGGTGATGTACGACGGCACCTGTGAGTTCTCCACCCTGCCCCGCAATTACCCCCGGCTGCTGGAGAAGCTGAACATCCAGTGCAAGGTGTTCAGCCCGGTGCAGCCGTTCGTCTCCACTCACTATAATTATCGCGACCACCGGAAAATTCTTGTCATTGACGGGCGGGTCGGTTTTACCGGCGGCGTGAATCTTGCCGATGAGTACATCAACCACATCCAGAAGCATGGCCGCTGGAAGGATGCCGCCGTGATGCTGGAGGGCGAGGCAGTCCGTTCGCTGACGGCTCAGTTTCTGCAGATGTGGGGCATCCTGAAGGAGCCGGAATATGAGCAGTTCCTGACCCGGCCCATTCCGGTGCCGGAAAATGCAAAGGGCGTGGCGGCTCCCTACGGGGACTGTCCGCTGGACGGCGAGCGGGTGGGCGAGATGGTCTATATCGACCTGCTCAACCGGGCCAGGGATTACATCCACATTATGACCCCCTACCTCATTCTGGACGGCGAACTGGAGACCGCCCTGAAATTTGCCGCCGAACGGGGCGTGGATGTCCACCTGATCCTGCCCGGAAAGCCGGACAAGCAGTTTCCCTACGCACTGGCAAAGAGCCACTATTCGGCCCTGCTGGATTCGGGCGTGAAGATCAGCGAGTGGAGCCCTGGTTTTGTCCATGCAAAGGTGTTCGTGGTGGATGGCAGGGAAGCGGTGGTGGGCACCATCAATCTGGACTACCGCAGCCTGTACCATCACTTTGAGGATGCCGTCTGGATGGTGGATGCTCCCTGTATCCGGGACATTGAGCAGGATTTCCAGCACACGCTGGAACAGTGCCGCACGGTGGAAAATACCTCGACCAGCATCTGGCAGAAGCATTATCTGCTCCGTGCCACCGGAATGCTGCTCAAGGTCATTGCACCGCTGCTGTAACAGCTGAATTACAGAGCAACAGCCCCCTCAGGCTATGTGACCCGAGGGGGCTGTTGTTTTGTATGATCCTTATCTGGGGTAGCACAGCGCCAGCTTGGAATAAAAATCTTCCAGTGCAAAACGGACATCCAGATCGTGATAGACACGGATGGTTTTGCGGTCAGAAGCTTCAGCATAGGTCAGGCTGGGCAGGAGCACAGGGGCCGGGCGGAGTGTCCAGTGCCCCCGGAATCCATTCTCCAGCAGGACAGCGGCGGTAGTGTTGTCGCCCAAAGTCCAATTGCCCCCGGTGCGCAGAGGAAAGCGGGGATCGTATTCGGAGGGGTACTCGTCCATCAGCTGCCGAAATAGATAGGCTCCCACTTCGCCGCAGGGCCGTACCCGAAGTGCCAATTCGGAAAGGGATACCTCAAATCTGGCGTAGACATCCTGTGGAATCTGCCAGACCGTGACAGCGCTGTCCAACAGGACACGGCAGGCGATGGGGTCTTGCTGAACATTGAATTCCGGTCGTCCGGCGGGATAGGGGCCGCCGCCGTTCCAGAGCACCGTCATGCGGGACGCGATCTCCGGGGCACGGTTCAGGGCGGCGGCAATGTTTGTCATAGCGCCCTGGGCCGCAATGTACAGGGGAGCCGGGTCATCCCGCAGAGCCTCCTGGATCAGAAACTCGACGGCTTCACAGTCGGGAGCATCCTCCGGAGAGGCGAGAGGGGCAGTACAACCATGAAAAACAGGAACATCGTCGATGTGTGCGGCGTTCAGCAGGCGGCATACCTCCTGGTAACTGCGTTCCATGCTGTGGGGCGGCAGACCCCTTTGGGTGGTTTTGACCTCGAAATGGGTGGCACAGATACCACGCACATCAAATTGCGGAGTGAGCAGATGGTGCAGGATGGCAAAGTCATCATCGCCTTCGTTTTTTGCATCGGTGTCAATGATGACCCGTACCCGGCAGGCCTCCGGCGGTGCAAATCCAAGCCTCGCAAGAAGTTCAGAGCGTTCCATGTGGTGTCCCCTCAGTTCAGCTTTGCCAGCGCTTCGTTCAGTGCGGCCAGCTTTTCTTCATCGAACATTTTGTTGCTGTAGAATTGCAGATTGTTCACCGAAATGCCCCGGGAGCCGGGCTCCTGCTGCACATATTGGGCCAGTTCCGGCAGCAGCTGCTGGATCAGGGCAGCGGACTGAGGAGTGTCCAGCAGGGTGCCGATCTTCATATCAAGACAGAATTCCTTGACTTCCTCCGGGGCGGGCACCAGCACGTCGTGGTTGAAAATGTGGTTCAGGAAGCCGAGTGCCATGCCCTGCCACACTGCGGATTCCGGGTTTTCCGGGTTTTGGGGATTGGCGATGTGGCGGCTGCCGGTGGAGAAGCCGTGGTCGCCGTAAGCAAAGATATGCATCTCATAGGGGATCTTCCGCTCTGCCAACAGGGTGGCAAACTGCAGGGATTGCGTGGCGGGCACCAGATGGTCGCCCTGAGTGGCAAAAAGGAAGGCAGGGGGAGTCTGGTCATCCACCTGCTGCAGCAGGTCCGGCAGCTCCATGCCCAACGCCTTGCCCGGGATGCTGAACACAGCGTAGCCCAGCAGCATGGCCGCGGGACGGACCCGGCCCATGGTGCCCACCGAGGCGGCAAGATGCCCGCCGGCAGAGAAGCCTACCACGGCGATCTGCTCCGGGTCGATGTGCAGGTCACCTGCGTTCTGATGCAGGTAGTCCATGGCCTCCTGCGCCTCAGCAAAGGCATTGGTATAGACCTCCTCCACCGGACAGTTCTGGGAGACACTGTACCGCAGCACAAAGGCATTGTAGCCTGCATTCAGGAAGGCCAGCGCTACAGGATCGGCTTCCCGGTCTGAGCAGAAAGCATAGGCTCCGCCCGGAAAGATCAGGATCGCAGGACAGCGGTCCAGAGCAGGCATTTCGGTGCAGGGATCCTGCAGGTAGCAGGTCAGCTGGGCATTGTGGGCCCCCATGGGGATCTGAGTGATTTTCATAGTTGGCTCCTTTTTCCTATAATAAAACGGGCCTTCGTACAGATAACCCCAAAAGGCAGGGGGGTCCCTGTGCGAAAGCCCAAAATCGACTTTGTTATTCCGATATCAATATAGCAGATAGCAGAAACACTGTCAAGAAGATTTACTGGTATTCCTTTTCCATCGAGAAGCCCCGGCCGCTGACTTCGGTCACGCGGCTGACGATGAGGAAACAGGCGGGGTCGATGGAGTGGACCAGCTTTTCCAGCCGGGGCAGCTCCCGGTTGGAGATGACGCTGAGCAGCACTTCGCTGGGCTCGCCGGTGTAGCCGCCCTCACCGTGGAGCACGGTCACGCCACGGTCGATCTCAGCCAGAATGGCGGTGCGGATCTCATTCGACCGGGTGCTGATGATCTTGACCTCGGTGCGGCTGTCGCCCAGCATCAGCATCTTGTCCATGACGATGGTGTGGGTGATGACCAGCACGATGCCGTAGAGCACCTGCTCCGGCTGGCTGAACGCTGCCTGCACCAGCAGGATGGCGATATCAAAGAGCATCATGGTGATGGACACCGGCCAGCGGAACCATTTCTGCAGCACCAGCGGGGGGATATCCATGCCGCCGGTGGAAGCGCCCGCCCGGATGACCATGCCCAGCGCAACGCCGATGCCCAGACCCGAGAAGATGGTACAGAGGAAGATGTCCTCAGTCAGCACCCGGCCGTCCAACAGCCGCTCAAACAGCGCCAGAAAGGCGGGGCTCAGCACGCTGCTGGCAAGGGTGTTCAGTGCGAACTTCTTGCCCAGCACCGCCCAGCCCCACACCAGCATGGACATGTTGAAGAGAAAGAGGAAACCGGAGACGGAGAGCCCCGTCAGCCGCCCGAAAGCCAGCGCGATGCCGGTGGCACCGCCCGTGATGAGCCCGGCGGGCTCCAGAAACAGGGCCACCGCCAGCGAATACAGTGCGTTGCCCAGGATGATAGCCAGACTGTTCAGCAAAAGCTGCTGCCAATGACGAGTAGATTTCATAGCAGTACCTCCCATACAATCTTATAATACAGGAAAACTTCAAGAAAATCCACCCGATGCGGTTGCTTCCCATCCGAACAGCGGGATTGATGTGGCTGCCAAGGGCTCCCCCCTTTGGGGGAGCTGGCGCGAAGCGCCTGAGAGGGCGAGACCGTTACTCCTCGTCCAGCAGCCGCAGACCCGCCGTATCGGTCACGGGCAGGGAGAACACGATGGCTCCTGCCTTGGGGCCTGCCCCCTGCATGATGGCCTGCATGATCTGGTTTTTCAGGGTGGTGCGGGACACGATGAGCACCAGCTCCTTCTCGTTGACCAGTTCCACCCCCATAAAGTGGGCAGCCCCCTCCATGCCGGTGCCCTTTGCGTGGATGACGGTGCCGCCGCCAGCTCCGGCGGCGCGGGCCGCGTCCATGATGGAGCCGGTGTGGCCCTGATTGGCAATGACGAGCAGCAGCTCATAGCGGGTATCCTTCAAGGTGCTTTCCTCCTTCAGTGCAAAGGTCTGGTGTTCGGTCAGGAATTGCAGCGCCCGCTTGCCGCCGATGCTGCTGACCGGGATGATGAACGCGATGCCGGTGCCCGGCACATCGATGCGCATTTTACGGCGCAGGTCTTTTTGCAGGCCGGGCCAGGTCTCGGCGGTAATCATGGCAAAGAGCACGGCCTTTTCGGTCTGCTCCAGCCCCAGGGTGGAAAGGGTCTCCCGCACCGCTGTGCCTGCACCCACCGTGCGCAGGCTGACCGTGATGCCGTGCTCCTCGTAAAGGGCCAGAAAGGCATCGGTGGAGTGGCGGTCGGTGATGGTGATGAGCCAGTATAAAGTATTCACAGCAGGACCTCCTTACAGCTCGATGATGGCATCATCCGGCAGGTCGGCAAAGGCCAGCGCGGCGGGCACAGGCTGTGCCTGCCGGGCCCGGCGCTGCTTGAGCTGGGCCATCAGACCCATGAGCTGCACCGTGATGAGGGGGGTCATGGCGACCATGGCCACCACGCCGAAGGCATCGGTGACGATATTGCCGCCCACAGCCACACAGGCACCCTGTGCCAGCGGCAGCAGGAAGGTGGCTGTCATGGGGCCGGAAGCAACGCCGCCCGCGTCAAAGGCGATGGCGGTGTAGAGCTTGGGCACCACGAAGGAGATGCCGATGGCAAAGGCATAGCCCGGGATGAGGAACCACAGGATGGAGATGCCGGTCAGCACCCGCACCATGGCAAGACCCACCGAAATGGATACACCGGCGGAAAGCGCCAGACCCATAGCCTGCGCCGAGATGGCACCGTCGGTCACCTCTTCCACCTGCTTGTTCAGCACATAGACCGCAGGCTCGGCCTTGACGATGAAGTAGCCGATGAGCATCCCGATGGGCACCAGCAGCCAGCGGAAGCTCTGGCCTGCCAGCACCTGACCCAGATAATTACCGGCGGGCATAAAGCCGATGTTTGCGCCTGCGAGGAATAACACAAGACCGATATAAGTATAGGCAAGGCCCACGCCGATGCGGCCCAACGTCCGGCGGTCGAGCTTGAGGGCCGCCAGCTGGAACACGCCGAACATGGCGATGATGGGCAGCAGGGAGGTGGCAATCTCCTTGATGTAGGTGGGCAGGCCCTCGTGGAAGAGCTGCCACAGCTCCACGGAATCGCTGACGTTGGGCAGGATGGGCGGAACGTAGGTACTGTCGCTGGCCTGGAACGCAATGCCCAGAATGAGCACTGCCAGAATGGGGCCGATGGAGCAGAGCGCCACCAGACCAAAGCTGTCGTCCGCGGCATGGCGGTCGGAACGGATGGCGGCCACGCCGACACCCAGCGCCATGATGAAGGGAACGGTGATGGGGCCGGTGGTCACGCCGCCGGAATCAAAGGCCACGGAAAGAAATTCCTTTGGCACAAAGGCGGCCAGCACAAAGATGAGCCCGTAGAACACCACCAGCAGCTTGGGCAGGGCAATGCCCAGCAGCATACGCAGGAAGGCGACCACGAGAAACAGCCCCACGCCTGCCGCCACCGAGAGGATGAGGGTCATGTTGGGGATGGAGGGCACCTGATTGGCCAATACCTGTAAGTCGGGCTCCGAGATGGTGATGAGGAAGCCCAGCAGAAAGCCGACACCGATGATGAGCGGCACGCTCCGGCTTTTGGTGAGCATTGCGCCCACCCGCTCGCCCATGGGGCTCATGCTCATCTCCGCGCCCAGCGTAAAGAACATGATGCCCACAATGATCATAGCCGCGCCCAGCAGGAAGCAGAGCAGGATGCTGGGGGAGACGGGAGCAATGGAGAAGCAGAGCACCAGCACGATGGCCACGATGGGCAGCACCGCCTGAAGCGCTTCCAATAATTTTTCCCGCAGTTTGGGGATGGATGCCTTGAGAATAATGTCCACCGACCTTTCGAGAAAATATTTCCGCAGTGTACAAAACACATGCGGATATATGAATAGTATACCGAAAAGCGGAAAAAGGGGTCAACTAAGAAACGGTAAAGATGGATAAATGGACGCAAAATTTACAAATTGGAAATCAAATGGAAACCGATGAGAAATAAAACGCCCGGCGGGACAGACCAGCCGGGCGGGAAAAGCATTATTTGACTTCCTGTTTGCCCAGAACGTCTGAGGTGGGGGTCTGGAAGGTGGGAATGTCGGCGTAGGGATCGGGGGTCGTATCTGCAGGCAGGCTCTTCATGTACTTGTCCATGGATTCGGCCACCTGCTTGGCAATGGCCACGGCCTCGACCACGGTACGGGCACCCATAACGGCATCGCCGCCGGCAAACACGCCCTCGCGGGTGGTGCTGCCGTCCTCGCTGACGGTCAGCAGGCCCTTCTGGTTGGTCTCGATGCCGGTGGTGGTCTTGACGAGGTTGCTCTCCGAGCCCTGGCTCACCGAGACGATGACACCGGTGTGGGGGTAGAAGGTCTCGCTGCCCTCTACCTGCACGAACTTGCCCTCTTCGTTCTTGACCGTGTCGCGGCAGATCAGGCCGTTCTCCCGGATCTCCACCGGGG
>OJPZ01001274.1_pt1 | contig 9669 bp, 10 predicted proteins | sample 1598611 | NCBI WGS metagenome assembly OJPZ01 (sample SAMN03922494, study PRJEB24848) | human gut metagenome | isolation source: stool sample | host: Homo sapiens | place: Germany | collected 2011-11
GATTTACAGTCTGCCCCATTTGGCCACTCTGGTATTTGCCCTTTTGCTATCGAGAACTACTTTAAATCTCTTTTTAAGTAGCTTTGTTTCTCAATTGCGGTGCAAAGATACGACTATTTTTGTAAACTCCAAGCAAAATCGATCATTTTTATTGCAGTAATTGCACATTCATCGCCTTTATTTCCCAGCTTGCCACCTGCGCGGTCCTCTGCTTGCTCCATTGTGTTGGTGGTAATTAATCCGTAAATTACTGGTACATCGCCACTTGCGTTTAGCTGAGTAATTCCTTGTGTTGCGCCCATGCAGACGTAATCAAAATGTGGCGTATCTCCACGAATTACGCAACCAATTGCAATTACTGCATCAACTTCGCTGTATTCTATGATTTGATTGGCTCCGAAAGTCAACTCAAAACTACCGGGTACGGTTTTTATCATGATGTTTTCATCTTTCGCTCCATGTTTTTTTAAGGTGTCGACTGCTCCTTTTAAAAGAGCACCGGTGATATTGTAGTTCCATTCGGATACTACAATACCGAATTTCATATTCTCTGCATTAGGCACTGAATTGAAATCATAATCCGAAAGGTTGTGATAAGCTGTAGCCATGATAAATTAAAGTTTAAGATTTGAAAATAGAGAGAGAAAAAAACACGAATTATACGGCACTTACGGCGTTGACTTCCGTATATATCCGTATAATTCGTGCTCGAAATGTCTTATTATATAATAAGGTGTAAATTATTTCTTCAACAGTTTAGCCTGCTCGATGTATTTATCAATATCCATAGCCTGGTATGAGCGGAAGTATTTCTCCTTAATGGAAGTATATGCTTTGATAGCATCATCATACTTACCTTGCTTAACCAAGATTTCTCCGGCCTGTTTCAGATAAATAGGGCTGAGTGTGGTGTTGTCTGCTTCATCAGCAGCTTTCAGCAACATGGAAGATGCTTTGTCGAGCTGACCGAGCTGAGCGTAGCAATTACCCATGGCGCCTTTCATGGCGGGAGCTACCATTTGGTCGTTTCCATCGAAGCTATCCAATGCTTTTACGGCTTCATCAAATTTGCCGAGGTGTGCGTAGCAAAGGCCTGCGTATGCTTTTGCAAGGTTGGCTGCATCTGTGCCGCTATATTGATCGGCTATCTTGATGAAGCCAACGTAACCGATGCTGTCACCGTTCAAAGCTTCTGCAAAAGCATCAGCCTCAAAATATTCTTGTCCTTTGAAAAGGGCTGCCTGTGCTTTTTCCTCGCGAGGTTCCGCATAGAGGTTTTTGTACATTACTATACCTGCTATAATAATGATTATAGCTAAAATAGCACCGATAATTGCCTTTTTGTTTTTGATGAGAAATGCCTCTGATTGTGTAAGTGCGTCTTCCACGTTTAAGGCTTCATTCGTCTTTTTTTGTTCTGCCATTTTTTATATATTCTTTTTGTTATTATTCATTAATAGCTGATTCGACCCGCAAAAGTAAGTTTTTTATAGCTATCAACGAAATTTAGCGGCATCTTTTTTTATTTTACATCTCAAAACCGTAGAATTATTTTGCTTTGCATTATCTTTGCCCTGAAAAGCAAAGAAAAGATAAGCCGTCAATATGATACTGAAACATATATCCATACTCAACTACAAGAATCTGGAACAAGTGGAACTTGCCTTCTCTCCGAAACTGAATACTTTTTTCGGGCAAAACGGAATGGGAAAGACGAACTTGCTGGATGCTGTTTATTTCCTCTCTTTCTGTAAGAGTGCCGGCAATCCCATCGACTCGCAGAATATAAGGCATGATGCGGATTTCTTTGTTATTCAGGGATTTTACGAGGCCTCCGACGGTACGCCGGAGGAGATTTACTGTGGTATGAAGCGCCGGCAGAAGAAGCAGTTCAAACGGAATAAGAAAGAGTACACACGTTTGTCCGACCATATCGGCTTTTTGCCGTTGGTGATGGTGTCGCCTGCTGATTCGGCATTGATAAACGGAGGTAGTGATGAGCGTCGCCGTTTTATGGATGTGGTGATTTCACAGTACGATAAAGAATATTTGGATGCACTGATCCGCTACAACAAAGCATTGGCGCAGCGGAACACCTTGCTTAAGAATGAGATGCCGGTGGAAGAAGAACTTTTTCTGGTATGGGAAGAGATGATGGCACAAGCCGGTGAAGTGGTGTTCCGCAAACGTGAGGCCTTTATCCGTGAGTTTATTCCTATTTTCCAGTCTTTCTATTCATTCATTTCGCAAGATAGGGAGAAGGTGGGATTAAGCTATGACTCTCATGCCCGCGATGCCTCTTTGCTGGAAGTGCTGAAGGAAAGCCGTGCTCGCGACCAGATTATGGGCTATTCGTTGCGCGGTGTGCACAAGGACGAGCTGAATATGCTTTTGGGAGATTTCCCCATCAAGCGTGAAGGGTCGCAGGGACAGAACAAGACTTATCTGGTAGCGTTGAAGCTGGCACAGTTTGATTTCCTGAAACGTACCGGGACCACTGTTCCCTTGTTGTTGTTGGACGATATCTTTGACAAGCTGGATGCCTCGCGTGTGGAGCAAATCATCAAGTTGGTGGCAGGCGACAGTTTTGGACAGATTTTTATAACCGATACCAACCGCGAACACCTGGACCGTATTCTGCATAAAGTGGGCAGTGATTATAAGATGTTCCGTGTGGAGCAGGGAACGGTTGCCGAAATGAAGGAGGAAGAGGCATGAAGCGCAATAATGCCGAACAGATAGGTGAACTTATCCGTCATTACCTCAGGCAGGAAAGTCTGGAGTCTCCGCTGAATGAACGGCGGCTTATCAGTGCGTGGCCCGAAGTGCTGGGGCCTACCATTGCCTCCTACACCCGTGAACTTTATATAAAGAACCAGGTGCTTTATGTGCACCTCACTTCTGCTGCTTTGCGCCAGGAACTGATGATGGGGCGCGAGTTGCTGGTGCGCAACTTGAATCGTCATGTGGGGGCCCAGGTCATAACGAATATCATATTCAGATGAGCATCCTCAGCTCATCTATTCTTTCAATCTTCAGTTCCTTTAATTCCCGGACTGCCCGGTCATAATACATCGGAGTTTCCAAATCCTTGTTGTCATGCGCATCCAGTCCGATGATAGCTGTACAGCCTTCATTGGCAGCGATTCGCCAGAACTCCGGGCACGGGTAGGTGGATAAGCCGTGCGCTTCATTGTAGGCTACATAGCCTATATTGTATTCCAACGGGACATTCAGGCGTGCAGCAGTACGGCAGATGTGCCGGCTGATGGTAGTGCAATGGTGGTCGAACTTCGGATAGGAGCGCATGAACAAGTCCGGATGGGCAAGGCAGGAGAATAATCCGCTTTCCATACCTTCGATGGCGCTCTCTTCGTAAAGTTCGAGCATGTCGCGGCTGTCTGTATGATGGCCGAAGTAGGGGAACTTTTCATCGGTGTGGTAGTGATGGTTTCCGAAGATGATATAGTCCAGTTGGTACTTCTTGGTTTGCTCTTTCAGCCAATGGATATATTGGGGGAAGTATTCACATTCAAGTCCTATTCTGATGTCTATCCGGTCGTGGTATTTCTCACGGAGCGTCTTGAGACTCTCCACGTAGCCGGGGAGCTCCTCGGGGAGCATCCGCATGTCGGCTACGTAGTCGGTTCGGTATTTCCAGGGAGTATGGTCTGAAAACCCGAGTATCCGGTAACCGCCTTTGATGGCACTGAGCACATAGTCTTCGTCATCTCCGGTGGCATGCATGCAGCGTGTGGTGTGTGTATGATAATTAGTTTTCATTGCGTAATGATTTCATCCATGCGTATATCAAACGGTTCCGCAGGAACTTCTTCTACGAGTTGAAACGGGAAGCAGATGCCGGCTTTGTGGGCTGATGGGATGCGGGGCAGAAGCCGGTCATAGTAACCTTTACCGCGCCCCAGGCGGTTGCCGTTACGGTCGAATGCCACGCCGGGAACCACTATGAAGTCTATGTCTGCATAGTCGGTAAATAGCTCGCCGGTTGGTTCTTCGATGCCGTATGCGCCAGGTTTCAAGTCTTCGGGTCCGGTGTACAGCCGCAGTTCCAGGTCGTCACCTACAACTACCGGAAGCAGTATCCGCTTTTCGCGGCTCCACTTCCGGATAAATTCGTGTGTGTCCACTTCGTCTTTGAGAGAGTGGTAGAGCAGTACGGTTGTTGCCGCCCTGAAAGCGGGGTGTGCCTCGAGGGCGGCAAGTATTTCAGCAGACTGACGCGTAGCGGAAGAGCTGTGTCGGGTCTTCAACAAAGCTACCTGCCTGCGCAGTTCTTTTTTCCTTTCCATCATCTTTTTTATCCTCTATGATTGGTGTTGCTTCCGGAGCTTTGGGGAATGCCTCGCCACGTTCCAGAATATCCAATGCTTTCTTGACGGTAGCATCGCTCTGGTTGATGTAGCGGATGTATTGCTCCCTTCCCAGTATGTTATAGATAATGTTGCCGTAAAGACTTCTTTCCAGTAGCTTGTAGGACTTTTGGATAAGCAGGTTGCGCCGTTTTACTCCCTTGGAGTCTGCAAAACGTACAAACTGCTCCACAATACTCTGGTGGCGAAGGTACTTCAACAAGTCTTCTTCATTGTCGTATTCACTCAATTTCGCGCGGTTGCGGTCGGTATACTGGAAGCTGAATTGCAGAATCAGTCCCTTGTTGCTTACTTCTATCAGGTAAGAAGATACTCCGGTTGTGTCTTGCGGAACGAATACGTCCGGCATAATGCCACCGCCGCCGTATACGGGTCTGCCCAAACCGGTAGAGTAACGCAGGTTTTCGTCCAGTTTGATGCTGTCTTTGGAGAAGAACTCGCCGTGTTCGTAACGGGTAATCCAGTCCATTTCGTATTTGCTGTCCTTGCCGTTCTCGTAGGGGCGCTGGATGCAACGGCCCGATGGGGTGTAATAACGGGCAATGGTCAGGCGGATGGCGGAACCGTCACTGAAGTCGATGGGTTGCTGTACGAGTCCCTTGCCGAAGGAACGGCGTCCTACAATGGTTCCGCGGTCATTGTCCTGAATGGCGCCCGCAAAGATTTCGCTGGCCGAAGCGGAACTCTCGTTTACCAATACCACTAGCGGCAGCTTCTGGCAACTGCCGGTACCGTTGGCATATTCCTCCATGCGGGGATATTTGCGGCCGTGGGTATATACAATCAACTTCCCTTCCGGCAGGAATTCGTTCACCATGCGTGTGGCGGCTTCCATGTATCCTCCGGTATTGTCGCGCAGGTCGATAATCAGGCCTTTGCACTTCTCGTGGCTCAGTTGGGCAATCGCATTCAGCAGCTCCACGTGTGTGGTACGTCCGAATTTGCTGATTTGTATATATCCGTAGTCATCGTCGAGCATATAGGCTGCATCAATGGTGTTTTGTGGGATGTCACCGCGTGTGATGGTGAAGTCGAGCAACTCCTTTTCCGTGGCACGCTTGACGCCTAACTTCACTTGGCTTCCTTTCGGACCTTTCAGGTTGCGCATGGCCTTTTCGTTTGTCAGGCCTTTGCCTGCAAACAGACTGTCGTTGACCATTACAATGCGGTCGCCTGCCATCAGGCCCACTTTCTCGGACGGTCCGCCGGGAATCACGCTGTTTACGTGTATCGTGTCTTCTTGAATGGTGAACTGGATACCTATACCGCTGAAGCTGCCTTCAAGTTCGGAGTTTACCTCTTCCAGCTTCTGTGCGGGGATGTAGGTGGAGTGGGGGTCGAGTTCCGCCAATATCTGTGGCATGGCCTTCTCTACCAAATCGGTCATGTTGACGGTATCCACATACTGGTCATCAATAACACGCAGCAAGGCATTCAGCTTGTTGGACGAGCTATTGATGATTCCCAGTTTATTACCGGCAAAATGCCTGGCATAAAACGTTCCGATAAGGATTCCCGCGACTACGCTGATTGCGATGATGAGCGGCATAAAGCGGGAAGTATTTTTTGTACTCATGATGTTTATTTACTATTAGACTATTTACAATTTACTATTTGGCTGCGCATGCAACTTTCAACTTTCCATTTTCAACTTTTCATTATCCATTGAAATAAACACTACCTCGATGCCTGCCCGTTTCAAAAGTTCGATACCATCTTCCAGGCGGTATTTCTCGGAGTAGACTACCCGTTTGATGCCTGCCTGGATAATCAGTTTGGAGCATTCTATGCAGGGGGAGGCAGTGACGTACATGGTGGCACCGTTACTGCTGTTGTTTGAACGGGCTATTTTGGTAATGGCGTTTGCTTCGGCATGGAGCACGTATGGTTTGGTGACGTTATTCTCATCTTCGCATACATTCTCAAAACCGGAAGGGGTACCGTTGTAGCCGTCAGAGATAATCATCTTGTCTTTTACAATCAGTGCACCGACCTGGCGGCGTTGGCAATACGAATTTTCGGCCCAAATGCTTGCCATACGTATATAACGCCTATCCAATGCTTCTTGTTTGTCTTTTGTAGAATCGTCCATCATATTTATGCTTTATCGTTGCGGGGTGAATCCCATGACTCTGGTTGTCGGTCCGTCTTTAAAATAGAGGGTCAGTGAATTGGCATCCCCTTCATACTTGTACACGTTTTGCAATCCGGAGATGAATGCCTTGGCCAGTGCATCGCTTTCTGCAGCCCCCGTAACCTTCACACTGATGCTGAGCGAGCCTGAAGCTCCGTCGGCTTTCCAAGTGCCGTTGACGCTTGAGTTGATGCCTTGTCCGTTGACGGTGGTGCCCATCAGTTCTCCATCCAGTTCAGTACCTTCAAAATTGAGGGTGAAGGTGCTTTTCTGATTATATAGCTTGTCCAGACTCTTCTTCATCTCTTCCTCATTGTTGTTCCAAAGGTTTGGATAGAATTGGGCATTGCTGCCTTTATTGGTGAGTCGGCTGAGCTTCCATGTCTTCCCGGTGAATATTCCGATAACATCGTCCTCGTTGTCGCAACCGCTTAGCAGGGGGAGCAGCGAAAACATGAGCAACATGCAAAAGATGTTCCTTATAAGTCTCTTCATTTCTTTATTCCATTTCTGATTAATAATGCGTCGATTGTAGGCTCTTGTCCGCGGAAGCGTTTATAGAGCGTCATCGGATGTTCCGTTCCGCCTTTGGAAAGGATATTCTCTCGGAAGGAGGCGGCAGTCTCCGGGTTGAAGATGCCCGTCTGCTTGAATAGCGAGAAAGCATCTGCATCCAGCACCTCTGCCCATTTATAACTATAGTATCCGGCAGAATATCCTCCGGCAAAGATATGGGAGAATTGTGTGCTCATGCAGGTTTCTGCCACAGAAGGCAGAATCTGTGCTTTTTCCCAAGCCTTCTTTTCATAGGCTTTCACGTCACCTTCAAACGGGGTGTTACGTGTGTACCAAGCCATATCGAGCAGGCCGAAGCTAACCTGGCGGAGGCAGGCGTATGCCGCGTTGAAGTTGGAGGAATCCACAATGCGCTGTACCAGTTCGTCCGGTATCAGTTCTCCGGTTTGGTAATGGCGGGCAAAAGTATGCAGGAATTCCTTTTTGATGGCAAAGTTTTCCATGAATTGGGAGGGGAGTTCCACAAAGTCCCAATACACATTGGTCCCGCTTAGGCTTCCGTAGGTGGAATTGGCAAACATACCATGCAGGCTGTGTCCGAATTCGTGCAGGAAGGTTTCTACCTCGCCGAAGGTCAACAAAGCAGGTTTGTCCTGTGTCGGTTTGGTGAAGTTCATCACAATGGATATGTGGGGACGGCTGTTCTCACCGGTCTTTTCGTCAATCCACTGTTCCTTGTAGCTGGTCATCCAGGCTCCCGAGCGCTTGCCTGCTCTGGGGTGGAAGTCGGTATAGAACACGGCAAGGAATTTCCCGTCTTTGTCGAAGACTTCGTAGGCATCCACATCCTTATGATAAACGGGAATATCCGGATTCTTCTTGAAGGTGATGCCATACAGCCTGGTTGCCAGGCCGAATACGCCTTGCTTCACGTTGTTCAGCTCAAAGTAAGGGCGGAGCAGCTCATCGTCGATATTGAACTTCCGGTCTTTCAGTTTATGGGAATAGTACGCCCAGTCCCACGGCATCAGGACGAAGTCTTCTCCTTCCGCTTGGCGTGCCAGGGCTTGCACTTCTGCATATTCTTGTTTGGCGGTAGGCGTGTAAGCCTCCAGCAGTTGGTCCAGCAGCTTATACACGGACTCACTGTTTTGTGCCATGCGCTCCTGGAGGTTGTATTCGGCGAAGTTGTCATAGCCTAGGAGTTGGGCAATCTCCATACGGACATTGGCCAGTTTCTTTACAATTTCCAGGTTATTGCTGGCGTTGTCATGCGTACACTTCGTATTGTAGGCCATATATAGCTCACGGCGCAGGTCACGGCTGTCTGCGTAGGTCAGAAAAGGGCCATAGCTGGGAGCCTGCAGGGTGAATACCCAGCCTTCGACGCCTTTTTCCCCGGCTGTCTCTGCAGCGGCTTCTACCGCGCTCTCGGGCAGCCCGGCCAGTTGTGACTTGTCGGTGATGACAAGCTTGTAGTCGTTCGTTTCTTTCAGGTTGTTTTCGCTGAACTGCAGCGTCAGCAGGCTGAGCTCTTTGCATAAAGCCCGGTATTTCTCCTTATCTTCTCCCAGGAGGTTGGCACCGTTGCGTACAAAGCCGTTATAAATGTCTTCCAGCAGTTTGTGCTGTTCCGGGCTCAATGTTTCTTTGTCTTGCTGTTCGTAAACAGCTTTGATACGTGCAAACAGCTCTTCGTTCAGGCTGATGTTGTTTTCATGCTCGCTCATCATCGGCATGATTTCTTTGGCCAGTTCCTGTAGGTCATCGTCCGTTTCGGCACTGAGCAGATTGCCGAATACAGTGCTGACACGGTGGAGCATCTCACCGGACTTCTCGTAGGCCAACACTGTGTTGGCAAATGTCGGGACTTCCGGATTGCGGATGATGGCCTCTATTTCCGCATTTTGGCGGCGGATGCCTTCGCGGATGGCGGGTACGTAATCTCCGGTCTTAATCTTGTCGAACGGGACAGTGCCGTGCAGCGTGGAGTATGTTTCAAAAAAAGGATTTTGAGACGATATAGTGTTCATAAAGCAAAGCAATATTAGAGTTAGTATAATCTTCATCATGTTTAAAGGGTCTGATAAAAAACGAACTAGCTGCAAAATTGCAAAAAAAATAGGCGACTTCTGCAGAAGTCACCTATTTTTTATTATTTTCTAACTGTATATTAGCAGTTAACTGATGCCATGTGAGCAATCAAGTCAAGAACCTTGTTAGAATAACCGATTTCGTTATCATACCAAGATACAACCTTAACGAAAGTATCAGTCAAAGCGATACCAGCCTTAGCGTCGAAGATAGAAGTGCGAGTGTCACCCAAGAAGTCAGAAGAAACAACTGCATCTTCAGTGTAACCCAGAACACCCTTCAATTCGCCTTCAGAAGCTTCTTTCATGGCAGCGCAGATTTCAGCATAAGTAGCCGGTTTAGCCAAGTTAACAGTCAAGTCAACTACAGAAACGTCCAAAGTCGGAACACGCATAGACATACCGGTCAGTTTGCCGTTCAAAGCCGGGATAACTTTACCTACTGCTTTAGCAGCGCCGGTAGAAGAAGGAATGATGTTGCCAGAAGCAGCACGACCACCTCTCCAGTCTTTCATAGAAGGACCGTCAACTGTTT
>OJPZ01001280.1_pt1 | contig 9647 bp, 9 predicted proteins | sample 1598611 | NCBI WGS metagenome assembly OJPZ01 (sample SAMN03922494, study PRJEB24848) | human gut metagenome | isolation source: stool sample | host: Homo sapiens | place: Germany | collected 2011-11
ACGGCGGCTGTCGCCGTCTCTTATCCCGGCTCCGTGCGTGGCGGGAACGCTCGGGGAACGGGAGGCAGCAGGCGCTCCCGCCGTCGGGCAGGCGAGCAATATTCGGCCATGCCCCTGTACACAGACATGGACCGGACGGGCAGACATTCCGTCGCCGAGCTCCGAGGTAGACCGGTCGCCGGCCCCGCACCGTCCTTTCGTTTCTTAGCGCACCCATCCCGCCTCCTTTCTCCGGTAGGCCGCCGCCCACAGCGGATAGGTCGCCGCCGGGTTTTCGAGCAGCGTCAGATCGTAAAGCATGTCCTCGTAGTACCCTTCGGGAGAGTAGTAGACCAGGCGGTTCGCCGCCATGCAGCCCGACACGATACCTTGCACCTGCGCCGCGCCGTCCGCCCATAGCAGTCCCCGCAGTACGGCCGTGCGGTCCTGCCGGTAGTTCGCGCGTTTTACATCGGGCTTTCCGTCCCCGTCGACGATCGCATAACCCTCGACGCGGCTGTGCGGGCCGATTTCGATGTAACGGTCGGGGTTCTCCCGTGCGACGAACACCCCCGACGGGTAGCCGAGCGTCACCCACTGCCCTATCAGAACGGTGTCCGATGCGAATAGTTGAGCTCTTCCCCGAAATCCGTCTCCCACGCGGATCGTGCGCCCCACGACCAGCACATCGCGCAGACGGCAGGTGCTGTCGATGGACACCGCTTCTCCCAGCAGTACGGCCATGCCTTCGACCCGGGCTCCCGGTCCGAAGCTCCCGGCATCCAGCAGCCGGGGCTCCGCCTCGCCGAATCCGACGCTCAGGCTGTCCGGCATTGGCATCCATGCCCCGGGAGCTTCGAGCAGGCGCAACAAACTGTCGGTCATTCGGCGGGCATCGGTTCGGACCGGCGGAAGCTCCTTGCCGGCATAAGCGGTACGGGCTCCTTCGATCCGTTCGCCGCAGAAAAAGACCGAACGGATTTGTCCGTACTGCACGCCGTGGCGGGGAAGCCTCAAGCATCCGTGCAGCGAGGTGCGTCCCGTAAGCGACAACGAAGCGGCATCAGTCGCATACCAGAGACCGCTTTCTTCGCCCGGCGAACATGCGAAGGGGGCGGCCGACCCGAACAGCCGGGTCGGAGCGATTCGGGAATCGGCCGCCTCGACGCGCACGGCCTCGTACAGTCCCCATGGCCGGACGGCGATCCGCACCCGACTGTCGGGCAGGCCGTCGTAAAGCCGCAGGCCTCCCTGCTCGTCGAGCCTTGCTGTCAGCGTGCTGTCGGCGGCGTACAGAACGAAGGCCGACTCGACGTTCGCCCGTTGCCGCGAGAGGTAGCCCGCGCGGGAGAAGAACAGAAAATCGGACTCCCACAGCGCGAGCACGCCCAGCACCGAGAGTAGCATCAGCGCCGAGACGACCAGCACCGTAGCCAGTACGCCGGCAGGAAGACGGTTCGGAGGATTCATTGACTTATGACGGGTTACGGTTAGCGATCGGATGTATCGGTTATGGAATCTTGACGAGATAGCACTCTGTGTCACGGACCATGACGAGCGAATCGTTCCGGATCTGTCGGAGCGTAAAGCCTCCGGCCGACTCGCCCTGCCGCAGCAGATGGACCCGGCCGTCGATCGAGATCAGATAATGGTCGGTTCCTTCCTTACGGATACGGCCCGTACAGGCGAGCTTGGCGGCAGGACGTTCGTTCTTCGCTTTCGACCGCACGGGCGCCTTGGCCGACGTGGATGCCGGGACGGAAGGTCTCGTCGCAACCGCACGCAGGAACGGATCGGGATAGTCGAGTCGCAGCGTATCGATGTCCGCACGGGGATTGTTCCGGGCAACGGGCACGGCAGCCGGATCGGAAGCCGCAGGTTTCGGCCCGGAGAAAAAGAGCTTCCACGCCACGACGCCCCAGATACCGAGCGCTACGACGAGTAACAGGTATGTCAGCGGTCGCGATTTCATAGCTCGGAAGTATTACCGTCGGCGGATTCGTTCGTATCGTCCGATGCCGCGTTATGATCATCGTCGGGCGAGTTGTTTCCTTCCTGCTCATCGGACGGAGGCGTCGGATTTCCCTCATCGTCTCCGCCTTCTTCCCCGCCGAAAGGCGATTGCGACTCATCCGCCGCAGAGGGATCGACCCTCAGCGAATAGACGCTCTCCTCGCTTCGGTAAACGCCGTTGAAAGCCTGCAGGCTCCATTGATAGTCCCCTTCGTCGAGCGTCAGCGAGAAGCGGTCGGCCGCATGGAGGGAATCGGCGCACAGTGTCGTGTCGGCCCATACGCGCGAAGCGCGGGCGAAGCTCGGCGAGACGACCGTGAGCCGATAGCTGCGGGCTCCCGAGAGGGGCCGCCAGAGAAAAGTCACCTCGCCGGCTTCGATATGCGCGTCGTGCTTCGGTGCGACCACTTCGATCCGGGCCCGGTCGATATCCTGCTCGAAGATGTCGTCGCAGCCCGAAAGCAACGACAGCAGAAACAAAAGCGCGCAGGCCGTCCGGAACAGGTCGGCGGAGCCCGTTCGACGGATCGGGATCGTCCCGGACGTCGGCCGGGATTCGGACTCGCACGTATCGGCCCCGCCTGCCGGAAAGTCTGCGGAGAGCCTTTCTGTCCGGATCGGCATTTTGCGGTCGGATCGACGGACGTCGGGCCGAAACGGCCGGAGGGAACGGTTTGTCGGATCGGATTTCATATCACAAGGGTTTACGGTTTATCGGTCAGTTGCTGGACAACGAGGGTCAACAGCAGCGAGGTCTGCCGTCCCCGCCGGAGCGTCTTGAACCCCGAAGAAAGCAAACGGCAGCCGGAGAGTTCCCGCTCCGTCGCGTCGAGGATCCGCAGCAGCGGAACGAAGCCTCCCGAAAGCACGATCTCGGCCGTGCGCAGCGTGAAATCGTCGCCCTTGCGGGTCAGATAAGGCGTGTAGCTGACGATTCGGACGGAGCTATCCGGATCAAGGCGCTCCAGCAGATCGAGCAGACCGCCGCCGGCGATCAGTTCCACCGTATCGAGCATGACGACAGACGCATCCGGTTGTATGGAAGCGGAATCCGTCTCCGCGAGCGTCCGTTCCGTCCTGCGCACTTCACCCCACAGCGCGACCGTACGCCCCAGCGATAACCGGTACACGGCCGCAGGCAGCACGACCAGCAGCAGGACCAGACGCACGACTCCTTCGTATTTGCCGATCCGGTTCATAAGGCGACGGTAATCTTGAATTCGGTCGCACCGCTTTCGCGGTTTTGCTTCAAGCCTTCGAGCCGAGCTTCGTGCAGCGGCGGTTCGGAGCGTAATTCGGTCATCAGTTCCGATACGGCCGACGCATCGTTCGTTACGCCCCGGATCGAAAGGGTTTCGGAAACGAATACGGGGTCTTTGCCCTCTTCCAACGTTTTGGAAAGAGGCTGCACGGCCAGCGAGGTCAGCGTGACCGACAAAGGCACATGGGAGGCCGCCCGATCCAGCAGCGGGGCGTGGCGGTACGGCAGCCGATGCGAAAACGCCGCTACGGCCGCCCGCCGCTGCTCGGAGCGGACCTGCGACGCGTCCTGCCTCTTTTCCCGGGCGGAAAGCACGGTCCGCTGCTGTGCGCGACGCTCTCGAAGCGAACCGGAAGCAAACGTATTGACTACGAGCAGAAGCAGCATCAGGCCCAGCACGGGCAGCCGCAGGCGGCGTTCCGCCGCTTTAGCGACCATGCGGCCTTCGGGTGTAGGGCGCAGCAGCGTGCGCCATTTCAACGTATCGCGATGAAAACGTTCCGCCTGCCGTAGGGCCTCTTGCTCGGGATCTGCCGCCGCTGGCCCGTAGCGAATATCCATGAAAGGAATGCCGTTCTCCGCGAGCCGTTGCCCGAGCGGTTCGACCTGCTCGCGGCGAACGAAGCTGATACTCCCTGAATCCTCCTTTTCGTCCGAAAAGCTCCATGCGAACGTTTCGGGATCCGAGGTCACCTTTTCGACGATCGCCGTATCTTCGGCCGGCTTCGTGACGACGCCGTACCCGGAGACCGAAATCAGGACGGGACGGCCCGAACACTCCTTTTTCAGCGCATCGGCGCCGGGATCGGCGCACTCCCGCAGGATTCGGAGACCGCTTCGATCGAGACCGAGTACGAACAGGCGCATCGCGTAGTTTTCCGCATCCCCGAAGCGGATGCAGAGCACGGTCGAAGGACCGACGAGTCGTTGCAAAAGTTTTCTTTTCATGATTCAGTATGCTTTCCCAAGGCGCTCGTTCCGGTCGGGGTTTCCGGGACAGAGACCTGCGGTCGGGCGATTTGACGAGGGGTTGTTTTTCATTTTTATTCGACCACGGTCGGTTTGATGAATACGTTCAGCCGGCGTTCCTGTTTGTTGTTCTTGTGCGTGCCGAAGATCCATTTGAGCACCGGCACGCGGGCGATGAAAGGCAGCCCCTGCGAGCTCTTCTCGCGCGACTGCCGGTCGATGCCGCCCAGCAGCACCGTCTCCTCGTTTTTCACGCGCACCATCGAGCGGAAGCTGCGCGTGGTGGTTCCCGGCGGAGCCTCCTTCTCGGTACGGTCGGTGAACTCGCTTTGCGACAGGTCGATCGTCATCGTGATATGGCCGTCCTCGCTCACATAGGGCGTGATCGAAAGGGTCATGTTCGCCTCGACGCTTTTCCAGACGTAAGAGGTCGACTGCACGGGGTTCTGCGTACCCATGTAGGTATTGTTCGTCTCCTTGTAATACTGCATCTGACCGCTGGTGAGCACCGCCTCGCGGCCGTTGAGCGTCGAGAGCCGGGGCGTCGAACGCAGCTCGATCGTGCCGTCCTGCTCCATCGCCTTCAGGCTGGCATAAAAGTTCGGCGTCACCTTTCCGAGCTTTACGAGACCTATCTTATTTGCCAGACTGTTGACGGCTCCCGCCCCGAGCGTCATGTCGAGACCTGGGGAGAGCGTACCGCTCGTCTGCGTCGGCTCCGTACCCAATCCGAGGCCGAGACCCGCTTCCAGCAGCACGTCCTTCGAGGCGTCGACGATCATCACCTCGATCGTGATGAGCGGCACGGTCCGGTCGATCGAGCGCAGGAACTGCTCGATGCGGGCTACCTGTCGCTGGTCGCCGCTCAGGATCATGCTGTTCAGATCGCCGAAAGCGGCCGTTTGCACCCCTTTTTTCAAGTTGTCGGGGATCGCTTCCGCGAGCTTGTCCACCGTGCGGTAGCGCATCGGGACGATGCGCGTCGAGAACAGGCCCTCGCGTTTCGCCTCGCCGAACATATAGACGCCGCCCTCCTCGTAGTAGGTGTAGGCCGTGCCCGTGAGCAGCAGGTCGAACAGCGTTTTCGCGTCGGTGTTTTTCAGGTAGATGCTCGTCTGCGCATTGACGGGCGTGATAAAGAAATAGTCGAGTTTCAACTGCTCGCAGATATCGAGTATGATGTCGTATATGTTGCCCCGGTCGATCATCGCCGTGATTCGTCCCGTACTGTCCACCGAAAGCTGAGAGGCTGCGAACTGCCGGCGGCGGACATAGTTCGAGGCGGGAGCGGGCGAGCCTCCGGTCTCGGAGGGCGACTCGGAAAACGCCCAGGCCCCGCTGCCCTTGACGGGGGTAACCTCCAGTTTGTTGATCTCGGCCAGCGAGCCGAGCGCCTCGGCGAAAGGCATTGCTGCGATGTAGCCCGATACGGGCCGTTCGTACAGCGTCTGCGGGACGATCAGGTTCACGCCCGTGCTGTCGGTGATGCGCCGGGCCACCTCGCGCAGCGGCACGGCGATCAGGTCGTAGCTGAGCGTCGAGTCGGAGCGGTCGAACCGGACTGATGGTTCGGGCGGCGGGGCGACGGGCGCTTGGTACGGAAAGACGGAGACGATATTCCCGATGACCTGCACGTCCAGTCCGTACTGCTCGCACAGAAACAGCAGCAGCTCGTCGATGCGGGCCCGCGTGAAGTTGCAGCTCACCGTCAGGTTCGCCCCGTCGCGCACGCTCAGGTTCACGCCGCCCACTTGGGCCACCGAGCGCAGCAGCTCGGAGAGCGGAGCCTCGCCTACCGACAGATCCACCTCGCCGAGGTAGGCCTCGTCGCGCAGGGTCAACGTGTCGAGCCGGGCGCGGATCGCGGCGATACGGTTCGCACCGTCGGACTGTGCCGACAGAAAGGAAGGCAAGCACAGCGTCCAGGCCAGCAGAATCGAAAAGAGGTATAGGTTCTTCATAGGTTGCGAGTTATCGGGCAGGTCGTATCGAATAAAATAGGTAGTGTCGGGTCGTTCGTTTAGGCGATTCGGATTATGAGCGGCGTATGGGTCATCGACCGTGACCCGTATTCACTCTCTGAGCAGCGGCAGTACCTCCTCGAGCGATGTCTGCCCGGAAAGGAACAGATCGAGGGCCGAATCTTTCAGCGTGGTGATGCCACGTTTCTCGAGCAGCGGAGCGATGTCGGGACGGCTCTCGCGAACGGCCTCGGCGAGCTCGTCGTCGATCGGGATCACCTCGTAGATCGCCCGGCGGCCCCGGTAGCCCGTGTAGTAGCATCGCTCGCAGCCGACGGGACGGTAATGCTTGTGCGAATGCGCCTCCGGGTCCTGTTTACCGGGGAGCACGGAGGTTTCTTGTTCCGTCTTCTGCATGAGATGGCCGTGTGTCCGGTCCTGTCGCGGCATGCGCTCGTAAGACTCTCCCCGCATCGTTTCGCAACAGGCGACGCTGGAGACCGGTGTTTTGTTCCCGGCCAAGCCGGCTGCGGCTTCTTCCGTCTTCCCGGCCGGCTGCGGCCCGGTTTTCTCCGAAGCGGAGATACCTGTGCTGTTGCGCGGGTCGGCCGGCGGGAAAGGCTCCGTCCGGTTCGCGTCCACATTGTCGACCGGGATTGCTGCTTCCGATATCCGTTCTCCCGCGCCGTCCTCCGCCTCCTTTCTATCGGAAGGAACCGGCCGAGGTCCGTACACCTGTTCCCGCTCCGACTCGGTCAGTTCCGCCTCCTTTTTACAGTCGGGACACAGCAGGCGGACGAGCCGCTGTGCGGCGCACAGAATCAGCGTGCCAGAGAGCAGGTACGGATGCACGCCCATGTCCCGCAGCCGCGAGACGCTGCCCCATGCGCTGTTCGTATGGATCGTCGAGAACACGAGATGGCCCGTCAGCGAGCTGCGGATCGCCATCGCCGCCGTATCGGCGTCGCGGATCTCGCCGAGCATGATGATGTCCGGGTCCTGACGCAGAAAGGTGCGCAGCGCAGCGCCGAAGGTCAGGCCGATCTCCTCTTTGAGCTGTACCTGGTTCACTCCCTCGAGCGTGTATTCGACCGGGTCCTCGATCGTAAGGATGTTGCCCGACTCGCGGTTCAGCCGCCGGAGCGTCGCATAGAGCGTCGTGCTCTTGCCCGAGCCGGTAGGTCCGGTGATCAGCGCCATGCCGTGCGGGCGCGCGATGGCCGACTCGTAGTCGGCGAGCTGCCGCTCCGAGAAACCGAGGTTCGAGAGCTCCAGCAGTTCGGCATGGCGCGTCAGCAGGCGCAACACGACTTTCTCTCCGTAAATCGTCGGAAGCGACGAGACACGCAGGTCGAACTTGCGATCGCCCCGGTGGTAGAGGATGCGCCCGTCCTGCGGCAGGCGGCGCTCCGAAATGTCCAAATTCGCCATGATCTTGATCTGGTTGACGATCGAGGCGTAGCCGCTCCGGTCGAGCACGTACTTCTCGATGAGCTTGCCGTCGATGCGCAGGCGGATGCGGCAACGCTCCTCGTAGGGCTCGAAATGGATGTCGCTCGCATATTCGTCGAATGCTTCGCCGATCAGGTCCGTAAGAAAGCCCTGTCCGCTGCCGATGCGGCTCAAGTCGGCCGTCCGCCCCGATATCGGGCGAGTCTCCTCCCGGCGGTAGTAGCGGTTCAGCAGCAGGGAGAGCTCGTCCGGCCCGACCGGTTCGATCTGCACCCGGAATCCGGACAGCACCTCGATCTCCTGAGACGCGGAAGCGTAGTCGCGCCCCTGCTCTCCGGCACACAGCACGATCCCGTCCCTGCGGTCGTAAGGCACGAGCCGGTAGTTCCACGCTTCGGCGGAAGCGAACAGTTGCACGATCTCGGTCGGTATGCGCTCGGGAAGGGTCATGGCAGCGAAAGGTAAAAGCGGTACGACAAATAAGCGGTCAGAGGCAGGCTCAGAAACGTAACCAGCGGAATCGTAGTCTCTCTCTGTACGACGACACGCACGGCGAGCCAGTAGAACAGTCCGGCCAAGCATCCCCCTAGCAGCAGCAACAGATATTGCGGCAATGGAGCGAGCGGTGTCAGCAGCAAGGCGAAAATCAGATCGCCGGAACCGACATACTGCCGAAAGAGGCTCGACGGTCGCCGGTAGCGCAGCTTCAGATAGATGCACGCTCCGCCGAAGACCCAGATCAGCAGCAGCATGTTCGTCAGCATATTGTACAGTATCGTTCCTACGGATGACAAAAACACGGACGGCGACAGTACGCACAAGCCGAATGCGGTGAGCCAGCTTACCGGGACGGTCCGGCGACGAAGATCGGAGACGGCCAATATGGTCGCCGGAACGACCGGAAGCAGGTATGCGAACGATTGCCAAGGCATAAATGAAGAGGGTATCAAACGAATTCGAGATGGAAGCGTGCCGGAAAGCGGGACCTGAGTCCCGCCTGTTCCGGTCCGCCGATCAGAAAAGGTTGTTATCAGTCCTTGACGGTCTCTTTCAGGTTTTTGTCCTGATCGATCTCCCAGACGTTGTACTCGCCGTCGCCGTCGAAATCCACCACGGCCGTCGCCGTCGCGCGGAATCCCCGCTCCGAAGCCTCGACGATCTCGATGCGGTAGTTGGCATGGCCTCCGTCCGTGACCAGAGGCTGCTGCTCGAAGCCGAGCTCCTCGAGCGAGGCGGAATACTTCGAGTAGGTGTAGAAGTTGTTCTTCTCGAGCGTGTGCAAAAAGACGAGCTGTTGCTGGGCTTCGGTGCTCTTGGCACGAGAAATCAGCGGCATCAGGTTCGGCAGCGCGATCAGTACCAGAATCCCGATAATGACCAAAACAACGAGTAACTCCGGCAGAGAAAAAGCGGGAAGACGTCGGGAAACGATTCGTGTCATAATCCTAAGTTTGAATCAGTAGAATAATAGTTGTCGGGCGATTGCTGTACGAAGGTCGGAAACGAAAACGAATCGATTTGATAAGTATATGGTAACTACCCTGTTTTTTATGACGAAATATTCGATAAAAATCTAATCGTGAATACAATAAAAATTGCAAAGCCCATAGAGGAACTCCATATTTTATCTCACCGCACACGATTGTAAGGTTTTTTAAGCGGTTTGCATTCGTTTTGCGGAAAAATCGGACCGTTCTTTAATCAAAGCTACAATCAGATCCATCATTCCAAAACGAACACGAAAGAACAAATCACCGAGAAAATCCGAGTAACATTGAAAAATTTAAATATCAGAATATTCAAACGGAAGGCGTTAACTGCCTCCGTCCGTTGGTACTTCAATCTTCTGGGCGGACAAAAGCAAGCTCGCGGTACGAACGGCTTTTCCTGCAGTCGCTCCCAGCGGGTCCGAATTCAACGGACTCTCTCTTTCCTGCGAATTCGTTTGCACGATGACCTTGCTGCAAAACGAAAGACAGGGGAACCAAAACGAGAACTCCTTTGAATTAATG
>OJPZ01001288.1_pt1 | contig 9621 bp, 14 predicted proteins | sample 1598611 | NCBI WGS metagenome assembly OJPZ01 (sample SAMN03922494, study PRJEB24848) | human gut metagenome | isolation source: stool sample | host: Homo sapiens | place: Germany | collected 2011-11
CTACACACTGCATATCGTCGGCAGCGTCAGATGTGTATAAGAGACAGGTGTATTTTCTGGGCTATTGGAAAAAATATTTAAAATATTCGCTGATAGATATCTCGTTTTCTTGTGGATAATCCTGTAAAAACGTATCGATATTTTTTTCTATATCTTTCCAAAGAACATAATCATTCCTATAACCAGGTTGGTCATGTTCATAGGCAAAGGCAATGAACCAAGCAGAGGGAATATTCTTGATGCCTCCGTCTTGAATTTCTTTATAAATTGCTGGAATCGCTTTTGAATCAGAAGAGTTATATCCTTTGTACCATTTGAAACGTGATTCAAAATAATCTGCATAGCGAGATTTCAACCCGCATGCTAAGTCGAAGCCATTACCAAGAAGATACAGCGTTCTCATGTAAATCCTTTCGATTATATTTCATAAAGCTAAACTTACACTTTTCGATATTTTATGAAGTTGACTAGTACTATTTATTGCTTAGTATAATTTTCTGATAAAGCATATACTTTTGTCTTTTCGGTCGTGATTGGTTATCTGCATGCAATGATGGGAGGCGGCATCCTCCTGTCGCCAGGATCAGCAGTGTCCAGATGTATAAATCATCGGGAAGGACTGTTCTGTGGGCCCATAGCCAGCCGATGCCGCTGACGATCTCCTGGAATACCTCTCCCAACGCATATCTCCTTCTCCGGAATGCATATATGCTTATTGAACCTTAATCCAAAGGTGGCATGAAAACATGCTCGATCAATCTCTTGTTGTGCGTTTTTCCCTTGTGAAAGAGTGCGGAAACTGTACCCTAATTGAAATTATTCGTACCAAGGAAGCGCATTCCATAACAGGTCTTGTCAGTGGTGAAAAAGCTCGGGATAGAGCGCTCGCGTATTCTTGTCTACGCCATGCGCGTCTATCCACGTCGTTGGTTGATGGTGATGACGAGCAGTGTCTGGCGGACGAAGTCGAGCTGGGAGAAAGGAATTTCCGGCAGTAGGGAATCGCCGATGTGCCTTGCTCGTATATCGAAACTATAGAATAATCAACGGCTGTTCGTATGCACTTTATAGTGAGACGTTTTTGTCGTATATAGGGGCGTGTGAGTCTGGGGCTGATTTTCGGTCTCTCCTAGGGCGGGATATATCCCCGCCTTATATACTTTTATCCACGACTAAAAACCGTGGGCTCATCATCTTCATCGATGAGCCTAGCGTGCTTTCGGCTATTCCTGTGAATCCGAAGTGGTCTTGCATTGTTTCACGAAGCGCAATCAAATCCAAATTAGGGCATTCATCTGTCAGGTTTCTGAGAATCCGATGCAACCACCGCCTAAGCAACATTGAATCGCATTCGCTGGTTTGGTGCTCAACCTTCCATTGATGAAACAAGTTGCTGTTGTTCCTTTTCGTCATATCCTTCGGGGACTGGGGAATGGTCTTGGGGAAAGTCGATGTCGGTGTTATCTGTCGTGGGAAATATAGGATTTGCCTTCCCAGAATCGAACAAACGTTTGAGGAGTGTGCTAGCTTTGCCATAGCGTATTCCTCGGAAAGGGTGGATATCATATGGCTTCTCGTTCTGCAAGAAGTCGTTGCGTAAGCGGCAAATCAGTGGTGTACCTATGGGCCGGCGAGTCTTTGGACCAAACTTCGGAACAAGGCGAAACCATGTCCAAAACGGTGGCGTCTTGGTTTGCAGACAAAGCGGCGAATCAAGAACTTGCGAATGGGAATATCGATTTCCGTTGTTTCGACAAATACAGGATTAAGCTCGAAGCCTTTCTTGAGGAAAAGCTTAATCGATTGCAGGAGGGGAAGCTAACACCTGGCAGCGAGGTTATAGAGGCCAAACATGCAAGCTCGCGAGTCATCTTTGAATTGCGTTGGCATTTTGAAGCCGCGGCTCAGCATAAAGGCAAGACGCAGATACGCCATTACGAGGCGGAGCCTGTTGAAGTGAGGAACTCCGTTTTTGGTCTTGTCATGCATGTGAAGGACATAACAGGAACCGATACTGAAATTACGGAAAAGCAAAATCGTCAGATTGAGATAGCTGAAATTCTATACGACGAGTGTTCAAAAAATGACTGGAGGCTAAGCTGATGGTAATAATGTCGAGCCTGTGGTGGACATTACTATAAGTAATGTCCACCACAGGAGGGAACCATGGATGGTCGGCTTCCTTACGATTATCGGGAACTTGCCTACGATTTGTATCACGCCGAGGACCAGCTTCTTGAGGAGCTTGTTTCCCTGCGTGCGCAACGGGGCATGACTCAGAAGCAATTGGCTGATGAGATGGGCGTGTCCCAGTCTTACGTATCTCAGATTGAGAACGGAAGAAAAAAGCTTGTGACATTGCTCACCGACTATGCGCTGGAAGTCGGAGCGCGCATTACATATAGCGTCGAACCTGCGGAGCTAAAGCCGGAGGGCAGCCGGAAATACGATACGTGGAAGGCCGCTCAGCAAATGCAGGTAACAAGTGAATGGTCCAATGGCGATATAACGGTGGGCGCCATCAACGTAGAAATAAAAGTATCCCGGCAAAAACTAGATCATGATGGTCCGCACAAGGTTACCGTAATGGGTGCTTCGGGCAAGGCTACTCCTTGGCGTGCAAATGAAGACATGGAATCGAAAAAGGAGCTGGTTGGATGAACGTCAACAGAATTATGCTGCTCGGCCAGTCAAGCGAGCGCGATCTTGCCCAAGACTCGCAGGAAGGCGCGGAAAGCAACATCAATTTTAATTTTGGTTTGAATCCAAGCGATGACAAGCCTTGGCCGTACGAATTAACGTTGCATTCGGAGATCACTCTCAAAAAAGGCGATTCCGAAAAGAATGTGTCTCCCTTTTTCGTATCCGATCTGCGCTATGCGATTCAATTCGATTCGCCCATTGATGATGAAAATACCCTGGCGGCTCTTTCCGTTGCATGGCCTTACATGAGGGAAAAGCTCGTTGAACAATTGCAGTCGCATGATATACCTGCGATGTCAATAGTGCCGTTGTCGATTGCTGCGTTGCCTGCGCAATCCCAATAGAACTGACTCGAGCGTAGTTCTATTGGGTGTTCTGGCTACGTTCGTCCTTTGACGTTTCCACTGGCTTACATGCTGATAATCCGCGCGACCGTCTAGGTTCGGTCGCGCGGATTATCAACTAATCAATGATGGTTCATCGTTTTTCAGCGGGCTTGAGTGTCGGATGAATCGGTCATCGGCGTGCGCGAATGATTGTGCACTCGGATGGAGACTTTGTCCCACAGCAGCTCGAACCAGTGCCCGCGACGCCGGTCGATGGTGACGGTGAACAGTGCCTGGCGGATGAAGTCGATCAGGGTGCAGGCCGCGTAGATCGCGAGCAGTATGCCGAGGATCTGCAGGATCGCCAATGGCTGCTGGTACAGGTTCTGCAGATTGAACAACCTGACCCAGAGCAGTTTCTCGGATGTGGCATAGTCGGTGATCAGGTACACGGCAAACGCGGACTGCGCGATCCGGTTGATGGCTCGATTGTGGAAGGTGACGCGGTCGAATAGCAGGAACATGCCGAAGCCGACCATGATGACGGGCAACCGCCAACCATTGGTGATGTATATTCCCATGTCGTGCCCGAGTAGCGACAATGTTATGGAGGCGCAGGTGTATAACAGGAAAAAGCCGAGACCTGTGCCAATCATCAGCCAGATTTGTCTGGTGGTGAACGGTTCCATATACCACTTATAAGCAGAAATCAGAATGAACAGGTAGATGAATCCGAGGAAACCGTCCTTGATTCCTATCATTCCGGGGATGAAGCTGGTCAATCCCCATATGACCAGCACGGTCGCGGCCAGCGCGAGGTGGTATTCGCGGCCGAGCGCCTTCAATCCCTTGGCCAGGAAGGGAAGCAGCGTCAGGAAGATGGCGTAGGCGGTGGCGTACCACCACACGCCCATGCTCAACGGCATGATGCTTTTCGCCATGAGTTTCATGCCAAGGTCGGCTCGGTCGAACGCGAGGTAGAACGTTACGAGGATAAGGCTCCAGAACAGGAGCTCGCGTTCCATGATCCACACGCGCTTGAGGTTGGATTTGATGGTCTGTTCTCTGTCGAGGAAGAACCATGCGGAGATGGAGAAGAAGATGACGACACCGATTGCACCACCACTCTGCATGACGAGCTGGAAGAAGATCCGTTCCGGCCCCAAGGGGAGTTTCAGCACGTCATAGCCGTTATGGACGATGAAGTGATGGATGAGGATCATGAACATCGCGATGATGCGCAGCAGTTCGATACCGGAGTTCCACCCCCCCCCATTTGAATTTTTGGAGTGTGTCGGCGCGCCGTGTTTGGCGTGCGCTCCGCCCGTGCTTGTGCTCTGGCTGTTTTCGCTCATCGTACTTCTTCTTTATCGACATCATCCGCTTGCGATACCACCAACCCACCAAGGACTACGCCGCCAGGAAGACCCGCGAGGGCAAGGACAAGCTCGAGATCATCCGCTGCGTCAAACGGTTCATCGCCCGTGAGGCGTGCCGGGTGCTCATCGCCATACGCAACGGTGGGACCGGGCGTAGAACACCGGCCGAACGCGGTGCCAGACTGCGCGAACTGCGCGTGGGCCGCGGCATCACCCACCAGCAGGTCGGCGAGACGCTGTGAGTGCCGTCCAGCCGCATCAGCGAGATCGAACGAGGCGAACGGGACCTGCCCGAACTCGAGCGACGGGCCATCCAATGGATTCACTCCATCACCAGTCCAAAACAACACGCCCAAACACTTGACAATATATAAGAGCATCTAAATACACCTAACTTCTATTGAACAGACACAGCCGTGCAGGATACGCAGTATCACGCCGACGCACGCGAGCTCGCGGTGGACCCTGGTCCAGTCGGGTTGTTTATACACGTTTTCCCATTCGCCCCTGCCGGGGAACAGTATCGAATACACCTCGTCGTCCCCGAGTGTGGCGTACGTGGCTGGAAGTTTGCTGTTGGCCAAGAGTTGGTGTTCGGAGCTTTTTCTATGGCTTCCGTTATCTCTTACATTAACGCTTTTTTGACTTTGGTTCCCTTACTGAGTTGTTTGGCGGCCTGCTTCCTCCGGAGGCTGTCGTTTAGTTGCCTTTTTTGTTCTCAACGGGATGAAGGCTTTGTCATAAGGCGGGCGCGCTGGAGAACGCCATCAGCCAGTGTTCCAGACATTACGTTTCAATTACCGTGTTCCAAACATTGCCTGGACAGATGCTTAGGATATCCGATCGTCTGGGCCATTACCATCGGTATGCCGAAGTGCAGTTCCATCGCATGTCGCTGTTTCTTAGGGATATGCATAATCCCCTCCATCTAGCTTTCGAGAAAACGTTTGCGGCCTGTTGTCGCCAGATGATGAACGCATCCACAGCCATTTAGACAAGAAAACAGGTTGTCATAGCTTCATTAAGAAATTGCTGGTGTGAGAAGATGTGTGGATTCGAACTTTTGTTCGATTTGTGTTGTATGCTGTCAATTGCTTTTTAAATTTAAAGGTTGTTACAAAGGAAGCGAATAGAGCATGAAGGGATTCACGATAAACAAAAAGGTTATTCAGAGGATGACGCGTGAGCTAGAGAAAGAATTCAGCAAGAATCCTATTAAAATCCCTGTCTGCGCATCGCGTTTGGGTCTATCGCAAGATGAGATGAACATTGGTGAGCAGAGACCCGTCGGTGTTGTCAATAATTTTACTATCAACGCGGCGCCACATAGTCAGCTTGCAGTCAATGCTCATGAAATTCATCAAGAAATGAACCTGTCTGGCTCTGACGAAAAAATCGAAGCGATGAAGAAGCTCCTGACTGAAATTTCTCAAAAGATGGATTCTTTAAATTTGTCCGATGAGGATGAACTTGAACTTTCTGAAACCGTTAGTAAGGCCTCGGCAGAAATTGGCAAACAGCATCCAGATAAAGAGAGATTGAAGGATTTTATCCGTTTGATGAAACGTATTCTGGTTCCACTGGCGCTGTCGTCATTATCTGGTGCATCTACTGCTGTTAACGACATTGCAGAACAGTGGGTGCGTCAATTGGCGTCGTTCCTTGCGTAAATATTTTCATGGTTTGCTTTTGAAGAACAGAATCGGAGGATTGATCTTTGAACGAAGGCAAGGTTGCTGGGGAAAATATTTCTAGAATGGGCATGCTTCATTTCAAAAACGATAAGCTCCCTGATACGAAAGCTCTTCTCCGGATTCATGACGGTCATATTGACGTCACCATTGTTTGGAATCCTAGCGATAGCACGTTTGAACGCTGTTTCTTTTCAGAACATGTGTTCTATGCTGACGATCCAGATCGCAAAAAATATGTTTATGATTTACCTAAACAAATCTGGTTTCGTGATTCTCAAGGATCAGTGGATTTGCTCAGTTGCAAAGTCAGATCATGCAAGGGGAAATACGGGGCGGGTGCTAACGGGATCATTGACGCGGAGTATGCAGTGCTTGATGCTTCGGTGGGGGAAGACTATTCAAGAGTCAATGCAGTACGTACTTCTTTAGACGGTTTGCGCGAGTGGCTTGGTATCAGCAGCGTCCTTGTGTCGGCGCCGATTGTCGATGACAATAATCGTGTGAAGGAGAGGGAATATACGCTTAAGTGTCCGGCATATAGCATCGGGACGGGTATCCCCGCATTCGATTTTGTTCCTTATTGGACCGTCTCAGTTTCTGGAGATACGACCGAGCTTCATGATTTGGCTTATATGGAAAGCGCTTCTCATGAAGTTAGGCGCTGGCAAGAGCATCTCGAAAATCATCGGGCCATGCGTGATCTTCTTCGTATTTCGAGTTGGACGGAGCATCTTCTTTCAATAGAAGCAGTCAGCAGGGAAGATGATCCCCTACGGGTGAAGAGTGGTATTCCATATCAGGAAAGATGGTGCAAGGTTGCCGAGTCGTATCCTAACGCCCACTCGTATGCAAGACGACTCAATTATCTAATTGAGTATTCTGATTTCTGCAACGGCGATTTAAGCTCGTGGTTCAGTCTTCGGGACGCTTATGCACGAGGAATCGACCCTATAGTTTCACTATTCTCCATGGGGGGAGCCTCGATAGAGGCTTGGGTAGTGCAACTTAGCATTGGATTTGAGGCGCTCGGATACCAGTTACTGCAGGAAAAGGGAATAAGTAAGAATAAAGCTGGGGCTAGCCCTTTCATCAGCAGACTTCGTGCTATTGCTTCCGAGCTTGGTGATGATTGGCCTTTCAACCTTGAACAGTGGGAGCTTGAGATGACTGAATCCTATAACTCGATTAAACATGCGAATCGAGCTCCCGTTGATCGGTTGCAAAGCCTTAATGCATGGAGGAAAGGCATCTTGGTATTTCGTAGTTGGGTTGCATTGCGTTTGGGCGTGTCCAAAGACCAGTTGCTTTTCAGGCTGCAGCTTGATCCGTTGATTCACCCGTATGTGCGTATAGAACAAATTTAGAGGACAGCGGAATGATTGCCTGCATATGAGCTGTGCCTATGAGGATAAGGCAACCCACTGCTATTTGTAAGTGTGCAATACCTTCGTTAGGCCTTGTAAGTTTAACAGTTCGTCGACGAATGCCTCGACGGGTGTGCGGTAGTTGAACATGCGCATGGGGCGGTTGCTGATCTCGTCGACGATTTTCCGCACGTCGCACGCCTGTCCACCCTGATTCTGCTGTGTTTGGGCGGGTGCCGGCGGATCATGCCGTTGTGGTTCTCGTTGTTATCCGCTGCTAGGAACTGTATGGGTCGGCGAAGTATATGTCCATGCCCAGCCCGTTGCGCAGTCGCGCGGATTCGATGCCGTTGCCGTGCATGATGATGAGTCTGGCACCTGCGGGCAGTGGGGCGAATATGGCCAGCTGCTGGATCCCGATGTTCTGCTCGGCGGTCTTGTTGGGGATGACGCTGGCCATGAGAAACCTGGTCTTCTTCCCGACCTCGGTGTGCAGGTTGGCGCCGATTCCGATGACGTCGTCCGCCTCCCAATGGTCGAATGTGCTCCAGTCATCGTCTGCCTCTGGGCGTTCGGACATGGGGACGCGCCTGGGGGATCGGGAAGCGCGAGGTCTCGTGTCCCGCGCGTTTGCGCCGCCGCCGGCTGTCGATGCATATCTATCGGTGAGGGTCTCCGGGCGCACGCGCATGAGCTGGTTGTCCGGGGTCGCGGGACGTGCAGCCTGCCGCTGATCAGCGGTGGCCAGCCCCGCGGCCCAGCCATTCGGCCACTTGCTCCCACAGAAGGCCGAATGACAGACGATGTGGCTTGCGTGGTTTGGCGAGCCTACGGTCGGCCTTGCGCTGCGCGGGCCCGGCGACGTAGTGGCGGCCGGTCCAGGGAGTCGTCTTCAACCGTTTCGGCCGGTACGGCCGGATGATTCTTTCTCGCTGGACGGGAACCACGGGTTTGCGCTTGATCTTCCTGCTGATGCTGGACGGACTGCGCTTGTGAGCATCGCGCCGATCTCCCATATGTCGGTGTCGTTGCCGATTTCGATTTGGATGACCTGGCGTTCCTCTTCCGACAGGTGCGAATACGCTTCTCCCATAGGTGCTGTATCCTCGGACTAGTTTATGGACAATTACCAATCTGGCGGGTGCTGCACTTTCATTTGGACAACGGGTACACGAATAATTGTTCTTCTCCGTGCTAGCATCAAATCCATGAGCCTAGATGATGTACTGCAAGATATGGCAAAAGATTTTTTAACGAATTTGTTGCGACAGACATTAGGAAAGCTCTATGAATCTTGGTATCAACAAAAAGAAATCGAATATTTTATCGATCAAAGCTCTCGCAGGTTTTTTATATTACTTGATACAGTCCCTTCCTGCTCGGAGCGGCAGTGCAAGATTCTTCTTGATGAGCTTTCAAAACGAATTGAGTTAATTCAGAGTATTGTTCTAGCTCCGATGGCCAGTGCTGATCAGCGAGAGTGCGAGATATCTAATATGGTCGATATATTGTGCCACGCTGCTGGTATAGGGGATGAAGGTAATGATATTTTACGTCGTAATCATGTGAAGCAGTGTGTGCAAGAGCTTATCGAAAAATTGAATTTATTTTACTGTGAATCTGAAACCGGGGATAGGGATATTGCACTGAGCAATCTTCAGATTTCTGTAATTTCCAATAAAATTGATGACAGCACTCACAATATTACCAACCGTATTGACGATACGAAACGATTATTGCAAACAATTGAGGATATCATAGAAGTTCCTAAGACGATGATTCCTAAAGAGTTGCCTGCTCCTCTGACAGATTTTGTTGATCGTGATGATATCAGGAAAACTCTATCCGATATGTTGTCATTAAAATGTTTTTATGGAGTAGTTTTAATCAGCGGTATCCCCGGTGTTGGGAAAAGCAGCCTAGTTGCACAGTGGGGAAATGAACAAAGGAAAGACTACTTTAGAGATGGGCAGATATATGTAGATTTTGATCAATGGCGGCAGTCCGGCGCTGTTTCTTTGGAGGATTTACTCAGATCAAAAATAGGAAGCATTCTTGGTTCTCGAGTAGATGGCAGTATGTCGTTACCAGAGCTTGAAGCTCAGTACCGATCTTGCACCACAGATAAGGACATGCTGGTTGTCCTTGATAATGT
>OJPZ01001295.1_pt1 | contig 9571 bp, 6 predicted proteins | sample 1598611 | NCBI WGS metagenome assembly OJPZ01 (sample SAMN03922494, study PRJEB24848) | human gut metagenome | isolation source: stool sample | host: Homo sapiens | place: Germany | collected 2011-11
GCTTCTACATGGCGTATGCTTTGGTGCCTGCGGCCCAGGATACACGCCTGGCCGGGTTAGGCCCTCCGGCATGGCGCGCCGTTAGAGGCGCGGCCCGCAGGCTTGAACACCCGCACCAGGCGCCCATAGGCGGCGCAGAAGTGCGGCAGGTTTGGCGGCACCAGGGCGGAGCCCGCCGAGGGGTGCGCAGAGTGTCGATCCTGTGCGCCGGTCAATAGAGACTGGCACCTGTTTTGCTCCTCCGTAAACCGGGGGTACATAGGGGGTGGCCGACTGTGAGCATGGAGCGCCCTTGGCTCCATGTCGAACCGGAGGCCGACCCCCTATGCGCGTCTTTGCCTACTTTCTGCACGTGCAGAAAGTAGGTCGCCCTGGGGGCGAAACCCCAAATCCAAAGTGCTCCGGGCACTCCCGGCAAACGAAAGCAGAGGGCTTCGCCCTGGGAGCTGCGGGGATTACCCCCGCAGCTCCAAAAGCTTCTGCTTCAGCTCGTCCCCAGCGGGCAGGCCCGCCGGGGGCCCCAAAGATCAACATGCTCGGGCGAAATGAATTCGCCCTGCGCCAAGATTTTTCCTGCGGAAAAATGCTTGTACGCCGGATTTCCGGCGGCATGAGCGAGGACAGTGGCTATTGTGCCTGGTCCTGCTGGATGAGGAGCTTCAGGGCCTCCACGCCTACCCGCACGGCGGCACTGGTGTCCTCACTCATCTTCTGGTCCATGCCGGCGGCCTCCCGCTCCTGGTTCCACACCACATGGAAGCAGCTGCCGCAGCGGACGCCGAGGGCGGCGGCCACCACAAACAGCGCCGCAGACTCCATCTCACTGGCCTTGACGCCCAGCCGCTTCCAGGATTCCCACTTCTGCTGCAGCTCGTAGTACACGGGCGAGGCAGCGGGGTCGTGCTGGCCGTAAAAGCTGTCCTTGCACTGGACGATGCCGGTGTGCAGGGGGAAGCCCAGCTTCTTGGTGGCCTCCACCAGGGCGTTTGTCACCTGGAAGTCCGCCACCGCCGGGAACTCAATGGGGGCGTACTCCCGGCTGGTATGCTCAAAGCGGATGGCCCCGGTGGCCACCACAATGTCTCCGGACTGGACATTCAGATCAATACCGCCGCAGGTGCCCACACGGATGAAGGTGTCTGCGCCGATGGCGGTGAGCTCCTCCATGGCGATAGCGGCGGAGGGACCGCCGATGCCGGTGGAGCATACGGACACCTTTTCCCCCAGGAGGGTGCCGGTATAGATGGTATATTCCCGGTTTTGACTGACAAAGGCCGCGTTGTCAAAGAGAGCGGCGATGGATGCGCACCGGCCCGGGTCACCAGGCAGAATGCAGTAACGCCCGACATCTCCCGGGGCACAGTTGATATGGTATTGTTTTTCCAGCTGCTGCATAGACTCCTCCTTCTTTGGGGCGGGTCCGCTGCAATTGTGATTGGATGAGCCGGACCCGGGTGAAAGGAACATGGATAATATTAACATTATATCACGCAAAAGGACACCTTTTCAAGCGCAGCTGCCGCCGGACGGTAAGTTTTCCCTAGGGCGGAGGTGGACATTTCCGGAAAGCTGTGCTATAGTAAATTCGTTGTTATTATGTCAAGTACCCTATGGACAAGCAGAAAAGGAGATCCCCATGAAGAAAGCACTTTCCCTGATCCTGGCGGTGGCCCTTGTACTGACGCTGGCCCCCGCCGCCTGGGCATACTCCGACGCCTACGGCGAGGAGGTATGGCTCCAGGACACCCAGATCCATGATGGCGTCACCCTCAGTGACAATATCTATTGGAGCAACTATTACTCCGACCTTCGCCACGAGTACTATCTCACCTACTCCCCCGGGGATACGGTGACCGCAGCGGCGGCCTACGGCGCCTCCGTATGCGACCGTATTACCGCCGCCACTGCCGCACAGACCTACGAGGCGGAGGGTTACCGGGTAGTAGGGGCCATCAACGGCGATTTCTATGATACCGCCACCGGCTACCCCCTGGGACTGCTGGTATCCGAAGGGGAGATCCTCTCCGGTTCCTCCAACTACTATGCTGTGGGCTTCCGCTCCGACGGCTCCGCTGTCATGGGAAGTCCCAACCTCCAGATCACTCTTACCAGCCGGGGACAGAACCTGTCTCTCGCTGCCATCAATAAGCCTCGTGTAGAAAACGGCGGCGTGACCATGCTGACCTATGACTTCCGCAATGACCACACCACCGGCACCACCACCGCCGGCGTCAGCGTCATTGCCACCATCATTGACGGCTATGCGGAGATCGGCGGCGAGATGCTGCTGCAGGTGGACCAGGTGGTGGAGGACACCTCCGCTCTGGCCATCGGCGAGGACCAGGTGGTTCTCACCACCGCTCTCACCGGTTATACCCAGGGCCTGACGCTGCTGCGGAGCATGATGCCCGGCGAGACCTTCACCGTCAGCTTCACTGCCAATGAGGACTGGATGGATGTCACCGAGGCCGTCGGTGCGCTGTACCTGCTGGTGGACAACGGCGTGGTACAGAGCGGCTTTGCCAAGGGCAACGCGCCCCGCACCGCGGTGGGCCTTACCGCTGACGGCGATGTAGTGCTCTACACCGTGGACGGCCGCCAGAGCGGCTACAGCCTGGGATCCTCCATGAGCGTGCTGGCCCAGCGAATGGTAGAACTGGGCTGCGTTACCGCCGTGTGCATGGATGGCGGTGGTTCCACCACCATGGCAGCCTCTACCCCGGACAGTGACTACGCACAGCTGCTCAACTCCCCTAGTGATGGTTCCCAGCGGAAGGTGAGCAACCACCTGCTGCTTCTGGCCGACGGCGAGCCCACAGAGGATCCGGATCACGTATATCTCTCTGCCAGTGCCCCTGTGGTCCTGGCGGGCCATACCGTAGAGCTCACCGCCAACTTGGTGGACAGCGCCTACTTCCCCATGGAGGATGAGGAGGTAACCCTCTCCGCCAGTGCCGGCGAGATCGTGGACAACACCTTTATTGCTCCGGCGGAGGGTGGTACCGTCATCATTGCCGCCGAGTGGGAGGATCTGGTGACCTACCTTGAGATCCAGGTCATTGACAGCCCCGACAGCATGACCGTGAAGCGGGGCAACAACGCCGTCACCTCCCTGACCATGGTGCCCGGTGAAACGGCGGAGCTGTCTGTGTCCGTGATCTACAACCACCTGGAGCTGGAGACCACTCCCGCGGACTTCATCTGGAGCGTGGATCCCGCCCTGGGTACCATTGATGAAAACGGCGTGCTGCACACCAACTATGCCGAGGGCCAGGGCGTTATCACCGTCACCAAGGGCACGTCCACAGTTACCATCCCGCTGACCATTGATGCCGACTCCCCCTTCGTGGATACCGAGGGCCACTGGGGCAGCGCCTATATGGCGGCCCTCTACCACCAGGGTATCTTCACCGGCGTGACGGTGGAGGATAAGCTCTACGCCTACCCGGACCAGGCTGTGACCCGTATGGAATTTGCAGTGCTCCTCTGCCGGTATATGGGCATCAACACCGCCGATTACTCCACCGTTGAGGTGCCCTTTGCCGACATGGATCAGGTGGACTCCTGGGCTGCTGACGCGGTGCGGGCCATGTACGCCCTGGGCATCGTGGGCGGTTCCACGGTAGACGGACAGCTGGTGTTCAGCCCCAATACCACCCTTACCCGGGCGGAGGCGGTGACCATGCTGGGACGGATGCAGGACTATGAGGGCGTGGTTCCCGCAGATCTGTCTGTGTTCTCCGATGCCGCCTCTGTGCCGCCCTACGCGCTGGAGTACTTCCAGACCATGGTGACCCTGGGGGTCATCGGCGGCAGCGATGGAAAACTGGATCCCAACGGTGCCCTGACCCGGGCTGCCGTCTGTAAGATCCTGGCCACCATGCCCTGATGTTACAAAGCTGAATTGACAGGATAAACGAAAAAGCCGCCCCGGTGTGCACTGCACGCCGGGGCGGCTTTTCTAATTAAGCGGACCTATAATCAAAAAGTTTCAGCCAGTTTCTCTGCCTGCTGGATAGCCTGGACCATGATTGCCGTTTTGTCGTTGCGAATGTCGTCCAGCCCCTGGGCGGTGAGACACTGGAAGGAGGGAATGCCGTACATGGCGCACAAGGCCTCCAGCTGACGGGCCCCCATCTCCATCCAGGAGATCTCCGGAATAGAGAAATCTCCGCCCCGGGTGGTGATGAAAAGGAGCTTCTCCGCCCGGCACAGTCCCACGCTGCGGCCCAGGTCGTCATAGCCAAAGGTGATGTTGGTCACCGAGATCCGCTCCAGATAGATCTTCAGGATAGCGGGGAAGGACAAATCCCAGAAGGGAGCGGCAATGACGATCCGCCCGGCGGCGGCGAACTGTCTGGCGGGGGCGAAGATGGGGTCATCCAGCTTCCCGGCGCTCCACAGGGCATCCCGCTCCTCCAGCACCTCCGGGTACTGGGGAAGAAGCCGGTCCCGGCAGAGGTCCCGCTCTGTGATCACCGCTTCTGGATGCTTCTGCTGCCACATCTCCAGAAAACGGCGGGCCAGCTGTAAGGTGCGGGACCGCGGGCCCCGTACGCAGGCGTTGATGAAGAGAAGGTCTTCCATAACAGTACGCTCCTATGCTTCATTATTGTATGCAATGGGTGGAGGCTTTGTCCTCATACCCCTGTGAGGTCGAAGGGTGGGGTGTACTCCTCCTTGGCGGAGGAGGAGTCCTGGCAGTAGCCGTCCACAATGCCCAGGTTCTCCATGTACTGCAGAGCGGCGCGGTACTCCGCCCCGGTGACCCGGCGGCGCAGCAGCCCCTCCGCTCCCGGCTGAGGGGTGTACTGGGACATGAGGGAGAACAGCACTTGTCCGGGCTTAAAATGTTCTGCCACCCAGTCTATCACCGCCTTGGCGTTGTCCAGGGCACCGGGCAGCAGCAGGTGGCGGATCACCACTCCCCGGCGGAGGAGGCCGTCCTCCAGCACGTAGTCCCCCACCTGGCGGTACATCTCCTCAATGGCCGCGGTGGCCACGGGAAAGTAGTCTGCCGCGCCGCTGTACCGCTGGGCGAGGCTGCTGTCCGCATACTTGAGGTCCGGAAGCCAGATCTGGACCTTCCCCTCCAGGCTCCGCAGTGTCTCCACTCGCTCATAGCCACCGGTGTTCCACACCACCGGTACCGGCAGGGGATCTTGCAGCGCCTCCCGGATGGCGGGGACATAGGGGGTGGGGCTCACCAGGTTGATGTTGTGGGCTCCCTGGGCGATGAGATCCTCAAAGATCTCCCGCAGCCGCTCCACGGTGACGGTTTTCCCGAAGTTCTCCCGGCTGATACTGCCGTTCTGACAGAATACGCACCGCAGGACGCACCCGGAGAAAAACACGGTGCCGCTGCCCTTTGTTCCGCTGATAGCAGGCTCCTCCCAGTAGTGGAGGGCGGCCCGGGCCACCACCGGCAGGGCCGGCATGCCGCAGAAGCCCTCCCCCCGCTCCTCCGTCCGCACCGCGCCGCAGCGCCGGGGGCAGAGGGTACAGATCATGGCCATTGCTTTGCTCCTTCCCAGGCGGCCTGGGCCGCCGGTTTGTTTTTCTATATTGTAGCGGAAAGCCACCTGCTGCGCAAGAAGGAGGACGGGTTTCCCGGGCTATTTCCCGACAGGCTTTTTCTGCCGCCCCTGCTACAATGGTGTCCAGACCATCCGTGGAAGGGGACAAGCTATGAAGATCGGCGGTATGATATGGGAACGACCCAAGGGGGGAAAACTCCTGCGCCTGGGCGGATATCTCACGGCGGGGTTCCTCTCCGCGGCCTGCGCACTGGAGGGGCGAGCTCCTCTGGCAGCGGGTTTTTTGGCGGCCTGCCGGCCGGGACAAAATGCCCTGGCCGCACTGTGCGGCGGCATCCTGGGGAGCTTTACTTTCCTGGGCTTTGGCTCCGCCCTGCGCTGCTGCGGCATTTTGGTGCTGGAGAGCGCGGTGCTCTCTGCCTTCCGGGATACGGTGTGGTTTCAGAGCCCCCTCTTCCGGCCCCTTACCGCCGCCGGGGCCACCTTGGCAGTGGAGCTGGCCTATGCCCTGCAGATGGGCCTTACCGCCGCTTCTCTGACACGGCTCCTGGCCTGCACTGCCCTGGCAGGGCTCTTGGCCCACTACTGTTCCCTCCTTCTGCGGCAGACTGTGATCCCGCGGCGGCAGGCTCCCCGGGAGCCGGAGGGCCTGCGGGAGAGGCTGAAGCTCTCCGCCGATGCCCTGCGCTCCCTCTGCGAGACCTTCAGCGGCGGCAGCGCCCCCAAGAAGGAGGAGAACCCCGCTGTGGTCTTTGACCGGGCGGCGGAGGTGGTGTGCCGGGGCTGTGCTCTGCGGGACCTCTGCTGGAACAAGGAGTACATCTCCACCTTCAACGCCTTCAACGACGCCACCCCTGCCATTCTGGAGCGGGGAAGGGCGGAGAGCGGGGACTTTGCCGCCCACTTTGCCAGCCGCTGCATCCACTTTCCCCAGCTGATCTCCGCCATCAACACGGAGGTGACGGCCTTGCTGCTGCGGCGGCAGTACCGCCGCCAGCTGGAGGCGGAGCGCAGCCGGACACGGGGCCAGTACGCCCAGCTCTCAGAGCTGGTGGCCCAGGCCATGGCCACTCCGGACCAGCAGGTGGAGGAGGGAAACACTCTGGCCTGGGACGTGGCCATGGGCTCCACCCCCAAGGAGGGCCAGCGGGTATGCGGAGACAGCGTCACCTACTTCAAGTCCGACGGCAGCACCCTCTGCCTCCTCCTTTCCGACGGCATGGGCAGCGGCCGGGAGGCCCGGCGGGAGAGCCAGCTGACATTGCGGCTCACGGAGCAGTTCCTCCGCTCCGGCATCGAGGCGGGGGCGGCTCTCAGGACCATCAACGCTGCGCTGAACATCCGCAGCGATGAGCAGGGCAGCTTTACCACCATCGACCTTCTCACCGTGGACCTCACCGACTACCAGGCGGCCCTCTACAAGTACGGAGCTGCCCCTACTTACATCAAGCATCAGGGCACCGTCCGCCGCGTCACCGGCAGCGCCCTGCCGGCGGGACTCCAGGACGCCGCCTCCCCTACCCCGGAGACCCGCTTTCCCCTGGAGGAGAACACCTTCGTTCTCATGGTCAGTGACGGTGTAGCTGACAGCAGCGACGACAAATGGCTTCAGGATCTGCTGGCGGGGTGGCAGGGGGATGATCCCAATGTGCTGGTGTCCCTGGTGCTGCGGGAGTGCCGCCAGCGCCGCCATGGAGATGACGACTGCAGCGCGCTTTGCTTGTGCCTTCCTCCTCAAAATCGGGGAAAACGCCAGGCCAGGGCCGTATAATCTGCCCCGACCCGGGAAACAATGGGAGAGGAAATCAACAGCGTGCAGCACAGAAAGGAGCGGTGCCCCTTGGTGAAAGGTATCTCCCGCCGCGTGATCGTCGTGGACTCTCCCGATCCCAAGCTCTTCGAACAGGCCATTTTCATCATCCGAAACGACGCCCTCACCAAGGAGGGCGTGACGCCGCAGCAGGTCCTGGGTGAGGCCTGCCGCATTGCCCGGGGCTATGCGGCCAGCCACACCATCCGCCCGCCGCTGTGGCGGCGGATCCCCCGCTGGTGCTACTTCGCCGCCGCGGCCCTGGCCGCCGTGGCGGTGTGGGCAGTCATCACATTCCTGTTGTGAGCAAAGGAGGGACTTTTCGCCGGAAAAGTCCCTCCTTTGCTGCCGTTTGGTAGAAAAAGTTCCTATCTTCCCCTTGACAACCAGGGGAAAAACCGCTACCATCACAGAGCACGGAGTTTTCTGTGCGGAGTTATGGATACGAAAGAAGAACAGCGGCACACACCCCTCCCCCCGGAGTGATGGTGTGGGCCTTTTCCTGCGTTCTTTTGTTTTTTGCTCAGAAAGGAGGCGGCTATGGAGCTGCTGCTGAAAAAACTGCTGGAGATCCCCGAAGCGGCGTCCCTGGCGGAGGCCGTGGAAAAGGGCGGCTGTCCCGCTGCGGTGACAGGCCTCTCCTCGGTGCATAAGGCCCAGATCGCCGCCGCTTTGGCCCATGGGACTGACCGCCCCCTGGTGATGGTTTGCGCCGACGAGGCGGAGGCAGGGCGCCTGGCCGGGGATCTGGAGACTCTGCTGGGGATCCCGGCGCTGCGGCTCTATGCCCGGGAGCTGTTTGTCCGCGCCGGGGCTGTGGCCTCCCGCCAGTGGGAGATGGCCCGGATCGGCGCCCTCTATGAGATGGCCCAGGGGCAGGGACGGCTCCTGGTGTGTACCGCCGAGGGCCTTCTCCAGAAGACTGCCCCCGCCCAGCGGCTCCGGGACAGCGCCATCACCCTGGAGGTGGGGGGACGCTGGGATCTCAACGATCTGACCCTTCGTCTGGCGTCGGCGGGCTACAGCCGCTGCGACCAGGTGGAAGGTGTGGGTCAGTTTGCCCTTCGCGGCGGCATCCTGGACGTGTTCTCGCCCCTCATGGAGGAGCCGGTGCGCTGCGAGTTCTTCGACGATGAGATCGACTCCCTGGGCTCCTTCGACACCACCACCCAGCGCCGCACGGCCAATCTGCCCTCCGCCCTGCTGCTGCCGGCGGCGGAGCAGCTGCCGGATACGGAGATGGTCTCCGCCTTCGGCGGCCTCCCTGCCGATGCCCTCATCTGCCTGTGTGAGACAGGCCGCATCACCGAGCGGGTGAAGGGTGTGCTGTTCCAGGCCAAGGAGGATACCGAGTCCCTGTTGGCCGCCGGGGAGCCCAATGGGGACCTTGTGAGCCTGCTCCTCAGCCAGAGCGAGTGGCTTTCTGAGCTGGAGCGGTTCCCGGTGTGCATGATGGAGGCTCTGCCCACCTCCCGCTACCCCCTGAGTCCCCGGACCCTCCTCACCATCAACGCCAAGCAGCTGAGCGCCTACGGCGGCAGCATGGACGCCGCTGCCGGGGATCTGGAGCACTACCGCTCCGTGGGCTTTGGCGCGCTGCTGCTGTGCGGCAACGCCCCCCGGGCTCGGAACCTCCAGCGGATGCTCCAGGAGCGGGATCTTCCTGCCGCCCTGGACTTCGAGGGGGAGGCCCTGCCTGCCCCCGGTGAAATCCGCCTTACGGTGGGGGCCCTCTCCGCCGGTGCGGAGTACCCCCAGCTGAATCTGGCTATCCTCACCGAGGGTCAGCTCACCGCTGCTTCCTCCGGCAAGGCTCCTGCCAAGCGGTCTGTGAAAAAGGACAACCGGCAGAAGCTCCTCAGCTACACCGACCTCACCCCCGGGGACCTGGTGGTCCATGCCCACCACGGTATCGGCCGTTTCGAGGGCATGCGGAAGATGCCGGTGGACGGGGTGGAGAAGGACTACATCAAGATCGCCTATGCTGGTGGTGACAGCCTCTACGTCCCCGCCACCCAGCTGGATCTGGTGTCCAAGTACATCGGCGGCGGCGGTCAGGACGAGAGCCGCCCCATGAAGCTCAACAAGCTGGGTGGCACCGACTGGACCAAGCAGAAGGCCAAGGCCAAGGCTGCCGCCAAGGACCTGGCCAAGGGCCTCATCGCCCTTTACGCCGAGCGCCAGCGCCGCCCCGGCTTTGCCTTCTCACCGGACTCCCCCTGGC